>VFQQ010000042.1_pt1 | contig 329214 bp, 283 predicted proteins | sample 3512341 | NCBI WGS metagenome assembly VFQQ01 (sample SAMN10412373, study PRJNA504923) | tailings metagenome | isolation source: Relicate 2 Philex TSF1 revegetated site | place: Philippines: Tuba, Benguet | collected 2017-08-29
AAGAAAACTCTGGCCACTTCGATGTCATAACTCACCTATTCCGGCAACAGCCCGACGATTCTTGACAGAATGCCGTGGGATCACTTCTGGTTCAAAGGTGCTGAATTTATTAGGAGAGGCGGTTTTAACCGTATCCGCGCCTGCCTGGGCGTGAATACGGGATGCCGGAGTCGCTGGTTTATTTGCTGGGCAGGCGCACGGCGGAAAGATTCCGCCGCTCCTTGGGGTTGCGGAGCGGGAGTACGCGAGGCAAGGGTGCCGCATGAACCGCCGCCAATTCCTGACCTCGTCCTTTGCCGCCACACTTGCCGCCAGCCTGGAGGCCGCCGGTGGACCGAAGCGTCTCATTCTGCGGTCGTCCTGGCAGACGGTGAACATCGGCGACATCGCTCACACTCCAGGTGTGCTGGCGCTGTTGGAAAAGTACCTGCCTGAAGTGGAGGTGCGGCTGTGGCCGAGCAAGGTGGACAATGGGGTTGAGGAGATGCTCCGCGCTCGTTTTCCGAAGCTGATCATCATCCAGGGCAGTGAGATGCTGAAGGCGGCTTTTGCGGAGTGCCCCTTCCTCCTGCACGGCTCCGGCCCGTCCCTGGTGGCGCAGCGGGATGTGGAACGCTGGCACGCGGAGACGGGCAAACCTTACGGTGTCTATGGCATCACGGTCTCCGTGCAAGGTTCCACCAGCACGCAACCTTCCTCCGATGACGCGGTGGCCAAAACCATGCAGGTGCTGAGCGGCGCCGATTTCGTCTTCTTCCGCGACTCGAAATCGCTGGCGCTCGCCAAGGCGCGCGGCTGCACTTCGCCGGTGATGGAGTTCGGACCGGACGGCGCTTTTGCCACCGATTTGCGCGATGACGCCGCCGCCACCGCCTTCCTGAAAATGCATGAGTTGGTGGAGGGGCAGTTTTTGTGCTGCATTCCGCGTCTGCGTTTCACGCCGTACTGGGTGATTCCGGAGAAAAAGGCCGCCATTGATCCGGTGAAACACGCCCGCAACGAGGCGCTCAAGGAGCACGATCACGCGCAACTGCGCGAGGCCATCATCCGCGTCACGCGCGAGACGGAAATGAAGGTGCTGGTTTGTCCCGAGGACAAAACCCAGATGGCGGTGGGCAAAGAAATGCTGCTCGATCCGCTGCCGGAGGACGTGAAAAAGAAGGTCGTGTGGCGGCCTGATTACTGGCTCACGGGCGAGGCCTTGAGCACCTATGTGCGCAGCGCCGGGTTGTTCGGCAACGAGATGCACAGCCCGATCATGTGCATCGGCAACGGCATCCCCGCCATCGTCTGTCGTTGGGCGGAGCAAACCACCAAGGGCTTCATGTGGCAGGACATCGGTTTGGGCGACTGGTTGTTCGACATGGATGACGAGGAGCAGGTCAAAGGCATCGTGCCCGCGGTGCTGGCCCTCGCCACCGATCCCGCCGCCGCCCGCGCCAAGGCCGCCGGAGGGCGCGCCCATGTCGAGCGCCGCCAGCGCGAGACGATGGCGGTGGTGGGCGGGCGTTTGAGTGCATGATGGGGGGCGCGGGCGGCGTTCCATCCCGTCATGAAGCGTCTGTTGCTCCCGATTCTCTCCCTCACCGTTTGCCTCGCCACTGCTCTGCGCGCCGCGCCGCCCAACCTCGTCTTCATCATGGCCGACGACCTCGGCTGGGCGGATGTGGCCTTCCATGGCGGCAACGCGCGGACACCGCATCTCGACAAGCTGGTGGCGGAGGGGGTGGAATTGGAGCAGCACTATGTGGCGCCCGTGTGCAGCCCCACCCGCACCGGACTGATGACCGGGCGTTTTTGGAGCCGGTTCAACGTGACCACGCCGCAAAACGAGCGTGCCTTGCCTTTTGAGACCCTCACCCTGCCGAAAGCGCTGAAGGAGGCGGGTTACGACACCTGTCTCACCGGCAAATGGCATCTCGGGTCCAAGCCGGAATGGGGTCCGAACCACTTCGGATTCGATCACAGTTATGGCTCGCTGGCGGGGGGTGTCGGCCCTTACAACCACTTTTACAAGAAGGGCGATTTCTCCGTCACCTGGCATCGCAATGAAAAACTGATCGAGGAGGAAGGCCACGTCACCGACTTGATCACAGACGAAGCGGTCAATTGGATCTCCGAGCGCGGTAACAAACCGTTCTTCCTTTACGTGCCCTACACCGCCGTGCATCTGCCGGTGAAGGAGCCCGACCCTTGGCTCGAAAAAGTCCCAGCTTCCATCCAGGGCGAGGTGGCGCGTCATTATGCCGCTTGTGTCATGCACTTGGACGACTCCGTCGGGCGCATCATCGCTGCGCTTGAGAAGGCCGGCAAACGCGGCAACACCCTGCTCGTTTTCACCAGCGACAACGGCGGCAGCACCTCGGAAAACAACGACACCAAGTACCCGGACGACAACTACCCGCAGGGCAAGCTGCCCGGCAACAACCTGCCTCTCCGCGGCCAAAAAGGCGATCTCTACGAGGGCGGCATCCGTGTGCCCACGGTGGTGAGCTGGCCCGCGCAACTCAAACCCGGCAAGGTCGCCACTCCATTGCACATCGCCGACTGGATGCCCACCTTCTGCACGCTGGCCGGATGGCGTGCGCCGGAGGGTGCCGATTTGAAATGGGATGGCCGCGACATCCTGCCGGTGCTCACAGGCCGCATCAAGCCCGGGCCGCGCCCGCTCTACTGGACTGCTCCCGGCTATCGTTCGCGGGCGGTGCGCTTCGGTGATTTGAAGCTCATCGTCAGCGGCAAAGAAGGCGAGGAAAAGGCCGAGTTGTTTGATCTCACCGAAGATCCGAACGAGAAAAAGGATCTCGCCGCGGCGCAGCCGGAAAAAGTCGCCGAGCTACGCAACCTCCTCTCGCAGATCGCCCGCAACGACAAGGATGCGATGGTGAAAAAGGAGTGACTCCAGTTCACGGCTTGTAATCCGGCGGGTGGTGGCCGCTCTGATACTTGCCATGATGGAAGACCGCGTCCCACATCAGTTCGCCGTTGTCGTCATAATCGAGCACGTTGCCGTACCAGCGGAAGTTCTCATTGTAGTTTGCGCGGAATTTGATGCGGCCATCCTCGAACCATTTCACATAAGCGCCGTGGGCGATGTTCTCGCGCTCGTGTTCCGAGCCATCGCGCTGCGAGGCGAGCTGCTTCATGTTGCCGTTCGGCCACCACTCAAAGTAAAACGCCGGCTCGCCTTTGACCCATACGATTTGTTTGGCCATTTGCGCGGGGTTGTCTTTGAACCATCGGCGCTCGAAGCCGTGTTTTTGCCCGTTCGCATATTCGCATGCGTGAATGAGGGCGCGGCTTTCCTTCGCGTAGCCGCGTTGAGTGCCGGTGAAGGGGGCGCTGGCGCCCGGTTCGTAAGTGAGGCCGTCCCCGCGCTGCTCCAACTCCGGCCCGCTGCGCACGGAAGGTTTTTTTCCCTCTTTGCAGGCGGAGGCAAAAAGGCAAAACAGGACGCAGGCGGCGGGAGTCAGGAGTTTAAAAAGCATCACGGAAATGAAGGCGCAAAAATCGTCGCGAGCAAGTGGAAGCCGCCGCCACTTTGATCCTGGACACACTGTCCTTGCCAGCGGGCCAATCCCTTTTCATCATGCGGGCAGTCACCGCCAATGCCCGTTCCCGCCGCCAAGCCCCGTCTCGCCTATCTTTTCTCCCGTTATCCGGTGGTTTCGCAGACGTTTTGCGATTCGGAGATGCTGGCGCTGGAGCGGCTTGGGTTTGAGATCGAGGTGGCCTCCCTCAACCGGCCGCCGAACTCCTTCCGCCACGAGCGACTGGACCGCTTGCGCGCGGAGATTCACTATCCCCCGCCGCCGGAGGTGCTGGCGGCGCTGTGCGACACGGAGGCGTTTCACCGGCAGCTTGGCCCGCTCATCAAGGATCATGAGGAGCGCTATGGCACGGGTTACAAACCGCTCATCCGTGCCCGCAACGCCTGGTTCATGGCCGGACGCCTGCGCCAGCTCGGCGTGCAGCACGTCCATGTGCATTTCGCCAATCGCGCCACGCACAGCGCGCTGTTCCTCAAAAAACTCGGATTCGATTTCAGCTTCACCGCGCACGCCCAGGACTTCATGTTCGATCTCGGCAGCAACGAGTTGCTGGCGGAAATGGCGCGCGCGGCCACCTTCGTCGTGGCGGTCAGCGATTACAGCCGCGACCTGCTGGTGGAAATGTGCCCGGACAGCGAGGACAAAATCGTCCGCATCTACAACGGCATCGAACTCGACGACTTCCCGCGCGCCGAGGTGCGCCGGCGCAACCCGCTGCGGCTGGTGAGCATCGGCAGGTTGATCGAGTTCAAAGGCTTTCAGCATCTCATCGGCGCCTGCGCGCAGTTGCGCGAGCGCGAGGTCGCGGTGGAGGCCCGCATCATTGGCGAGGGACCGCTGCGGCCGGAGCTGGAGGCGCGCATTGAGCGCGAGGGATTGGGCGATGTGGTGCGCCTGCTCGGTGTGCGCAGCCAGGAGGAGATCAAACGCGAGCTGGCTGCCAGCGATTTGTTTGTCCTGCCCAGCATCGTCGATCCGGTCGGCGCTTCGGACATTCTGCCCACGGTCATCACCGAGGCCATGGCCTGTCAGTTGCCCGTCATTTCCACCACCGTGACCGGCATTCCAGAGATGGTCGCTCATGAGGAGACCGGTCTGCTGGTCGAGCCGATGGACGAAAGCGCGCTGGCGGCTGCCATCGCCCGGCTTGGCGCGGATGCCGGGGCGCGCGAGCGCATGGGCGCGGCCGGGAGGGTGCGGGCGGAGCGGCTGTTCACCTTCGCCGCCACCGCCGGTGTGTTGGGGGAAAAGTTCGCCGCTTTGTGCGCGGGCAAGGGGATGCCTCCGCGCACCGAACTGCCGGTCGTGTATTTCTGCCATCAGTGGAGTGGCGAGGCGCTCGTCGAGCACGGGCCGCGTCAGGCTGACGGTGTGCGCTGGCTGGCCGCGCAGGCTTCCTGGCCGGACAAGGACGGCGACCACGCCACGCTGGAGGAGTTGGAACTGCTGCCTGACGCCACCGTGATCGAGTCCATCTGGCTGCGCCGCGCCGCCGAGCGCCAGCTCATCGAGGAGCGCCGCGGCACGCTGACCGACCACATCAGCGGCTCCGATTTTTACACCGCCGCGCGCCACGCAGTGTATCTGGCCGAAGTGCTGCCCAAGCGCGGCACGCGCCATCTGCATGCGCGCCTGAGTCACAGCGTGCTCACCGCCTGGCTGCTCAAGCAATTGCTGCCCGCGCTGCACCTGAGTTGCGCGGTCGAATTCGAGCCGTCCTTGTCGCGCGCGCTGCTGGCGCGGCTGCTGCCAGCCTTCGATTTGGTCAGCGTCTCCGATCCCAAGCTCGCCGAGCAGCTTTCCTGTGCTTGCAGCGATGACTTGCGTCTCGGGGAGCCCGTGCAGCATGCCGTGCTGCGGCTCGGTCCGGTGCGCATCAAACGCAAGGTGGAGACGCCGCCGCCTGACCGCGCCGCCCTGGAGCGCGCCTTTCTTGAACGCATCCACCGGTCACTGCCGCCCGCCTGATCTTTCCGCATGGCCGCCTTCACCCATCTCGCCGCCTACCGCTTCGCGCCTCTTGCTGAGTTGCGCACTTTGCGCGCGCGGCTGCGCTTGCTGTGTCGCGACCTCGGTTTGAAAGGCACCATCCTGCTCAGCCACGAGGGGTTGAATCTTTTTGTCGCCGGCACCGATGAAGCGGTCGTGGCGCTGCTCGCGGAGCTTCGCGCTTTGCCGGGCTTTGCTGAATTCAACGGCAAGTTCAACCCTTGCGAGCACCAACCCTACAACCGCATGCTGGTGCGGCTCAAAAAGGAGATCATTTCCTTCGGTGTGGACGGCATCGACCCCGCGCGGCACACCTCGCCGAAGCTGGCACCGGCGGAGTTGAAACGCTGGCTCGACGAGGGGCGCCCGGTCACGCTGCTCGACACCCGCAACGATTACGAGGTCAAGCTGGGCACCTTCAAAAACGCCCTCACGCTGCCGCTGGCCAAATTCCGCGATTTCCCTGAAGCCGTGCGCGCGCTGCCGCCGGAGTTGAAGCAGCAGCCGGTCGTCATGTTCTGCACCGGCGGCATTCGCTGCGAGAAAGCCGGCCCCTTCATGGAGCGCGAGGGTTTCCAAAACATTCATCAGCTCGACGGCGGCATATTGAAGTACTTCGAGGAATGCGGCGGCGCGCATTACGAGGGGGAGTGTTTTGTTTTTGACCAGCGCACCGGTGTCGATCCCAGTCTGCATGAAACGGAGAGCACGCAGTGCTACCGCTGCCAATCCCCGCTCACCGCCGCCGATCAGGAGGACGCGCGCTATCAACACGGGGTTTCCTGCCCGCATTGTTATCGCCCGCCTGAGGAGCAGCGCGCCGCGGCTTTGGAAGCGCGCCGGGCCGCCTTGCGCGCCGCCGCCACGCCGCTGCCCGGCTCGGTTCCCCATGACAACCTGCGCCCCATGACCGTGCCCGCCGCTTGCGACGGCTTCACGTTGATGCGTTTTCTCACCCACATCCTGCCGCATGTGCCCAGGGAGGAATGGCTGCGGCTGTGGAGCGAGGGCCGGCTCGTGGATGATGCGCTCGCCGTCATACCGCTCGATCAACCCCTGCGCGCCGGCAGGCGCTGCCTTCAGCGCACTCCGGCGCAGGTGGAGCCGCCGGTGAATGCGGACATCGGCCTGCTGCACGAGGACGAGGCGCTCATCGTCATCGACAAACCCGCGCCCCTGCCGATGCATCCCGGCGGACGTTTTCATCGCAACACCTTGCAGTTCCTCCTGCATCAGGCTTTCCGCCCGCTCAAACCGCGTCCGGCGCATCGCCTCGACGCCAACACCACCGGCGTCGTCGTTTTCACCAAGACCAAACACTTCGCCAGTCTGCTGCAACCGCAGTTCACCCGTGGCGAGGTGGAGAAACACTACTTTGCACGCGTGCATGGCCATCCGGCGGAGGATCGCTTTACCTGTGAGGCCGCGATTTCCGCTGACGCGGAAGACCTCGGCCGCCGCCGCATCGATCCCGGACAGGGGCTGCCCGCAGTCACCCAGTTTCAAGTGCGGCGTCGCGACCCCGACGGCACCAGTTTGATCGAAGCACGTCCGCTGACCGGGCGCACAAATCAAATTCGTTTGCATCTCCAGCATCTCGGTCACCCCATCGCCGGCGATCCCGCCTACCTGCCGGGAGGCGGCACCGGCGACACTCAGACCCTGCCGCTCGACGCGCCGCCGCTCTGCCTGCACGCCGCCCGTCTCGTCCTCACGCACCCGCTCACCGGCCAGCGCGAGACCTTCACCTCACCGGCCCCGGTTTGGGCTTGAGGCCGCATGGTTGGGCTTGTTTCCAGACTAAAATTGAGGAATTGGTCCGATATGAACTCAACTTTCACCGCGATTACGAAGCAAAGTGGCAATTGGTGGATCGGCTGGATCGAAGAAGTTCCCGGGGTTAATGCTCAGGAGCACACCAAGGAGGAACTGCTCGCCTCGCTGCGTGAAATCCTGGCGGAAGCACTTGAATTCAACCGCCAGGAAGCTCGTGCCGCTGCAGAGAGTGGCTATACAGAAGAATTGCTCACTGTGTGAAACGCAAGGCTTTGATTCAGCACATGCAAGCGCATGGTTGCCGCCTTATTCGCGAGGGCGGCAATCACTCATGGTGGGGAAATCCAGCCAAGAACCGCCGAACTTCTGTCCCGCGTCATAGCGAGGTTGATGATTTGCTTTCCCGCAAGATATGCAAGGACCTCGACATTCCGAAGCCGGGTAAAACATAAGGCTCTAGTAGTCCCGATTACCCCGGCTTACATCATGATGGCAAATTCTCCCGATCTTTTACGCACCATCCACGAACGCATGAGGGCGGCGGCGGTCAGTCTGCGGTTGCCTTTGCGCGCGGGGCGCTGGTCGGGCGCCGCCGGCAGTGTGCTGGGGCAGGGCACGGGCAGTTCCATCGACTTTCAAGACCAGCGTGCCTACCTGCCAGGTGACGACCCGCGCCACATCAACTGGCAGGCCACGGCGCGCACCGGGCACATGACGATGAAGCTGTTCCGCCAGGAGGTGACACCGCGTGTGGACCTCATGCTGGATCATTCGCCCTCCATGCATCTGACCGAGGCGAAATCGCGTCGCGTCTGGGAGTTGGTGTACTTTTGCATGGAGAGCGCCTTGCGCCTGGGCGGGGCGCTGCGGGTGCATGTGCTCGGTGGCGAGGGCGGTGAGCAACCACTGGCGAACGCGCTGGCTCATTCATGGGCGGAGCCGGCGCGCGGCGCGTTCGATTTGGCCGCCGCGCTCGGGCGTGTGCCGCTGCGCCAGGGGTCGCTGCGCTTGCTGATCTCCGATTTGCTGCATCCCGCGCCACCGGAGGCGCTGCTGCCGGCATTGGCCTCCAGCCAGGGGCGGCCGATCTTGCTGGTACCCTGGTGTGAGGAGGAGGCGGACCCGGACTGGGCGGGCAACATCGACTTCGAGGACTGCGAGACCGGCGGGCGCAGCCGGCGCCATGTCACGCCCGAGATGCGCGCGCGTTACGCACAGGCCTACCAGACCCATTTCCAGATCTGGCACCAGCAAGCCGCGCGCCATCACGCACCTTTCGCTCGCGTGTGCGCCGCCGGTGATTTTTTAGAGGCCATGCAAAAAGAAGCCCTGCCAGCGGGGGCAGTGGAGGTGTAAGCGTGAGACGCTGCCGTCGTGGCGCGACCGGCCTGCTCGCCGTGAGTGGCCTACAAGGAGAAGCGGGTTCTAACCGCCTCTGCGCTCGGTGGGTGAAGGAGGGTCGCAGCGAAACGAAGATCTCCGCTGGGCAGGCTCAGGGCTTTGCCGTCTTCGAGTACTCCTGCCAGGCGGCTTCGATATCAGCGGCCTTCTCATCGCCTTTGTGGAAGATGAAGCGATGGTAGAGTTTCAGCGGGCTGCCGGGTTCAATGGTGTGCGCGCCGTTTGGTTCCTCGGGGTTGAGGGATTGGGTGCCGAAAGGATTGGCAGTGAAGAGGCCGTAGGTGCGGGCGTGCCAGTAGGTGGGGAAGCGGAAGCTGGCAGGGTGATTGAGCATGGCGACTCCGAGATGCTCGCCCTCGACCGGGCCGTGGAAGTCGCACCAGCGGGCGCGTTTGGCCCAGGCGTCCTTGTCCTCGTGGCCCTCGCTGTTGATGATCTTGCCGCCGAGTTTGGTGTCCACGGCCATGCTGGTCGGCACGCGGATGCTGAGGCCGGAATCCTTGCGGTCATCGGCTACGATGGGTCCCGCGCTGGCGATGAGTTCGATATCGACGTCGATGATACGCTGGTCGCCGCTGACGGAGAAGGTCAGGGTGCGTTTTTCTTCCAGCAGCTTTTTGCCGGCGTTGTCGAGGTAATCGCTCAACGCCACGATGGTGGCGGTGCCGTCCTTGGCCTCAAGCGTCTCGAATTTGCGGTGCTGGATGCTGCCCAGGTGCTTCATGCGCTCTTTCGCCTTGGCGGCACGGTCAGGGTTTTTGTTTTGCATTTGCTCTTCAAAAGTGGCCGCCTCCGCCCAGGTGTCGTAACCGCCAATGCTCTCGTGACCGAAACACAGGCCGCGATGATGCGGGTGGTCATGCTGCTCGCCCTCGACCACCGCCATCGGATAAGCGCGGGTCATGGCCTTTTGGGTGGGACCGTAGATCGGCCACAGATAAGGCATGTTGGTGCCCTCATGCGTGACCACGTATTCCGCGAAAACTTGATCGCCGATTTTTACCAGCGCGCCTTTGGGGGATTCGGACACAGTGAGTTCGGCGGCCGGGCTGGCAAGGGTGGCGAGACCCAGGGTGAGAGCGAGGAAGTGTGGACGGGTGTTCATGATGACTGTTGGGAAAATGAAAACGGTGGCTGGCAGCCATTCCATGCAATGAAGATGGATTTGAGCGGGGTCAAAGAATCGAAGGGACTCATGGAGGACGGTTGAGCTTTTCTTTGCGAATGAGTTTTGGGTTCCGAGTGAGGACGCCCGTGCTCCGGCAGGAAAGGCGCGGTTCCCTGACGGCGTTGAAAGGGGCCATGCCATCCGACTCCCCACCACGGCTGCTTTCCCTGGATGCCTTTCGCGGCTTCATCATGCTGATGATGGCCTCGGCGGGCTTTGGGTTGGCGCAGATGGGGGAGGCGGCGCCCGGAACTTGGTGGGAAAAGGCGTCCTGGCTGGTCAGTCATGTGGAGTGGGTGGGGTGCTCGCCCTGGGACCTGATTCAGCCGGCCTTCATGTTCATGGTGGGCATGGCGGTGCCGTTGTCTTACGCCAAACGAAGCGCCAAAGGTCAGTCCTTCCTGGGCATGGGCTGGCACGCGTTGTCGCGCGCGGTGTTGCTGGTCCTGCTCGGGGTGATGCTTTCCACACGTTCAGGCGATGCTCAAACGAATTGGATTTTCACCAACGTATTGGCGCAGATTGGTCTGGGTTACTTCTTTCTGTTCCTGTTGTGGCGGCTGGGCGCGGAGTTTGAGGTCAGCGCCATCATCCTCATTTTGGTTGGATACTGGCTGTTCTTTTTCCTCCATCCGGTCGATGTGACCGCGGTGGATTGGGCGGCTTGGAAGCTCAAACAAGAGGAGGTCCTCGGCGGCTTCATGGCGGCCTGGAACAAGCACATCAACGCCGCCGCGGATTTCGACCGCTGGTTCCTCAACCTGTTTCCGCGTGACCAGCCCTTCGACATCCACACCGGCGGTTATCAAACGCTCAACTTTGTGCCGTCACTGGCGACCATGCTGGCCGGTTCCCTGACCGCGCGTTTTTTGACGCGCAGCCCGAAGCCGGAGGCGATGAAAGCCGGCCTGCTGGTGGGCGCCGGGGTCTTCTGCCTGTTTGCCGGTACCATGGCGGGGGTGTTTCTCTGCCCGGTGGTGAAGCGCATCTGGACGCCGTCCTGGATGGTGTTTTCGACGGGTTGGGTGTTGCTCATGCTGGCGGGGTTTTATTACCTGGTGGAGGCGCGCGGCTGGCGAAAAATCGTGTTTCCGCTGGTGGTGGTGGGCATGAACTCGATCTTCATCTACCTGATGAGTTCGCTGGCCTCCGGGTGGATCAGGCAGTCCCTGCGGCAGCATGTGCCGGGCGACTGGACATCGACTTTCTGGGCGCCGATGATCGAGCGCTGTGGCGCGCTGGCGGTGCTGTGGCTGCTGTGCTGGTGGCTCCATCGGCAGCGCGCGTTCCTGCGTTTGTAAGGTGGCTGTTGCGAGATAATGCCGTTGTCACCGCAAGGTTTGTCGCCATTATAGGGCACGGTCCGACCAACGAAGGCCGGATGCGGAGGCAGTCGCTGCGCGAGGGGCTGGCGGAGCTTGTTTAGATTGCCGCTTGGCATTGGATGGGCTCGACCCTGTGCCAGGAGGAAGGGTCACAATTTCGGTGGAGCGGGTTTGATGGGGGCCATCTGGCCGCTGATGTAGCCTTTCACTTTGGTGGGGCGTTTGTAGATTGTGTTGCCGCAGGCGATGAAGAGCTCGCTGAGGTCCTTGCCGCCGAAGCAGACATCGTAAGGTGATGCGGGCGTGGGGATGATGAAGTTCACCCGCCCGGCCTGATCGCAGACCTGGATGCCCAGACTGGTGGCGACGTAGAGGCGGCCTTCGGTGTCCACGCAGAGGCCGCGATGATAGGAAGACTCAAGTCTGGACCCGCTTCCGTCAGAGCGCCCCTCCGTGGCAGGCCATGCATCCAAATGTGCAAAAACCTGCGGCGCGCTTATTTCCCCAGAATCATCGATCTTATATGCCGAAACCTGTGGGAAAAATTGATCGGTCCCATAAACAGTGGTTTGATCAGGAGAAAACGTCAGGCGGTAACACCTCCCAGCGATGTCTCTCGATGAAAGTGTCGAACTTTTTAGAACTCCATTCAACAGGGTGCCAATACGCTCTCCGACTATGTCGGAGATAACAAGCATTCCATCATGCCTCACGATAAAGTCATAGGTGGAAAATCGCCTTGTGTCCGGCGTGTCGCTGAATTGAGCAACTGATTCTTCGGATTCAAGTTCGTGGAACTCGGTGACGTTCATTCCTCCATCCTTGTCGATGAATCTATTCACGTTGTACAATATCGCACCCTCTGCGCCAAATGAACGAATTGCGGATATCCCTGTGAAATCGTGATCGAGAGTGACCACCTTCCCGTCCGGGTGGATCGTTGCCAACACTTTGTCTCCGTGTGTTTTGAACCGGATGTCAAGCACTCGGACAGAGCCGTCTAACGAACTCGAAATTCTCTCCACCTCATGAAAGGTCGCGCCTAAAATCGGACGCCATTTTTCATCACCCGAAACCATCTCATACCCCCGCCACTTCGACTCGCCCTTCGGATTCGCTTTCACTTCGATGTCTGTCTGCCAGTCGCGCCAGAGCCAGCGCAGGGCGTCGGGGAAGACTTGGGTGGCGTGTTTTTGGTTGTGACCGCCCTCACCCCAGGCGTGGTTCACGTCGTAGCCGGCCCAGGCGAGGCTGCGCTGCATCATCTGGTTGGCCATCCACCAGTCGCCGCAGTAGAGGTCGTTGTCGCCGGTGCCGCTTTGCAGGAAGACGCGCAGGGGTTTGGGTTCGATTTTGCGGATCAGGACCGGCAGGCGGTCGGCGCCGCGAATGCCGACATAAGTGCCGACGCCGGTGAAGACGCGACGGAAGCGGTCGGGGCGATGCCATGCGACCATGAAAGCGCAGATGCCGCCGCTGCTGTTGCCGGCGATGGCGGCTTGGTTGGGATCGGCGCTGAGTTTGAGGCCGTACTTGGCTTCGAGTGCGGGCAACAACTCGTCAATCAGGAAATGAGAGTAGGTGTCGGTGACGCTGTCGTACTCGTAGCTGCGGTTGAAGCGCGGCAGGGCGTTGTCGTTGGCGGCGGGCACGACACCGGGTTTGATGAAGATGCCGACCAGTGGCGGGATGTCTTTTTTGTGGATGAGATTGTCGAAGACGACGGGTGCCTGGTAGATGACGCCGTCTTGGAAAACCATGAAAGGCCACTCGCGCTCGCGGTCGAAACCGGGTGGCAGGTAGATTTTCACCGCGCGCTCGGTGCCGGGGAAGACGCTGTCTGCGCGGGCGATGTGAACGTCCTCAATCAGGCTGCCTTTGGGTGCGCCGGTTTGCGGTTTGGAGTCGGCGGTGAGGGGAAATTCCGGTTCGGCGACGGCGAAGCGGAGCGCCAGGAAGGGCAGAAGGAGCGTGGCTCTCATGCGGTGAGGTTAGCGGGAGGCGGGGCTGGCGGCAATCAGGAAACGGGAGTTCGATTTTTGCATGTTGGGGGGGCGGGCGAGCAACGGAGTTGACCTCCGTGTTGCCTAAAGGTTTCACTCCAACGGTGTCATCTCAGACAAGGCCTTGCGCGAGCATGGCGTCGGCGACGCGGATGAAGCCGGCGATGTTGGCACCGCGCTGGTAGTTGGGGACGCCTTGCTTTGACATGCCGCCGTGCTCCAGGCATTTGCGGTGGATGTCGTGCATGATGCCTTGCAGGCGGCTGTCCACTTCGTCGCGGCTCCAAGTGAGGCGCAGGGAGTTTTGACTTTGCTCGAGACCGGAGACGGAGACGCCGCCGGCGTTGGCGGCTTTGCCGGGCGCGTAGAGGATGCCGCGCTCGTGGAAGAGATGCACGGCCTCGGGGGTGCAGGGCATGTTGGCGCCTTCGACGACGGCTTGCACACCGCCGGCGGCGAGGGCTTGCGCGTCTTTGCCGTCGAGTTCGTTTTGCGTGGCACAGGGGAAGGCGAGGTGGCAGGTGGCGAACCATGGGTGCGCACCGGCCTTGAATTCGCAGCCGAAATGCTCCGCATACTCCTGGATGCGGCCACGGCGCTTTTCTTTGAGGTCGCGCAGCCAGGCGAACTTCTCGGGAGTGAATCCATCCGGCTCATGGATGGTGCCGCCCGAGTCGGAGGCAGTGACGACGATGGCGCCGAGGCTGACGAGTTTTTCGATGGCGTAGAGGGCGACGTTGCCGCTGCCGGACACGGCGCAGCGTTTGCCTTTGAGCGACTCGCCACGGGCGCGCAGCATTTCCTCGGCAAAATAGACGGCGCCGTAACCGGTGGCCTCCTTGCGCACGAGGCTGCCGCCGAAGGCGAGGTCCTTGCCGGTGAGCACGCCGGCGAAGCGGTTCTCCAAGCGTTTCCACTGGCCGAACATGTAGGAGACCTCACGGGCACCGACGCCGATGTCGCCGGCGGGCACGTCGGTGTCCTCGCCGATGTGCCGCCAGAGTTGGGACATGAAGGCCTGACAAAAGCGCATGACTTCGCGCTCGGACTTGCCCTTGGGATTGAAATTGGCGCCGCCCTTGGCGCCTCCCATGGGTAGCCCGGTGAGGCTGTTTTTGAAAATCTGCTCGAAGCCCAGGAACTTCAGCACGCTCTGATTCACCTCGGGATGAAAGCGCAGCCCGCCTTTGTAGGGGCCGATGGCGTTGTTGAATTGTACGCGCCAGCCGCGGTTGGCGCGGGCGTGGCCCTGGTCGTCCTCCCAGGTGACGCGGAAGATGAGGATGCGGTCGGGTTCGGTGAGGCGCTCGAGGATGACGTCGGTGGCGTAGCGCGGTTCGTCGAGGGAGAAGGGCATTACGTCCGCCATCACCTCATGCACAGCCTGGATGAACTCGGGTTGGCCGGGGTTGCGCTTTTTCAAGCCCGCCATGAATTTTTTCAAGTCGCCGTGATGAAGGGGGAGGTCGCTGGACATGACAGCGCTACGTTTGATGAGAAAAGCGGGATGGCAACGATCATCGTGGAGTGCGCGCAAAGCGGCGTTTGATTTGACCGCCGGGCCGCGTTTGATGAAGGCATGACGCTGTCGCAGTTTGTTTTTCGGAGTTTGCGCCACTATGGGAAAAGCCATGCCGGGCTTGCCTTTGGGGCGTTCCTGGCGGCGGCGGTGCTGAGCGGGTCGTTGCTGGTGGGGGACTCGGTGCGGGCGAGTTTGCGACGCGCGGCGGACGCGCGCCTGGGCAGTGTGGCGGCGGGGGTGCTGGGCGGGGATCGCTGGTTCACGGAGTCGCTGGCGCGAAAGGCGGCGGCCAACGGCGATGGCCCGTCTGCGGTGGCGCCGCTGATCGTGGCGGACGGCGCGGTGAGCGCGGCGACGGGCGGGGTGCGGGTGAATGCGGTGCAAGTGCTGGGGGTGGAGTCGGGTTTTTGGAAGCTGAGTCCGGAGGGGACGGCGGTGGAGATCGCTCGCGGCGAGGTGGCGATCAACGAGTCGTTAGCGGCGCGCTTGGGGGCGAAGGCGGGTGACACGATCCTCACGCGGCTGGAGCAGCCGAGCGCGATCTCGCGCGACGCGCCGCTCTCGGGCAGTACAAACCAGGAGGTGACGCTGCGGCGCGTGGTGGGGCGGGTGCTGGGTGCGGGCGACTTTGGGGCCTTCCAACTGGCGGCGTCGCAGCGGGTGCCGGACTCGGTTTATTTTAACTTGGAGGATTTGCAATTGCAGTTGGAGATGGATGGCCGGGTGAATGCGTTGCTGGCGGATGCGGTGGCGGCGGAGGGAATGCGGGAGCGGCTGGAGGAGGGCAAGAGTCTGGAGGATTTCGCGCTCAAACTGGAGCGGGTGGCGGGCGATGTGAAGGAGTGGCAGATCGGCACGGACCGGGTGTTTTTGGATCAAGTGCTGGCGTCGGATTTGTTGCGCCGGGAAGGGGCTTACGGGGTGCTGACGTACCTGGTGAACGGCATCACCTCGGCAAGCGGAGGCACGCCTTATTCGATGGTGGCGGCGGTGGAGGAGGAGCGTCTGGCGGCGCGTTTTGGCGCGGCAGGGGGAGCGCAAGGTGCGGTGATCTCGCAATGGCTGGCGGACGATCAGAAGCTGAAAGCGGGCGATGAACTGACGCTGCGCTATTTTGTGGTCGGCACGGGCCGGGCGCTGGAGGAGGCGAGCGCGACCTTCACGGTGGGCGCGGTGCTGCCAATGGATCGTCCGGTGCTGAATCGCGATTGGACGCCGAAATTTCCCGGTGTGTCGGACGTGGACAACTGCCGCGACTGGGACCCCGGCATCCCGATGGACACGGCGGCGATTCGTGATCAGGACGAAAAATACTGGGATGATTTTGGCGCGACCCCGAAGGTGTTTATCGGCTTGGAGGCGGGGCGGAAGTTGTGGGGGAATCGCTTTGGCAATCTGACCTCGGTGCGTTTTCTGGACGCGGGCGAGGAGGAGGCGGCGTTGCGTATGGAACTGGTGGAGGGTCTGCGCCTGGATCACATCGGGCTGGTGCCGCGGGATCTGCGCGGCGCGGCGGCGGCGGCGGCGCGCGGCAGTGTGGATTTCGGCGGGTTGTTCGTGGGGCTGAGTTTCTTCTTGATTGCCGGGGCGCTGGTGTTCGCGGCCTTGCTGTTTTTATTCACGCTGGAAAAACGCGCGGGTCAGATCGGTCTGCTGATGGCGCTGGGGTGGACGGCGCGGCAGGTGCGGCGCGCGCTGCTGCTGGAGGCGGGTTGGATCGCGGTGGCGGGGGTGGTGCTGGGGGTGGCGGCGGGCGGGGTGTACACGCGGCTGGCGTTGCGCGGGCTGTCCGGGGTGTGGTCGGGCGCGGCGCCGGGATTGGAGCTGGTTTATGCGCCGGGGGCGGCGACGATGGCGGTGGCCGGTGTGAGCGCGCTGCTGGTGGTGGTGGCGGTGCTGGCCTGGAGCAGTCGCAAAATTTTCCAAACGCCGCCGCGCGCGTTGCTGGCGGGCGGGGGCAATGAACCGGCGGGATCGCAAGCGGGCGCGGGAGGCAAGGCAGGTTGGCTGGCGTTGCTGTGTGTGCTCGGCGCGGCGGGTCTGCTGTGGGCGGGTGCGCGCGCGGGCAGCGCGGAGATGGTGGCGGGATTGTTTTTTGGGGCGGGCACGCTGTTGCTGGCGGCGGGACTGCTGTTGCTGCGTGTGTGGATGCGGCGGGGCCAGGGCAGGGCGGGACAGGCGGCGGTGTCGCTTATGGAAATCGGCATGCGCGGAGTGGCGCGGCGACCCGCGCGCAGTCTGGCGGTGGCTGGCATGATGGCGGCGGGCATCTTTCTGGTGACGGCGGTCAATGCCTTTCGTCTCAGCGCGGGTGATGACGAGACACGGCGCGACACCGGCACTGGCGGCTTTGCTTTGATCGGCGAGTCCTCGCTGCCGGTTTATGAATCGCTCACGGAAAAGGCGGGCGTGGAGGCGTTTGGTTTGGACGATGAGATTTTGCAGGGGGTGAGCGTGGTGCCGTTTCGTGTATTGGAGGGAGATGACGCGAGTTGTTTGAACTTGAATCGCGCGCAAAAACCGGTGCTCACGGGAGTCAACGCCGCGCTGCTGGTGGAGCGAGGGGCGTTCAAATTTGCAAGTGGTGGTGAGGCAGGATGGCAGGCGTTGCAAGCGACAGCCGACGGTGCGCTGTCGGCGATTGCCGATCAAGCGACGGCGATGTGGGGTTTGGGCATAGGTGTCGGTGACACGATCACCTATCAGGATGCGCAGGGGCGTGACTTCGAGGTGCGCCTCACGGGGTTGCTCGCCGGCTCGGTGTTGCAAGGCAAGATCATCATCGCGGAGGAGGCGTTCCTTGAAAAATATCCGAATGCGCCGGGCTATCGTTTCTTCTTGATTGACGCCCCGGTGCAGCGCGCGCCGGAGGTGAGCGCGCATCTGACGCGGCAGTTGGAGAAGCGCGGGCTGGCGCTGGAGCCGGCGCGGACTCGGCTGCTGGCGTTTCTGACGGTGCAGAACACTTATATCGGCATCTTCACGGTGCTGGGCGGTCTTGGCGTGCTGCTCGGCACGGCGGGTCTTGGGGTGCTGGTGGCGCGGCATGTGCTGGAGCGGCGCGGCGAACTCGGTTTGATGCAGGCGCTTGGCTTCCGGCGCGGCGTGCTGCGCGGGCTGGTGCTCGGGGAGCACGCGCTGCTGCTGGCGGCGGGTCTGGCGCTGGGCGTGGTATGCGCGCTGGTGGCGGTGTGGCCGGGGGCAACACAAAGCGCGCAGGAATTGCCCTGGGGGTTCCTGTCCTGGCTGTGGGTGGGCGTGCTGGCCTTTGGTCTTGTCGTGTGCGCCGCTGCTGTGATCAGCGCGGTGCGGGGACGTTTATTGGAGGCGATCCGAAGGGAGTGAAGGCGACTTACTGCACCCGCGCGGCTTTTAAGTCCGGGTGACCCAGGTCCAGGCGATAGAGCAGTTGATTGCTTTGCCTTGCGCGTCGCGCAGTTGCCGCCGCGTTTGCTCGCGTGGCAGCATGCGGTCGCGAATGAGAGCGAACTCGCTCTCCTGCGTGACGGGTTCGGCTTGTTTGTGCCAGCGCCAGGCACCGGTCTGCGCGTCAAAATCAACACCTCGCAGGCATCGGGAAAGTCCGCGCGTTGATTGGCAACGCCGGCCGGTGCTTTCCCATTGCCCCTGGCGGCAAGGCTGGGCATGGTTGGCGCTGTGCGATTGTTCCTCATTCGGCTGACTCGTCTGGGATTGCTGGCGCTGGCGGTGGTCTGCCTGCGCGAGGCGCATTGGCGTCGGCAGGCGGCGGCGGACGCGGGGGCGCTGAGCGCGGAGCGGGTGCGGGATTTTTTTCCTGAAGCGGCGGAGGTGGCGTCGCCGGGCGCGGGTCAGGCGTGGCTGGAGGTGCGGGACGCGGGCGGGCGTCGTCTCGGCAGCGTGACGCAGACGGCACCGGAGTCGGATCGCATCATCGGTTACGCGGGGGCGACGAACACGCTGATCGCGCGCGACGCGGCGGGGGTCATCCTGGGATTGCGAGTGCTGCGCAGCGGGGACACGCCGGATCACTTGGCGGAGGTGGTTTCCAAGCGCGCATTCTTCAAGCAGTTCACCGGCAAACAACCGGAGGATTTGCGCGGGCTGGCACCGGACGCGGTGGCGGGGGCCACGCTGACGAGCACAGCGATCGCGGAGGGGGTGCTGCGTCGTCTCGGTGGGACGATTGCAGAGTCGGCGCGGTTTCCCGAGGCGATCACGCTGTCCGAGGTGCAAGCTCTGGAGCCGGCGGCGGCGGCGCTGCGCAAAGGGGAGCGCGGCGGCGGCTTGGCGGTGCTGGATGCGAAGGGACAACGCATCGCGACAGTGCTGCGCACGGCACCGGTGACGGACACGCTGGTGGGCTACAAGGGGCCGAGCGACACACTGGTGCTGCTGGACGCGGCAGGGGAACGGGTGCGGGCCATCGCGCTGCGCAAGAGCTACGACACGGCGCGTTACGTGGGCATCATGACGGGCGATGACTACTTCATGAACTTGTTCAACGGCAAGACGATGGAGGAACTGGCGGCGCTTGATTTCAAGGAGGCGAAGATTGAAGGCGTGTCCGGGGCGACGGAATCAAGCTGGGCGCTGGCGGAGGGGCTGAAGAGAAGAGCGGCGCGCTGGCAGGAGGAGCAGTCGCTGCTGCCGGAGTGGTGGGCCAAGGCGCGCTGGCGCTGGCAGGACACGGGACATGTGCTGGTGCTGGCGGCGGCGTTGTTGATGGCGTTCACATCACTGCGCGGACGGACGTGGGCGCGGCATGGACATCATGCACTGCTGGTGGTGTATGGGGGATTCGTGTCGGGGGAGATGCTGTCGCAAGGTCTGCTGACGGGCTGGGCGGGGGCGGGCACGCCATGGCGGAGCGCGCCGGGTTTGGTGCTGTTGGCGGCGGTGGCGTTGCTGGGGCCGGTGCTGACGCGGCGGCAGATATATTGCCATCACATTTGCCCGCACGGGGCGGCGCAACAGTTGCTGGCGGGGCGGCTGCGTTGGCGCTGGAGTCCGTCCCGCAGGATGGACACGCTGCTGGGGAGGTTGCCGTTTGTGCTGCTGGGGATGGTGGTGTTTGTGGTGATGCTGGCTTGGAATTTGGATGTGAATGTGTTGGAGCCGTTCGACGCCTATTTGTTCCAGGTGGCGGGCTGGGGAGTGATCGCGCTGGCGGTGGGCGGTTTGATTTGGTCGGCCTTCACGCCGCTGGCCTACTGCCGCTATGGCTGCCCGACGGGGGCGCTGTTCAAGCTGCTGCGGGTGAGCGGGCACGCGGATCGACTGGGCTGGCGCGAGGCGGTGGCGGCGGGGTGCGTGATTTTAGCCTGGGGGATGAGTCATGTTTGAAGCGCTGCGCATTCCTTGGTTGTTGGTCGTATGTCTGCTGCTGGCGGCATGTGGGCGGCAGCGCTGGGTGGAGGTGGAGGGCAAGGCGATGGGCATGACTTGGCGCGCGCAGGTGGCGGATGCGACGGTTGAATCGGTGCGCGCGGAGGCGGTGGCGTGCTTTGCGAAGTGGGAACTGGCGACCTCCCTCTGGCGCGCGGACTCGGAGTTGGTGCGGTTCAACCAGGCAGCGGCGGGACGCTGGATTGAGGTGAGCGAGGAGTTGTGGCAAGCGGTGACGCTGGCACTCGAAGTGGCGGAGGAGACCGAGTGGGCGCTGGACATCACGGTAGGGCCGCTGGTGGCGCTGTGGGGCTTCAGCGCGGCGGCGGTGAGCGGGGCGTTGCCCACGGACGCGCAAATCGAGAAGGTGATGGCGGACTGCCAGTGGCGGCAACTGCAAATGGACCCGTCACAAAGAGCGGTCAGAAAGCGGGTGCCGGGTCTGCGCCTGGACGTGAACTGCGTGGTGGAGGGTTTGGCTCTCGACGAACTCGCGGGCCGGTTGCGGGCGATGGGTTGCAATGACTTTCTACTGGAGCTTGGCGGCGAATTGCTGGCGGCGGGTCAGTCGCGGCGCGGCGGTCCCTGGCTGGCGGCGGTGCAAAGCCCGGATGGCGGCGAGGGTGATGTGATGGCGCCCGTGCCGCTGCAAGACGAGGCACTGGCGACGAGCGGGACCTATCGTCACCGGCGCGAGCAGGACGGGGTGGTTTTAAATCACATCATCGATCCACGCACGGGCAGGCCGGTCACGCACCGGCTGGTGTCGGTGAGCGTGGCTCATGCGAGCGCGGCGCGGGCGGATGCCTACGCGACGGCGCTGCTGGTGTGGGGACCGAAAAAGGGTCGCGAGCTGGCGGAGCGGCTGGGGTTGCGCGTGTTTTGGGTGGAGGCGGTGAAGTGAGGTGCCCAGTTTACTTCGACGGCTTTGGGGCGGGGCGTTCCTGTTGGGGATGACCGGCGAGTTCCACAACACTGAGCGTGTCCGGACCTGGGAAGTCGGCGGGAAGGTCGCCGGTGCGGACGCAGTCGCCGGTGGCGGCCCATTCAGTGCCGCGTTGCAGGGTTTCGTAAAATCCGCGGCAGAGCATGGAGTAGTCGGCATGGCCGAGAGTGGTGTGGAAGACGCGGCCCTGGCCGTACTCGATGACCATCAAGCTGGGTTCTTTTTCGCCGGTGAGATCGGAGGTGGCGGCGGCGAGCACGGTGACGTTTTCAGCGGGGCCGCGCAGTCGGCTGTAAAGCTCGTCCTGCGCGTGCCGCCAGCGCGGCGGCAGTCCGCGGGTGACGGGATGGTCCGCCTTGATGATTTCGACGACGAACTCATGCTGCGGGCCGTGCGCGCCGCCTTTGCCGGGCGAGGTGTCGCGGTAAAGCTTGCCGTCTTTGACGTAAAGCCAGGGGCCGGAGGTTTCGTCCCGCCCGCCCCAGCCGCCGACACCGATCATGCGATTGTATTCGTTCCAGCCGCCGAAGCTGTTGTTGGCGGCATGAACGGAGACAAAACCGCCGCCGTTTTTGACGTAGTCTTCAAAAGCGGTGCGTACCGTCTCCGGCCAGTCCTCGCCATTGTAATTGCTGACAACGACATCGTAGTCGCTGAAAGCGGGTTTCCAAGCCGCCCAGGCCTCGGTGGGCGCGCCTTTCGGTGGGGTGGTGGAGACTTCGACCGTGAAAGCCCCGCTGCTTTCCAGCGCATGGCGCAGCACGGGGGTGGTGATTTCCCATTTGTGATTGTTTTGACCGTCGAGGATGAGGGCGCGCAGCTTGGCGGGTTGGGGCTGGGCCAGGGAAATCACAGTGACTGCGGCGAGCAGGGGAAGTAAAAGTGTGCGCATGGTTTTGGGATTGTGGTGGCAAGCTGACATGGATGTCAAGCCGGTTGAATTATTGTCTTGCCAGTCATCATTCTTGGATCGACGGATTTTCACCAGGCATTAGAAACCGGATGAAGCGCTTCAAACAGGCGTTGATACTTGCAATGGTGGGGCTGACCGCCTTCATCATTTACACCGCGTGTCACATCTGCATCAGGGTGGCTCAAATTCCTGATGCCTATGCTGCCTGGGACACAGGTACCTTGCTTGTTGCCTACATGGAATCGAACCACGATGAATGGCCGGCATCATGGGACGATTTGGTCGGGTTGGTGAAAGCTGACACCAAAGGTAACATCCCGCTTCGTGGAGCAGGTGGGAATCGCCTGGAATATGCCGAATCTCTCATGAATAGAGTGTTTATTGACTGGGCTTTTGATCCAAGAAAAAGCGGCAATGGCACGCCCGTGACACGACTGGATGGCTCTGCGCTGCCCAAACTGTGGGCGAATCCAAATGCAATGGTGCGCGAGTATTTTCTGGAAAAGCCGCAGAAGACAGGGGATCCTGCTGTCGAGTAAAATCATTGGCCTTCCGACAGTTCTACACGTCAGAATCCTCGCCTCACTCCTTCTCCAGAATTTCGAAGAGATTGTGCCGGCGGTCTGTCCACAGGGAAACGTCAAGCAGCGTTTCCTCGAAAGGTGACTCGGGCGGGTTGGCCTTGATAAAGTCGCGGTCGCGGCTGAGCAGGACGTAGTCGGTGATCTCGTGGTCGCCGTCGAGATCGGTGCCGATGCGGGTGACGCCGTAACCGAGTTCTTCCGCGATTTTGTAGATGACGGAGGCCAGGGCGATGTAGCGGTTGGTGCAGTTGACGACGATGACGCCGTCCTCCTTCATGTGGCGGTCATAGATTTGGAAAGCCTCGAGCGTGAGCAGGTGCATGGGCACGGAGTCGCCGCTGAAGGCGTCCAGCAGGAGGGCGTCGAAGCGCTGCGGCTCCTCTTTCTCCAGGGCCAGCCGGCCATCGCCGACGACCATCTCCAAAGTCCCGCCGCGCGCCTCGAAGTCATCGAGATAGGTGAAGTAGTCGCGGGCGAGGCGGACGACCTCCGGGTTGATCTCATAGACACGCCAGACGTGGCCCTTCTGGCCGTAGCACAGCGCGGTGCCGGTGCCCAGGCCGACGACGCCGACGCGCGCGTCCGGTTTGCGTTTCACGCGTGTCAATGTCCGGCCGGAACCAGTGTGCTCGCCATAGTAAGAGAACGGTTCGTTGTTCAAGCCCGAGCCCTGAATCTGCATGCCGTGCATGATGCCGCCGTGGTAGAGGCTGCGCCAGGGCGCGTCCGTCTCGTAATCGTAGTCCTCCGCCACCGAGACGACGCCGTAAAAATTGCGCACGCGCTCGAGCCGGGCCTCGTCCTTGGGGCCGTGCTTTTGAAGAAACCACATGCCTGAGACAAAAATCGCCAGCCCGGCCACCGCCACCGGCAGGCCCAGCCAGCGCGGGCGGGACATCACGCCCTGCAAGACCAGAACGAGCGCGGCCACGCCGAAAGTGGCGAGCAACGCCAGCGGCCACTCGCGATAGGAGTCAAACACCCGCGGTGCCACCAGGCTGACCAGCAGGCCGCCGAGCGCGCCGCCGGCGGACATCCACAAATAAAACTCGGTGAGGTGGCGCGGCGACGGTTTGCTGCGCGTCAGCTCACCATGACAGACCATGACGCCGAAGAACATGGCGCTGAAGCAGATGAAAAGCTCCCACTTGTAGGTGAGACTGAACCACTCCGGCACGACCCATTTGACTCCGAACGGCAGGGTGACGGTCATGCCCGCATACCACTCCATGGCGACGTGATAGAGCGAGGCGGCGGCGAGCAGCACCAGGGCCAGGGGCGCCCAGGCCAGGCGTTGATACCAGCGCTCATGCTCGAAGCAGATGATGAAGGTGATCAGGTAGAGGCTCAGCGGCACCACCCAAAGAAAAGGAATCACCGCCACGTCCTGGCAGACATGGTTGGTGGTGGCCAGCAGCAGCACGCTGGCCAGCGCGGGCAGGGCCACCCACAGCGGCCGCTGCCACCAGCGCACCGGCGCCTCCTCCTCGGCAGCCGTTTTCTCCGCGCTGGCGGCGCTCCCGGCACGCCGGTCCTGCCAGGCGATCCAGAGCGACAGCGCGGCAAAAATCAAAAACGCGCCGGACCACATCCAGGTCTGCCCGGTCACATCCCAGCGCACCTCGAAGAAGAACGGGTAACTCAACAACGCCGCCAGCGAGCCGACGTTGGACAGCGCGTAGAGACGCCAGGGTTTGCCGCCGCCGGTGGCGCGCGTGAACCAGACCTGCACGAGCGGGCTGGTGCTGGACAGCACGAAGTAGGGCAGCCCGACGGTGGCGGCGAGCAGCAGCAGGATGCGTCCCGCCGGGTCCTCGTCGCCCGCCGGTTTCCAGGACTCGGAGGGCGTGATCGGCAGGCAAATCAGCGCGCCCACGATCAGCACCGCATGAATCACGCCCTGCGTCCTGAGCGGCAGGCGTGTCAGCAGGTGCGCGTAGGCGTAGCCTCCAAAAAGCACGATTTGAAAAAACAACATGCAGGTCGTCCACACCCCCGGGCTGCCGCCGAACCAGGGCAGAATGAATTTGCTGATGAGCGGTTGAACTTGAAAAAGCAAAAAAGCGCTGAGCAAACTCAGGGAACCAAACAGCAGGATAACACGGGTGGAGCGGGTGTCGGACATCGGGAAGGGAAGGGGAACGCCTCGCCCGCGCGCAAGTTGCGGTCAAGTGGCGCGGTCGCAACTCCGCGCTTGGCAAACTGTCACTGACGGAGCACACTCCAAATGCAATGCCCGCCGCGAAAAAAGCTTCCGTCCGCGTCAATCCCGCCCGTGAACTCGTCTTTGGAGACCTCTGGGAATTTGATCCCGCGCCGGAGACCGCCGACCCCAGCTTGAAAAAGCGCTACGACCTGTTCATCAACGGCGCCTTTGTCGCCCCAAAGAAGGGAAAGTATTTCGCCTCCATCAATCCTGCCACCGAGGCCAAACTCGCTGACATCGCCTGCGCCGACGCGAACGATGTGGATGCCGCCTGCCAGGCCGCGCAGAAAGCTTTCAACGGTCCCTGGGGCAAACTCAGCGGCGCTGAGCGCGGCAAGTTCCTCTACCGCATCGCCCGCCTGCTTCAGGATCGCGCGCGCGAGTTTGCCGTGGCGGAGACGATGGACGGCGGCAAGCCGGTCAAGGAGTCGCGCGACTTCGACGTGCCGATGGCGGCGGCGCATTTCTTTTATCACGCCGGCTGGGCGGACAAACTGCATCACCTCGCGCCCGGTCGCAGCCTCGCGCCGCACGGCGTGGTCGGCCAAGTCATCCCGTGGAATTTCCCGCTGCTGATGCTGGCGTGGAAAATCGCGCCCGCGCTCGCTGCCGGCAACACGGTTGTGCTCAAGCCCGCCGAAACCACCAGCGTCACCGCCCTCAAGTTCGCCGAGATTTTGCAGGCAGCCGAGCTGCCACCCGGCGTGGTCAACCTCGTCAGCGGCGCGGGCGAGACCGGCGCGGCGGTCATCAATCACCCGCTCACCGCCAAGGTGGCCTTCACCGGCAGCACCGAGGTCGGCAAGATCATCATGCGCGCCCTGGCCGGCACCGAGAAAAAGATGACGATGGAACTCGGCGGCAAGGCGGCCAACATCATCTTCGATGACGCCCCGCTCGACCAGGCGGTGGAGGGCATCGTCAACGGCATCTTTTTCAACCAGGGCCACGTCTGCTGCGCCGGTTCCCGCTTGCTGGTGCAGGAGAGCATCGCCGACGAAGTGCTCGCCAAACTCAAGCGCCGCCTCGCCGTGCTGCGTGTCGGCGATCCGCTCGACAAAAACACCGACATCGGCGCCATCAACAGCCGCGAGCAATTGGAGAAGATCAAAGAGCTGGTGCAAAGCGGCGTCGCCGAGGGCGCGGAAAAACACGACAGCGGCTGCCGTCTGCCGTCGAAGGGTTTCTTCTTCCGACCCACGGTGTTCGCCAATGTCAGCATGAGCCAGCGCATCGCCCGCGAGGAAATTTTCGGTCCCGTGCTCAGCATCCTGACTTTCCGCACCCTGGAGGAGGCCGTGGAAAAAGCCAACAACACCCCCTACGGCCTTAGCGCCGGCGTGTGGACGGACAAAGGCAGCCGCATCCTGAAAATGAGCACCCTGCTCAAAGCCGGTGTCGTCTGGGCCAACACCTACAACAAGTTCGATCCCGCCAGCCCCTTCGGCGGTTACAAGGAATCCGGCTTTGGCCGCGAGGGCGGCAAGCAGGGTCTGCTGGATTACCTGCGCGTGGGATGAAACCACTTTTCTTTTCGACAGGATTGACAGGATTTCAGGATGAACTGGATTTTTGAAATCATGAACTCCCCTGCATCCTCCAATCTTATTAATCCTGTCATCCTGTAAATCCTGTCAAAAAATAAGGCCTTTTACGCAAACATGATAAAGGACACTGAGTCACTCAATCGCGTCATGCTATTCAATAGAATCTTCGTCCTGCTCGGCTGTGCGGCGCCGGCTGCATGGCTTTGGGTTTTGTTTTTATGGCCGGCAGTCTGGAGTGACGGGCATGGTTACAACCAGTCGATTTTCCTGATCGTGGCCAGTCTCAGTCATCTTGTGATTGGTTTTTTATTGGTTTTCGCGGCTCAGGCGAAAATATTATCTTTTCTGTTCGCATGGTCCGTATTCAGCGCGCCTCTTTTTCATTTGCTCGGTTCATTTTCCGAGCCGCCGCTGGGGTTTGTGTTGTTTGTGACTCCGGCTGCGCTGGCCCTGATAGCAGGCATTCATGAATGGCTTCGCAGTCCCGATTAATTTGTTGTTTCTCCCCTTTGATTTCCCAATCCCGTCAATCCTGTAATCCTGTAATCCTGTAAAATCCTGTCAAAAAATAAGCCCGCCATGCCCTCCCGTCTCCCCATCACCAAAACCCCGAAATGCTACGTCGGCGGCGCCTTTATTCGCAGTGAGAGCGGGCGCGTGTTTGCCTGGCATGACAGCAAGGGCGCCTTCTTCGCCAACATGCCGCAATGCACTCGCAAGGACCTGCGCAATGCCGTCGAGGCGGCGGCCAAGGCGGGCGCGGGCTGGGCGAAACGCTCGGCCTTCAATCGCGGCCAGATTTTGTACCGGCTCGCTGAGATGATCGAGGCGCGCGCGGAGGAACTGACCGCGGCCCTTCAGCTTGGCGGCACCTCCCAAGCGGACGCCGCGCGCGAGGTCGCCGCCGCCATCGAGCGCATCGTGCATTACGCGGGCTGGACAGACAAATACGAGCAACTCCTCGGCAGCGTGAACCCGGTGGCCTCCGCGCATTTCAACTTCACTGTCACCGAACCCATGGGCATCGTCGGCGTGCTCGCGCCGGAGGCCGCGCCGCTGCTCGGCTTGCTCTCGCTGATCCTGCCCGCCATCACCAGCGGCAACAGCGTGATCGCGCTCGCCAGCAGTGCGCAACCCTATCCCTGCATTCTGCTCGGGGAGATGCTCGCCACCAGCGATCTGCCCGGCGGTGTTGTCAATCTGCTCACCGGCTTTCGCGTTGAGTTGATCCCCACCTTTGCCACTCACGAGCACCTGCGCGCCTTGAGCGGGGTTGCCAGCGCGGAGGAGCGCAAAACCCTGCGGCTTGGCGCGGCGGAAAGCGTCAAGCGCGTGCACCTGTTGAAAGCGGAGGAGAGCATCGACTGGTTCGACGAGTCCCGCCAGGGGCTGGAGCAAATACGCCGGTGCGTCGAGTTCAAGACCACCTGGCATCCGGTGGGGGCGTGAGCGAACAGGCTCAGTCCGTGACGATCTCCACGGGGCAGTGGTCGGAACCGAAGACATCGGCTCTGATGACGCACTTTTGTAGCGCGGGACGCAGCTTGGCGGAGGCCAGCCAGTAGTCGAGCCGCCATCCGATGTTCTTTTCCCGGGCGCTGCCGCCGGTGCGCATGGTCCACCAGGTGTAACGGCCGGGGCTGGGATCGAACTCGCGGAACACATCGAGAAAACCGGCCTCTAGGTGGCGGGTGAAACTGGCGCGCTCGGCGTCGCTGAAGCCGGGGTTGTGGCGGTTCGATTTCGGGTTGGCGAGGTCGATCTCCTGGTGCGCGCAATTGAGGTCGCCGCAGACGAGCACGGGTTTGGTTTTCTCCAGCTTCTTGAGATGGCGGCGGAAGGCCTCGTCCCATTCGAGGCGGTAGGGCAGGCGGGCCAGTTCCGCTTTCGCGTTCGGTGTGTACACATTGACGAGATGAAAGTCAGGCAGGGTCACGGTGATGACGCGGCCCTCGCGATCATGCTCCGGGATGTCCATGCCGAGCCGGTGCGTGGTCATCGGCGCGCGCGCCAGCACGCAGGTGCCCGAGTAGCCTTTTTTCTCGGCGCAGTTCCAAACGGAGTGCCAGCCTTCGAGAAAGGACAGATCGACCTGCTCCGGCTGCGCTTTGGTTTCCTGCAGGCAGACCACATCGGCGTCGGTGGTCAGCAGGTATTCTTTGAGGCCCTTGTTGAGGGAGGCGCGGATGCCGTTGACGTTCCAGGTGGCGAGTTTCATGCGCGCCCATCATGGGCAGGCGGGCGGGGCTGTCGAGCCGAACAAAAAACAGCCTCCAGGGCGAGCGGGTCGCGCCTGGAGGCTGCGGGGGTTTGGGATGGGATCAGAGAATGGCGATCTCACGCGGTTTGACCGCCTCTTTGACCGGCAGGGTCAAGGTGAGCACGCCGTGCTCGAGTCCGGCGGTGAGGCGGGTCTCATCGACGCGGTCATTGAGCCGCAGATGCAGTTCGTAACCGGCATCGGACAGCTCGCGATGCAGCGGTTTCCAGTTCTCCGGCACGCCGCGGCGGCGCGCGGCGCTGAGGTGGATCACGCCATCCTCCAGGTTGAGGCGCAGGTCCTCCTTGGCGACACCGGGCAGCTCGACGCGCACGTAATGCGCTTCGGCAGTGTGTTCGATTTCAAAACGCGGGCGGCGGGTGCGGCTCGCGGCTTGGGCGGGTTCGGTGGCGCAACTGGCGGGGGCTTGGCAAAGGGCGGTATTCATGATGTTGGACTTGGTTTATGGGGGTGGAATTCAGTTGAGTTCGATCAGGCGGGGCTTGCGTTGCTCCTGTTTCGGCAGGGTGACGGTGAGCAGGCCGTCCTCGAGTTTGGCGGTGATGCGGTCCACTTCGATGCCGTCCGGCACGCTGACCGAGCGGGTCATTTTCATGGCGGACTCGTCGTCGCCGTTTTTGACGCGGCGGCTGACGGAGACCGTGAGGAAGCGATCTTTCAGCTCGATCTTGGCGTCCTCTTTCTTGACGCCGGGCACCTCGAAACGGGCGTAGTAATGGCCGTCATCCTCGTAAACGTCGGCAGCCAGGCTGGCTGGAGCGTCGAAACCGGGGAGACCGCTCAAATTGAGCAGTTCGTCGAAGGAGGGAAAACCTCCGAAGGGGTGACGGAGGAAGCCCTCAAAGGGGGAGAGGGCGGAGTCAGTAGCAGGGTTGTAACGTGCGAGTTTCATGGCTTTGGATGAGTCGAGTTTGGGTTTGGATGAAGGGTTTGGCCCAGGAGGGCACTTTTGTCGGATGATTTTACTGCAAAGCTCGTGCCAAACGCGCGGACTTGATCTTAATCGGCTGATATTCAATGAGATATGGAGGAGGTGGGATTTTTACAGGTCATCGAAAATGCGCTCTTTGTCACAATTTTGTGGCGATATAGCTTCAGTTTTTGTGCAATATTGACACATAATTCGCCGGTCTCTGCCGATGGAGTTCAAACTTCGGCTTGGCGGACACGCCCACTCGCTACTCGCCGTAGCGGAGCGTGCCCCGTGGCGCCTGAAGAGGCATCGGCAAAAAACAACTTTTGACCCGCTCATTTCCTGCAAAATCAAGGCTTGCAAACAATGTTTCTGCAACATAGTTGACATTGATGGCAGCAGACGGAAAATGCGGCCGCGTCGTGGAGTGCGCTGGCAAAGCGCCGCGGCGGCATCGCATTCGCGGGAGCGGTTGTGGCTCAATGGGCAATCGAATCTACCCGGCCCTGGCTCCACCTCCAACCGCGGTCCGCGGGAAGCGTGCGACAGCCGGAGCGCGGAGACAGGCGCAGCCAATCACAGACCGCCGGTACAATCCAAGACAGGGTTGCTTCTTCCGTCTCGTGCATGTATTTTCGAGACATGAAAGGCCGCCGCACGCTCCTTGCCGCCCTGCTGGTGGTCATGGTTTTGTGCGCCCAGGTCATGGGCATGCAGCGGGGCTTCATTTGCGATTGCGGCGGCGCGGCGCGCTTGACGATGAGCGATCATTGCCACGGTCCGCATGAGCACGATTGCGAAGAAGAGGAGCACGAGACGCTGGGGCATGGCCGCCATGACCATGATGAGGGGGAGCCACTGCACGAGCACCCGGCGTTGATTGAGACGCTGCAGGCCGAGAAAGCTCCCGCACCGAGTTTCGTGCCTGCGGCGCTGGAGGTTGTCGTTTTGCTTTCCCGCGACACTTTTTTCGTGGCCGGATTGGCGCTAGTGCCCGCGGGACCATTTCATCCGCCGCGAGAAAAAGCACGCGCCGGGCCGCTCTGGCCGCCGCGTTTGTCGCACGCGATCGCGCTGAGGATTTGAAGCCGGGTTGAGCGCCGCCATCCACGACGATGGAAGGCGCTGCTGTCGTCGCATGGCCTTGCCATGCTGTGTTTCAGCCATTCCAACCCGCTATTCTTATGCTTCGATCTTTTGTTTTACTTTTGCTTTTTGTATCAAGTGTCCGCGCCATCGAGCTTGGTTTCGACCAAATTCCCGATCGCGTGCGCGCTTTTCATCCCGTGCTTAAAGCCGCCCGGCTCGCCGTCGAAGAGGCGCGCGGACGGCAGCGTGGCGCGGGCAGGCTGGCGAATCCGACACTGGGCCTTGACTGGCGTTCGGAGAGCGGTCTTAGCCCGGTGACGGGTGAGTTCTCCTTCGACCAGGCGTTTCCGGTCACCCGCCGTCTTTCGTTGGAGAAAACACTCAGCGCCCAGTTGGTGACTGCCGCCGAACTGGAGGTGCGGGATGTGGAGCGCAGGCTGATCGCGGAGGCGCGGCAGGCGGTGGTGCGGTTGCTGACACTGGACCGGCAGCGCTCATTGCGGCGGCAGCAGCAGGAACTGGCGCGGGAGCTGGCCGATTTTGCGCAAGGGCGGGCCGAGGCGGGCGAGCTGTCGCCGTTGGATGCGAAACAGATTCAGCTCGACGCGCAACGGCTGGCGGTGGAGGCGCGCTTGCTGGAGGCGCAAAGTGTGGCGGGGCTCGGCCAGCTCAAACCCTTGCTCGGACTTAGATCGGACGAGTCGCTGCGCCTCACGGGAGACCTGCCGCCCTTGCGTCTGCCGTCGGATTCTTCCTGGCGGGAACGACCGGACTACCAACTTGCTCAGACCCGAGTGATGGCCGCACAGACGGACCAGGCCTTGGCCGCGTCCAAAAAATGGCAGGATGTGAGCATGGGATTGGTCGGTGGGCCAGAGCAGCAAAACGTCGGGGGCAGCCGCGTCGAACGCACAGGTTTCATCGGATTCCGAGTCTCCCTCCCGTTGCCGTTTTGGAATCGCAATCAGGGCGAGATCGCGGAAAAAGCCGCCACGGCGGAGCGGGCGCGGTTGGAGAGCGAGGCGCTGGCCGTGCAGATCGATGGCGAGGCTGGAACGGCCCGGCAGGAAATGGAAACCAATGCCGCCATCGTGCGCGAGACGCGCGATCAATTGCTGCCGCTCGCCGTCGAGCAGATGGAGGCGATGCAGAAGGCTTACGAGACCGGTCAAGCCGGTCTGCAAGCCGTGTTGCGGGCGCGCGACCAGCGCCTGCAACTCGAATCCGCCGCCCTCGACGCGTTGCGCGACTTCCACCTCGCCCGGGTTCGATACGAAGCCGCCACATCACGTTAAACCGCAACCCTCCAAACCTCATGACCTACTACCTCCTGAAACTCTTCCTCTCCGCCGGTGTCATCGTGGTTGTGACCGAGGTGGCCAAGCGCAACAACGCCGCCGCCAGCATCATCCACTCGCTGCCGCTGACCTCGCTGCTGGCCTTCATCTGGCTGTTTCTGGAAACCAAGGACTCCGGGCTGATCGGGCGTCACGCCTTTGGGACATTTTGGTTCGTCCTGCCCACCCTGCCGATGTTCCTGCTCATGCCGTGGCTGGTCAAAAAGTTCGGCGGTTTCTGGCCCGCGTTGGGCACCGGGATCATGCTGACCGTGGTCCTGTATTTCGTCACCATGGCGCTGCTGAAAAAAGCCGGCGTCGAACTCTGATCCACCATGAAATTTTGCCTGTTCCTTCTTCTCCTCTTGTTCGCCGCTGGCAGCATCCGCTCGGCGCCGCCGGACATCATCCTTGATGATGAAGCGGTCTCGCATCTGAACCTTGAATTCGTGGAGGTCGAGGAAACGACCTTCGAGGAAACGGTGTTCGCACTGGGTGCGCTCGAAGTACTGCCCGGCAAAAGGGCGGTGGTCAGCAGTCGCATTCCGGGCCGGGCTTATTCGGTGCTCGTGGTCCCGCATCAGCAGGTGGAGCAGGGTGATGAGGTGGCCTGGGTGGAGAGCCGCCAGCCGGGCGACCCACCGCCGACGGTAAAACTGGAAGCACCCATCGCCGGTCTCGTTGCCAAGGTCCGCATCGCCCAGGGGCAGCCGGTTTCCCCTGACGAGGCTTTGATCGAAATCCTCGACCTCGACCTCATCGAGGCGACGGCCCAGGTGCCGCAGCATCTCGCCGGCAGGCTCGCCGCCGGTCAGCGCGCGCACATCCGAGTGCCGGCGCTGCCGGACCGGGTGTTTGAGGCGCAGCTCGCCCACCTCGCGGTCGAGGCGGATCCCGCGACCAGCTCCCTGGAAGCCGCCTTTCATGTGCCGAATCCGGCAGGATTGTTGCGTCCCGGCATGAGGGCGGAGTTCAGCATCGTCATCCGCCAGCGAGAGGGCGTGATGGCCGTGCCGCGCGCCGCCGTGCAGGGGGACGCGACCGGGCGCTTTGTGTACGTCAAAGACTTCGAGTTGAAAAACGCCTTCGTGAAATGCCCGGTGGTGATCGGTGAGCGGAATGACCAGTTCGTCGAAATTAAAGAAGGACTACTGCCCGGAGATGAGGTCGTTGTGCGCGGCGCCTATGCGTTGAGTTTTGCGGGCAAAGGCAGTGTCAGCCTCAAAGAGGCGATGGATGCCGCCCACGGCCACGCGCACGCGGAGGACGGCAGCGAGCTAAGCCATGAGGATGAGAAAGGAGAGGATCACAACCACGAACATGCAATGACTTATTGGAACCCGCTCACCAGCTTTTTTGCGGCCACGACGGGTTTGCTGCTTGTGCTGCTGGTGCTGGCAAGCATCAAACGGAAGGGGGTGCCGGCGTGAGTGACTGGTTACAACCAAGGGTTTACCAACTCCGCGCCGGTTCCCTCAAAATCAACGGTGTTGCGTGTCACAATCTTGAGTCCATGCACCAAAGCCGTGGCGGCGAGGCAGGCATCCACAGCCGGTCGGGGTCTATTTGCCATCAGGACGCCCCATCGTTCCGCGACTTCTTCGGTGATGTCCAAAACATCATCTGTGAAGTCAGACTTGATGCGTGCCAGCCAGCGCTCGAATGCGGGACACTGATCAGGCGACTTTTTCCGCAACAGTTCAATGCCCTTGCGAATCTCGCCAATAGACACGGTGCTGATGTAATGCCTCTGCGAGGCATGAGTTCGCGACCAATTCAAAACCTTTGCTTCAGCCTTGGATCCTTTGCGCAATTCCGAGAGCACATTGGTGTCCAACAAGAACGCCATCAGAGGACAACCTCCCTGTGGGTTTCGATTTCCCGACTGCGGGTGAGGTCGAGTTCGACCTCAGGATGCACCACACCGTCATCGGAAAGCAAAAACTCGAGCAAAGTCGGTTTCCGTGATCCCGCTCGTGAGAGTGACTCCTTGAGGATGCGGCGGTGCTCCTCCTCCGCCGAGACGCCATGCAAAGCGGCGCGGCGCTTGAGTTTTCGGATGATTGTTTCATCCACGTTGCGGACAAGAAGCTGGGGTATGGCTGAATGTGATAGCAGTGATAGCGTCTGTCAACGTCCAACTTCAAGGGAGGGCCGATCATGTTGAACGCGCTGATCCGCTTCTCCCTGCGGCATCGTCCGCTTGTGGTCATGACGGCGCTGCTGGTGCTGTGGTTTGGCTGGCAGACACTGACCCGGCTTCCGGTGGAGGTGCTGCCGGACATGACGAAGCCCACGGTCACTCTTTTGACGGAGGCGCCCGGCCTCGCGCCCGAGGAGGTGGAGGCCCTGGTCACCCAACCGCTCGAAAGCGCGGTGCAGGGTGTCGGCGGACTCGACCGTCTGCGCTCCAACTCCGATGTCGGGCTTTCCCTTATCTTCGCCGAGTTCGGCTGGGGCACGGACATTTATCGCGCGCGCCAGTTGGTGCAGGAGCGCGTGCAAAGTGTGCTGGCCGCCCTGCCCGAGGGCGTCACCCCCGGCATGACGCCGGTCTCATCGCTGATGGGCGAGATTTTGCTCGTGGGTTTGCGAAGTGAGAAAAAGCCGGGAGATCCTGGCTACATCGAACCCATGGACCTCCGCACGCTGGCGGACTGGACGCTGCGGCGGCGTTTGCAGAGCATCAGCGGGGTCGCTGAGGTGCTCACCATCGGCGGCGGTGTAAAGCAAATTGAAGTGCAGCCTGATCCCCATCGCCTTGCCGCGTTTGGTGTCAGCATGGAGGAGCTGGAGGTGGCGGTGAGTCGCGCGGCGGGAAACGCCACCAGCGGTTATCTTCAGTCGGGGCCCCAGGAAATCATGGTGCGCAATCTCGGCATGACGACGAATCTTGACGACCTTGCCAAAACTGTCATCAAGACCGTGGGCAGTCGCCCGGTGCTCATCAGCGATGTCGCGGCGGTGCATCACGCGGTGCGGACCATGCGCGGCGACGCCAGCGTGAATGGCACGCCGGGAGTCATCCTCAGCATCGACAAGGCGCCCGGCTTCGACGCGCTCCAACTCACGAAACAGATCGAGACCGCGCTGGCTGAGCTAAGCCCCACGCTGCCGGAGGGCGTGACGGTCGAGATCCTGTTCCGCCAGGGCGACTTCATCGAGCACGCCATCGGCAACTTGAAGGAGGCCATTCGCGATGGGGCCATCATGGTCACGATCGTCCTGTTTCTGTTTCTTCTCAACCTGCGCACCACCGCCATCACGCTGATGGCCATGCCGCTGTCCTTTGCGGTGACGATGCTGATTTTCAAGCTCCTTGGGGTCAGTGTGAATTCCATGACCCTCGGCGGGCTCGCCGTCGCCATCGGCATGGTGGTGGACGACGCCATTGTGGATGTGGAGAATGTCTTCCGCCGACTGCGAGAGAACCCGGATAAACCGAAGCTGGAGGTCATCGCCGCCGCTTCCAGCGAGGTGCGGAACTCCATCCTCTATGCCACCGTGCTCATCATCCTGGTTTTTCTGCCCTTGCTCGGACTGGAAGGCATCGAAGGCCGGCTCTTTACTCCGATTGCCGTCGCCACCATCACCAGCATGGCGGCGTCGTTTTTTGTCTCGCTGACGGTGATCCCGGTCTTGTGCTCGGTCTTGTTGAAAGGTCGGACGGATCGGCCGGTCGGTCGGAATCATGATCGCTTCCTTGTTCGCGGCATGAAGTGGGTCGTGGAGCGCACCTTCCTCAGATTCGCCCTCGGCGCGCCTTTGCTGGTCATCCTGCTCGCGGGGCTGCTTCTGATTGCCTCTCTCCTGCTTTATCCGATGATGGGCAAGGAGTTCCTTCCCGCCTTCAACGAGGGCAGCGCCACCATCTCGCTGGTCAGCGCGCCGGGCACGTCCCTGGCGCAGGCGAACGAAACTGGCGAGGCCGGTGTCCGCCTTTTGCAAAGCCTTCCCGAGGTCAAGAGCATCGGTCGCCGGGCGGGTCGTGCTGAGCGGGATGACCATGTCATGCCGGTGAGTGTCAATGAGTTCGATGTGGAGTTTCACGCGCAGGGCCGGACGCGTGAGGCGGTCTTTGCGGAGATTCGCCAAAAGCTCTCCACCATTCCCGGCACTTTTGTCAATGTCGGCCAGCCCATCGGTCACCGTTTGTCCCACATGCTCAGCGGTGTTTCCGCCAAGATCGCCGTGAAAATCTTTGGGCCTGATCTTGACGTGCTGCGGGAAAAAGGCGGGCAAGTCCGCGACCTCGGCAAAACCATTGCGGGCCTCACCGATGTCAGTTTGGAGGCCCAGGTGCCGATTCCGCAGATTCAGATCGAAGTGGACCGGGATCGCGCCCTTGCCTATGGCGTGCAACCCGGCCAGGTCAATGCGCAGGTCTCCGCTCTGCTCGGCGGCAAAACCCTGAGCGAACTGCGCGAGGGCCAGCGCACGGTGGACCTTGTCCTGCGACTGCCTGAAAGCGGGCGCGATTCACTTGATAAGATCGGCTCGCTTCTGATCGAAACGGGGGAAGGCCGCCGCATCCCATTGAGTCTCGTCGCGGACATCCGCGAGGGCAAAGGTCCCAATGTCATCAACCGCGAGAACAACCAGCGCCGCATCGTCATCGCCGCCAACACCTCTGTGCGCGACCTGGAAAGCCTCGTGCGCCAGTGGGAGGATCTCGTGCGCGAGAAAATAAAGCTGCCGGAGGGCTGCTTTTTGCGCTTCGAGGGCGAGTTCCAAGCGCGTCAGGCCGCCGCGAAACGCATTGCCTTCCACTTCGCCCTCGTTCTTCTCGCCATCACCATCCTGCTCTACGGCTACTTCCGCAGTCTCTCGCTGGCTTTGCAGGTCATGCTGAACATCCCGCTCGCGCTCATGGGCGGACTCGCTCTCACCTGGCTGCTGATCGACAGCATCAGCATCGCCACCATCGTCGGCTTGATTGCCGTGGGCGGTGTGGCGGCGCGCAATGGCATCATGATGATCAGCCACTACCTGCACCTGATGCGTCACGAAGGCGAGGGCTTCACCCGCGCAATGATTGTTCGCGGCACGCTTGAGCGTCTCGTGCCCGTGCTGATGACCGCCTTGAGCGCCGGCATCGCCCTGGTGCCGCTGCTATTGGCGGCCAACGAACCTGGGAAAGAAATGCTGCATCCCGTGGCCGTCGTCATCGTTGGCGGTCTCATCAGCAGCACGCTGCTCGACCTCATGGTCACTCCCGCTGTCTTTTCTCTCTTTGGCCGCAAGGCTGCCGAATCCGCTGTCAGCCGCCACAGGGCTGCCGCGCAATGAACCCAAACCCAACCACGAACATGAAAACCCAACTCATCCTCCTCGTCACTCTCGTCTCGTCCCTCGCTTTCGCTCATGAAGGCGTCGAACTCGGCCCCAATGGCGGACGCATCCTCGAGTTCAGCAAAAACGAAAGTCTGCACGGCGAAGTCACCGTCAAAGGCTCCGCCTTCCACATCGCCTTGCTCGACAAGGACATGAAGCCCGTCGCGATGGCCGCGCAATCCCTCACCGCCACCACGGGCGACCGCAAGGCTCCCATCAAGCTTGAGGTCAGCCGGGATGGCAAAGGCTTTGTGGTCCCGCTGGTGAAGGCGGGTGAATGGCTCATCTTGCAATACAAAGACTCCCCCGACGCCAAAGCCATCACCGCGCGCTTCGAATACAACACCGAGACCTGTGACGGATGCAAGAAAGCCGAGTGGTTGTGCCAATGCCAGTCAGGAATTGAGAACAAATGAGAAGACAAAAAAAGATTTTGATGTAACTCTTTGCGCGGTGGCACGTTAGCATGGATAAAGACATGAAACTTTTCCGCTCCATCGTCCTCCTTGCCGCGCTGCTGGCGCAAACCTTCCCGTCATTCGCTGGGGGACAGGGGCAAAAAGAGGAAGGTTGCAGCATGGAGTGCTGCGCGTGGCTGGCCGCGGCAGGAATGGAGTGCTGTGACTGCGCGGAGACTCTGCCGCCTGCCGCTCCGGCCCAGGCTCCACCCGCGAAGGGTCGCGACCTTATGGCGCAGGTGGTTTGGTTGGAATCGCCTGACACGGCGCCTGAAGCCAGGCTTTCCCAGGCTTTGGAACCAAAGCGGGGCGGCAAGTTGCAGCATGTCCAGGCAAAACCGCCGCGCGTCAGGCTGCCCGTGTTGTTTTGCTCCTTCCTCAATTGAGTCGGCGTCCAGCACGGACGCATTGCGCCCGCGTTTCGCGGTCCCGCGGGGACATCACGCGAACGGGCGCGGTTCATTGAACCTTTAACGACTCCATTTTCATGAAACGTTTTTTTCTTTTCGCCATTTTCGCTCCCTCCCTGGCGGCGCTGGCCTGCGAGGACTGCAATCGGCATCGCCCCCCTGCCGGAGCACGGGTGGTCGAGTATGATCTTCACATCCGCGAGCAAACGGTCAGCCCCGCCGGCCGGCCCGTGCGCGGTCTCACCATCAACGGCGGCATCCCCGGTCCCACGCTGCGCTTTCGCGAAGGCGAATGGGCGCGCATCCGGGTTCACAACCACCTCAAGCGGGAGACCACCTCCACTCACTGGCACGGCCTGCTGCTGCCGAACGAGCAGGATGGGGTGCCGCACATCACCACACCGCCGATCCTGCCGGGGACGACGCACACGTTCGAGTTCGCCCTGCGCCACAGCGGCACCTACTGGTATCACTCCCACACCCATCTCCAGGAGCAGCGCGGTGTTTATGGCGGCATTGTTGTGGAACCGCGCGGCGGCGAACCGGTGCAGGCCGACCGCGATCAGGTGCTCGTGCTGTCCGACTGGACAAACTACGACCCTCGCGAGGTCATGCGTTTGCTCATGCGCGGCAGCGATTATTTCGGTCTGATGCGCCGCAACGCGCAGTCCATCCTCGGCGCCTGGCGCGGCGGCAATTTGAAGGACTACTTCCGGCGCGAGTGGGATCGCATGATGCCCATGGATATCTCCGATGTCGGCTACCACGCGTTTCTCGTCAATGGCCAGCGCCAGACCCGCATCGAAGGCGCGCCCGGTGAGCGTGTGCGCCTGCGCCTCATCAATGCCGCCGCCGCCACTTATTTTTACCCCCATTCCTCTGCCGGGCCGATGACCATCGTCGCCGCCGATGGCCCGCCGGTGCGGCCGGTTCAGGTGGATCGATTTCTCATGGCCATCGCCGAGACCTACGACGTGATCGTCACCGTGCCCAAAACCGGGCAGTATGAGCTGCGCTTCACCTCCCAGGACGGCAGCGGTCATGCCTCCGCCTTCTTTGGCACGGGGCCGCTCACCGCCGCCACCGATCCGCCGCGACCCAACCTATACAATATGAACGAGATGCTGCGCCTCGCGCTCGACGAGCAGAAGGACGACCCGCGCGCCGCCTTGAATCTGCCGCGGCCCGGCTCGCCTTACCGGCTGCTGCGCGCCACGCATGACACCACACTTCCCGCGCAGTTGCCGCGCCGGAGAATCACCCTGCATCTGACGGGAGACATGAACCGTTTCGTCTGGGGCTTCGATGGCAAGACCATGGCCCAGGATCCTTACATCCACATCCGCAAGGGCGAGGTCATCGAGCTGGAGTTGATCAACGACTCCATGATGCACCATCCCATTCATTTGCACGGTCATTTTTTCCGCCTGCTCATGGGCCAGGGCGCGCGCTCACCGCTGAAGCATACCGTGGACGTGCCGCCGATGAGCCGCCGGCTCATTGAATTCGAGGCCAACGAGGAAAAGGACTGGATGTTCCACTGCCACATCCTCTACCACATGATGAGCGGCATGGCCCGCGTCTTCCGGTATCAAGACGGCGCCGCTCCCGCGCATGACGCGCGCGCGCGACACGCGGATCCCACCACCGTCTCGGAGGACCACCGCCTGGGCCATGCCGCCGGTCTCGGCGAGCACCGTCACGACATGGCGTACCTCTGGGGCATCGCCTCCATCCAGAGCCACATGAGCGAGGGCCTGCTCACCTGGATGAACCCCAGGAATGATCTCCTGCTCTCCTGGGAGCTGGGCTGGGAGGGAACAGACCAAACCGAGTACGAGGTGGACTTGCTCTACCAGCGCTATTTCAACATGAACTTCCAAGCCTTCGCCGGCGTGCGCCTGACCAACCAGGACCGCGCGGAGAATCGCGCCCTCGCCGGCGTCAACTACCGCCTTCCGCTGATGGCCTGGCTCAACGCCAGCCTCGACAGCGAGGGCGACGCGCGGGTGACGCTCGCCAAAACCTTCCAACTCACCGCCCGCCTCGCCGTCTGGGGGGAGGTCTTTTACGACACCAACACCGAGTGGGAATGGACCGCTGGTGCCGACTACACCCTCACCCGTCATGCCTCGCTCATCGCGCAATACCACTCCGACTACGGCCTCGGCGCCGGTCTCATGATCCGCTTTTGACGGAGTCATTCCGTCGTCCCAAACCAGAACCAAACCACACGAACCCACCCCATGAAAACCCAACTCGCCACCCTGCTCACCGCCGCACTGCTCGGCCTCTCTCTCGTCTCCTGCGCCGGCACCGCCGGAGCCAAGCCCTACCCGTTAGACGTTTGCATCGTCAGCGGCAACAAGCTCGGCAGCATGGGCACCCCCATCACCAAAGTCCACCAAGGCCAGCAGGTGAAATTTTGCTGCCGTCCTTGTGTCGATGATTTTGATGCCGATCCCGCCAAGTTCATGGCGAAGTTGAAGCGCTAATCAGCACAGGGAATTGGCAAGGGCCTTCGATGATAGCTCCCCTGCGGCGTGTAAAGATCAAATACCGCAGAGGGTTGTGTTTTAATAGGGTTATGTCATTCAGGCTTCTTGACGGGTGATCCTTAACCCATCCGTACCGGGAGCACTTGCGAAACAATATTGAAACGCAATACAAGAGGTCAAATTCAACCTTGACCATCTTCGTTCATCGACGAACCTTGAAGCCGCTTCTCCGATGATACGCTTCTGGCAGATCCTCACACATCTGATGCTGGCCACGATGGTCCCGGCTTCGGTGTGCTGTTATGGCGCGAATGGATGCGCGGTGGAGGCTTGCTGCTCAGAATGCCATGACGAGCAGCATGCACCCGCTAGCTGCCCGAGCGATACGATTTCACACAGCCAAGTCCCTGCACCGGTCATTCTTCCGCCGCTACAGATGGTGGAGTTGGTCGCGCTGATTGAAGCGATGATCCGTCTTCAAGACGAACTCGCCACGACGACGAAGTCTTCGATTCTCCCTATGACCACGGCCCCGCCGGAGATGCGGGTGACGTGGCATTTCGCGCAACGCACGGCGCTGCCGGTGCGCGCGCCTTCGATCCAGGCTTAAAGCTCCGTGCGTTGGTCCGCCCATGTAGGCGATGACATCCACGCTGGAGCTTCCCACCGCGACCGCGCACCGGGCGGTATCGTGGCTTTGTCGTGCCTCTGTCAAATTCCATCCCCTTTCCATCATGCGCTCATTCATCCTTCCATCTCTGCTGCTCGCCATCGGGCCGCAGCTTATCGCGGCGGATTCAAAACCTGCCGCCTCATCCATCGCCGAACTCGTGGGCCGAACGCTCGCGGGGAATCCTGAAATCCGCTTCTATGAGGCGGAGGTCGCCGCAGCGAAAGCGGCACGCAGCACAGCGGGCAGGCAGTCGAATCCTGAACTGAGCCTGCAAGTCGGCAACAACCGCATCTCCAATGCTGACAGCCGCTCGAACGGCCTCGCCTTCTCCGCCGAGCTGGCGCAGCCCATCGAGTGGCCGGGGCGCTTGGGGTTGCGCAAGGCCATCGCGAACCGCGACATCGCTATGGCGGAGCTGGGGCTGGAGCGCTTCCGTTTTCATCTCGCGGCTCGTGTTCGAGTGCTGGCCTTCACGCTGGCCGCGCAGCAAGACCTCGCCCATGCCGCGAATGAAGTCGCCGCACGTTATGCCTCGCTGCGCGAGGTCATGGTGCAGCGGGAGCCTGCGGGCATCGCGCCACAGCTTGAGATCGCCACCATCGAGGCAGCGGCGCTCGTGGCGGAGTCACGGGCGGCAAAGGCCGGTGTCGTGGTGCAAAAGGCGCTGCTCGAATTGAACCAGCTCATGGGCCGTCGTGCCGATGCGCCGCTCATCGTGAAGCGCGGCCCGCTGGACGCCAAACCCGCGCCTGCACTGCTATCCCTCCTCGGTTCCGCGATGAAGAACCACTACGAGCTGCGTGTCCGCCGCGCCGAACTGGAGCAGCAGGGCTTCAAGGTCGAGCTGGCGAAGAATGAGCGCTATCCAACCTTCTCCATCGGCCCTTTCGTCGAGGTTCAAAACACCCGCAATCTTGATGTCCAGACCATCGCAGGCATCGGCATCTCCTTCCCGCTGCCGTTTTGGAAGAATGGCAAAGCGGAAGTCACTGCGGCCGAGGCGCGGCAGTTGCAGGCTCAGGCCACGCTCGCCGCCGCGCAGCGCGAGGTGGAACGGCAGGTTACCGAGAGCATGCTCATCTATCGAACACAACAGGCACGACTCGCCGTGTGGAAGGGCGATGCTGTCACGAAGTTCAGCGAGGCCGCCGCGCTCGCCGACAGGCATTTCAGACTCGGTGCCGTGCCCATGAACACGTTTGTCGAGCTTCAAGACAAGTATCTTGAAGCCGTCGAGGCCATCCACAGCACTGAGATCGAGGTGCTGGAGGCCGCGCTCACGCTCGAAGAACTCACTGGCGCACCCGGCAGCCTCATCACCGCCAAAAACTAATCTCACCCCATCATGAAACTCTTGCTCATCCTGTCTCTCATCAGCACAGCCGCTGCCGCGCTCACCAGTTGCAGCGAATCCGCCGCCAGTCTTTCCGCAGAGCACGCCACCGCACCCGAGAACGGTGCGCAGTTCAGGGAAGGCAAAGGGGTGACCCTCACCGCGCTCATGGCGCAGTCCATTCGTCTGCAAACCGCCGAGGTGCAGGAGGAAAAAATCGCACCTGCCTTCACCGTCAGCTTGCAGGCCATGCAGCGCGGCACCGAGGCCAGCGGATGGCTCACCGCCGATCTAGCAGCGCTTGTGCAGCCCGGCATGGAGGTCGAGATTGGCACTGCAAAAGGCAGCGTGCTCCGCATCGAGAAATCAGCCTATGCCATGCTCGGCGACTTCGAAGTCATTGTGCAAAGCGCCGTGCCCATTGAGGCAGGCATCCCCATCACCGCCACCTTCCGTCTCCCCGCTGGCGAGACCGTCACCGTCATCCCGCTGACCGCGCTGCTCACCACCGTCGAGGGTACCTTCGTTTATGCGAAAAACGACGAGTTCTTCCTCCGCACACCCGTCAAAGTCGGCGCGCGCAGTGGCGATCATGTTGAGATCACCGATGGCTTATACACGGGCGATGAGGTCGTCATCAAACCCGTCATGTCCCTCTGGCTCGCTGAACTGCAAGTTCTGCGTGGCGGCAAAGCATGCACCTGCGGCCACTAGCAAGCGATGCTCACCCATCTCATCACCTTTTCCATGCGCCAGCGCCCGCTGGTCCTGCTGGCCACGCTCATCTTGATCGGCGTCGGCATCTGGTCGGCCATTCATCTGCCAATAGATGCCGTGCCGGACATTACGAACCCGCAGGTGCAGATCAATACCGCCGTCAACGCGCTCGCACCCGAGGAGATCGAACAGCTTGTCACCTTCCCCATTGAGAGCGAGATGGCGGGCCTGCCGCAGATGGTGGAGCTGCGCTCGTTATCCAAGTTCGGCCTCTCGCAGGTCACCATGGTCTTCCAAGACGATGTGGACCTCTACCGCACGCGCCAGCTCGTCACCGAGCGCCTGCAAACCGTGCTCGATGAACTTCCCCCCGGCCTCACGCCCAAGCTCGCGCCCGTCGCCACCGGCCTCGGCGAAATCTTCTACTACAGCCTCGACTACGCTGCCGATGCCATGAACAAACCCGCCACCCGCGAGGCGCAGCTCATGGCACTCGCGCAAATCCAGGAATACCAGGTGAAGCCGCTTTTGCGTGGCACGCCGGGCGTCGCCGAGGTCAATACGAGCGGCGGTTATCAGCGGCAGATCGTCATCCAGCCCGATCCCGCACGCCTCGCCGCACGCGGCATGTCGCTCGACATGCTGGCGGAGATTATCGAGCAAAACACCCGCAACGCGGGCGGCGGCTATGTCGAGATCGGCGGCGAGCAGCTCATCATCCGCGCCAACAGCCGCGTGAATGACATTGAGCAAATCCTCGCCATCCCGCTCAAGTTCGCAGGCGGCGTGAAACCCATCCTGCTCAGCGAAGTCGCCACCGTCAGCGTTGGCAGCGCCTTCCGCACCGGAGCTTCCACCGATGACGGGCAGGAGGCCCTCATCGGAGCCACCATCATGCTCGCCGGAGAAAACTCCCGCCTCGTCGCCCAGGCCGTGCGGGCCAAGCTCGCCGAGATCCAGCCCAAGCTCCCGCAGGGCGTCATCATCCGCGCCCTCTATGATCGCAGTGATCTCGTCAGCCGCACCATCGCCACCGTTCGCAACAACCTCACCGAAGGTGCTTTGCTGGTCGTCATCGTACTCTTTGCGCTGCTTGGCAATTTCCGCGCCGCCTTCATCGTCGCCCTCGTCATCCCGCTTTCCATGCTCTTTGCCATGACCGGCATGGTGCGCTGGCACATTAGCGGGAACTTGATGAGCCTCGGTGCCATCGACTTCGGCCTCATCATCGACGGAGCGGTCGTCATGGTGGAAAACATCGTGCGGCATCTCGGCGAGCGACAACACACGCTGGGCCGCAGACTCACCGTGAGCGAGCGCACCGAGGAAGTGCTCAAATCGGCCAAAGAAGTCGCCAACCCGATGTTCTTCGGCGTTCTCATCATCACCGTCGTCTATGTGCCCATCCTCGCACTGCAAGGCATCGAGGGGAAGATGTTCAAGCCCATGGCCCTCGTCGTCATGCTCGCGCTCGGCGGTTCGCTCGTGCTCGCCGTCACCTTGATGCCCGTGCTGTGCTCCTTCCTGCTAGGCGGCAAGATTCAGGAAAAGGACAACTGGCTCGTCACCCTCACGAAGCGCCTCTACACGCCGCTGCTGTGCTTTGGCCTGCGGTTAAAGACGCTCATCGTGCTGCCCATGATCGTGCTCTTTGGCTCCTCGCTCTGGGTCTTCTCGCGCCTCGGCTCCGAGTTCATCCCGCAGCTTGATGAGGGCGATTTCGCCTTCCAGCTCATCCGCAGCAGCAGCGCAGGTTTGTCCTCCTCGCTCGATTTGCAGAAGCAAAGCGAGGCCGTCATCCGCCGCGACTTCCCTGAGGTGAAGGAAATGTTCTCCCGCATCGGCACCGCCGAGATCGCCACCGATCCCATGAATCCGAACGTGGCCGACACCTACCTCATGCTCACGCCGCGCGACCAATGGCGCAAAGAAAGCGGCCAACCCATCAACAAAGAACGCCTCGGCGAACTCATGCGGAAAGCGCTGCTCGATCAAGTCCCCGGCCAGAACATCCTCGTCACCCAGCCCATCCAGATGCGCTTCAACGAGATCATGGCCGGAGCCCGCGCCAACCTCGTGTGCAAAATCTTTGGCGACAGCTACGACGAACTCGAACGCCTCGCCGGAGAGGTGCGCACCGCGATCACGGCCATCCCAGGCGGTGGCGAGACCGAGTTCGACAGCATCGGCAAGAACCCCATGATCGAAATCCAGCCCGACCGCGAGGCCATGCGCAAATTCAACGTCCACGCCGATGAATTGAACCGCCTCATCGAAACCGCGCTCGCCGGAACCGAGGTCGGCCTCTTCATCGAAGGCAACAAACGCAGCCCCATCGTCGTCCGCCTCGGTGAAGACCGCCGCAGCGACCTCGAAGGCATCAAGCGCCTCGCCTTACGCACCGAAGACGGCGGAATGCTCGCCCTCGGCCAAGTCGCCAAAATCGTCCTCGTGCCGCAGCCCGTGCAGATCGCCCGTGAAGATGCGCAACGCCGCGTCAGCATCCTCATCAACGTGCGAGGCCGCGACACCGAAGGCTTTGTGCAGGAGGCCACCCAGACCATCCATGACAAAGTGAAGTTTCCCGACGGCTACTACTTCGAGTTCGGAGGCCAGTTCAAGAACCTGCAAGAAGCCAAGGCCCGCCTCATGATCGTCGTCCCGCTCGCCCTCGCCTTGATCTTCGTGCTCATCTTCCTCAGCTTCGGCTCATTCAGGCAAGCCACGCTCATCTTCATGTGTGTGCCGCTCGCCGTCACCGGCGGCATCTTCGCCCTGCATCTGCGCGGCATGCCCTTCACCATCAGCGCCGCCGTCGGCTTCATCGCTTTGAGCGGCATCGCCGTGCTGAACGGCATCATGCTCATCAGCTACATCAACCAGCTCCGCGCCGAAGGCCGCGACGTGCGCGAAGCCGTCGTCGAAGGCACCCTCACCCGGCTGCGGCCCAAGCTCATGACCGCCCTCGTCGCCAGTCTCGGCTTCGTGCCCATGGCCATCGCCACCGAAGCCGGGGCCGAAGTCCAGCGCCCCATCGCCACCGTCGTCATCGGCGGCATCCTCACCTCTACTTTCCTCACCCTGCTCGTCGTGCCTGTGCTCTACGACTGGATTGAGCGGAAAACCCAAACCACAAACACACCATGAAAACACTGCTCCAAGTCATCACCATCCTCGCACTCGCCACCGGCTCCATCTTTGCCGATACCAAAGTCAAAGCTGGCCCCCGCAAAGGCCTCCTCCTCGATCTCGGCGGCAAGCAAGCCGAGTTCTTCGTCGAGAAAGACCGCAGCATCAGCATCGCCGTCTATGACGCCGCGTTGAAAGCCCAGCCCGCCAGCACCGAAGTCATCACCGCCACCGCCGAAGCACCCAGCGGCAAAACCAAGATCGAGTTCGAGAAGAAAGGCGACCTCCTCGTCTCCACCACCAAGCTCCCCGAAGGCGAAGGCTACCAAGTCGTCCTCCAAGCCAAGTCCACTCCCGATGCGAAGACGAAGAACTTCCGCATCAAGCTCCAGCTCTACATCTGCAAAGGCTGCGGCAACGCCGAATACGCCTGCACCTGCGATGAGTGATGCGGTTCAAAACTGAATTCCATTTTACCTCAGTCAACTTAATCCACCAAGGATTACAACGGCCAACAGATCAATCTTGTCCACTGCTGGCGGAACCGGGCAAAAACTGTCTTTTGTGAAGGGTTTTGGTGCCTCCTGGTGTTTTTCATGGCGTATGAATTGGTAAGCCGCCACTTTCCGCATGCATGACGATCAACTCCACCTCCTTTTGCGCGCGAATCCAGCGCGCATTCGTTTGAAGAATTCGTTCAAACGCGCTGTCTGGGCGCGAATCGAGGCGGCAGATTCCGGCGTTTGCGCTGTTTGCGCCCGCAGATTGAGCCTCGCGCTGTTCACTTGGCTGGGCCGCCCGCTGCCTGCCGTCATGACCGTTGCCGCATCCCTCGCCCTCGGCGCCTGGCTGGGAACTACGGTTGTCCCAGGCGGCCATCGAGATCGAGGTGAAATCAGCTATGTCAAATCCATCAACCCGCTGCTTTTCAAGCAGACTGGCTATCTTCCGTGAGACGAGGACAGATCATCCTGCTCATCGCTCTCGCCTTGGGGTGCTGCATGTTCTTTTGCGTTCGCTTCCTGCATTGGCAGGCTCCCGCCTACGCCAAGCAGGATATGTCCCATGAGAACGGAAGCATGCTTCCAGAACTGGAATGGCTGCGGCAGTGGCTGAGCCTGACAGACAGCCAGTTTGAACGGGTCAAAGCGCTGCACCTTGCCTATCTCCCGAAGTGCCGGCTGCATTGCGCGCGCATTGGAATGGCGGAAGAGGCGCTTCTCAAGGCAGCCGACCAGCCGGTGGAGCACGTGACCATCCGGCTTCAGGAGTTGGCTGACGCGCAAATCGAATGCCGCCAAGCCATGCTCGGACATGTCCGCCAGACTGCGGACAGCCTGAGTCAGGAGCAGGCTCGCCGGTATCTGGAGGTCCTTTTGCCCCATGTCCTGGGCTTGGGCAGGCACTGCGCCGCCTGCCCTCAATCTTCACACTGAGGCTTGGATGACCGGCACGCCACCTGACGCTGATATCCTGGCCATGCAACGGCTCGCGGCGGGGGATGATTTGGCGCTAAACGAAATCATGGAGCGTTGGCGGCACCAAGTGGCCAGTTTTTTATACCGCATGACCGGGGAAAGAGAGGCGGCTGCCGACCTCGCCGAAGAGACGTTTGTGCGGCTCTACCTGCACCGCGAATCGTACGCCCCGCAAGGTGCCTTTGCCTCGTTTTTATTTCGGATCGCGAGTAATCTGGCCAGAAATCATCACCGGTGGCGTCACCGGCATCCCACGGTTTCTTTGGACGAACAGTGCTCCGGCATTCCTGAGCCTGTGAATCCCGGGCCGGCCCCCGACATTCAGGTGGAGCAAAGAGACCGTCTGCATCAGGTTGAGACCGCGCTCGCCGCCCTCCCGCAAGATCTGCGTCAGGCGATGCTCCTGTTCACCTATGAGGACATGAGTTATGCGCAAGTAGCCAAGGTCATGGGATGCAGCGTTAAAGCGGTGGAGACGCGCATCTACCGGGCGCGTCAGATTCTCAAGGAACTTCTGCGCGACTTGGAGTCTTGACCCATTCTTGCCGTGGTTGCCGCCATAATTGCGCATTCCAAGGGTTTGTTAATGAGGTGGTGTTCAGTTTAGCAAGCACAGTTCATGTCAAGTGAATCACTCACGCGAATAACCCTTGTGCCTGACAACCCAAACAAAGAAACATCATGAAAACGAACCTGTTCAAAACCATCACCGCTGTCTTCGTGCTCGCCATCGCCAGTTCCATGCAGGCAGCCCCCCCTGATTATGGCAAGTCCGGCCTGATGGCGAAGAAGTACACGGCAGCGGAAAGTGTCGCGGACGTCCAGGCACTGAAGAAGGGCAGCCGTTACGCCCTGGTTTGCATGGAATGCAAGACCATCGACATCAAAGAATTGGCGAGCGACGAGGAAGCTGAAGCCCTCTGTCATGACGGCGGCAGTCTGCATTGTGACTCATGCAAGCGGAAGGTGAAAATCAAACGCTCGGCAGGGGGGAAAGGCGCAACCACGGTCAAAGTGACGTATCTCAATGACGAGGGCAAGGAATGCATGTTTCTTGTCCCGATCAAAGATTAAGCGCGCGAGTTCGGTATTGCGCCCGGTGTCATCCACGCACCGGGCGTTTTATCAACAAACGAGTCACCCATTCCCATTCCATGAAAGCTTACTCCATTCTTCTCCTCTGGCTTTGCCTCGTGTCCTGCGGAAAAACCTCAAATGCCGGCTCTTACCCGCTCACCACCTGCGTCGTCTCCGGTGAGAAACTCGACAGCATGGGAGATCCCCATGTCTTCACCCACGAGGGCACCGAGGTTCGCCTCTGCTGCAAATCGTGCCTGGACGATTTCAACAAAGAGCCCGCCAAATACCTGGCGAAGCTGAAACCATGACTTATCACTGGCATTGATAAGTGATGATGAAGACTGCCACACACGACCGAGTGTCGGTGCGAGTTGATTGCGTCGTTCTGGCTGCGTCCTGTTGCTGCTTGGCCGCCTGTGCGGGCATCCAAACGACGGGCGAGCGTGATTCGCGGGAGCAGGCTCAGAAGGTCCTGGTCAAATATCGCACGGAAGAGGCTGCGCCCCGTCTGCCGGTGTTGCGTGCTGGCGACTCGCCAGAGACCTTTGTGCGTTACGCCCTTTACAAGCATCCACAGGTCGAGGCGGCATATTACGAATGGCTGGCGTCGGTGGAGAAGATCACGCGCGAGCGTTCGCTGCCGGACCCGAGGCTGACGTTCGAGACGGACATCACCAAGGTCATCATGACGCTGATGCCGGGGCTGATGATGGATTTCCCGGGGCCGGGAAAACTGAGCGCGGCGGCGGACGCGGCCACCGCGGAGAGCGGGATGAAGTATTTTCAGTTTGAAACGGCGGTGCTGCGGGTGGCTTACGATTTCAAGAAGGCGTGGTATGGACTGCGGCTGGTGGATGAGCGCATTCGCGTGAACCAGGAGATGGTGATGCTGTTGCAAGACCTCGAAAAGCTCGCGCAATCGCGCACGGAGGTGGGCAAGGGCACGTTGCAGGACCTGCTGCGCGCGCAGATGGAAAAAGAGCGGCTGCAAACCGAACTGACCAACCTGCGCGACTCGCGGCAGTGGTTCGCCACGCAGTTCAAGGCCGCGCTCGGACTCGGCGCAACTGATCGGGAGCCTCCGTTGCCTCGGGCGCTGCCATCCTCTCCGCTCTCCACCAGCGGCGACCGGATTCTGGCGACGGCGCTGGCGCGGAATCCGCGCCTGAAGGCCATGGAGACCGATGTGCGGCGCGCGCAAGCGGTCATCACGCAGGCCCAGCTCACACGCATTCCCGACTTCGCCCTGGGCGTGATGGCTGATGTGAAGGCGTCGCCCGTGATGGCGCGTCCTTTGGCAGGCATGACGCTGCCCATCTGGCGCGACAAGATTGCGGCGGAGATCGCGGGTTCGCGTCTTTTGGAGGGGGCGTCGAAAGCCCGTCTCTCCCATGAGCAACTCACACTGACCGTGGAGGTGGCGATGAAGAGCTACCAGTATCGCGAAAGCACCCGGCTGCTGGCGCTGCTGCAAAACAGCCTGCTGCCGAAGGCGCAGCAATCGCTTGATGTGGCGCGCTCCGGTTACTCCACCGGCGGCACGGACTTCATCAACTTGCTTGATGCCCAGCGCACGCTGCTGGAGTTCCGCTTAGCCGAGGTCGAGGCGCGCATCAAGCGCGAGTTGGCGCTGGCCGATCTGTCCCTGCAAGTCATGGGCGTGCCGCCGTCGGGCGCTCCTGTGCTCGAACCCACCGGGAGGTAACATCATGTCCGCTTCATCCATTCATCGCATCCTGATCGCTGGCATTGCGGCGGTTCTCGTGTTGGTCAGTCTGAGCTGCGGTGATTCTGGGGCTCCGGCTCCTGACGGCCAGGTTTGGACCTGTTCCATGCATCCGCAGGTGCGTCTGCCCAAGTCGGGCAAGTGTCCGATCTGCTCGATGCCGCTGACTCTCACCCAAGCCGCGCCCCCAACCCCGCAGAAGGCGGACCCGGCGGGCCCGGAGCCGGAGGCCATGCTCACGCTTTCCGAACACGCCCGCGCCATGGCGAGCGTGGAAACCGTGCCTGTGGAGCGCCGTCAGATCACGCATGAAATCCGCGCGGTTGGCAAGGTGGAGTACAACGAGTCCGCGCTCGCAGTGATCAACAGCCGCGTCGAGGGCTACATCGAAAAGCTCTACGTGGACTTTACGGGGGTGCAGGTGAAGAAAGGCGACCATCTGGTGGAGATCTACAGTCCCGACCTCGTCCTTGCGCAGAGGGAACTGCTCGTCGGCCTCGAAGGCCAGGCCAACAACGCCTTGGTCGAGGCATCGAAGCTGAAACTGCTGCGCTGGGGCATGACCACCGCGCAGGTGGAGGAGCTGATCCGCCGCCGCCAAGTCAGCGAGCGCATGACGCTGTATTCACCCATAGACGGCACCGTCACCGAACGCATGGCCGTGCAGCAGGCCATGGTGAAAAGCGGCGAGATGCTCTACAAGCTGGCGAATCTGGACTCGCTGTGGGTCTATCTCGACATCTACGAGTCCGAACTGGGCTGGGTGCAGCAGGGGCAGGATGTGACGATCCAGGCGGAGGCTTATCCCAGCGAAGCGTTCAGCGGCCGCATCTGGTTCATCAATCCCGTGCTCACCGAGGCAAGCCGCACCGTCAAAGTGCTCGTGAACATCGCCAACACCGATCAAAAACTGAAGCCCGGCATGTTTGTCAGCGCCACCATTCGCGTGCCGGTGCTGGCGGATGGCCAAGCCGCGCCGACGGGCCTCGGCGGCCAGTTCACCTGCCACATGCATCCGCAGATTCTGCAGGCTCAGGCCGGAGCGTGTCCGCGCTGCGGCATGGACTTGGTCGTGATCCCCGGTGGCAACACCAAACCCACCGACGCCGAATTGAACGTGCTGGCCGTGCCCATCTCCGCCGTGCTCGACAGCGGCACGCGCAAGCTGGTGTATGTGGAGCATGAGATAGGCGAGTTCATGCCGATGGAGGTGACACTCGGCCCGCGTGCCGGTGATTTTTACCCCGTGCTCGCCGGTCTGAAGGAGGGCGAAAAGGTGGTGGTGCGCGGCAATTTCCTGCTCGACAGCCAGTTTCAAATTCAGGGGCTGCCCAGCTTGTTTTACGCGAAGGGCCAGGCTCCCGCCGCAGGCCATCAACACGGCGATCCTCCTGAGTCAAAGCCCGCCGTCGCTCCCGCCGCAGCGGCAGGCCATGAGGGCCATGCCGCGCCGAAACCTGTCGAGCACAAGCACTAGGCCATGATCAACGCTCTCATTCGCTGGTGCCTGAAGAACGGCTTCCTGGTCATTCTTTGCATGCTCGCGCTGCTCGGCGGCGGCTACTACGCGGTGCAAAACATCCGGGTGGATGCCATCCCTGACATTGGCGAGAAGCAGGTCATCGTTTTTGCCGACTGGCCGGGTCGTTCGCCTCAGGACGTGGACAATCAGGTCACCTATCCGCTTACCACGAGCCTCACCGGCACACCCGGCGTGAAGGCCATCCGCAGCATGTCGGGCTTCGGCTTCTCGATGGTCTTCGTCATTTTTAAAGATGACGCGGACTACTACTGGGCGCGCTCAAGAGTGCTGGAGCGCATGAACGTGGCGCAGCAGCGGCTGCCCGCGGATGTCGTACCGGTCATGGGACCGGATGCCACGGCCCTCGGCCAGGTCTTATGGTACACCGTCGAGGGCGAGGGCTTCGATCTCGCCGAACTGCGCAGCATCCAGGACTGGTATCTGCGTTATCAGCTCAATGCCGTCGAAGGCGTGAGCGAGGTGGCGAGCGTCGGCGGCTTCGTGAAGCAGTACCAGATTGACGTGCATCCCGACAAGCTGCGCGCGCAGCGCGTGACGCTGTTTGACGTGCATGAGGCCGTGCGGAAGGCCAACATTGATGTCGGCGCAAAGGTGCTGGAGAAAAACGGCCTGGAGTTCTTCATCCGCGGCGTCGGTTTCATCAAATCAGTGGAGGATTTGGAGAAAGTCGTCATCCGCCAGGAGCAGGGCACGCCGATCCAGATCAAGCATGTCGGCACCGTGACGCTTGGCCCGGATTTTCGCCGGGGTTCGCTCGACAAGGCGGGAGTCGAGGCCGTGGGCGGCGTGGTGTTGATGCGCTACGGCGAAAACCCGCAGCGCGTCGTCGAAAAGGTCAAGACGCAGATCAAGCAGCTCGAAGCCGGCCTGCCGCAGAAGACGCTCGCCGACGGTCGCGTCTCAAAGGTGCGCGTGGTGTCGTTTTACGACCGCACGGACATCGTCAACCAGACCATCGAAACGCTTAAAACGACGCTCCGCGAGGAGGCGCTGATGGCCAGCATCGTCATTCTCATTTTCCTGCTGCATCTGCGCAGCACGGCGGCGGTGCTCGTCACCCTGCCGCTGTCCGTCTGCCTCTGCTTCATTCTTATGTATGCCTTCGGCGTGGACTCGAACATCATGTCGCTCGCCGGCCTCGCCATCGCCATCGGCGATGTGGCGGACATGGGCATCATCATGACGGAGAACATCTACCGGCACATCGCCGCCGGAGATCCAAAAAAAAGTCACTTTCAGAAGGTCTATGAAGGCGCAACGGAAGTCGGCGGCGCGATTGTCACCGCCGTGTCGAACACGCTCGTCTCCTTCATTCCGGTGTTCTTTCTCCTCGACCAGGAGGGCAAGCTCTTCCGTCCGCTCGCCTTCACCAAGACCTTCGCCATCGGCGCCAGCGTCATCCTCGCGCTCACCGTCGTCCCCCTCATCTGCTACTTCCTGTTCCAGCCGGTGAAGTGGTCGCGCCGCACCGTGTGGAAGATCGCCCTCAGCATGGGCGTCGCCTGCGTGTTCGCCACGCACGCCATTTTCATGTGGGCAATGGCGGGATCGCATTACAGCGGCTGGCCGATGTCCATCGTCGTCGGCGTCATCGTCGTGCTGGCCGTGGTGCGCATGACGCGCGAGCGCTTCCTGCCGATGGAGGAGAATCCGGTCTCACGCGGCATCTCACGCGTCTATGTGCCCTCGCTGCGCTGGGTGCTCGGCCACAAGAAAACCTTCATGATCGCCCCGGCGGTGATCTGCTTCACCGGCATGAGCATCTGGCTCGGCATCGGCGTGACCTTGAAGCCCGTCGAGTGGATCGCCAACCTCGGCGCGGACGAGCCGCGTCTGCAACTGGGCGAGCTGCGCTGGCAAAAAATCCGCCATGGCGACGAACCACCCAGCCGCCGCCTGCTCTGGCGCAAACTTAGTGACACCGAGGCGCGCAACGAGGCCAGGGGCGGGCTTGCCGTCGTTTCGGAAACACGCATCCTGCCCGGCATCGGGCGCGAGTTCATGCCGCCGCTGGATGAGGGATCGTTTCTCTACATGCCCTCGCTGCTGCCGCAGAGCGGGCTCGGGCCCGCCATCGAGGTGAATGCGAAGCAGAACATGGCCATCGCCTCCGTGCCCGAGGTGGCGAGCGTCGTCGGCAAGATCGGCCGCGCAGAGACCGCGCTCGACCCCGCGCCCATCGGCATGATGGAGAGCATCATCATCCTGAAGCCAGAGGAGGAGTGGCGTCATTTCCCGGTGGAGCGCTGGTTTTCAAACTGGCCCGGCTGGCTCAAGGCGCCGCTGGCGTGGATCGCGCCGGAGCATCGCCTGATCACGAAAAACGAGATCCTCAGCGAGCTTCAGGAAAAGACCGCCATCCCCGGCGTGCTGCCGACTTTCCTGCAACCGATTCAAACGCGCCTGATCATGCTGCAGACCGGCTTCCGCGCCATGATGGGCGTGAAGATCTACGGCGGCGACTTGAAAGAGATCGAGCGCATCGGTCTGCAAATTGAGTCGCTGCTCAAGGAAGTCCCTGGTGCCACCGACATCGTGGCCGACCGCATCGTCGGAAAACCGTATCTCGAATTCCACATTGATCGCGACCGCATCGCCCGTTACGGCGTCAACATTCGCGACGTGCAGGACGTGATGGAGATTGCCATCGGCGGCATGAACCTCATGGAGTCTGTCGAGGGCCGCGAGCGCTATCCCATTCGCGTGCGCTACCTGCGCGAGTTCCGCGAGGACGTTCCAGAACTGGAGAAAATCCTCGTCCCCACCAGCAACGGCGCGCAGATTCCGCTCGCCCAGGTCGTCACCATCACGAGCGTGCTCGGCCCGCAGGAGATCAAGGGCGAGCGTGGTTTGCTCGTCGGCTACGTTACCATGAACACGCGCGACCGGGATGAAGTCAGCGTCGTCGAGGATGCCGAGCGGCTGCTGCAGGCCGCCTTGCAGGACGGGCGCCTCAACCTCCCCGCCGGTTATTATTGGGAATGGAGCGGCCAGTTTGAAAACCAGGTGCGCGCCACCAAGCGCATGCAGATTCTCGTCCCCCTCTGTCTGGTCACCATGTTTGTCATGCTCTACCTCGGGTTCAGACGGTGGTGGATCGCCCCGGTCATTTTCATCGGTGTGCTGGTCTCGGCAGCGGGTGGATTCATCATGCTTGCGCTCTGGGGAGTCAATTTGTCGGTGGCGGTGTGGGTCGGGTTTCTTGTGCTTTTTGGCGTCGTGGATGACGACGGCGTGGTGATGTCCACCTACCTGGAGGACGTCTTCAAGGACCGACAATTCAGCTCCACCACCGAAATCCGCGAGGCGGTGCTGGACGCCGGGATCAAACGCATCCGCCCCGCCCTGATGACGACGGCCACCACCGTCTTCGGCCTGCTGCCCATCTTTTGGGCCACCGGACGCGGCGCCGACGTCATGCTCCCCATGGCCATCCCCTCCATGGGCGGCATGGCCGTGAGCCTCATCACCCTCTTCATCGTCCCATGCCTCTTCTGCGCCATTGAGGAATGGAAGTGGCGAAGAGTCCGCCGCGCTCCGTGATACTGTTTACCCGCAGTCGCAATCCAAACAACCGTGGGTGGCACAGGCGCGGCAGGTGCGCTCCACCTGCTCGCGCAGGCGGCGGCGGGCGCGCAGCAGACGCACGTTGACCGTATTGACGCGCTCCCCGCCCGCGCGCGCCAGATCCGTGGGCGTCTCGCCTCCAAGATCAATCCGGCGCAGCAGTTCGGCGTCTGCTGGAGGCAGCGCCGGCAGCAGCTTCAGCACACATTTGCAGACAGACCGTTCGTCCTCCGGCGCCGCCACTTCCGGAAGCTCAAGCGCGAGTTTTTCCAGGGCCTGGGAGCGGGTGGTTTTGCGGCGATGGGCGTCGATGATGGCGTGGCGCAGGACTCGATAGAACCAAGTCACCGTGCCCTCGGCGTCGTCCGGCACCTGCTCCGCCTTCAGCGCCTTGAGCAGGCAGTCTTGGACGAGATCGGCGGCCAGTTCGGGATCGCCGGTGCGAGACCGCACGAAACCAACGAAAGCGTCAAGGCGCTCAAGCAGCGGCGTGGTGGACATGTCCGCAAGTCTGCCACAGATTTCCACAAAGTCCCGCAGTAACACTTTTGTGTCTGCCGCGTGGACAGGAAGTGCGGCGACCGCCGCCTCCCAGCCATGAAACCCGCCACTGAATCCCACGAAACCACCTCCTGCTGCCACGCGCCGCAGCCCAAACCCGCCTGCTGTCACGAGGCCCCGCCATCCGCGTGCTGCCACGGCGGACACGGGGGGCATTTTCATGATCCCTCGATCCAGCCTTCCGCCACGGCCAAATACTTCTGTACGATGTGTCCCGGTGTAGAGTCGGACAAGCCCGGCGTCTGCCCGAAGTGCGGCATGGCTTTGGAGCGCAACCCGGCTTTCGGCCCGCCCGACGACGCGGCGGACAACGCCGAACTGCGCGACATGACGCGGCGCTGCGTCTGGAGCGCGGCGCTGACGCTGCCGGTGTTCGTCACGGCGATGGCGCATTTGGTTCCGGCCTGGAGTCATGCGGAGTGGGCCAGCGGCACGGCGGCGCGCTGGATGCAGTTCGCGCTCAGCGCGCCGGTGGTGCTGTGGGCGGGCGCGCCGTTTTTCCAGCGCGCCTGGCTGTCGCTGCGGCATCGCAGTCCGAACATGTTCACGCTGATCGCGCTCGGGGTGGGCGCGGCCTTTTTGTTTAGCGCGGTGGTGATGCTGGCGCCCGGACTTTTCCCGCCGGGCCTGGCGGACGCGCACGGACGACTGCCGCTCTACTTCGAGGCGGCGGCGGTCATCATTGTGCTGGTCCTGGTCGGCCAGGTGCTCGAAGGGCGCGCCCGCGCCCGCACCGGCAGCGCCATTCAGGAACTGCTTGGCCTGCAACCCAAGACCGCGCTGCTGGTGACGCCGGAGGGCGATCGCGAGGTGCCGCTCGGTGAGGTGCGGGTGGGGGATGCTCTGCGGGTGCGGCCGGGGGAAAAAATTCCGGTCGATGGCGAGGTGCTCGAAGGCCGCAGCCAGGTCGATGAGTCCATGCTTACCGGTGAACCCGAGCCCGTGCTCAAGGAACCCGGCGCGCGGGTCACCGGCGCCACGCTCAACCAGCATGGCAGTCTGCTCATTGCGGCGCGCCGGGTCGGCGCGGACACGTTGCTGGCGCACATCATCAAGCTCGTGGGCGAAGCCCAGCGCAGCCGCGCGCCGGTGCAGGCGCTGGCGGACAAGGTGGCGGCCTGGTTCGTGCCCGCCGTGGTGGCGGCGGCGGCGCTCGCTTTTGTCCTATGGTTGATATTCGGGCCGCAACCAGCCCTGGCTCATGCCATCACGGCGGCGGTTTCGGTGCTCATCATCGCCTGTCCCTGCGCGCTTGGCCTGGCCACGCCGATGAGTGTGATGGTGGGCATCGGACGCGGGGCCAAGATGGGCGTGCTGATCCGCGAGGCCGCGGCCATAGAGAAGCTCGCCGCGCTCGAAACCCTGGCGGTGGACAAAACCGGCACCCTCACCTTGGGCCGTCCGGAGGTGGTGGAAATCCTGTCCGCTCCCGGTTCCGCTTGTTCGGAGAACGAGCTGCTGTCCTTTGCCGCCGCGCTCGAGCGGCACAGCGAGCATCCGCTGGCTCATGCGCTGGTCATGGCGGCGAGGCAGCGCCAGCTCGCGCTGCCGGAAGTGTCCGGTTTTGAAAGCACTCCCGCGGGCGGGGTGAGCGGTCGCATCGGAGATCATCGTGTCATCGCAGGCAAGGCGGAGCATCTGCGCGCGCAGGGGGTGGCACGCCTTGACGAGCTCGAAGTCCACGCCGCCACGCGCCAAGCCGAGGGCAAGTCCGCGGTGTTTCTGGCGCTCGATGACGCGGCGGTCGCCGCTTTGATTTTGGCCGACCCGGTCAAACCGACCACACCGGAGGCGCTGGCCGAACTGCGCGCGCTCGGTGTGTCCGTGGTGATGCTCACGGGCGACAACGAACGCACCGCCGCGCACCTCGCAGGCCGGCTGGGGATCGAGCGGTTTCATGCGGGCGTCACACCGCAGGCGAAGCACAGCCACGTCACCGAGCTGAAGCAAAATGGCACGGTTGTCGGCATGGCGGGGGACGGCATCAACGACGCGCCCGCGCTGGCGGCGGCGGATGTCGGCATCGCCATGGGCACCGGCACCGACATCGCCATGGAGAGCGCGCCGGTGACGCTGGTGCGCGGAGATCTGCGCGGCATCGTGCAGGCCATCCGATTGGGCCGCGCCACGCTGCGCAACATCCGGCAGAATCTGCTTTTTGCCTTTCTCTACAACGCGCTCGGCATCCCTGTCGCCGCCGGCCTGCTCTATCCCTGGTTTGGCATTCTGCTCAGTCCGATGATCGCCGGCGCGGCGATGAGTTTCAGCTCGGTTTCCGTGATCGCCAACGCGCTGCGCTTGCGGCGTTTCCGAGGTTAAAGCCATGAGGACTTCTGCACAAAAGTCCGGTTCTGCCAGAGCCGCGAGAAGTGATGGGCGAAGCGAAGTTTGCGCGCGACGCCGGCGGTGATTTGATAGGGATAGATCAAAGGCCCGCCGAAACTTTGCGAAATCTGGTTGAGCAGCGGTGTGAGACATATCCAGCGTTGCAACCAGGCATGGAAGTCGCCGTTTTCAGTGTCGCTGAGGGGCGGCAGGCAGGCTGGCAACTCGCAGGATTCAATCGGCAGAATGACCAGCGGCAAATCGATGCCGCCGCCGCGAATCCCAAGTTCGTTGCAGGTTTCGAAGCCATCGACCATTTGCAGGTAGTGCTCCCAGGTTTCCGCCCAGTCCTCCCACGGATGAGAGGAGGCGTAGGCGGTGATGTGGTTTTCCTGCCAGTCGGGAGGCGGCCCATACTCGTAGTGCCAGGAGAGGGCCTTGGAGTAATCCACTCTCTCGTCGCCAAACACCTGGTTGAACGCCTGATACAAAGGGTCGTCGCGATACCGCCAGGAAATGACTCGATACCACAAATAATGCCCGCTTTCGTGGCGAAAATGGCCGAGCAGGGTGCGGCTTTCCTCCTTGAAGAGCTGCCTGTTGATCTGCCGGTAGGTGTCGTCCACTTCGTCGAGGTTGACGGTGATCACGCCCTGCAGATGGCCGGTGGTGACCGAGGCGTCGAGATTGCTGCTGATGATGTCGAAGGCCAGGCCTTCGCGGGCGTCCTCCACCAAAGTGGGGAGTGGAATGCCCAGGTTGAGCAGGGTGTACAGCAGGCGCCTTTTGGCCGACTCCATAAGGCACCAGTGCTGGATGTTGATTTCGCTGCCAAGATCCGGAATGGTGCGGTTCAAGCGGCATGAGAGGCAAAAAATCTCGTTCGCACCGGCAGGCAGCAGCCAGTTGCAAACGGGATGCGGGGTGCTGTTGGCGCATGCCTTCAGCGTGCCCTCAATCAGGCGCATTTGGTTTTGATTCGGGTCATAACCCACTTGGCGTTGGCAACTCGGGCAAACGCGGCTTTCAAAGACGAGGGGGGTGCCGCAAGGGCAGACAAAGCGCTTCATGGATGAGGTGGCGCCAGGTCGCTTTGCAGGGAGGCGGGAGCTTTGGAATGCGCAAGCCCTCCCGTGGTTTCACCGAAAACCGCGCTTTTTTTGATCGGGTGAAAGCTCATTGCCGCAACTGACAACCCAAGCGCGCAAAAGCAACCGCTTTCCCCTGGAGGGAAGTTCACTAGCCCGTCAAGACAAGGCAATCGTGCCGGTTATCCTTTTCGCATGAACCTCCTGCTGCCAGTCCCCGCCCTTTGAGCCGGTGGCATTTCGACAACATGGCGGCGGCTTTTTTTCAGCAAAATCAAGTAATGCCGGCAGTGCGCCTGCAAACTTGTCCGGCTGTTCCTTGCTGCTCACGCCCACCACCGGAAGCGGAAAACGCAGCAGCGACAGTCCCCGGACATCGGTCAGCTCCACTTTGGGAAACTGAAACACCAGCACCCCCAGTTGCTCGACCGCCGCGCGCCACTCCCGCCCGTATGTGCTTCCGCGCAAGACAGGAAAACGATCCCGCCCGGACGGTGTGATCGCCCGTGTCGCACACAGGTTTCCCATGCGGGAGCGAGGGCAAAGACGCCGTGGTTTCATGATCCATCGCTGACGCCCCAAGCTTGTGTTACCCCCACGAACGCAAGCACCCCCACCCGCAACGCCGCCGCCTCTTGTCACACGTCACATGCCACTTCCTTCCTACCTTGACACTCCCCCCAACATCCCGAAAAATCTCTTAATGCCTCCAGCCAGTCGCAAAACTTCCCCATCCCTCGTTCTGGCGAACGAGCCTACCGGTCGCGGTGTAGGCGCATTCGCCAGAATGCGATGGTTGTACCATGGGCTCCCTCGTCCCGCTAAAAAAGCCAGTTCCGCCAAAGACAACACCGTCACCATCGGCTTCGATGGCCTACCCCGGCAAGGCATACGCCGCCATTTTCCCACTCTCCGCCTGATATTCATGCCCGCCCCCGATAAATCGAAATCCCTCGAGTCCTGGATCTGGGACGCCGCCTGCTCCATCCGCGGGGCGAAGGATGCGCCGAAATACAAGGACTACATCCTCCCGCTCATCTTCACCAAGCGCCTCTGCGACGTCTTCGACGACGAGCTGAACCGCATCGCGAAGGAGGTCGGCTCGCGCAAGAGCCGGAGCGACAGCGGAGACAGCGCCGCGGGTGGAAGTGGGAGGCGCAACGCCTTTCAGCTCGCCAAGGCCGACCCCAAGCTCGTCCGCTTCTACCTCCCCCTCGTGCCGGACGATCCCGAGCAGCCCGTCTGGTCCGTCATCCGCAAGCTTTCCGACAAGATCGGCGAAGGCGTCACCAGCCACATGCGGGCCATCGCCCGGGAAAACCCGCTCCTGCAGGGCATCATCGACCGTGTGGACTTCAACGCCACCACCCACGGCCAGCGCGACCTCGACGACGACCGCCTCTCCAACCTCATCGAGGCGATCAGCACCAAGCGCCTCGGGCTCGACGACGTCGAGGCCGACATCATCGGCAAGAGCTACGAGCCGAGCGGAGCGAGACAGACTGCCCGGCAGGGTTGCCCGGAGGGTGAACGCGGGGGCGTTCATCAATTCTACACCCCGCCCGAGGTCGGCACCATCATGTCCCGCGTGCTCGCTCCCGATCCCGGGTCCGAGCCGGACGGGCCATTGAAGGTCTACGACCCCTGCTGCAGTTCCGGTGGCCTGCTGATCAAGATGGAGACCGAAGCGCAGCGGAGGTCAAAAGGGAAGACGCACTGCGTCATCTTCGGCCAGGAATACATCCCCGAGACCTGGGCCATGGCCAACATGAACATGATCATCCACGACATGGAGGGCCAGATCGAGATCGGCGACACCTTCAAGAATCCCAAGTTCCGGGACAAGAGCGGCAAGCTCCGCACCTTCGACCGCGTCGTCGCCACTGCCCGGCGCGGCAGCGCGTTTTCAAATGCGAAGCCACTCCGCAGAGCGTCCCGCAGGGAGGATAATCCCATGTGGAACCAAGACTGGTTCACCGAGGCCGACTACGACAACGACACTGCCCAGCGCGATGGCGCATCATTGGAATCCGAAGGCACACCGCAGAGCGTGCCTGAAGAGCAGGATAAACTCGGCCGCTTCCCCGCCGGGGCCGGCTTCCCCGGCAAATCCTCCGCCGACTGGGGCTGGGTCCAGCACATGCACGCCAGCCTCAAGTCCGAGGCGGACGGCCAGAAAGCCGGCCGCGCCGCCGTCGTCCTCGACACCGGCGCTGCATCGCGTGGATCGGGCAATGCCGGCACCAACAAGGAAAAGACTGTCCGCCAGTGGTTCGTGGACCACGACCTCATTGAGAGCGTCCTCTACCTGCCCGAAAACCTCTTCTGCAACACCACCGCCCCCGGCATCGTGCTGTTCCTGAACAAGGCCAAGCCGAAGGAGCGCCAGGGCAAGGTGTTCCTCGTCAACGCCAGCCAGGTTTTCGAAAAGGGTGACCCCAAGAACTTCATCCCCGACCCAGGCATCCAGCGCATCGCCGACACCCTCATCGGGTGGAAGGAAGAGGAAAAGCTCAGCCGGATCGTTGAGAGCGGCACTGCCGTGCGCGATAGCGCATCTTCCAAATCCGCAGGCACTTCGCAGGTCGTGAGCGAAGCGAAGGACAATCTGAAGAAAAACGACTACAACATCTCCCCCAGCCGCTACATTCACACCAGCGACGCCGAAACCTACCGGCCCATCGCGGAGATCGTCGAGGAACTGAAAGTCATCGAAGCCGAGGCGCGGGAGACGGACAAGGCGCTGAACGAAATCCTCAAACAATTGGGAGTATAACCGCAGATTTCGCAGATGAACGCAGATTTACAGAGAGATCCGGAGACCTACGCAATCATTGGCGCAGCCTTGGAGGTTCATCGTGAACTTGGAAATGGTTTTCTTGAAGGGGGGTATCAGGACGCCTTGGAGATCGAATTCAAGCAGCGGAACATTCCTTTCCAAAGGGAGCAGCCTGTGCCGGTTCTCTACAAGGGAGTCACCCTCGGCACTCCCTACCGAGCGGATTTCGTCTGCCACGGCTCCATCATCGTCGAACTCAAGGCGATCAAGACTCTCACCGAGGTGGAATCGGCCCAGGCGCTCCACTACCTCAAAGCCACCGGATTCGAGCGCGCTCTCCTCATCAATTTCGCTACCCCGCGCCTCGACTACAAACGCTTCATCCAATCGGAAAACCATCTGCGCCCGTCTGCGCCATCTGCGGTTAACCTTCAATCAGGAGGCGAATCATGAGCGAACTCGTCCTCTACACCTCCAACGACGGCCGCACCCGGCTCGACCTCCGCATCGAGGGTCAGACCGTCTGGCTCACCCAACTCGAAATCGCCGAGTTGTTCCAGACGACCAAGCAAAATGTCTCCCTCCACGCCAAAAACATCATCGAGGACGGGGAATTGGCCGAGGATTCAGTTGTCAAGGAATCCTTGACAACTGCCGCCGACGGAAAGGCCTACAAGACCAAACTCTACAATCTCGACCTCATTCTGGCCATCGGTTACCGCGTCCGCTCCCCGCGTGGCGTGCAGTTCCGCCAGTGGGCCAGCACCCATCTCAAGGAATACCTCGTCAAAGGCTTCGTCATGGACGACGAACGCCTCAAGAACCCCGGCGGCTGGGACTACTTCGACGAGCTGCTCGCCCGCATCCGCGAGATCCGGGCCTCGGAGAAACGCTTCTACCAGAAAGTCCGCGATCTCTTCGCCCTCAGCAGCGACTACCAGGCTCGGGAAAAGGAAACCGCTCTCTTCTTCGCCGAGGTGCAGAACAAGCTCCTTTACGCCGCGACCCGCCAGACCGCCGCCGAGCTCATCGTCGCCCGCGCCGACCCGACGCAGCCCAACATGGCCCTCACCACCTGGAGCGGCTCCCGCGTCCGCAAGCAGGACATCCTCATCGCGAAGAACTACCTCACCGCTGATGAAGTGGACACCCTCAACCGCCTGGTGGTCATCTTCCTCGAACAAGCCGAACTCCGCGCCAAACAGCAGAAAGACCTCACCCTCGACTTCTGGCGCTCCAGCGTGGACCGCATGTTGGCCTTCAACGACCAGCCCCTGCTCGACGGCCCCGGCTCCGTCAGCCACGAGGCCATGAAGGCTATCGCGAACGAACGCTACGACGACTTCGACGCGAAACGCCGGAACAAGGAGGCCCTCGAAGCCGACGCCGAGGATTTGAAAGGCATCGAGGATCTGGAAAAGGACCTGAAACGGAAGGGAGGAGGGAAATGAAAGCCGGGAAGATTCAACCGCAGATGACGCAGATGAACGCAGATTCTGATTGTCAGAAAAAACATCTGCGCCCATCTGCGAAATCTGCGGTTAAACATGGCCTTGAACGAGATGCTGGAGAAGAGCGGGGCATAAGCGACTGGCGTCACATCACGCTCGGCGACCTTGCCAAAGCTAACGGATGCACAATCCAAACAGGTCCGTTTGACAGCCAGTTGCACAAACATGAATACCAAGCTGAAGGCATCGGCGTGGTAAATCCGACACACATGGCAGACAGACGCGTCAGCCACGATTCTGTACCGTGTGTCAGCGCTGAGGCCGCCCAAAGACTCTCAAAACATCAGGTGCGCCCCGGTGACTTACTCTTCGCCCGCCGGAGTGAAATCGGCAGACACGCACTGATTACCGAGTCGGAACGCGGCTGGCTATGCGGAACGGGTTGTTTTCTTGTTCGTGTCAACGGTCCCGAGAGCGACTCGAGTTACATCTCCTTCTACCTCTCCACTGAAGAATCGGTCGAATGGCTGAACCGACATGCGGCAGGAGTCGTGATGCCGAACCTCAGCAACAATGTTCTGCAACGTGTGCCGATAGCTCTCCCCCCACTCCCCGAGCAGAAGAAGATCGCGCACATCCTTTCGACGGTGCAGCGGGCGATCGAAGCGCAGGAGCGGATCATTCAGACCACCACCGAGCTGAAAAAGGCCCTCATGCACAAGCTCTTCACCGAAGGCCTCCGCCACGAACCCCAAAAACAAACCGAAATCGGCCCCGTCCCCGAAAGCTGGGAGGTGGTGGAGATCGGTGACCTCGGCAAATGCGTCACTGGTTCCACTCCAAAGACAAGCGTGCCTTCATTCTATGACCCGCCGAGTGAAGATTTCATTGCCCCCGCTGACCTCGGCGCACGTCGCTACGTTTACGACTCCGAGAAGAAGATTTCACCCGAGGGCATGGCTACAATCCGTCCAATTCCGAAGAACGCAGTGATGTGCGTTTGCATCGGGTCAAGCATCGGCAAGGTCGGCATGAGCTACCGGGAGAAGTCGGCGACCAACCAGCAAATCAACTCGATCATTTGCCGCGAAGGTCGAGACCCGGAGTTTGTCTATTTCCTCCTCAGCTACCGTTCCGAATACTGGAAGAGCTTCGCCACGTTCGGCCCTGTCCCGATTCTGAGCAAAGGACGCTTCTCCACAATCGTCGTGCCCATTCCGTCGTCGCTTGAGGACCAGCAGGCGATTGCGAAGCCACTCATCGCGCTGGAAGAAAAGATCGAAGTCGCGGAGAAGAAAGTCGCCGCTCTCCAAGACCTCTTCCGCACCCTCCTTCACGAACTGATGACCGCGAAGACCCGCGTTCACGACACTCACCCATCGAGAGAATCCAACGCATGAAGAAGATAACCATCGAATTGGAACACTGCTACGGCATCAAACGCCTAAAAGCCGAATTTGATTTTGAGGCACATGGGAACGTCGTCGCCGTTTATGCGCCTAACGGTGTAATGAAGACTTCGTTCGCGAATACCTTTCGCGATCTTAGCCTGGGCTCGCAAACGACGGATCGTGTCTGGCCAGCGAAAATGACAAAGCGCGTCATTCTGGATGAACAAGGGAAAGAGCTATCCCGCGAAGGCATTTTCGTCATCGAACCCTACAATCAGGGATTTCGCAGCGAGAAGATTTCAACTCTGCTTGTAAACGATGATTTGCGGAAACGTTACGATGCCATCCACAAGGCAATCGATGAAAAGGCCGAAGCACTGATCGCAGAACTCAAGCCGAAGACAGGATTGAAGGAAGGAATCCGCGAGGAACTTGCGGATGCAATTACGCACGATCGGAAGGATTTTTATCGCGCACTTGGGAGGATTAAAGACGAGGTGCGGGATGAGAAGGACACTCCGCTCGGTGACGTGGTCTACAACCACATCTTTAACCCGAAGGTTGCCGAACTCCTGGCTGATTCGTCTTTTCGTGAGAAAGTCCGCGCTTACATCGAGAAATACGATGAGCTGCTCAGCAAATCCACGTTCTTCAAAAAAGGGATCTTCACGCACAACAACGCGGCGGACATCGCAAAAAGCCTTCACAGTAATGGGTTCTTCAAAGCCAGTCATTCTGTCTTCCTGCGGATCGGCGGAGAGAAGAAGGAGATCGGCTCTCTCAAAGAACTGGAACGCGCGATCCAGACCGAAAAAGACCGAATTCTCACGGACGAGTCACTCAAGTCTGCCTTTGAGGCGATCGACAAACTGCTCACCAAAAACGCTGACCTGCGGACGTTTCGCCAATGTCTTGAGCAGAACCAAATTGTATTGCCTGAGCTCGGCAATCCAGAACGGCTCAAGCAAAAACTCTGGGTTGCTTACCTCATCCGGTCCAAAGACAAGTTCAATGAATTGCTCGAAACCTTTGAGGCAGGGAAGGTCAAGATTACGGAGATCGTTGAGGAGGCCAAGAAAGAGCGGACACGGTGGGCTGATGTCATCAGCATCTTCAACGACCGCTTTTCCGTGCCGTTCGTCGTCCGAATGGAGAATCAAGAAGATGTTATTCTAAAGCGTGATGCTCCGGCGATCTCGTTCGATTTCTTGGAGGACCCAAACGACAAGACCTCTCCCGCAGTTTCGGTCGCTGAAGGCTCGCTAATGCAGGTTTTGAGCAATGGCGAGAAGCGAGCGCTGTATATCCTGAACATCATTTTCGAGGTCGAGGCCAGAAAAGCTGCAAACCAGAGCACCTTATTCGTAATCGACGACATCGCAGACTCGTTCGATTACAAGAACAAGTATGCCATCATCGAATACCTAAGGGAGGTCGGAGAAGAGGCTGGCTTCCGACAGGTAATCTTGAGTCACAATTTCGACTTTTATCGGACCGTGGCAGGAAGACTTAACGTGAGGCGGAAGCATCGGATGTTTGCGAGCAAGACTAACGACGAGGTTTCCTTGACAGAAGAGTTCTACCAGAAGTCCCCGTTCGCCCACTGGCGAGAGGGCCTGGCTGACGACACCATGCTGATCGCGTCAATTCCCTTTCTGCGCAACTTAGCAGAGTTCTCCGGCGACGATGCTTCTTTTAACAGGCTGACTTCTCTGCTGCACGTAAAGGCGGATACAGGGACGATTACGGTCGGCGACCTCGAGGGCTTGATCAAAGGCATTCTAAAAGATCAAACGGCACTGAGCTTGAACAACCCGACGGGAAAAGTGATAGACCTGATCCGCCAAGTGGCTTCGACAATCGCTGGCAACGCAGCCGACAACCACGCGCTGGAAAACAAGGTCGTGCTTTCGATCGCGATCAGGCTTAGGGCGGAGGAGTTGATGATTAGCCGAATATCCGATGCGGCGTTTGTCGCCGGGATTACCTCCAACCAGACAATAAAGCTGATCAAGAGATTTAAAGCGGATTTTCCAAACGAAAAGGAGGCAATCCAACTTTTTGAACAGGTGAATCTGATGACTCCGGAGAATATTCATCTGAACTCTTTTATGTATGAACCGATTCTGGATATGGCTGCGGACCACTTAAAGAAGCTTTACCAAAAGCTTATTGCGATGAATTAGCATGCCCGCACCCGGAGAACACAAAACCGTCCAGGCCCGAATCCTCGCTTACGCCGGGGCCATCGGTTGGACGATTGTGTCTCGCGAGGAAGCCGAGCAGCGGCGCGGGTTTGATCCGGACGTGCCGCCCGCCGACCGCGCCAGAAACCGTTCGCTCTTCTTCGACGATCTGCTCGACGCCAAGGTGCGGGAATTCAACCCGCGCTACGCCGAGGCCGAGGGTGCGTTGCTCGGGCAGTTCCGCCATCTCCACAACGACATCTACGGCAACCGGGAATTCGTCGAGCACCTGCGCAACCGGGGCAAGTTCTTCGACCACGAAGAGAAGCGCGAGCGCGACCTGATCCTGATCGATTACGACGACCTAAATGCCACTCCGGCTCGGAGGCGGAATGTTTACGAAGTCACCGAGGAGTGGGCCTTTCACAACGGCCACTACGGCACGCGGGAGGATGTGGTCTTTCTCATCAACGGCATCCCGGTGCTGGTGATCGAGTGCAAGAACGCGAACAAGGACGAGGCGATTGCCTTGGGGGTGGACCAGATCCGCCGTTACCACCGCGAGACGCCGGAGCTGTTCGTCCCGCAGCAGCTTTTCACCGCCACCGACGCCATCGGCTTTTCCTACGGCGTGACCTGGAACCTTGTCCGCAGAAATATCTTCAACTGGAAATTGGAACCGCAGATTGCGCAGATTGCGCAGATCGGCGCAGATCGGCGCAGATCGGCGCAGATCGGCGCAGATCGGCGCAGATAAAGAAGAACCAGAAAAACTTCCGCGTCAATCTGCGTCATCTGCGGTTAAAGAAATCCCCGGTCGTTTGGAGCAAAAGGTCAAAACCTTCTGCGCCATCCCGCAGGTGCTCGCCTTCCTGAAGGACTACATCGTCTTTGCCGAGAAGGACGAGGAGCTGAACAAATACATCCTGCGACAGCATCAGACCGGCGCGGTGGAGGCGACCGTGGGCCGCGCCCTCGATCCCAAGCGCACGCGCGGCCTCGTCTGGCACACGCAGGGCGGCGGCAAGACCTTCACCATGATCAAGGCAGCGGAGCGGCTCTTCCGCGCACCGGAGGCGGGCAAGCCGACCGTCCTGCTGATGATCGGTAAACGTCACACCCAGCCCCCTATGAAGTAGCTGGCATCATACAGGCGAGCGTACGACAAGTATCGCCTCTATGAGCAGCAACGCGATAATCTTGGAGCGAGACGCAGGCGGGCGCGTGGTGGTTCCTTTGGAACGGCATATTGAACTGCTGCCAGCGATGGGACGGTGGAAAGAATAGTAAAAGCTGAAAAGCTGAGCCGAGGCGGCGGGGAGATCCGAGACAGATCATCCGTAGGATGACCCGAAGGGCGAGATGAGCATGAGGCGCGAGCGAGTCAAAGGCTGAAAGAGAGAGTGGCGCATCTTTGCGTTCTTTTGCGGCTAAGATTTATGGCGGCTTGAGGATTGAGGCGAGTGGGTGCATTCGCGCTCCTTTGCGGGCCGGCGGCTTGCGCCATGGGGGGATACCACAACGCCCGTCCTTTTTGGGGACGGGCGTTGTGGGTTGGGTGGTTGGCGGGGGCTTACTTCAATCCGGCGCGCTGGTCGCGGAAGGCGGTGGTCTTCAGGCGCAGGCCGTTGAGGCGGATGAAGCCGGTGGCGTCGTCCTGGTTGTAGGCTTTGCCGGGGTCGGCTTCCATGGTGGCGACGTCTTCGCGGTAGAGGCTGAGGGGGGACTTGCGGCCGGCGGCCATGACGTTGCCTTTGTAGAGCTTCAGGCGGACCTCGCCGGAGACGGTTTTTTGGCTCTCGCTGACCATGGCCTGGAGGGCGTGGCGCTCGGGAGCGAACCAGAAGCCGTTGTACACGAGTTGGGCGTACTTGGGGATGAGGGAGTCGCGCAGGGCCATGACTTCGCGGTCCATGGTGAGGCTCTCGATCTGGCGGTGGCCGATGTAGAGGATGGCGCCGCCGGGGGTCTCATAAATGCCGCGGCTTTTCATGCCGACGAAGCGGTTCTCGACCATATCGACGCGGCCAATGCCGTTGCGGCCGCCGAGGCGGTTGAGCAGCTTCATGATGCCGTAGGGGGTGAAGAGAGTGTAGCCGTCCTGGGTGCCGGTGGACTGGACGCCGAGTTCGGCGGCGAGCTCGGCCAGCTCGGGGTGCTGGAGGCCGATGGCGTCGCCTTTTTCAAACAGGATCTGGACGTACTCGGGCTTGTCCGGGGCGTCCTCGGGGGCGACGGAGAGGACGTACATGTCGCGCACGTCGGGGGTGGTGCCATCGAACCAGGGGTCCTCCAACATGCCGCTCTCGAAGCTGATGTGGAGGAGGTTGCGGTCCATGGAGTAGGGTTTCTTCACGGAGGCGGTGACGGGGATGCCTTCCTTCTCGGCGTAGGCGATCATTTCGCTGCGGCCCGGGAACTGGGTGCGGAAGTTTTCCATGCGCCAGGGGGCCATGACTTCGAGGTCGGGGGCGAGGGAGGCGGCGGTGAGTTCGAAGCGGACTTGGTCGTTGCCTTTGCCAGTGGCGCCGTGGGCGAAGGTGGTGCAGTTCTCGGCCCGGGCGACGTCGATCATGCCTTTGGCGATGACGGGGCGGGCGATGCTGGTGCCGAGGAAGTACTGGCCCTCATAAATGGCGCCGGCCTGGAACATGGGGAAGATGAAGTCGCGGGCGAACTCCTCGCGCAGGTCGCCGATGAGGCATTTGCTGGCGCCGGTTTTGAGGGCTTTTTCTTCGAGGCCGTCGAGCTCCTCCTCCTGGCCGACGTCGGCGCAGTAGGCGATGACTTCGGCGTCGTAGGTCTGCTGAAGCCACTTGAGGAGAACGGAGGTGTCGAGACCACCGGAGTAGGCGAGGACGATTTTCTTCTTCATGCTGGGGTCGAATTTTTGGGGAGACAGGATTTACGGGATTTTGGGCGGATTGACAGGACTTTCTTGGGGATTTGAGGGAGGGGAGGACGTGGTTACGGGCTTGGGACGAGCAGGCAATTCAAAAGTGCGACGGTCATAGACCGCCGGTACAACAGATGGGGAAGTGCGACGGTCATAGACCGCCGGTACCGTAGAGGGGGAAATTTGGGTGGGGTGAGATTTTTTTGAATCCAATCCGACGGCTGCGGCGCATAACCGGAAGTGACTTCCTCATCCGCACCGCCAACCGCTCTCTCGCCGTCGTGGTTCCGGCACTTGCTGCGCCAAGCCGGGATCATGCTGCGGCAGTGGGCGGATTCGGATTATCATCCGGAGGGGGCGGAGGTGGTGCGGCAGATGGAGGACAAGGTGGATTTCAAAAGGACGGTGCCCTTCATTCTGGTGCACGCCGGCTGCCTGCTGGTTTTGTGGGTGGGGTTCAGTTGGTTTGCGCTGGCGGCGGCGCTCGTGCTTTATGCGGTGCGGATGTTTGCAGTGACGGCGTTTTATCACCGTTACTTTTCGCACCGGACATTTCGGACTTCGCGGGCGGGGCAGTTCCTGTTTGCGGTGCTGGGCAACATGGCGATGCAGCGCGGGCCGTTGTGGTGGGCGTCGGTGCACCGGCATCACCACCATCACTCGGATGAGGAGGTGGACGCGCACTCGCCACGGTGGAAGGGCTTTTGGTGGTCGCACATCGGCTGGATCACGAGCCGGCGCAATTTCCCAACCGACTACAGCCGGGTGAAGGATTTGGTGTCGTATCCGGAATTGGTGTGGCTGAATCGCCACGACCAGGTGGTGCCTCTGATTTATGGGGCGGCGCTTTGGGGGGCGGGGACGTTGCTGGAGTGGTTTGCGCCGGGATTGGGAACCAATGGGCCACAGCTTTTTGTCTGGGGCTTTTTCATCAGCACCGTGTTGCTTCTGCACGCGACTTTTTGTGTCAACTCGCTGGCGCATGTGTTCGGCGGGCAGCGTTTTGCGACGGAGGATGACAGCCGCAACAACTGGCTGCTGGCTCTGCTGACGCTGGGCGAGGGCTGGCATAACAATCATCACCGCTACGCGTTCTCGGCGCGGCAGGGCTTTTATTGGTGGGAGATTGATGTTTCCTATTATTTGCTGAAGGCGCTGTCGTTGACGGGGCTGATCTGGGATCTGCGGCCCGTGCCGGAGGCGGTGTATGCGGAGGCGGAGGAGTCAAACCCACGATCGAAGCGAGCGGCATGAACCGGACGCGCACAGCGATCATTGGCACCGGGGTGGCAGGGCTCGGCTGCGCGCATTTTTTGCAGCACACGGACGATCTGGCCCTGTTTGAGCAAAACCGTCATGTAGGCGGGCACTCGAACACGGTGACGGTGAGCGAGGCGGGCCGGGAACTGCCCGTGGACACCGGGTTCATGGTGTTCAACCATGTGACCTACCCGCATTTGAAGCGGTTGTTTGACGAGCTGAAGGTGCCGACGAAACGGACGGACATGTCGTTCAGCGTGCGTCATGATCTGGATGGGATCGAATACAATGGGCGCGATTTGAACACGTTGTTTGGGCGGCGGGCGCAGCTTCTCAATCCACGCTACTGGCGGTTTTTGCTGAAGATCGACCGCTTCAACAAGGAGACGGTGGCGGCGCTGGAGGATCCGAGTTTCAGCGGGATGACGCTCGGCGAGTATGTGGAGCATCGTGGTTACGGACGCGACTTTCTAAACTGGTATATCATCCCGATGGGATCGGCGGTGTGGTCCACACCACCGGAGCTCATGTTAAAATTTCCGGCGGTGACGTTGATGCGGTTCTGGCACAACCACGGGTTTCTGGGCATGCGGACGCGACATCCTTGGTGGACGGTGGATGGCGGGGCACGGGAGTATGTGAAGCGGATGACGGCGCCCTTTGCGGAGCGGATTCGCAAGGCTGATCCAGTGGTGGCAGTGCGGCGGGTGACGGAGGGGCAGGAGGTGACAACGGAGTCCGGCGAGCGTCAAATCTTTGACCGGGTGATCCTGGCGGCTCATGCGGATCAGAGTCTGCGGATGCTGGCGGACCCGACGGAGATGGAGCAGGCGCATCTTTCCAAATTCCGCTATCAACCGAATCAAGCCACGCTGCACACGGATGATCGGTTTTTGCCGCGCACGAAGCTGTGCTGGGCGTCCTGGAACTACCAGGTGCTGGCGACCAAGGATGGCTCCATTCGCACCAGCACGCATTACTGGATGAACAACCTGCAAGGGGTGTCGCCGACGACAAACTACTTTGTGTCGATCAATGCTCCTGAGGACATTGATCCGGCGAAGGTGATCCAGGTGATCGACTACGAGCACCCGCTGTTTGATGTGCCGGCGATGGAGGCGCAGAAGACGCTGCCGCAGATGAACGAGGCGGGCGCGGAACAGGGGCGGTTTTTTTGCGGGAGTTACTTCCGCTACGGGTTTCATGAGGACGCGTTTGGGTCGGCGGTGAACCTGTGCCGGCAACTGCTTGGAAAGGACCCCTGGTCATGAGCAGCGCGCCGGCCTCAGCTCTCTATGAATGCCGCGTGATGCATCAGCGTCTGGTGCCGAAACGGCACGGCTTTCAGTATTCGGTGTTCTATCTTTGGCTGGACTTGGACGAGCTGCCTTATTGGAGCGCCAGGCTCAAGCTGCTGAGCCGTAATCGCTTCAATCTATTCGGGGTTTATGAACAGGATCACCTTGGGGGAGGCGAGCCGGATTTGAAGGCGGGTGTGCTGAGGCGGATGGCGGAGAAGGGAGTGGACACGAGCGCGGTGGCGTCGGTCCGCATGCTGGCGTTTCCACGGGTGCTGGGGTATGTGTTCAACCCGGTGACGTTCTTCTTTGCCTACGCGGCGGACGGCAGGCCGCTATGCGCGCTGACACAAGTGACGAACACGTTTCACGAGCAAAAGCTGTTTGTGTTTCCCAGCCCGGGAGAGGGCGGGTTGTTTCATCTGCGGACACCGAAGCATTTTTATGTGTCGCCGTTCTCGAGTCTGGAGCTGTGGTTTGATTTTAAATTGGAGGTGCCGGGCGAGCGGCTGAAGATTTTGATCGACGACGTGGATGCCGCGGGCGAGCGTCATCTGCTGAGCAGCCTGACCGGCGTGCGGCGGGAATTGACGGACGCGGCGTTGCTAAGCTGCGCGCTGCGTTATCCGCTGCTGACGCTGCGGGTGATGTTCCTCATCCACTGGCACGCGCTGCGTCTGTGGCTGAAAAAGCTGCCGGTGTTTCGCAAGGCTGCTGATCCGCATTTGCAAACCGAAGTGCTGCGCCCGCACGCCTCCATTCGAGTCTCCCAGTCATGAACACCGTCCCTGCCTTCCCGCTGTCGTCCAATCCTGTCCGAAGCTTTGCCACGGAGGTTTCGGCCTCACCCGGTTTTTACGAGCGCCTGGTGATGTTGAGCTTGTCGCGCATGAGGCATGGCGGGCTGCGGCTGGTGCTGCCGGATGGCCGGGAGAAACTGCTCGGTGCGCCCGGGGCGGTGGTGACGGCGGAGATGCGGGTGAATCGACCGGATTTCTTCCAGCGTTGCGCTTTGTATGGTAATATCGGTCTCGGCGAGGCTTATGTGGAGGGGGACTGGGACACAGAGGATATTGCGGCGGTGATCTCGTGGTTCATTGTGAACCTGGCGAAGACGCCGGAGTTTGGAGGATCGTCCACGAAGGTGGCGCTCGCGAACCTGCTGCGGGTGGTGAACCGGGTGCAGCATCTGCTGCGTCCGAACAGCGTTCGTGTCAGCCGGCGCAACATCGCCGAGCACTATGACTTGGGGAATGATTTCTACGCGCTGTGGCTGGATGAAACGATGACGTATTCATCGGCCTTGTTTGATGGCAGCGCGGAGTTGAGCTTGGCGCAGGCGCAGTGGGCGAAGTATGAGGCGCTGTGCCAAAAGCTGGAGCTGAAGCCGGGGGATCAGGTGCTGGAGATCGGCTGCGGTTGGGGCGGCTTTTGCACCCACGCGGCGCGCGAGCATGGCTGCCGGGTGACGGCGGTGACGATCTCGCAGGAGCAGTTTCGCTTTGCCACTGAGCGGGTGAAAAGGGAGGGCCTGGAAGGCCGTGTGGAGATTCGATTGCAGGACTACCGGCATATCACGGGGCAGTATGACAAGATCGCGTCGATCGAGATGATGGAGGCGATTGGCGACGCTTATTTGAAGACCTTTTTCGCGAAATGCGCTGAGGTGTTGAAACCGGACGGGTTGCTGGCGTTCCAGGCGATCACAGTGCCGGACTGCCGTCACAAGGCGTTGCGCAAGGGTGTGGACTGGATTCAAAAGCACATCTTCCCAGGGTCGCTGCTGTTAAGTGTGGGACGCATGAACGAGGCGGTGAATGCGACGAGTGATTTGTCGATGCACGGATTGCATGACTTTGGGTTGAGTTATGCGAAGACGCTGGGACTCTGGCATGAGCGCTTCAACGAGAAGTGGGATGAGGTGGCACGGCAAGGATTTGACGAGCGTTTCCGCCGGAAGTGGAACTACTACCTGAAGTACTGCGAGGCGGCGTTTGCCACCCGTAACATCAGTGTGGTGCAGGCGGTGTACGCGCGTCCGAATCGCGGTTGCTAACCTTTATCTGAAAAGCCGATGATTCTTTTTCTGCGTGTTTTTTTCTTGATCGTGCTGGTGTCGATGCTGGCGGTCACAAGCTGGGCGAGCACGCAGGTGGCGCTGTGGCGGATTCCGCCGGAGGTGATTGGGCATCCATGGATGATTGCGACCTTGTTTGATGCCTACTGGGGCTTCCTGACATTTTACTGCTGGGTGGCTTACAAGGAGACTTCCTGGGTGTCGCGCATGGTCTGGCTGGTGGCAGTTCTGCTTTTGGGCAACATTGCAATGGCGGTGTATGCGCTGATCGTGCTGTTCCGAGTGCCGGCGGATGCGACGATGGAGACGGTGTTGCTGAGGAGGGCGGTGCAATGAAAGCGGAGGCGGTCATGGGAGAGAACGAGAACCTGCTCAGCGCCGCGCCGCGCGAGCCGCTGTGGCGGCGCTGGGTGGTGCGTCCGGTGGTGCGGCAACTGACGCAGGGGACAAGTCCGGAAAAGATCGCACAGGCGATTGCTTGGGGGCTGTCGCTGGGCATCTTTCCGATCATCGGATCGACGACATTGCTGACGTTGATCGTGGGGGTGCCGATGAAGCTGAACCAGCCGATTTTGCAGGCCTTCAAGACGCTCTCCACGCCGTTGCAATGGGCGCTGGTGCTGGGGTTTTATCGGGCGGGCGAGTGGCTGTTCAACGCGCCGCATGTGTCGATTCATTTGCCGTCGATGATCGAGCGCTTCTTTGAGGAGCCGGGGCCGTTCCTGCGGGATTACGGGATGACGGCGCTATACGGGATCGCGGTGTGGTGCCTGCTGGCGCCGGTGTTGGTGCTGGGACTGCAATGGATCAGTCTGCCGCTGGTGCGCGGCCTGGCGCGCAAGGTGCGGCGGGGAAATATGAAGGTGGAGGGCGCGGGCGATGATTGACTTTTGGTTGATCGCGCTGGCGGGTTTGATGTTGTTGGGGGCGTTGTTTTTCGCGACCTGGAAGGCGAGCGTGCGGATGGACAATTACTCGTGGGTCGATGTGGCGTGGTCGCTGAGTTTTGCGCCGGTGGCGGTTCTGTATGCGGCGCTGGGCTCCGGCTGGGGAATACGGCGGTTGGCAGTGGCGCTGGTGGTGGGGGGATGGAGTTTGCGTTTGGGGACTTATTTGTGGCGACGAGTGGCGGCGCATCATCCACGCGAGGATGCGCGGTACGCGGTGTTGCGGGAGAAGTGGCAGACGAATCTGCAAGGGGCGATGCTGAAGTTCTTCATGGCGCAGGGGCTGCTGGTGTGGCTGCTGATGCTGCCGGTGCTGTTGATTTGCGGTCGCGCGGAGACGGAGTGGCATCCACTGGAGGTGGCGGGCCTGGCGGTGTGGGTGCTGGCGCTGGCGGGGGAAGGGGTGGCGGATGCGCAGTTGGCGCGGTTCAAGCGGGAGAACCGAGAGTCGAACGGAGTTTGTGATCGGGGCTTGTGGCGCTACTCGCGGCATCCGAATTACTTTTTCCAGTCGCTGCTCTGGTGGGGGTTGTTTTTGATGGCGTTACCGGCGCCGAACGGGTTCTGGGCGCTGCTGGCGCCGCTGGCGATGCTGCATTTTTTGCTCCATGTGACCGGCATCCCGCTGACGGAGAAGCTGTCCGTGCAAAAGCGCGGCGATGCCTACCGCGTCTATCAGCGTCGCACGAGCGCGTTTGTTCCCTGGTTTCCCAAAGCTGAACCCTCCACCCCCAACCCACCCATGCCATGAATGCCGCCCTTAATGCCATCCTGACCCGAGATTTGCTGCCCGACACGATGATCCGAATGGGCATCCGTCAACGTCTCGCGGAAACGCTCAAGGAGCATCGCGCGGCGACGGTGGAAGAGCGGCGCGCGCGGGTGCTGCGGCATGTGGCGGGGGTGAAGACGATGCCGGTGGCGATTGCGACGAATGAGGCGAACGAGCAGCATTACGAGGTGCCGACGCGGTTTTACCAACTGGTGCTGGGGCCGCGGCTCAAGTACAGCAGCGGTTACTGGCCGACGGCGACGACGAGTTTTGCGGAGAGTGAGGAGGCGATGCTGCGGCTGAGTTGCGAGCGGGCGGAGTTGGCGGACGGGCAGCGCATTTTGGAGTTGGGCTGCGGTTGGGGGTCGCTGTCGCTGTGGATGGCGGAGCAGTATCCCAACGCGCGGATCACGGCGGTGTCGAACTCGCGGACACAGAAGCGGCATATCGATGCGGAGGCGGGGCGGCGCGGGCTGACGAATCTTGAGGTGATCACCGCGAACATGATTCACTTTGAGGGGGTGGGCGAGGGTGTGTTCGACCGGGTGGTGAGTGTGGAGATGTTTGAGCACATGAAGAACTACCAGGAACTGCTGCGGCGCGTGGCGTCGTGGATGAAGCCGGGGGGGAAGTTGTTTGTGCACATCTTTACTCATCGCGACTGCGCCTATCACTTTGAGGTGAGGAGCGAGCGGGACTGGATGGCGAAGTACTTTTTCACGGGCGGGCAGATGCCTTCCGACGACTTGCTGCTGTATTTCCAGGAAGACCTCAAGATTGAGGATCACTGGGTTGTGAGTGGCGAGCATTACTCGCGCACGAGCGAGGCGTGGCTGGCGAACATGGATGCGCACAAAGCGGAGATACTGCCCTTGTTTGCCGAGACCTACGGCGCGGACCAGGTGCGCCAATGGTGGGTGTGGTGGCGGTTGTTTTTCCTGGCCTGCGCGGAGCTGTGGGGTTATCGCGGCGGGGAGGAGTGGGGGGTGTCGCACTACCGCTTGGTGAAGCCGGTTGAGGAGTGAGCAGTAGTGAGTGGTCTCCGTGCGCCTCCACTTGGGATAGGGGGGAGGCACTGCCGCTCTCGTTCCCCTTGCGGGGTGGCACCCTGGCGTCTCAACCGCAACCGCTTACGCCCTAGGCCGCCACGATTGCCCGGCGGCGTACTGCGCCGGTCCGCGGTTCCCGCAATCCGCTCCACGGAGGTGGAGCAACCCCCAATGGACCCTGGCCGGCATGAAGGAACGGTCTTCCACGCGTCGTTGGTGCGATTCCGCCCGGCTTTGCGCGTGCAGCCCTGTGATGGTGCGGCCAAAACATTGACATCCTACCGCCCCGCTTATAGGAGGAAACGACTCAATCAACCCCGACTTCTCTCATGGCTATCCAGGCAGTGCTTCTATTTTCCGGTCAAGGCGCCCAAAAAGTGGGCATGGGCAAGGACTTGGCCGAGGCCTTCCCGACCGCCGCGCGCCTCTTTGAGCAGGCGGAGGCGGCTTTGGGGTTCCCTCTCTCCGAGGTCATGTTCGAGGGGCCGATGGAGGAATTGACACGCACCTCGCGCTGCCAGCCGGCGCTTTACTGCCACGGAATGGCGCTGCTCGAAATCTTGAAGGCGCAAGCGCCGGGATTGGAGGTCAGGGCCTGCGCCGGGTTGTCGCTGGGCGAGTTCACCGCGCATGCGGCGGCGGGCACGTTTGATTTTGCCACCGGCCTGCAGTTGGTCCATCAGCGCGGCACGTTCATGGAGGAGGCCTGCGCAACCACACGCGGGGCGATGGCGGCGCTGCTTGGAGGCGAGGAGGCGGCGGCGCGCGCCCTGGCGGCGGAGTGTGATGTCGATGTGGCCAACTTGAATGCGCCGGGGCAAATTGTGTTGTCTGGCACGGTCGAAGGCATTGAGGCCGCCGCGGCCAAGGCCAAGGATCACGGCATCAAACGCGCCATCCTGCTGCCGGTGGCGGGGGCCTACCACAGCCGCTTGATGGCGGAGGCGCAGGAGAAGCTGGCGGCGGTGCTGGCGGGCGCGCCTTTGCAAAGCCCGCGAGTGCCGGTGATCAGCAATTTTGAAGCCGCCGCCGTCTCCGAACCCGGCGCCATCCGCGCGGCGCTGACCTCCCAAGTCACCGGCTCGGTGCGCTGGGTGGAAAGCATGCGCCTGCTGACCGGCCAGGGACATCGCTTGTTCATCGAACTCGGCCCGGACGCCACCCTGGCGGGTTTGATGGGCAAGATCGACAAGGAAGCGCGAGTGATCTCCATTCGCGACAGCGAGACCTTGCGAGCGGCCCTGGCGGAACTGGCTTGAGTTCTACTCGTCCGCGGCCAGAGCCGCCGTGACTTCTTTGACGAGCGCCGGGCCGCGAAACACGAGACCGCTGTAAATTTGCACCAGTTCCGCGCCCAGACGCCGTTTTTCGAGGGCGTCGGTCTCACTGAGGATGCCGCCGACGCCGATCAAGGGAACGCGGGGATGGAGCAGTGATCGCAAAGCCGCCAGCACCCGATTCGCGGGCTGCAAAACCGGCGCGCCACTGAGACCTCCCAGCTCCACGGACACAGGATGCGACGCCACGCCCGCGCGGCTGATGGTGGTGTTGGTGGCGATCACGCCGTCCACTTCGAGTTCGTTGAACGCGCGCGCCAGTGCCTGAACTTGATCGTCATCGAGGTCGGGCGCGATTTTGACCACGAAAGGCACGCGGCGCCCCTGCGCGGAGGTGAGTTTTTGCTGTTCCTTTTTGAGCGCGTCCAGCAATTGGCGAATGGCATCGCCTGACTGCAGTTCACGCAGGCCCTTGGTGTTGGGCGAGGAAATGTTCACCGCGACGTAGTCCGCCACCTCCCAGGCGGCGCGCAGTCCGGCCAGATAATCCTCCGTTGCGCGCTCGTTGGGCGTGTCGAAATTTTTGCCGATGTTGACCCCGACCACGGCGCGCGCGCGCCGGTTTTTGAGCCGCGCCACCGCCGCTTCGATGCCCGGATTGTTGAAGCCCATGCGGTTGATGAGGGCCTCCTTTTCAGGGAGACGAAACAGGCGCGGCTTGGGATTGCCAGGCTGCGGGCGCGGCGTCAGGGTGCCCACCTCGACCGCTCCAAAGCCCAGGGCCGCCCAGGCATCGACGGCGCTCGCGGACTTGTCCATGCCGGCGGCCAGACCCAGGCGATTGGGGAAATCCAGCCCCAGGAGGCGCACTGGCGCGCCATCGGGCGGGGCCTCTCTCGCCAGCAAGCCGAGGCGATGGGCCAGCCGCATGAAGCGCGTGGTCCATTCATGGGCGCGTTCCGGTTCCAGTTGGAACAGCAGTGGTTTGAGGGCGGGATAAAGAACGGCGGCCAGAGACATGCCTGTTAAGTGGCAGCACCGCCGCCGCTGTCAAACCGGCACTTTGATTTCATTTCGTCTCAACGGTCGAAGAAGGATTCCTCGTCGCGATCCGCCACTTTCAGGTAACGATAATAGACCTCCAATTGCAGGGTGCACAGGGCCTGGCGGTAAATTTCATCGCGGGCATCGCCGGCAGGCCAGTTGGCGCGGCCAGGTTTGAAACTGCCGTCCGGCTGCTGGGCGGAGAGGATTTGCGGCAGCAACTGCTCGTTGTAAAACTTCCAGTCGTCCCCTCCCTGCTGGAAAAAGGCCTGGGTGTAGTAGTACCAGCAGTAGAGGTTGCAGTTCTTGTTCCAATCCAGCGGCTCGGCGGTGAGGAAGTCGCGCAGGAACTTGATGCCCTTGTTGATGGTGGATTTTTTGTTGGCTTTGCCCAGCGTTTGCAGGCCCAGCACGCCGGCCCCGGTCAGGCTGTACTGGTTGTAGTGCTCGTCGCGTTTTTCCTTGCCAATGCCGCCATCCTTGGTCTGCAAACGCTCAATGTAGGCCACGCACTTGTCGATGGCGCTATTGAGCCCGTTGATCTTGAGGCCGGTGTTTTTGGCGGCCTTGAGCGCCTGATACTGCCAGCCAGCCACCGACAGATCCTCGCGTTTCGAGGTGGCATTGCCGGCGGCGAGATTTTTGGTGTAGTAATCCCAGGAGCCTTCGGCGCGCCCCGCGTCCTTGCCGTTCTGGCATTTGATGATGAGCTCGACCCCTTTTTCAAACGCCTCCCTCATGCCGGGCAGTGACTTGCTGCCAAGACGGGCCAGGGTGTACATCTCGCCCAGCGCGTAAGTGGCGATGCCGTGCTCGTAAGCTCCGGCATTGCCGGCAAAATCCTCAGTGAACGCGCCGTGCGGATTCTTTTGCGCCAGCTCGATCAAATAGAGGATGCCCTTCATCACGTTGTCGCCATAGAAAGGCGAGTCCGGCGTCTCACAGCGGCCCAGGTAGCAAAGCAGCACCATGCCGGTGTAAGCCGCCTTGTTGGAACGCCCCCAGGAGCCGTCCGGATTCTGCTTGTTTTTCAGCCATTCCAGGGACTGCGACACGGCGCGCTCGCACTCGCTGGTGCCGCCGTTTTGCGCCAGCTTTTGCAAACGCTCCGCCGAGGAGCAGCGGCTGCGCATGGAGGGTGGCAAACTCACGAAACCCGCCGCGCCGCCGATGCCCATGCCGGTGCCGAAACCGCCACCCGAGCCGGCCTTGCCAAAGCCGCCACTGCCCATCAAACCGCCGCCGCCGCCAAGCATGGAGCTGACATCCGGCACATCGAGCAGGTCCGGTGGCGCCTCCGGCAGGGTCACCTCCGAGGTCATGCTGTTGCTGACGATTTTTTTCATCGGCATCGCCTTGTTCAGGCTGGTGCGCTTTTTCTGCTGCACCTGATGCTTCATCTCCGCCGAGGCGGCCGCGCCTTGCGCGGTGCCGCCGCCGGGCAAAAAGTCCACCTCCTTCTCGAAGTAACGCTCGCTGACCACGACATACAAGGCGATGACCAGAATCGCGGCATGGATGGCGACGCTGAGGGTGAGCGAGCTGCCGCCCATTTGCCGCCAAAGTTTGACGAAGGGATGCGGCGGTTTGGCTTCCTCGATGTAGGTAGCGGCCGGAGGATGGAAAATTTCTCCTTCGCCCAAAAGGGGTTCCGCCGCCGTCACCACCTGCACAGGACGCGAGGCGGAGGCGGCTGCGGCCATGGTTGGAGTCGGGCCCGAGACGCTTGGCGGCGGCAGGACGGGCACGGGGCCGCTGCCTGGTGGAGGCAGCATCACCGGCACTGACCCTGTGCCGGTGGGTGGATACGGATAGCCTTCAGGCCAACCAGGGGGTGGCTGCGGCGGGAAAGCATGCGCCGGCGGCGGATAACCAGGAGGCCAGCCTGGCGGCACCGCCATGGCAGGCAGGGGATAGCCTTGCGGCCAGCCCGCCGGGGGCGGGTAACCGGGAGGCCAGCCCGCGGGAACCTGACCGGTGCTGACGGGCGGGGGCGGCACGGGTACCTGTCCACTGGCGGGGTTGGAAGCGCTCATATAGAAACTGGTTGGGTGAAAATATCGAAATTCCAGTCCGGTTGCCAGCACAAAATTGCCGGCGCAAGGGGGTCAGCTTGCCGCTTCCGCTTGGGATCGTGGCCGCCAGGAGGCGATCAGCCACCAAGCGGGGTTGACCATGAGCACCCAGAGCAGAAGGGAGTTGTTCACGAAGTCCAGCTCGGTGAGCTGCTTGACGCAGGCGTGAAAAGCGATGAGACCGAGGCCGAAGATCAAGGCGAGGCGGCGGTTGCGGCAGCCGAGAAAGGCGAACAACTCCAAAGGCAGCGCGAGTCCGAAGAAGAGCTGCGACCAGTGCGGGTGCGCGATCATGAACTCGGGCAGCCATTCCATCCTGCGCGTCCCTTCCTCCAGGGTGCCGTAGAATTTCATGTCGAGATTTTTGACAAGATGCAGCGCGAAGTACTGGCTGTCGCGAAACCACAGGCCGCCGGACTCGATGAGTTTGGTAATGGCAGAGACGACGTAACCGGCCATCAGCGCCTGCCGCGCCCAGTCCAGCTCAAGCTGGCCGGGGGTGAAGGCCTGCGGCAGCGCCTTGCCGGCGAGGCGGCAGCGCAGGCGCCAGACGCCGGCCAGCCAGGCGGCCAGCAGGCAAAGATGCACCACTTGAAAGCTGTGGCCGATGGCGCCCTGGGAATTTTTCAACGTGAAGAGGGCAATGCCGAGCGCGAGGGGCAGCAGCAGGGAGAGCGCCGCGGGAACGCCGAGCACATACGCGGCGAGGCAGGCGCGCGCGGCCTTGCGCAGCGGCATCTCGATGGCGTCATCGGAGAGGAAGGTCAGCTCCATCCAGCGGGCGATGCCGTTGGGGTGCGGTTGCGCGGTGAAGTCGCTGTTGCCATCAAAGGTCTGCCAAACGACCCAGGCGAGACCGAGCCGGAGCAGCAGCACCTCCCAGCGCGCATGCCGGATGGGCTGGTGGCGCAGCCAGTTTTTGCAGGTGGCCCGCCAGCCGCTCATGGCGCGCGCACCTCCCCGACGGCGAGGGTTTGCTTTTGAAGGCCGTTGCCGTCGTGGGTGATGGTGACCTCTTTGAGGCGCAGGCCGCCGAGGCGCTGCAATTCATTATGATGGGCAAAAGGCAGCAGCCAGCGCAACACGGTCTCGCCCGCCTCCTGGCGCGCAGCCAAAGGCAGGTCGGCCTGGCGGATGCCGCTGGCTTTGGCTTTTTGTTTTTTCAACTCGGTGTCGTACTGTTTCTTTAAGTTGGACAGCACTTTGCCGGTCAGGCGTGTCACCGGCACCGGTTGGTCGCTCAGATCCGCCACATACACGTAATATGTGGAGGACGCGAAGCTGGAATACATGGGGAAGTTCGAGAACGGATAGAACTCCCCCGGTTGCGGCTGTCTGCGCTGCAAGCGTGGAATGACGACGGCGGTGAGCAGCACCAGCAGCCAGAGCAGCTTGCAGGGCTGCCGTCGCCACCAGTCCGCCAGTTTTTTCATGACGCGTGGGCGCGCTCAGGAAAGCCGTGCGGAGACGGCGGCGGAGAGGGCTTTGTTGTCGGCGCGTCCGGCGGCGCGCTCCTGGAGAAGCTTCATGACTGCGCCCATTTCCTTCTTGGTGGTCGCGCCGGTTTCGGCGATGACCGCCTCGACCAGGGTTTGCAATTCTCCAGCGTTCATGGCTGCCGGCAGGTAGCGCTCCAGCACAGCGATCTCCTGGCGCGCGGTTTCAGCGGCTTCGGGACGGCCTGCCTTGTCGGCGCCTTCCACGCTGTCCTGCAGTTTCTTGACCTCGCGCCGCACGACGGCAATGGCATCCACGTCGTCAAGCTGGCCCTCGGCGCCGAGTTTTTCGATGGCGGCGTACTTGAGCGCGGATTTCAAGTTGCGCACGACATTGAGGGTGAGGCTGTCCTTGGCGCGCATGGCGGTCTTCATGTCTTCGGTCAAACGGTCGGCGAGGAGGCTCATGGCGGAAGTCGGGATGGTGGAAAACCAACGCTGGCAGCTTGCGCATGTGCGCGGGCTTGTCCAGTTTTGAAAATGACGCGGCGCGCCGTCTCAGGCGATGTGGGCGCGGTAGGCCTCGGCGTCAAGCAGGGCCTCCACCTCCGCCGGGTCGGCGGGCGCGATTTTGAACAGCCAGCCCTCGGTGAAGGGGTCGGTGTTCACCAAACCGGGATTGCCGTTGAGCGCGTCGTTCACCACGACGATCTCACCCGACACGGGCGCATAGATGTCGCTGGCGGCTTTCACGGACTCGACGACGGCGACGGATTCCCCCGCCTTCACTTGGCGGCCGACCGTGGGCAGATCAACGAAGACGATGTCGGTCAGCTCAGCCTGGGCGTGATCGGTGATGCCGACGGCGGCGGGGTTCTTGCCGGGTTCGATCCATTCGTGGGAGGGGCGGTAGCGCAGGTGGGCGAGTACGGTGCTCATGGGGGAGTTTTGGAAGTGATTAGCGACGGGCGGGGAATCGTCGGCGCAAGCAAAAACCGAACAGCGAAGTCGAGTGCAAGCGTGACAGCCTTGATTCCATTCGGCAACCCTGAATGCTTCGGCGAGTTTTTCAAATTCTCCTTGTGGTGTGCGCCCTGTTTTGGCGAGGAGGAAAACCGCGGCGTGCGGCGTGATTTCCTGGTGCGGCAGCTAGCTGAAGTGCTAATTATTATGGAAATTTAAAGTAATTGAGCTATTTTATGCTTGTGCCTGCGCCACGCTCTTCACTTTGCCGCTTCGTTCTGCCTGCCACCTGCCGCGGGCTGGCGTTCGCCTGCGTGCTTGCAGGCACGACGATGAAGGCCGCCGACCCGACCCCGGAGCAGCAGTTCTGGCTGGAGTTGATGAACCGCATGCGCCTTGACCCGGCGGGCGAACTCGAGCGGCTCGTGCATTTTTCCGCGCCCGGCGTGTGGGACACGGTCAAATCGGACGATCCCTCGGTGCAGTTTGCCCTCGACTTTTATGGCACAGACGCGGCCGTGCTGGCCAGCCAATGGACCAGCCTCAGCGCCGCGCCGCCGCTGGCCTGGAGCGCCTCGCTCGCCAACTCCGCCGTCTCGTACTCGAATCTCATGGTGCAGACCGACCAGCAATCCCACACTCTCGACGGCTTGTCCTTGCAGGACCGCATCCTGGGGGGAGGGTACAGCGCGCAGTACCTGGAGCTGGGCGAGTCGCTCTTTGCCAGCGTGCAAAACGTTGTCCATGGCCACAGCGGTTTCGCCATCGACTGGGGCGATGACGATGGCAATCCCGGCAACGGCTTTGGCACCGGCATCCAGACACCCGCCCTGCATCGGGAGGTGATGATGGACCGGCTCATCAAAGAGGTTGGCATCGGTTTCCAAAGCATCGCCATCCCCGGCGGCAACCTCATCGCCACCGGCCCGCTCGTCGTCACCCAGCACTTTGGCAGCCAGTATCGCTTCACCGGCAGCCAGTACGTGTCCGACACCATCGTCACCGGTGTCGTTTATGCGGACACCCTGCTGGCGGACGATTTTTACACGCCCGGCGAGGGCTTGGCGGAGGTCATGATCGAGGTTTGGGACAGTTTCACCGCCACGCTCATCACCTCCGGCCTCACCAACAGCGCCGGCGGCTTTAACCTCATCGCGCAAGACCTGATCCTGGGCCGCACCTACGCCGTGCGCGCCCTCGACACCGGGCTGGACGAGATCACCTTCATTGCCTCCGCCAGCACCGAGGACTACGGCGCGCCAGTCCTTGTCTATGACAACGCCTACGCGCGCTTCCAACTGGTGCCCGAGCCGGGCAGCCTGCTGCTCGTGCTCGTCACCGGGCTGGCTGCCCTCGTCCACCGCCGCCGTCCCGAGTTCGCATGAAAACACACGCCCTCATGCTGCTCGCCGTGCTGGTGCTGGCCGCCACCGCCACCACGGGCGATCTAGCCCAAAACATTCGCGCCCGCATCGACGCCTATGAGAACGCTGTGCGCGCCAACACCCAGCGCATCATTGACGCTCAGAGCGAGGAGGAGCGCGCCCGCTACCGCGCCAGCATCCCTGCCGCCGATCCCTACGCTGCCGAGGTCCTGAAGCTCATCGAAGCCCGCCCGGACGACCCCGGTGTCGTCGAGGGTCTGAACTGGCTCGTCACTCAATGCGCGCATTTGCCCGCGGGTAAGACCGCCCTCGACTGGATCGCCAGCCGCTATGCCGACCGCGCCGGACTTGCCCCCGCCCTCAAACGCCTCGAGGACCGCGATCCCGCCCAGTCCGCCTCGGTGCTGGAGGCTGTGCTCGCCAAAAGTAGCCACTCCGAAGAACTCGCCGCCGCCACTTTCGCCCTCGGCCGCCAGCAACTCGCCGTCTTCGAGGCCGCGCCCGATCCCGCTGAGCGCGAGGCCGCCGGTGCCCGCGCCGCCGAGTTGCTGGAGCGCGTGATTACCACCTATCCCGAGGTCAGCATTCAGGGCCTCACCCTCGCCGATCAAGCCGCCGCTTTGCTATTCGAGATGACCCACCTCAGCCCCGGCGCCACCGCCCCCGAAATCAGCGGCAGCGACCACGAGGACAAAGCCTTCAAGCTCAGCGATTATCGCGGTCGCCACGTCGTCCTCGTTTTTTGGGGCGACTGGTGCCACGGCTGCCACGGTTTGCAGCCCGTCCTCGCCGCAATCAGCGCCCGCCATGCCGGCAAGCCCCTCGCCATCCTCGGCGTCAACACCGATGACCGCGTCACCGCCCGCAAGGTGCTCGCCGCCTCCACGCTGCCCTGGCGCTGCTGGCTGGACGGCAGCACCTCCGGCCCCATTACCCGCGAGTGGAACCTCCGCCATTTCCCCACCCTCTACCTCATCGATCCCGACGGCGTCATCCTCGAAAAAGACGCCTCTTTGCACGCCCTTGGCGAAGTCCTCGATCGCGCCTTCGGCTTGTAGGCACGTCCAACAGGACGTGGCAGGCGGCCCCTCCCGTCATCCAAACCACCACAGTCTGGCGGCTGCGCCTAGATCCTAACCGAATCTGACAAAAAGACCTGTCCTGGCTCGTTACTTACTCATCCAGGCCGGCATCGGCTCCTGCGCATTGAAAAAGAGTGCCTCTTCATCCTTTTCAAATCCCCTTCATCCTGTCAAAAAAGACACCGCCATGCTCACCCGCCGTCATCTTTTGCAAACCTCCGCTTGCGGATTCGGCTCGCTTGCCCTCAACGCCCTCGCCTCCGCGCCATCACCAATTGCAAATCTCAAATCGCAAAGTCTTTTTCCCCATCACGCACCGCGCGCCAAGCGCGTCATCTTCCTGTTCATGGCCGGCGGCGTCAGTCACATCGACTCCTTCGACTACAAGCCCAAGCTCATTGAGAACGACGGCGTCGCCTTTGACTTCGATGACGCCCGCACCGTCGCCAAGACTGGCATGGGCGCCGCCATGCGCGTCATGAAGCCGCTGTGGGAGTTCAAACAGCGCGGTCAGAGCGGCCTGTGGGGTTCGGAGTTGTTTCCGCACATGTCGGAAAGGATGGATGATCTCTGCCTCGTCAAAGGCATGCACACCGAGGGCGTCGCCCACGGCCCCGCCACGCTTTTTCTGCACACCGGCACCACCAATTTCATCCGTCCGAGCATGGGCGCCTGGATCAGTTACGGACTTGGCAGCGAAAATGAAAACCTGCCCGGGTTCGTCTCCATCAGCCCCAGCCTCAGCAACGGCGGCCCGCGCAATTACGGCACCGCCTTTCTGCCCGCCGTGCATCAAGGCACCCCGCTGGGCCGCGCCGGCATGCCCGCCAGGGAGGCCGGCATCAAAAACCTCGGCAACAGCCTGTACGATCCCGCCAGCCGCGCCCGTCAGTTCGATCTCCTGCGCGGTCTGCACACCGAGCAGCTTCAGCGCGCCAGCGCCGCCGGCCAGCACGAGACCGTCGAAGCCGTCATCGAGTCTTACGAGCTCGCCTGGCGCCTCCAGGCCAACGCCCCCTTTACTCTGGACATTGACACCGAGTCCCCGGCCACCAAGCAGCTCTACGGCATCGATGAAAAACTCACCGACAACTTTGGCCGCCAGTGCCTCATGGCCCGCCGTCTCGCCGAGTCCGGCGTGCGCTTCATCCAGGTCAACTACACCGACAATTCCAACAACCCCGCCTGGGACCAGCACTCGAACATGCCCAAGCACAAGGACCACGCCCTCGCCGTGGACAAGCCCATCGCCGGCCTTCTGCACGACCTCAAGCAGCGCGGTCTTTTGGAGGACACTCTCGTCTGGTGGGGTGGCGAGTTTGGCCGCACGCCCTACGCCCAGAGCAACGGCACCGGGCGCGACCACAACCCGGGCGGCTTCTGCCAGTGGCTCGCCGGCGCCGGTGTGAAGCCCGGATTCAGCTTTGGCGAGACCGACGACTTCGGTCACCACGCCATCGCCGGCAAGGTCCACATGCACGACATGCATGCCACCATCCTGCACCTGCTTGGCCTCGACCACGAAAGGCTCACTTACCGCCACGCCGGCCGGGACTTCCGCCTCACTGACGTGCATGGACGGGTCGTGCACGAGATCCTTGCCTGATTGCCCGCAAGGTGCTGACAGATTGCCGCCGGCGCGACTTGGCAATCAGGCAGCGGGCCAATCGCCCGCCGTCACCCAATGGGTTTGCCTTCTTGGACAGCCGCGCTTTGGAGGGAAAACGCGTCTGCTCCGAGGAGATCCGATCGATGGTTTGATCGAGAGCAGCGCGCCGGCATTGGTTGCTTATTTGCGCGTGCCCGCTGCGGACTTGGCCTTGCTTTTGGCCTTGCCTTTGCCGCTGTCATTGGCCGCGCCGTACGGCGGCCCCCAAATCCAAGGAATGACACCGGCGTGGCGAGCCCAGGCTTCCCATTGGGCGGCCATCGTTTTGACTTTTTCAGGCTCGGCTGCGGCGAGGTCTTGCTGCTCAGTGCGATCGCTGGCTATGTTGTAAAGTTCCCAGTCGCCGCGCGGACCTTTGGCGACCAGTTTCCATTCGCCGTCGCGCACCGCGCGGTTGCCCTCGTGCTCGAAGAAGATGGGGCCGGGGCGGTTGAGGGAGTCGCCCTTGAAGGCGGGCCGCAGACTGACGCCCTCCAGCGGGATGATGCCCTGGCCCGCGTGCTCCTTCGGGTAAGTGGCGCCGGCGAGATCGACACAGGTGGCCATGAGGTCGATGAGGTGGGCGGGCTGCGGCTCCAGCGCGTTGTGACGGTCGGCGGGGATGCCATTGGGCCAGTGCGCGATGAGTGGCGTGCTGATGCCGCCCTCGTGCACCCAGTGTTTGTATTCGCGGAAGGGGGTGTTGCTGACGTTGGCCCAGGCCTCGCCGTAGCCGTGGTAGGTGTCGGCGCCGCCGGGCAGCACGCCGTAACCCTGGCGCATCGGATAGCCGTCGCGGGTCTGCTTGGGAATCATGTCGGGCTGCAGGTAGTCAGCGGCGAGCGGGGGCAGGGTGGGCTTCTCTGCGCGCGCGGCCGGGGGCGCGTCGTTTCGGCGGCCCATGCCCTCGGCGCAGCCGCCGTTGTCCTGAAGGAAAAGGATGAGGGTGTTGTCATGCAGGCCGGTGCGTTTGAGCTCGGCGATGACACGGCCAAGGCCCTGATCCATGCAATCGATCATGGCGGCATAGACCTCCATGCAGCGGATCTCGAAGTCGCGATTCGCTACGTCCGTCCAGGCACCGCCAGCCTGCGGCGCGGTTTGCCAGCGCGGATCGAGCAGGCCGAGCCGCCGCATTTTTTCCACGCGCGCGGCGCGGAGGGCATCATAACCAGCGTCGTAACGGCCCTGATATTTGGCGATGTCCTTTTCCTTCGCATGCATCGGCCAGTGTGCGGCGGTGTGGGCCAGGTACATGAAGAAAGGCCGGTCGCGGTGATCGCGCGCATGATCGGCGATGAAGCGCGCGGCGTGGTCGTTGATGGCGTCGGTGTAGTAAAACTCCTCCGGCTGGTACTCCGGGTCGGCGAAAGGGGAGATGAAGCGGTTGTCGCGGGTGAGGGTGTTGGGATCGAAAAAGCTGCCGGCGCCGTGGATGGTGCCGTAGAAGCGGTCGAAACCGCGTTGCAGGGGCCAGTTGTGCTTGTCGGCGCCGGTTTTGGGAGCGGTGGCCTTGGTGACGTGCCATTTGCCCACCATGTAGGCGCGATAACCCGCAGGTTTGAGGGCTTCGGCAATGGTGACGGCTTGTTTCGACAGCTCGCCGCGGTAGGCGTCGAGACCTTTGTCGTCCATCATGTGGCCGATGCCGGCCTGATGCGGGTAGAGACCGGTGAGCAGGGCGGCGCGGGTGGGGCAGCAGCGGGCGGTGTTGTAGAACTGGGTGAAACGCACGCCGCCGGAGGCGAGGGCGTCGAGGTTGGGCGTCTCGATCTCGCCGCCGTAGCAGCCGAGGTCGGAGTAGCCCATGTCGTCCGACATGATGAGGATGAGGTTGGGCTGTTCAGCGGCGACGGGAACGCTGGCAAAAAGGGCGAGCAGGAGGGCGATCGGTTTCATGGAGAAGGGGGCGGCATCGTTCAAAACGTTGCAGACAGGGGGGCGTGTGGGAACGCACGCGCGGCTATTGAGATTGCACCTGGATTGGCGGCGTTTTTGCGTGCAAAGAAGGCGCATGGATTGGGATCAACCGTTCTTCAATGAGCTCGTGCTGTGGATCGACGCCACGCCGCGCGCGGGCGCCTGGAACATGGCTGTGGACCAGGCCTGGCTGGAGGCGGGCGGTCCGCCGCTGCTGCGTGCCTATGGCTGGGAGCAGCCGACGGTGACAATCGGTTACGCGCAAAATTTGACGAGGCTGGCGGACGCGCTGCCGGGCTGGCCGGTGGTGCGGCGCTGGACGGGCGGCGGGGTGGTGTTTCATCAGGACGACGCCACTTACACGCTCATGGTGCCGGCGGCGGTGGCTTGGGCGGAGACACGACCGGTGGAGAGTTACCGCTTGATTCATGGTTCGCTGGCGGCGGCGCTAGTGGAATCGGGGAACGCGGGCTGCCGCCTTGCCGGATCGGAGGATGTCAAAGATCGGCCTTTCTGCTTTGAAGCCCCCGCCCTGCATGATGTGATCCGCGGCGCGGTGAAAGTGGCGGGTGCGGGGCAGCGGCGGGGGCGGTTGGGTTTGCTGCACCAAGGCAGCGTGCAGCAGGTGAGGGTGGCCGCGGATTTTTGGCGAGGGTGGGCGCGGCGTCTGGCATCGAGGGTGAGCGAGGTGGAGACGCCGCCGGAGGCGGTGTTGCGGCGCGCGGAGGAACTGGCGGCGGGCCGCTATGCCCGGGAGAGCTGGCTGCATGCGCGGGAGGACGCGCCGGCATGAAGACACGGGTGTTTGTCTATGGCACGTTAAAGACCGGATTGAGCAATCACGGCTGGCTGCGTGGTCAGACGCTGCTGGGGCGCGCGGTGACGGAAGCACGTTACCGCCTGTTTGATCTTGGCGGCTATCCGGGGATGGTGCAGGAGGAGGACGGACTGCCCATTGCGGGCGAAGTGTGGGAAGTGGACGAGGCGGGGTTGGCGCAGCTCGACATTCTGGAGGGCGTGGCCGAAGGTGAATACGCGCTGAGACCGGTGGCGCTCACCGGGGAGTGGCAGGGCAGGGAGGTGCTGGGCTACCTTTACCTGCGGCCAGTCGCGGGCAGGCGCGACGCGGGGATTTGCTGGAGGGAATGACGAGGGCAAGCTGGAAGCTTGCCCCACCTTAATGCTGGGCGCAGAACTCCTCGAAGCGGTCCATGCCTTGATTGATGATGTCGAGGCCGGTGGCGTAGGAGAAGCGGATGGTGAAGTCGGCGCCGAAGGCCTGTCCCGGCACGGCGGCGACTTTCTGCTTGCTGAGCAGTTTCTCGCAGAAGTTGACGGATTTGATGCCCATTTGCTCGATGTCCACCAGGAAGTAGAAGGCGCCGAGGGGTTCGACGACGCTGACATGGCGGATCGCCTGCAAACGGCTCATCATGTACTGGCGGCGCACATCGAACTCGTCCCGCATGTCGGCCACGATTTGCTGGTCGCCTTGCAAGGCGGCGATGGCGCCGTACTGCGCGAAGGTGGTGGGATTCGAGGTGGTGTGGCTTTGCAGGATGTCGATGGCGTTGGCGATCTCCTTTGGCGCGGCGGTGTAGCCGAGGCGCCAGCCGGTCATGGCATAAGCCTTGGAGAAACCGTTGACGGTGATGGTCAAGTCCGCCACCTCCTTGCCAAGCGAGGCGATGCTGACGTGCTCCTGGCCGGCATAGACCAGTTTTTCATAAATCTCGTCGGACAGGATCAGGATGTCCTCGCCCACGGCGATGTCGGCCAGTGCCTGCAATTCCTCCTTGGAATAGACCGCGCCGGTGGGGTTGCAGGGGGAGTTGACGAGGATCATTTTGGTGAGCGGGGACATGGCGTCCTCAAACTCGTCCGGGGTGATCTTCCAGCCGTTTTCTTTTTTGGTTTCGACGATGACCGGCACACCGCCGACGAGGCGGACCATTTCCGGGTAGCTGGTCCAGTAGGGGGCGGGGATGATGACTTCGTCGCCGGGATTGATGGTGGCGGCGATGGCGTTGTAGCAGGAGTGCTTGGCGCCGCAGTTGACGCTGATCTGCGAGGGTTCGTACTGCAGGTTGTTGTCGATCAACAACTTGGCGGCCAGCGCCTCGCGCAGTTCGATCAGGCCGGCGCTCTCTGTGTAGCGGGTTTTGCCCTCGTTGAGCGCTTTGACCGCCGCCTGCACAATGTGGGAGGGGGTGTCAAAATCCGGTTCGCCCGCCCCGAAATTGAGGACATCGACCCCCTGTTTTTTCAGCGCCTTGGCCGCGTTGGTCACGGCCAGGGTCATGGAGAGGGGCACAGCGGCTACGTTGGTCGAGATGAAATCCATGTGGGGAGGGTGGTGGGTCAAATGGGGGAGGTATAAAGGCGGGGCACAGCGAATAGTCAACGCGGAATTGCGCGGGGTTCGCCCAGTTTTACTCCTGAAGAAGAAATCCCGAAAATCCTCGGGTTGCGCTGTCCGTCGTGGCCTCGTAAGTCTGTGCGCGGCCCGTTTGCGGCGGCTCGCATGGACCTCAAGCGGATCACCCACAAAGTCCTGCTGTCTTTTTGGAAGGTGCATGTGCTGCACCATGCCGCCAAGGGTGAGGTGATCGGCAACTGGATGCTCGAGGCGTTGCGCCACCACGGCCATGTCGTGAGTCCTGGCACTCTCTACCCGATGCTAAAACGCATGGAACGGCACGGCTGGCTGACCTCCACGGTTGACTCCGCCCGCGGCCCGAAGGCGCCGCGCAGCTACAAGATCACCAAGGAGGGGCGGGCCGCCTGCCGTGCGCGCTGCCAGCTTGCCCTGGCATTTGCAGCCTGTGGAAAATGCTCGATGCCTTTCAAAACCAGCCCAACGCCGCCAATGCGGGCTTGCAGCAAGCCGTAGTAGAATGTTGCGAATAGGTCGGGCTAGGGGGACTGGGTGGTTTTGGGGCGCCGATTTTGAGCTTGCTGAAATCATGCGCGGTCACGCGCGCTGACGCTGGCGCCTCTTTCAGCGAGGCGGCCAGACGAGATGCAACACACGCTCCTGTTCGGCCGCCATGGCGGCGGCTTCGTCGGGGTGGTGATCGTCCCAACCGGCGAGGTGGAGCAGTCCATGTATCAGGTACAACGCGATCTCGCGCGGGACGGGTTGGTTGTGGCCGTATTCCCGGGCTTGGCGGGCGGCGGTTTCGACGCTGATGAGGATTTCGCCGTGCTCGAAGGTGATGACATCGGTCGGGGTGGGATCGTCGAGAAACTGGCCGTGCACGGCGGCGATCTCGGCGTCTGAAACGAGGCTGACTTCGATTTCCGGCAGGTCGGGCAGCGGGCTTCCCGGACGTGCGACGGCGCGGCAGTGCGGAAGGGCTTTTTCCGCCCGGGCGCGCAGGGATTCCAGTTGGAGGCCCTCAGGCAGCAGGGGTTCGGCGGCGGGGCTGACGGCCAGTTCGATGCGCGCCGGGGCGGGTTGCGGCATGGCGGACTCGGGCGGGTCAGGCCGCGGAGGCGGGTTTGGCCGGGGCGGCTGCCGCTTGCTGGGCTTTGCGACGCGCGCCTTGCAGGGGGAAGGAAGCTTCGACGACGATGTCGGGCGGGGTGTTCGAGGCGGCTTTGCCGACGCCTGGCTCGGCGTTGCTGGTGGCGCTGTGACCGCCGTATTTGACCCGGCCATGCATCATGCTGAGCAGGCTCTTGGCGAAGCTGCTCTTGATTTTGGCGAGCTCGGCCATGGTGAGGTCGCACTCGTCGAGCTGGCCGTCGTTGACGCGGTGCTGGACGATGCCGTCGATGAGGCTCTCGATGCGGGAGGCGTTGGGTTTGTCGAGGCTGCGGGAGGCGCTTTCGATGGCGTCGGCGAGGGAAATGATGGCGGATTCCTTGAACTGGGGCTTGGGGCCGGGGTAGCGGAAGACATCCTCGGAGACCTGGGGCACGTCATCCTCATTGGCATGGGTTTCCTCGGCATGCTTAAGCGCCTCGGCGCGCTGGTCGAGGGCGCGCTGGTAGAAATACCAGGCCAGCGTGGTGCCGTGATGCTGCTCGATGACGTCGAGAATCTGGCAGTTGAGGTTGTGCTTGATGCCGAGATCGACGCCATCTTTGACGTGGGCGATGAGCACCAGGGCGCTCATGCGGGCGGTCAGATCGTCGTGTGGATTGTCATCGGGATTCATGTTCTCGATGAAGTACTCCGGCTTGGAGAGCTTGCCGATGTCGTGGAAATAGGAGCAGACGCGGCACATGGTGGCGCTGGCGCCGATGGCCTCGGCGGCGGCTTCGGCGAGGCTGGCGACCATCAAGCTGTGGTGGTAGGTGCCCGGCGCTTCGATGCTCAAGCGCCGCATCAGCGGGTGGTTGAGGTCGGAAAGCTCCAGCCAGGAGATCTCGGTGGTTACGCCGAACAGGCTTTCCAGCACCGGCAGCAGACCGCTGATGATCATGCCGGTGAGGAAACCGGACAGGAAGGGCACGCCCATCATGGTCAGCAGCGATAGCTCGGTGCCGCTGGCCGAGGCGCGATGCAGCATCACGGAGAACAGGGCGGCGACGATTCCCAGATAAAGTCCGGCTTTGAAGAGGCGGCTGCGACGGCGCACGCGGCGGGTGAAGGCGACACTCAGGAATCCGATCAACGTGGAGGCGGCCAGGAAGGTGAACGGGCTGACGGAAACGGCGATCAGAATGCCGAACAGGGTGGCGTACAGGGCGGCGAAGAGGCCGGCTTTGCGGCCCATGAGGACCGAGAGAGTCAAGGGCGCGGCAGCGTGGGGCAGGGCTAGCACCAGCATCACGCCGGTCCAGCCCTGACTGTAGCCAAAGTCAAGAATGGCGACCACCAGGCCCAGATGCAGGGCCAGGACACCCAGGAGCAGGGCCAGCGCCCGGTTGTCCGTGACCACGTCCCGCATGGTGACGCGCAGATGGATGACCAGCGCGGTGATGAGCGCGCCGGCGCAGGAATAAATCAGAAAACCGGGCTGTGGCAGCCCCTCGGTAACCTTGGAGCCGAGCCCCATCAGGCCGGCGACGGTGGCGACGAACAGGACTTTCAGCGCCACCCCGACGGCAGGGTGGGTGCGCAACACATCAATAAAGTCGCCCTCCTGGTGCTTGCGGCGGGTCTTGCCGCACGAGAGCCCCTCGCGCTGCAGTTTGGCCCTGCGGATTGAGTCGAACATTTCTAGTAATTAGAGAGGCGTTTTCAAGGCTAGCATGATTCCGGGTCATCACAAGCTTCTTTGACAACCGCCGCCGTCTGCTGTTCAGCCGCCTCCTGGTTCCTGGCGGACGGCCTGCGGTGAGCCGACCGATGGCGCTCGTAGGCGTCGATGATGCGCTGCACCACCGGCAGGCGGACGATGTCTTTGGAGGCAAATTGGATGAACTGCACGCCTTCGATCCGCTGCAAAATCTCCATCGCCTCCCGCAGGCCGGAGCGCACTCCGCGTTTGAGATCCACCTGGCTGGGGTCGCCGGTGACCACGCAACGGGCGCCCTCGCCCAGGCGGGTCAGGAACATGAGCATCTGCTCGGTGGTGGTGTTTTGGGCCTCGTCCAGGATGACAAAAGCACCCTTCAAAGTGCGTCCGCGCATGTAGGCCAGGGGGGCGATTTCGACCTGACCGCGCTCGATAAGGCGCTCGGCCTCGTCGGCTTCGAGCATTTCAAAGAGGGCATCGTAAAGGGGGCGAAGGTAGGGGAAGATTTTTTCCTTGAGATCACCGGGCAGGAATCCGAGCGCCTCGCCGGCTTCAACCGCAGGTCGCGTTAAAACAAGGCGTTGCACAGCCTTTTCACGCAACAAGTGTAAACCGTGTGCCATGGCGAGAAAGGTCTTGCCGGTGCCGGCCGGCCCCACTCCGAAGACCACTTCGGATTCACGCATGGCCCGTAAATAGGCGATCTGGCCGCGTGTTTTGGCCAAAACGGGCGGTTTGCGACCGTTACCAAGCAGTTTCACTTCGAGCAGCTCGGCGGCGGGCTGGCCGGGGCTGTCATCGCGGACGCTTTGCAGCACCAGGCGCAAGGTGGCGGCATTGATCTCGCCGCCCTGACGCCGGACTTTTTCGAGCTGGGTCATGGCGGCACGCGCCTGACGGACGGCGTCCTCGTCTCCCTCCAGGCGCAGCCAGCCATCGCGACTGGTGACATGCACGCCGCAGGCCTCGCCGAGCGCGCGCAGACCGGCGGGGTCATTGCCGAGCAGATCGTGGAGAAACTGCGGGCTTTCGTAAGTGAGGGTTTCGACAGGCATGATTCAACCGGGAAAGGGAAAGGAACCGAACGGGTTGCGGGCACTCTTCCGGCTTTGCCGGCGCCATGCTGTCGGCGAACCAACCCGAAGGACGCGCTGGTGGCGGTCCGCTCGCTGCGGAAATGTCGGCCTCATTCAACGGTAACCGTAGGCGAGCGCCCAAAACAGGCCCACCTCGGTCTTGGATTTCAATGAAAACACGACGGTGTAGGTGCCGGTTTTTGGCGGATTCACCCTGACGGTGATCCAGAGTTTGTCGGCTTTCTGGTCCATGTCGATGGCCTTGCCTTTGTCGTCGTAGATCTTGAGGTCGAGTTTGGCGCCGTCATTGGCGGTGGCCAGCCAGAAGGCGTATTCGTTGCCTTTAAAGAGCTGGTGCTTGATCATCAACTGCTGGCCGCTTTTGACCTCGCCGTTCCAGTAGTCCTCGCGCACCACGAAACCCTGCTCGACGAAAGGCGTGGCGGCCTCCATGGCGAAGGAGTGGGCGTCATCGACCGTGGCGGCGCAGGGACCGGCCAGCGCCAGCAGGGCGATCAGCAGGCAGGGGAGAAACCGGGTGTTCATCAAAAGCGTGGCCTCCGGTTGCTTTATTTCGCGCTGTTGATGTCCGCCAGCAGCCGGTTGCATGTGTCGCCGATGGAGCGCACGGACTCCTCGGTGAAACCGTCCACAGCACTTTCCATTTCCGTGAGCACGTCGCGCAGGCCGTTGAGCACGCGGGCGACCACGGGGTGGTCGCGCGTGGCCGGCGGGGTGGAGCCGACCACGGCCAGGAAGTGCTCGACGAGCATCGGCTGATTGAGCAGTTCCGCGCGGTCGGCGGAAAACGCCTTGGTGACCACCGAAGTCACGGAGGCGGTGCCGCGCAGCCAGCCGCCCAGGCTGACGCACTGGGCCAGGTCGCTGTCGCGCATCTGGTCCATGGTCGAGCGCACGGTTTTTTGGGTCAGATCGAACTCTTTGCGAATGGATTTCCAGTCATCCTGGTCAGCGGCTTCGAGGATGGCATTGGCGTGCGGCAGCACGGATTTGCTGAGGCCGAGCGCCTTGGCCAGACTGATCACCTCGCGCCCAACGTCCTTGACCGCCTCCTTGTCCTCAGCCTGCACCGCCACGAAACCCTCCGCCACCACGTAACCGAAGATCAGGGAGAGCCGGGTGCGGTCGGTGCTGTCGGGTACGTCCAAGGCACGGATTTCCTGCCGCCAGTTCGGCTCGCCCAGCTTGTCCAGCACCGTGAACACCTCGCTCGGCACCGGCACCACCACGTCATCGACCACTTGGCCGGGGAAGGATAGCGGGTCAAAGTCCTGCACCGGGACCGCCGAGCCTTGCGCCTGCAAACCCGGCGCCAGCGGCAGTGAGAAAACCAGCGCCATCGGCAGCCAGCCGCGCAAACAATCAACCATCGGGAGCTTCATAGTTGGAGGGTGGGTTGGGGAAGAAAAGAGAAGCGTTGCCAAGCCGTCACCATGCGCCAAAGCCCGGACCCCGCAACCGCTTTCCTTGCGCGCGCCACGGGGAACGGGGCGCGCAGCATCCGCGCAATTCCCCGCAACAAGCCTTGCATTCCGGCAAGGCCCGGTTTTATTTCCCCTCGTTCTTCAATGCCAACCGCAGCCGCCATCGCCATCATTCGAATTAGGTCCGGGTTCCTCCGTGCCTGACGCTGCCATTGGAACCCGTTCATTGAACCGCCTGCCCGTATCGGGCCAAGCCAAGCCGGCACGGGCGGACGCGTCCCTCCCAGGACCACCCATTCAGGTCCCGCCATGGGAGAGTTCTCCTTGGCTCTTGACCTCTTGACTTACCACCCTTTGACTTCCTTCAATCCATCCATGACTCCAGTGACACTTTACGACACCACCCTGCGCGACGGCACCCAGGGCACCGGCATCTCCTTCAGCACCCTCGACAAAATCCGCGTCGCCGAGCGCCTCGACGACTTTGGCATCCACTACATCGAGGGCGGCTGGCCCGGCTCCAACCCGAAGGACGCCGCCTTTTTCCAGGAAGCCGCCAAGCGCCCCTGGAAAAACGCCAAGATCACCGCCTTCGGCATGACGCGCCGCGGCAAAATGAAAGTCGAGAGCGATCCCCAGGTGCAAATGCTGCTCGACGCGCAGACCCCCGCCGTCACCATCGTCGGCAAGACCTGGCCGCTGCACGTCACCGAAGTCTTCCAGGTCAGCCTGGAGGAAAACCTCGCCATGATCGCCGACACCGTCGCCTACCTGAAGCAGCACGGGCGGGAAGTGCTCTATGATGCCGAGCACTTCTTCGACAGCTTTCGCGAGGACCCGGAATACTCCTTGAAAACCGTGAAGGCCGCCGCCGATGCCGGCGCCGATCTGGTCGTGCTGTGCGAGACCAACGGCGGCGCCCTGCCCGAGTGGGTGGAGGACGTCACCCGCAAAGTCATCGCCCACCTTGGCCGCCCCGTCGGCATCCACACCCACAACGACGGCGGCGTCGGCGTCGCCAACGCCCTGGCCGCCGTGCGCGCCGGCGCCTGCCAGGTGCAGGGCACCATCAACGGCTACGGCGAGCGCGTCGGCAATTGCGACCTCGTCACCGTCATGCCGAACCTGCAATTGAAGATGGGCATCGACCTCGGCGTCGATCTCAGCCGCCTGCGCGACCTCTCCTTCTTCGTCGATGAACTGGCCAACGTCCCGCACAACATCCGCGCCCCCTACGTCGGCCTCGCCGCCTTCACCCACAAAGGCGGCCTGCACGTCCACGCCGTGCAAAAACTGGCGCGCACCTACGAGCACATCGATCCCTCCCTCGTCGGCAACGAGCGCGTCATCACCATCTCCGACATGTCCGGCCAGTCGAACGTGCTCGTCAAAGCCGAAGCGCTCGGCTTGCCGTTGTCCAAAGGCTCGCCCCAGGTGCAGACCATCCTCGCCGAAGTGAAGCGACTCGAAAGCGAAGGCTACGAATTCGAAGCCGCCGAGGCCTCCTTCGAGCTGCTCATCCGCCGCATGCTCGGCCAGCCCACCGCCCGTTTCGAGCTCAAAGAATTCCACACCACCCATCGTTGCCGCGCCGGGCAGGCCATCGAGACCAACGAAGCCACCGTCAAACTCATCGTCCACGGCGTGCCCGAGTACACCGTCGATGAGGGGGACGGCCCCGTGAACGCGCTCGACAAAGCCCTGCGCAAGGCCCTCCTGCCGCACTACCCCGCCATCGCCGCCGTCCGCCTTGCCGACTACAAAGTGCGCATCATCGACAGCGGCAGCGGCACCGCCGCCAAGACCCGCGTCCTCATCGTCAGCAGCGACGGCACCCGCACCTGGGGCACCGTCGGCGTCTCCACCAACGTCATCGACGCCAGTTGGCAGGCGCTCGTGGACAGCCTGGAGTATTACCTGCTCGACAGGTAGGGCCGGGCGTCACGTCTTCAAAAATCGAACGTTCTGTAGCCGGTGTCACCATGAGGCCGGAGGGCGGGGCGCAGGCAGCGCACCGCACTCTGGCGAGTGCGCCCACGGGGAACTGTCTCCACGCCGAGATCCTGCCTTGCCTCATGAGCCGCGTCCACGACACCCCTGTTTTTTTTTTTCGAGGACGAGGGCCGCAGATGCTGGCATCCTCCCTCCCTTCGGGAAATTGGTGAGTGCCAGCATTGGAAAGAATGGGATCTGGAACCCACGCAGGCGTTCGGCGTCTTTGAGTGCGGGGCTGTGACGCCGCTTTTCGAGCGAGCTTGCGCTCTCGGTTGCAGACCCGCTGCCGCTGCTGGCTGAAACCGCCGATGAAGGCAGGTTGGGCTGTCCATTGAGACAGGCTGGACAGGATGGCAGGAGGAACGGGATTTTGAGAATGACCTGCGGCGCGGTTTCCTCTGCTGCCTCCGGTGAGAGATCCTTGGCACGAGGCCGCGATCCAAAGCGGTGTCGCCGCTGCGCTCTGCCACCGCAGTCCAAGACGCTGCCGCGTTTTGCCGCTTCGCCTGGACAGTCGCCAGAGCGCGCAGAAACCAGCCGCGCGCCTGCGCGCCGCCGTTCCAGAGTCCTCCCCGGCTCAAAAAAGGGACTCCCCAGATGAAACGGGGGCGCCCCCGGAGGAAAGGGGAGCGTCCCAACTGGCTGGGGACTGGTCCCGATTTCAGTAGCGACCTTCTACGCGTCAAGAAGGTCATTCCTGATTTCGGTAGTGACCCTCCCAGGCGGGAAACAGAGGCCGGACCTCCGCGCCAGGACCACTTTCATGACAGAGCGCGACGACAACAGACCGATGGGGTTCCGCTTCCCGGACCTTGTAGCCCTGCAAATCTCTCTGTTCTCCAGATATTTGAAGACCACACTCGATGGCATTCGACCGATCCAACTACAGAATCGTCAAGGCGAGTAACGTCAGTGATCGAGACGGGGTCGGCGTCGAGATCTCTCGTGACGGCAACATCGTTTGTGAGATTTTCCGAGACGACACGGATCGGACGCGGACAGTGTGGCTAGCCGAGCAGATCGTTCCGCTCGAAGAACTCGAAGGGTTCATCCAGATTTTCAAGGACGAGATCGATTGGGATTTCATCGATTACGAAGCGTCGACAACATGAAAAAAGGCCGGCGACAAGCCGTGATTGGCAACGCCGAACCGGCCACCAGATGAAATCGGAGCTTTTCATCGGCGTGCACCACTCTAACGTTGGGCCACACTGCCGCCATGCGCGATTACCCGCTAGTCACTCCGAAGTTCGAGCGAGAGCCGGACAACGCGCCCGGACCATTTTACATCATCAAGGACCAGTGCATTCTCTGCGCGCTTCCGCCCGAGACCGCGCCACAGAACATCACATGGGATGTGGAGTTTCAGCGCGGTGGTTGCACCGGCTGTCCGAATCATTGTCGAGTGGAGCGCCAGCCACAGACGCCCCACGAGGTTGCACTTGTCATCGAGGCAGCGTGTGGCTCTTGTGTCGAGGCGGTCCGTTATTGCGGCACTGACCCGGAGATTCTCGCGCGATTTCGCGCTGAGGGATTGGAGAGGTTGTGTGATGCACTCTGACCTGTGGCCAGGCGCCGCAGCGAACACGGTCATCGCATTCCGGTTGCAATCGTGGCGTCTCGCGGGCCGGGTCGCTGAGCTTGGGTCGTTGCCAGGAAACAGAGATCGCTGCGATTCTCCGATTCGATGCCCGCTAAACCTTCATCCAGACTACTATGTGTAGCGATGTTTGGCTGCCTTTGGCCGCTTGTGGGTTCGTGCTCTACGCGGCGAGACGCTCCATCCAACGGCGGGCAGCGCCCTTCTTTGATTTCCGGCTTTTCTCCCCGCCGTGGATGAGCTAGACGTCCGGGAAGATGAGGATCCTGCGATTGCTCGGCTGTTTCATGCTGGTGCCCGCACTCGCGCGCGGGGCAGAGCACTGGGCCTACCTCGACAACGGCCATGTCCGCCTCGGTGTGAATCTGACTGCCGGAGCCTGTGTGGGCTGGTTTTCCCATTCTCATTCGTCGGACAACCTGCTCAACGCCTATGACGCAGGCCGCTACCTCCAGCAGTCCTATTATGGCGACGAGGATGGCAGCGACTGGAATGGCAAGCCCTGGCGCTACAACCCGGTCCAGGGAGGTTCATGGAAAAACGAGCCCGCCGTGGTCCTCGAATCGCGCGAGGAGGAAGACCAGTTCCATGCCAAATCACAGCCCCGGCACTGGGCCACTGGCGAGCTTTTACAGGAGGTGACCATGGAGCAATGGCTGCGTCTCGAGGGCGGGCTGGCGAGGCTGAAGTTCAAAATGACCTATCACGGCGAAAAAGAGCACAAGCCCCGCCACCAGGAGCTGCCCGCGCTCTTTGTGAAGCCCGCGCTCGACACGTTGGTTTTTGTGAGCACCGACGGCCAGCTCACTCGCAAGCAGCCCGGCTTCCCGAATGAGTTGATTCGCTATGGCGAACCTTGGTTCGCCTGGGTGAACAAGGATGACAGCGGACTTGGCCTCTATTGTCCCCACACCAAGGAGGCCACCACTTACCGGGTCCGCGAAGGCAACAAGGGGGATGTCAGCTACGCGGCCCCTGTCCAGACCGTTGCGCTGAAGCCTGGGCTTGTTCTCGAATACGAAGTCGTGCTGGCCATCGGCACCGTGGAGCAGATCCGCAGGGTGTTCAGGACCTTGCAAGAGGGGCCGTCAAAGCCCAAACTCGCGCCATGATTCGTGGCCATTCCTTCCCCGGAATAGCTGCCGTGCCTGGGTGGAGGGCTTGGACTCAGCGGTGCGCTTTTTGACTCCGCCAGGACGGGATGAGGTGGCGGTGTGTCAGGGCGGGGGCGGGGTCCAGAGGGCGGCGCCCATGTGGTAACGGGCATGATATTCGGAGGCGCCGGCGTACCAGGCGGTGACGAGGGCGCCGTCGGGGCGCTGGATGGTGCTGGGGTAGCCGCAGTCCCAGGTGCTGGTGCGGGCGATGCGGATGGGGGCGGTCCAAGTTTGACCTTCGTCGGCGGTGATCTTGGCGAGCACGCCGAGCTGGTCGCCGGTCCTGATGCGGTTGCCGTAGGCGAGCAGGATGCGGCCATCCTGGAGGCGGAGGAGGTGGCCGTTGATTTCGTTTTTCTCGGTGACGCGGTTGGGCTTGCTCCAGGTGACGCCGTCGTCCTCGGAGAGGAAGAGGTCCATGGCGGTTTCACGCGCGGCGGCCATCCAGCGGGTGCCGCCGAGGTGGAGGAGGGTGGTCTCGTTGCCGGTGGGGTGGATGACGCTGACGCGCATCCAGGTGCGGCCGTCATCGTCGCTGCGGAAGTGCCAGGAGCGATAGCCTTTGGTTTTGGTGCTCTGTGTGGGATCGACGAACTCGCCGCCGTAACAGGAGACGTGCAGGGCACCGTCGGCGCCTTGCTTGATGTCGCCAAAGGGGATGTAGTGGGTCCAGCCTGAGTCGGGGGCGGGGAAGGTTTTGATTTGAGTCCAGGTGCGGCCGGCGTCGGCGCTGCGGCAGACCCAGGCGGAGAGGATGTCGTCGCGGAAGTCGGCCTGCTTGGGGCGCTGGGGTTGCTTTTCATCGGTCCAGCCGGAGCAGAGGACGAGCAGGTCGCCGTTCTTGGCGAGGCCGGCGGCGACGTTCATGCGGTTGGTGTGGGGTTCGTTGGGGGCGGGGATGCCGCGCTTTTCCCAGAACCGGCCGTCGGCGCTGTTCCAGCATTCGGCGGCGCCGGCGACCTGGCCGTGGCTGGGCTGGCCGAAGATGGTGGCGTTGATGCTGCCGTCGGGCAGGAGGGTGAGGCAGGGCCAGGCGCAGACGTTGTCGATGGCGACGAAGCGGGTGATGTCCTGGGCGGTGAGGGCGGTGGTGAGGACGAGGAGGGGGAGGAGGAAGGGGCGCATGGTGGGGAGTGATCGGTAATCAGTAATCAGTATTCAGTCGTGAGTGGTGTGGTCTTGACGACTTTGACTTGCTTGACTGTCTTGACCGCGACTACTCCGCAAACTTCAGCGCGTAGAGGTCCGCGTCCTGCATTTTGATGCGAAGCGTGATGGTCTGGCCGGTGAGGGCGGCGAGATCGAGGGCGGGGGCTTCAAATTCGTCGCCGAAGAGTTCGGCGGAGGTGGCGGCGACGGTGCCGCTCTCATTGAGGGCTTCGATTTGCACGCTGCCGGCGGCGGAGGTGGCGTAGTTGAGGAGGAGCTTGGAGCCAGTGACTTTGAGGGGCTTGGTGGTGAAGCTGCCGCCTTGGGCGCCAGCGTGCATGGAGGCGAAGCCTTGCTTGCGCACGCTGAGGCGGCGGATGCGGTGGTCGGGGTGGCGGTAGTGCTCGCTGATGTAGAGGGACCACTCACCCTCGCCGGTGACGACGATGCCGTTGGCAGTCATGTTGTTGCGATCGGTCCAGTTTTGCAGGTCGGGGCCGGGGCGCACCCAGGCTTCGAGGAAGGGACGGTCCCAGTGGACGCCATCGCGGCTGGACATGAAGACGGCATCGCTGACGCCCTTGTCCTTGTGCTCGGGGACTTTGTGGCGGGTGGTGACGAAACGTTTGGGAAAGGAGAGGAAAAGATGCGGGGCGGTGGGGCAGGGCACGGTGGCGGAGGTGTAGAAGTGCTCCCAGGGCACGCCCTCGGCGTATTCGTGCGGCACGCCGTCGGTCCAGGTGAGAAAGTCGGATGAGTGGTGGCTCTGCACGGCGCGGACTTTGTTGAGGAAGATGCGGCTGAAGCAGGCGTAGCGGCTGCGTGTGGTGTCGAAGAAGGCGAGGTTTTGCGAATCGAACGCGCCTTTGGTGATGACGGGCGTGTCGCTCATTTTTTTCCAATGCACGCCATCGGCGGAGGCGAAGGCATAGAGGCCGCCGGGGGTCTCGCCCTGGTGCCAGTTCTTGCCGGGCTGCTTCACTCCGCCGAGCGCTTTGTAGCGCTGCTCGGGCTTGGCAGCGGGATTCGTGTCGAGGAAGGGCGAGAAGTTGTGGGACTCGACGCCGCGCCAGATGACGTTGTTGTCCTTGGTGCCGCCGGCTTCGATGAGGCCGAGCTTTGGACGGGTGAAATGGAGGCCGTCCGTGCTCTCGGCGACGCAGGTGACCTGGGCGTCGCTGTGGTCGCTGCCGCCGGAGGAGCCGCGGTAATACATGAGGACTTTGCCGCCGTCCTGAATGACGCTGAAGTAAGCGCAGGTGACGCCTTCCCAGGGCTGGTCGGTGGTGAGCACAATCTCGCGTTTGACGGGCTCGTGCAGCTTGAGGGCGAGGCCGTCTTTTTGCGCGACGAGGAATTCATCGACGAACAACTCCCAGCGAGTGCCGAGGTCGAGCGGGGCGGCGGCTTGGGCGCTGAAGGCGGCGGCGAGCAGGGGGAGGAGGAGGGGATGGCGGATCATGGCGGATGGGCGGGTGCGGAGGAATACGGAGTGGGCGGAGGGAATCTGCTGGGCTGTTGAGCGAACCAGAGGGCGGGGGAGGGGCGGCACAAATGTAGGGTTGATCGATTTGGTGGCATGGGCTAAAATTTCCATAATTTAAAGAGTTCCATTCCAGGCAGGTCCATGACACGCTCTACCTTGTTCCTTCGCGCACTGACCGCGCTGCTGCTGTGCGGCGGGCTGGCTGGCTGCGCCTTGCCGTCTGACTTCGAGGAGGACGTGGTGTGGGCGGAGGTGCATGGATTTGACGAGCAGGTCGCGGCAAAGCCGCCACCGCGGGTGGTCTTTGAGCCGCCCCGTCTGGTGACGCTGCCGCCGGAATTGATGCCGGCGCGGGTGGAGGAGGCGGCGGCAACCATGCAAACAGAGCCGCCCGTGGAACCGTTGCTGCCCGAGTTTGCGGCGGAGCCAATGCCAGAGGTCGTGCCACTGCTGATCAATCACAAGCTGCCTGGGGCGGCCACAACGGCCGTAGGCGCGCCGGAGTTTCCGTTGCTTTCGCCCGCGGTGGCGGCGCAGGTGCCGCCGGTCACAGAAGCGGTGGCGGTGTCCCTGGACAAGGAGGAGGACGGGGTGAAAGTCGAAGAGGGGCAGCCGCTGGAGCCCCAGCCGGAGGACGCCAAGGCGGAGGTGCCGCCATCTGGCCAGGCGCCAGGATTGAAGTTGAAACCTGTCGCGACGGAAAGCAAGCTGCAGGAGGTGGCTCTGCATTTGACCACCGGCATGCTGCCCCTGCTCGACGAACCGAAACCGGAGACCAGCGGCGCGCCATCGCCGGGGCCGGTGGCAACCGCGTCCTCGGCGGAGGAGCTGCCCTATGGCATCCCGGTGCCGGGGCGTCCGCATCTGCTGCGCAGTCCGCGTGCGAGCGAGTTGCAACTGGTGGATGTGACGGGAATGGCTCCGGGGGACAAGGTGAAGTGCCCGTTCACGGGGGATTTGTTTCGCGTGCCGAGCGCGGCGCAGGCGTTGAGGACGGCGAGTCCAGCGGACGCTGCCGCGCCGCCGAACTGAGGGGTGGGGAGGTGGAATGGGGATGAATGCGGGGCGGTTGGGCGTTGATGTCTGCCCACGGCATGGTGGCCGGTGCTGGTAAATGCGCTGATCCTGGCGGGGTGGCCGTGATCTTTAACCGGTCCTTCGCCTGGAGGCGCTACCCTGACGGACTGGGGCGCGACTGGGCGGTGCTGAAGCCGCATCTCTTTGGCCGGCAACAGCCCGGAAATTCGTGACAACTATTGATGGACCTCCTTCGGCAGTTTCAGTTTCCCGGTCTTCAACCGTTTGATTTGCTGGCTCACGTTCAGCGCGCTTCTCATCTCCAACCTCGCCGCCGTCCACTTCCTGGCCACCGCTGTCCGCTGATGCGCCGCGTGCGCGATGGTCGCCTTCCTTCAGATTCTGGGCAATCAGAGCAGCTCGTTGACGAAACGGACGGGGTCGAAGGGCTGGAAGGCGTCGGCGGTCTCGCCGAGGCCGATGAAGCGGGCGGGCACGCCGAGTTCCTGCTGGATGGGGACGAGGATGCCGCCTTTGCCGCTGCCGTCGAGTTTGGTGACGATGACGCCGGTGAGGGGCACGGCTTTGTGGAATTCGCGGGCTTGCTGGAGGGCGTTGGAGCCGGTGGTGGCATCGACGACGAGGAGGACTTCGTGCGGGGCGGTGTCGTCTTTGCGGGCGACGACGCGGCAGATTTTTTTCAGTTCCTCCATCAGGTTGTGACGGGTGTGGAGGCGGCCGGCGGTGTCGCAGATGAGGAAGTGCGCGCCGCTGCGCGCGGCTTTCTCGCAGGCGTCGAAGCAGACGGCGGCGGGGTCGCTGTTGGGCGGGCCTTTGACGAGGGGGATGTCGAGGCGCTCGGACCAGACTTGCAGTTGCTCGACGGCGGCGGCGCGGAAGGTGTCGGCGGCGGCGAGGACGATGCGGTGGCCCTGGTGGTGGAGCAGGTGGGCGAGCTTGGCGGTGGAGGTGGTCTTGCCGGTGCCGTTGACGCCGACCATGAGGATGATCTTGGGACGGCCATCGCTGTGCGGCGTCAATGGCGGCACGCTGGCGGGCAAAATGGCGCGGATGTGGTCGCGGGCGACTTGCAGGATGTCCTCGCCATTGAGTTTGCGACCGCGCGCGCGCAGGTCCTCGACGATTTGCAGTGAGAGCCGCGGGCCGAGGTCACCGGCGATGAGGGCGGACTCGAGATCGTCCCAGTCGATGTCGGGCTTGCTGAAGCGGGCGATGAGGGATTTGAAAAAGCCAGCCATGAAGGGAAGAAACCGAAAATCGAATGTCGAAATTCGAAGCTCGAAAAATGAAATCCGAATTCCGAAATCCTAATGCATCGGCGCGCGGGTTTCCAGCCGACTGATTAACTTCAGACGTTGCGGCGGCGGCGCTTGATATGGAGCTGGGCGGTGGCGCGCTGGATGCTGGCCATGACGGCGGCGATCTCTTCCTGCTGCTCGCCGTGTTTGAGGTGCTCCAGGGAGTGTCTGGCGCGTTCCAGCGCTTCCTCGACCACTTTCTCGTCGATATCCTCCACGTTGATCGCCATGTCGGTCAGGATGCGCGTGCTCTGGCCGGTGATTTCGACGAGGCCCTCGCCAATGGCGAGTTCGGTGGATTTGCCGCCCTTGGTGTAGCGCAGCTCTCCAGGCTGGAGGGTGGTGACGAGCGGGGCGTGCATGGGCAGCACGCCCATCTCTCCTTCAAAACCCGGCAGCACCACGCTGTCCACTTCGTCGGAAAAGACGCTCGCTTCGGGGGTGACGATTTCGAGTTTGAGGGGCATGAGGACGAAAATGACAAATGAAGAATGACGAACGAAGAATCGTGACTTGCTTAGCCTTTGTCCACCGTGTCGATGCCGCCCTTCATGTAGAAGTTGGATTCGGGTACGTTGTCATGCTTGCCGTCGAGGATTTCGGCGAAGCCTTTGACGGTGTCTTTGACGGGGACATAGACGCCTTCGACGCCGGTGAAGACCTGGGCGACGGCGAACGGCTGGCTGAGGAAGCGCTGGATTTTACGGGCGCGGAAGACGGTGAGCTTGTCCTCGTCGCTGAGCTCGTCCATGCCGAGAATGGCGATGATGTCCTGCAAGTCTTTGTAGCGTTGCAGCACGGACTGGACGCCGCGGGCGACACGGTAGTGCTCCTCGCCGACGACTTCGGGGGCGAGGGCTTTGGACACGGAAGCGAGGGGATCGACCGCCGGATAAATGCCGAGCTCAGCCAGGGAACGCTCCAACACGACGGTGGAATCAAGGTGGGCGAAGGTGTTGGCGGGGGCGGGGTCGGTCAAGTCATCCGCGGGAACGTAAACGGCCTGGAAGGAGGTGATGGAGCCGGACTTGGTGGAGGTGATGCGCTCCTGCATGGCGCCCATTTCGGCGGCCAGGGTGGGCTGATAACCCACGGCGGAGGGGGTGCGGCCAAGGAGGGCGGACACTTCGGAGCCGGCCTGGGAGAAACGGAAGACGTTGTCCACGAACATGAGCACGTCCTGGTTTTTTTCGTCGCGGAAGTACTCGGCCATGGAGAGCGCGGAAAGGGCGACGCGCAGACGGGCGCCGGGGGGCTCGTTCATCTGGCCGTAGATGAGGGCGACTTTGGAGCCGGGGGCGAGCACGGGACGGCCTTTGTCGTCGATTTTGACGTGGCCATTGTCGTCGCGTTCCGTGGCGATAACGCCGGACTCGATCATTTCCCAGTAAAGGTCGTTGCCTTCACGGGTACGCTCACCGACGCCGGCGAACACAGAGTAACCGCCGTGGCCTTTGGCGATGTTGTTGATGAGTTCCATGATGACGACGGTCTTGCCGACGCCGGCGCCGCCGAAGGCGCCGACCTTGCCGCCCTTGGTGAAGGGGCAGATGAGGTCGATGACCTTGATGCCGGTCTCAAGGATTTGAGCGGAGGGGTCTTGATCGACGAGGGTGGGGGCGGGACGGTGAATGGGGTAGCGTTTTTCAGTGACGGGCGGTGCCTGGTCATCGACGGGGTCGCCGGTGACGTTGAAAATGCGGCCGAGGACGTTTTCGCCGACAGGCACGGTGATGGGGGCGCCGGTGTCGGTGGCGCTCATGCCACGCTTGAGACCGTCGGTGCTGCTCATCGCCACGGAGCGGACCCAGCCGTCGCCAAGGTGCTGCTGCACTTCGCAGACGAGACGCGTGGATTTGCCGCCGAGGTCGAAGTTGATCTCCAGGGCGTTGTAGATTTCAGGCAGTTTGCCGGTGGCGGAGAAATCGACGTCCACGACGGGGCCGATGACTTGAACGATGGTGCCGTTGTTGCTCATGGTGGGTGATTTGAAATTTGAGAGGTGAGACTTGAAATCACTCCAGGGCCATCTTGGCGGTGGTGATTTCGAGGAGTTCGTTGGTGATGGCGGCCTGGCGGACCTTGTTGTATTCGAGGGTGAGGTCCTTGAGCAGTTGCTTGGCGTTGTCGGTGGCGTTCTTCATGGCCACCATGCGGCTGCTGTGCTCGGAGGCGCGGGATTCCAGCACCATTTGATAGAGGGTGCCGTTGACGTACTGGGGTAGCACGGTGGCGAAGACATGGGCGGCGTCCGGCTCGAAGGTGTAGTCGGGCAGGGTGGAGGGGTCCACGTCCTTGTGCACCTCCTCGAAATCGCGCTTGCCGCCGAGGGTGACGGGGTTGACCGGCAGCAATTGCTCGACGGCGGGCAGGAGGGTGACGGTGTTGACGAAGTTGCTGAAGGCGACCAGGACGCGGCGGTAGGCGCCGCTTTGGAACTGTTCCTGGAGGAAGTTGCCGACGGAGCGCACCTCAATGAATTTGGCGGGGTCCTTGATCGGGAAGTCGGCGATGAGGTTTTTGCGAAGACGGGCGAGTGACTGCGATCCTTTGCGGCCAATGGTGACGAAATCCACTTCGCCGCCAAAGTCGGTATTGATGACCTTTTTGAGCAGGTTGGTGTTAAGGGCGCCGCAAAGTCCTTTGTCGGTGGTGATGACGAGGACGAGCGATTTGTCGCCTTTGCCCTCGCTGAAGTAGGGGTGGGCTCCCTCCTCGGCGCTGTCTTTGAGGGCGACTAGGATTTGGTTCATCAGGTCGGCGTAAGCGCGGCCCTGGTTGGCCTGATCCTGCGCCTTCTTCATCTTCGCGGCCGCGACAAGCTGCATGGCCTTGGTGATCTGGGCCGTGTTCTTGACCGATTTGATTCGGCGGCGGATGTCGCGGGTGGAGGGCATGGAGCGGAGAGCAGAGGGCTAAGGGCAGGGAGCCAGAAACTTACTTCCAGGAGGATTTGAAGTCGGCGATGGCGGCTTTGATGGCGTCCTCGTTGCCGTCGAGGGTTTTTTCGTTGCCGAGTTTTTCGAGCAGGGTGGATTTGTGATTGGCGAGGTATTCCTCAAGGGCGGCCTGGCATTCGCGGATGCGGTTGACGGGCACATCGTCAAGGTTGCCCTTCTGCATGGCGTAAAGGCTGATGACCATGACGGCAAGCGATTTGGGCTGGTATTGCTGCTGCTTGAAGAGCTCCACGATGCGGGCGCCACGGTCGAGTTTGGCCTTGGTGGCGGAGTCGAGGTCGGAGCCGAACTGGGCGAAGGCCTGCAACTCGCGGAACTGGGCAAGGTCGAGTTTGGTGGTGCCGGAGACTTTCTTGATGGCTTTGGTTTGCGCGGCGGAACCAACGCGGGAGACGGAGAGACCGACGGAGATGGCGGGGCGAATGCCCTGGTAGAAGAGGTCGGTTTCCAGGAAGATCTGGCCGTCGGTGATGGAGATGACGTTGGTCGGGATGTAAGCGGAAACGTCACCGGCTTGCGTTTCGATGATGGGCAGAGCGGTCATGGAGCCGCCGCCGTAGTTGTCGTTGACGCGGCAGGAGCGCTCGAGGAGACGGCTGTGAAGATAGAACACGTCGCCGGGATAGGCTTCGCGACCGGAGGGGCGCTTCAAAATGAGGGAAACCTGACGGTAGGCGACGGCCTGCTTGGAGAGGTCATCGAACACGATGAGCACGTCCATGCCCTGGTCCATGAACCACTCGCCAATGGCGCAGCCGGAGTAGGGGGCGAGGTATTGGTTGACGGCGCTGTCGGAGGCGGAGGCGCTGACCACCACGGTGTACTCCATGGCGCCGGCGTCCTCCAAAGTCTTGACGACGCGGGCGACGTTCGACTGCTTCTGGCCGACGGCGACGTAGATGCAATAAAGAGGTTTGTGGCCGGCCAACTTGCCCTGCTCGGCGGCTTTGTTTTGCTTGGCTTGGGAAATGATGGTGTCCACGGCGATGGTGGTCTTGCCGGTGGAGCGGTCGCCGATGATGAGCTCGCGCTGGCCGCGGCCAATGGGGATCATGGCGTCAATGGCCATGATGCCGGTCTGCACGGGCACGGACACGGATTTGCGGGCGATGATGCCGGGGGCGATTTTTTCGACGGGATAGCGGTCCTCGCCTTTGATTTCGCCTTTGCCGTCCACCGCTTCGCCGAGGGCGTTGACGACGCGGCCAAGAAGGCTTTTGCCGACAGGGACGGAGAGCAGGCGGCCGGTGGTCTTGACTTCGTCGCCGGCTTTGATGTTCTCACCGGAGCCGAGCAAGACGCAGCCGACTTCGGATTCCTCAAGGTTGAGGGCGAGACCGTAGAGACCGCCGGGGAATTCGATCATTTCGTTGAGCATGACATCGCTCAAGCCTTCCACTTTGGCGGCGCCATCGCCGATCTCGCGCACGACGCCCACATTGGACTTGGTGACGGCGGTTTTGAGGCCGGCGATTTGGGATTCGATCTCCTGAAGGATGGTGCTCATGGTGTTGGCTGCGGGTGTTAAAAGGAAAGGTTGTTGTGGGGAACACTGAGGTTCACGGATGAACTCGGATGAATTGACGGTGGAGTGGGGGGAGGATCAGGAGAGGGCGGCTTGCAGGTTGCCCAGGCGGGCTTTGACGCTGCCGTCCCAGACATCGCTGCCGACGCGCACGCGGATGCCGCCGAGCAGTTCGGGTTTCACGGAGAATTCGAGATGGAGGGGGCGGCCATATTTTGAGTCGAGGCTTTGCTGAAGCTGCTGGCGGGTGGCGGAGTCGAGCTCGGTGGCGCTTTCGACCAGGGCGCGCTGCTTGTCCAACTCAGCGCGCACGAGGCGGGTGAATGACTCGAGGATGGCGATGAATCCGCGCGGTTTGCTTTGGGATACTTGATTGACGATCTGCCGCACGCGGGATTCGTCCATGCGGCCATCCACCATGCAGACACGAAAGAGCTGGCGTGCGGCGCGGCGTGCTTCTTTGCTTATTTTCATGGGGTTGGAACGCTGGGGATGGCCGGCAATCAGGCGGAAACCTGGGCGGTGGTCTCCTGGTTGATGCGGGATTGGTCATCACCCGTGAGGACTTTGCCGGTGACGCGGGAGGTGGCATCTGCCACCATGCGGCCGAACTCACGCTTCAGTTCTAACATGACTTGGTCGTGCTCCAACTGGGCGGCCTCGCGGGCTTTGGCCAGGATCAAGGCGGCCTCATGCACAGCCTCCTGCTGTTTGCGCTCGGCGAGGGCTTTGGCGCTTTCGTTGGCTTCCTTCACCAGGCGGGCGGCCTGGGAGCTGGCCTCGTCGATGCGGGCTTTGGCATTCTGCTCGGCCTCGGCGAGGTCCTTGGCGATTTTTTCCAATTTGGACTCGCCATCGGCGATGCGCTGGCGGCGCTGATCGAGCATGGCCATGATGGGCCCAAAAGCCTTGGTCTTGAGCACCCAGAACACCACGCCGAAGATGATGACTTGCGCGATGAGTTTCGGCGCTTCGAGGCCGAACTGTTCAGCGATGCCGCCTGATGCTGCGAGGAAGGTCATGACCGGTGGGTAGGGGTAAAAGTGGAAGGGAGAGAGGCGAAAAGGGGAGCCGGCGGGCGGGCGCCCGCCGGCTCAAAAGCGGGTTAACGGCCGCCGAAGGCAATGATCAGGGCGTAAATGGCGATGGCTTCCGCCAGGGCCATGCCGATGATGCCCAAGGTCAGGATGTTACCGAAGGCGCCAGGATTGCGGCCGACGGCTTCCACGGCTTTGCCGCCGATCAGGCCGATGCCGATACCGGCGCCGGCGCCGGCGAGACCGAGGGTGAACGAGCCGTTGACGCCAGCGGCGACGGCGGGAGCGGCGGTGTCAGCGGCGGCGGCCGCCATGGAGACGAGTTCCATCATCATAATGTGAGTCTTTCTGGTTTGAGTTTGAGTTATCGTGGTTTTGACCGCCGCCCACACGCTTGGCATGGTCCCGGAGGCAAAGGGTATGTTAGATCAGTGCGCTTCGGCGCCGTGCCCATGGTCATCCTCGTGATGCTCGTCATGAGTGGTGGAAAGCTGAATATAAACGGCGCAGAGGAGGGTGAAAACGACCGCCTGCAACAGGCCGACCAGCAACTCCATGAAATAGAAAGGCAGAGGAGCAAGAACGCTGACGATGAACTGGGCGGTTTCGCCGAGGCCGAATTTGGCGCCGAGCGTCATCATGGTATGCAGGAGGGTTTCACCGGCGAAGATGTTGCCGAAAAGACGCAGGGAGAGGGAAGCGGGGCGGAAGGCGATCGAGACCAGTTCGATCCAGCCCACCATGAAGAACACCAGCGCGACCACGATGCCCATCAGGCCTTTGAGACCGCCTTTGGGGCCGAACATGTGGGTGATGAAGCCCCAGAGACCGACTTCCTTGAGGGTCACGACGAACCACACCACCATGAAGCAGAGCGCCATGCCGAGGGTCATGTTCAAGTCCGCCGTGGCTGGACGAAAGAGAGGTTTGTCAATATGCTCAAGATTGAGGGCGCTGCCGCCATGTCCCCAGCCCACGGTGCCGACGCCGGGCAGAAGTCCGAAGTAATTCGACACCAGGATGAAGATGAAGAGCGTGGCCAGCAGGGGGAAGGCGCGGGGGGCGACTTTGGGGCCGACGATGTCCACCACTTTGCCATAAAGGAATTCGATCAGGGTTTCGAAAAAGTTTTGCCACTTGTGCGGCACCAGGGTCATGCCGGTGGTGGCTTTGGTGGAGATAAACACCAGCACGCCCAACACGATCAAGGCCACGAAGACCGAGTTGGTGATAAAATGAAGCAAGGACCCTGACTCTCCAAAAAGGGAGACGGCATAGGTGCTCACTTCGGCGAGCGGGAGAGAGAGAGCGGTGGGATTGAGGTCCATTGACGACAATGCGACCTGCGACAGGCCGGGGAGATGTTATTATCTGCACGGCGACAAACGCGCAAGATGATTTTGTGAAATTTTTCACAAAGTCCGCCAAGCCCCATGGATAAAGGAATTCACCGGCTTTTTGTGGACGCTTGACGAGCCGGCCTGATGGGTGCCGTTGCCAGTTGAGAAGGCGTTAAGCCCCAGGCACGGCTGGGCGCCGAGACGGTAAAAATCGGCGCGCATGCGGGTGCTCTCCGACGGTCAAGGCGGGTGCGGAGGCGAGGCCAGGGAATAGGGGGCTTGTTGTGGTGCGCTCGGCGGTGTTTGGCGGGCGCGTCGGATGCCCTGGCGGGCATCCTGCCACGCTGGCGGGGGGTGGCGGGGTTCTAGCGGGAGTTGAATGACTTTGCCGCAGGTGAGGTCCAAACTTAGTTCGGAGAGCGAGATTTACGGTCGCAGACGGTAAAGGTGCACGGTGTTCTGGTTTTCCTCCTGGCCGAAAAAGACCCGGGCCTGTTCAAAAAGGGGGCTGTCCTCGATGAGACGCATGAGATCGGTGGAGTAACGCAGGGCGAAGGGGCGATGGGAGTGGCAGACGAAGAACGGGCGTTGTTCGGCGCGGGCTTTTTCGATGAGGGGCTGGAGGGCGGCGGCGTCGGGGAGAGGGATGACTTCGGGGTGGTAGAGGTTGCTGTTGCACCAGAAGGCGGCGAGCAGGGGGCGGGCTTCGGTTTTGCCTTCCCTGGGAAAGGTGGCGCCGAGGACTTCGAGCACGGGGCCGCGCTCGTCCTGTTTCGCGGCGTGCCGGTAAGCGAGGACGACGCGCCCGGGAATGAGCGCGGCGAGCAAGGCGAGGGCGATGCCGGCGAGGCGGTGGCAACGCAGCCAGGCGATGATGCCGGCGCCTTGTGCGAGCACGACCCAAGGGACGGCGTAGAGCACATACCAGTGGTTGAGGAAGTTGCCCTTGCGCGCCATCAGCGCCCAGGCGAGCGCGAGGGCGGCGGGAGTGGCAAGCACATGCAGGCGCGGCAGCCCGCCGCGCTGCCAAAGGGCGCGCAGGCCGGCGCTGAGCAGGAGCAACCAGGCGAGCAGGCAGACGAGCCAGAGGGGCTGGGTGATCCAGCGGCTGAGGGCTTGGTTAAAGGGGTTCCCGGGATCGGCGTCGCCCCAACGGACACCGGCGATCAGGTAACCGGCCACGTCCCGCCACCAGCCGGCGCCCATGACACCGTGGATGCTATCGTGCGTTTCGAGGACTTTGAGCAGTTGCGGGAGGATGGGGAGGAGCAGCGGCAGCGCGGCCATGGCGGCAAACAGGCCGGCCACGAGGGGACGCGTGACGAGGGAGGGATCTCCAATTTGCCGCCAGCGCCAAGTTTGATGCAGGACGACGGCGGCACAGAGGCAAACCAAGAAGTAGATGCTGCCGAGGAAGGTGGTGGCGCTGAGGAAGAGACCGGTGGCGAAGCCGAGCCAGTGGCGCCAGCGCTGGCTGGCGAGGGCGAGGTCCAGGCAGTAAAGCATGAGCACGACGCCGAGCAGCAGGATGGCGTAACCGCGCGCCTCGGTGGAATAGCGGAGGTGCCAGGGATGCAGCGCGAGCGCCAGCATGACGGCGATCTGACCGGGGAATCCGAAGTGCCGCCGGGCGAGCAGGCCGATCAGCCAGAGGGTGAGCAGTCCGGCGATGAGGGCGGGCAGGCGCACGGCCCATTCGGTGACTTCGCCTCGGACGCTGAGGCCGGCGGCGCGCGCGAGTTCGAGGCAGGCGCGGGCGGCGAGGGAGTAGGGCTGGGAATTGTTGCCGGCGTTGTTGAGGAAGAGGGTCTCGCCCCAGCGCACCTCGCGCAGCTTGGGCTCTCCGGATTTGTGCTCCCAAAGGCCGGACCAGAGGCGGGCGTAGTTGTGGGCCTCGTCGTTGTAGAGGCTGAGGGTCATGCGTGGCGCGCGCAGCCAGAGGGCGAAGCCGAGAACGAGGAAAATGGCGAGACGATGCCAGCGTGGCGTGATGAATTGCGGCGAGGGCGACGAGAAGGGGGGCTCCACCTTTGCGGGCTGAGCCCACCAAGGCAGGGCGACGAGGAGGCCAAAGAGGAGGGCGGCATTCAGCGCCAGGGCCTGCCAAACGTAGCCGAGGGAGATGACTTCGATACGCGGTGTTTTGCCTTTGGCGACGAGTTTTGCGGCGGCATCCGGCCAATCACGGGTGAGTCCGATGACGATGAGCAGGGTCAGCAGCAGTCCGCCCAGGATGATGCCGGCGCGCTGCAATGCCTGACGGGCCCGCTCATCAGCGGGCAGCCAGTGGCGCAGGAATCCGTTCATGGCCGCCGCTTCGGTTGCGGGTCACTTGGCTCCGCCAGCGCCGCCGAGACGCCGGCTGACGCGCCAGAGAAAATGCTGGCCGGAAAGCTTCAGGCATTGCAAACCGTAGCGCAGGGCTTTGTTGAAGGGGATGGAGCTGGCGTCCGACTCGTAGGAGGTGGGGCAGGTGACTTCGCAGGTGGGGAAGCCGCCTTTCAACGCGGCGACGAACATCTGGTTGTCGAAGATGAAGTCATTGCGCAGCGCGTGGAAATCGACGCTTTGCAGGAGGCGGCGGCTGTAGGCGCGGTAGCCGGTGTGGTACTCGGTGTGATAGGTGCCGAGGGCGAAGTCCATGATGTTTGTCAGGCCCCAGTTCGCCAAGTAGCGCCAGACCGGCATGCCGCCGCTGAGCGCGCCTCGCCCAGAGGTGCGGGAGGCAAGGCAGAGGTCGTAGAAGCCGGTGGCGAGCATGGCGGCCATGGCGGGCACGAGCTTCGGGGTGTATTGATAATCGGGGTGGAGGAGAACAATGATGTCGCCACCACGGTCGAGCGCCTCCTGCAGGCAGCGTTTGACGTTGCCGCCGTAGTTGAGGTTGGTGTCGTTGCGCAAGGCGGTGATGCCGAGGCTCTGCGCCACCTCGTAGGTGCGGTCCTTCGAGCAGTCGTCCACCAGGATGATTTCATCCACGATTTCGCGCGAGATGTCAGCCACTGTTTTCTCCACCGTTTTCTCGGCGTAGTACGCCGGCATGGTGACGACCACTTTTTTTCCTTCGATCATATTCACCGCCATTTAGCGGTGATCGCGCGCGGAATCAAGCGCCGGTGAGAGCGAAGCTGGCACGCTCGCGCAGGGCCAGGGCGGCGGAGAGGGCCACCGAGTCGGGAATCTCCACATCGTCCCAGGTCAGTGTCTGGCCTTTGCCCACCCGCCGCACGATGCGGACTCCGTCGAGCAAACCAATCGGCACCGCGTCCGGCGCCTCGCTGACCAGCACGGCCTCGCCGCGCACGTCATAACCGCCGGCTGCGCGCGCCATCCAGTGGCCGGGTTCGAGATCGCGCTTCGCCACGGTCGCCACCGTCGCGCGCGGATGCGCGGAGTTGTTGAGCAGCGGTTTGCAGCCGAGCGCGGTACGACGCAGGGTCTTGATGATCTCCAGATGGCAGAGATGGAAATTGCGGGTGAGGGTGTAGAAAGGGCCTTCGCCGAGCTTCAAGTAGCGCAGCACTTCGGCGCGTTCAAAGGGATGCTCCGCCACCACAAAAACACCGGCGGGCAGGTTGCGGTTCAGCACGTAATCGCTGATCGGCTGGTTCAGGAGTTTGGCCTGACGCGCCAACTCGGCGCCCGCGACTTCCAGGGGCAGCGTCTGCGGACCGACCATGCCGCGGCAGGCGAGAGTGGCGCCAAGGCCGTTGGCCACGAGCACCTGCTCCATCTGCATTTTGGTGCCGTCGGTGAAACTGATGGTCTGCTCAATGCTGATGCCGTTTTTCTGCGACCAGTATTCCATTTCATCCTCGATGGGATGATGGTTCAGGAAGCCTTTGATGTTGCCATAGACGAGAGGTTTGAAGCCCATCGCCGCCACGTCCTCTGCGTGCGCCGCCAGGGAGCCGGGCTGGTCACCCTCCGCTTCGGACAAGTAGCCGCGCTCCACGAAATACGAGCCTACGGTCACATGGAACTCAGTGCCCATCGTCACCACGGGACGGCCTGCCTGAAAAGCGCGATCCACCACCTCGGCGGCGCGTTTGACGCTGCCGCTGCACTCGACAACAATGTCGCAGGTCTCGACCAATTCATTGAGTGAATCGGTCAGCAAATCCTGGTCGATGCCTTCCACCTCCCGCCGGTTGCGAGCGGTGAGCACCAAGCCGATTTCGAAGTCCTCCGCATAGGCCAGCGCGGCCAGCAAACCTCTGGCGATGTACCCTGTGCCGTTGACCCCGATGCGAACGGGTTTTCCGATACTGGGGGGCAGGGGCATCTTGAACATGAGGACTCCAATATTTGCGAATTAGTTAACAACTCCTGATTAAATAACAAGCAAGATGTCGCCCATCAAAGGGAGTTTTCACCCCGAGTCGAACCCTTTTTTCTAAAGGTTTGGTTTAATTTTGAGGAAAGGGATGCTTTGCGAGCGGTTTCCCGTGCTGCGGCTTCATACTTCATGGCGTAAGTCCGGGGCAGGCCATCGTCTCGACTTGGCGAACCTGCACGACCTGGAAATCAGGCTAGTGCTTGCGCGACGGCCTCGGCGGTGATGCCGAGTTCCTTGAAGACGATGTTGCCGGGGGCGCTGATGCCGAAGCGGTCGATGGCGATGATTTGACCTTGGGTGCCGACGTACTTCCACCAGAGGCCGGGGACACCAGCTTCGATGGCGACGCGCTTGGTGGAGCCTGCGGGGAGCACGCTCTCGCGATACTCGGCGCTTTGGCGGTCAAAAAGCTCGAAGCAGGGCAGGCTGACGACACGGACGCCGGGTTTGCCTTTGGCGCCTTCGACGGCCCACTGCACTTCACTGCCGGTGGCGATGATGATGGCTTCGAGCGGGGCGGTTTCCCGCACAAGGACGTAGCCGCCTTTGAGCGTGCCTTCGCGGCGCGCGGCGGCGCTGGCATGGCCCTGATGAGGCAGGTCTTGGCGGCTTAACGCGAGCAAGGTGGGGCCGTCGGTGCGGCTGAAGGCGGCGGCGAAGGCGGCGGCGGCTTCCTCTGCATCGGCGGGGCGAATGACGTCGAGATTGGGGATGAGCCGGAGGCCGCTGACGGTTTCCACTGGTTGGTGGGTGGGGCCGTCCTCGCCGACGCCGACGCTGTCATGCGTGAAGATGTAGGTGACCGGAAGCTTGGCAAGCGCGGCGAGGCGGATGCTCGGGCGGCAGTAGTCGGCGAAGACGAGGAAGGTGGCAGCGCTGGCTTGGAAAAGGCCGTCGTAGGCGATGCCGTTGCAGATGGCGCCCATGGCGTGCTCGCGGATGCCGAACCAGATGTTGCGGCCTGTGGGGTTGTCAGCGGAGAAATCGCCTCCGTCCTTGATGTAGTTTTTGGTGGAGCCAAAGAGGTCGGCGCTGCCGGTGATGATTTTGGGGTGGGCCTTGGCGAGGTGATTCAAGATCTCACCCCCGCTGTTGCGGGTGGCGGCCTTGCCTTCGGCTGGATATTCGGGGACAAGAGCGAGTAGGTCGGCTGCGCTGGCGGGGCCGGCTTCGAGTTCGGCTTTGAGGGCGGGATTGGCCTCGCCCCAGGCTTTGTAGAGTTTGCTCCAGCGTTTGTGCTGGCGGGCGCGTTTGGCTTTCAGATCGGCGAAGTAGGCTTTCACATCGTCGCTGACGTGGAAATGAGCGCCTTCCGGGATGCCAAGCGCCTGTTTGGCGGCATCGACGAATTTGGCGCCACCCTCGCCATGGCCTTTGGCGGTGCCGGCGACCTCCGGAATGCCTTTGGCGATGGTGGTTTTGGCGATGATGATCTTCGGCTTGCCGTTGTCGGTCCTCTTGGCTTTCTGGATGGCCTTGGCGACAGCGTCGAGGTCATGGCCGTCGATTTGCACGGCGTCCCAGCCGAGCGCGCGCCAGAGTTTGAGGGTGTCCTCGCTTTGGGTGACCTTGGCCATGGCGTCGAGGGTGACGTCGTTGCTGTCGAAAATCAGGATGAGGTTGTCGAGACCGTTGTGCGCGGCAAAGGCGGCCGCCTCCCGCGCGACGCCTTCCTGGAGGCAGCCGTCGCCAGCGAGCGCGATGATGTGATGGTCGATGATCTTATGCTCGGCGGTGTTGTATTTGGCGGCGGCCATTTTGCCGCTGAGCGCGTAGCCGACGGCGTTGCCGACGCCCTGGCCGAGCGGGCCGGTGGTGCTCTCGACGCCCGGGGTTTCATGAAACTCGGGATGGCCCGGCGTGATGGAATGCAGGACGCGGAAGTTTTTCACGTCGTCGAGGCTGACGGCATAGCCGCTGAGGTGCAGCCAGCCATAAAGGAACATGGAACCGTGACCTGCGGAGAGGATGAAGCGGTCGCGGTTCAGCCATTGCGGGTCGGCGGGATCGCATTGGAGGGCCTGGCCGAAGAGCACAGCGCCGATTTCCGCCGCGCCGAGTGGCAGACCGAGGTGGCCGGAGGAGCATTGGTGGACGGCGTCCATGGCGAGTCCACGGGCTTCATTGGCGGCTTTGGAAAGGAGGGGGGAGTTCATGTCAAGGGGTCAAGAGGTCAACAGTCAAGGTGTCAAGGTGTCAAGGTGTCAAGCGCCGGAGGCGGCCAGGCGCGGGGGAGCGAGACATATCCGCCGGGGGCGGCGGGTCAAGCGCGGGGTTTTTTCAGCGCTGGAGGCGGCAGGGTTGCGCTGGCGGGTTGAGGTTGTATTTTCGTGCTTTGCCGCTCATGCCCGCCGCTGAAATGGATCCCGATCTGCCGCATCAGGTGCTGGCGGCCTGTCTGGCGGTGCATCGTCATCTCGGTCCAGGCTTGGCGAGGGAGGCCTACGAGGAGTGTCTGGCGATTGAGCTCGGCGAGTTGGAACTGGCGTTCCAGCGCGGTCAGCCATTGGACTTCTTGTATCGCGGACGGCAGGTGCAGATGGCGGCGCGGGTGGATTTTTTGGTGGAGGGGGTGCTGATGGTGCAAGTGCTGGCCTGCGAAGAGGTGCGGGCCGTGGACTTGACGAAAGTTGAGAGCCTGCTGCGACTGGGCGGCTGGCGCGTCGGGATGCTGGTCAATTTCAACGTGCCGGCGCTGCGCAAGGGCGTGCATCGCGTGACTTTGAAACGTCGCGAGGAAAAAAGCCGCGAACTGTGAGGGCGCGCAAGGCTGGCGGGGCGGGGCTGCCTGAGTCAATCCGGGCCAGCGCTTCGCCGGCCTGCGTGAGGAGGATGCCTGACCCGCACTGGCGCTTGAGATTGATGCCAGTGCGCGTTAGTTGGGCGTCGCGATGAAAACGATCTCCTTTCTCTATGCTGTGATTCTGGTTGGCTTGTTGGCTGGTTGCGCCAACGATCCTGTCCCGGGAGGTCCCGGTTACCGGCCGCCGACGGTGTTGATGCCGGTGCAAGCCAACGCGCGCGAGGGACAGTTTTTGCCACGGGTTGATGACAGTCTTCGCCGCGCGGGCTACGAGCCGGTGTATCGCGGCTCGGCGGACATGCGGCTTGAAATCGAGATTTTGGAAGGGCCGGTGAATGTGGACACGACGCTGCGCCTGCTGGATCGCGGGCGGGTGGCGGCGCAAGGGCAGGCGCGGGCGAGCGGGCCGCCTTTGGTCAATCGCAACCGGGTGGTGGAGGACTCTTTTTTTCAGGCGCTGGCGCAGTTTGACAGTCAATTGGGGCGCGGACGTCCGTATCCGTGGTGACGCGCCACTTTTGGCTGCTGGAGATTCAAACCAACCATGCGACTGCTGCATCTGACACCGGGCACAGGCAATTTTCATTGCGGGAGTTGTCTGCGCGACAACGCCTTGATCAAGGCGCTGCGCGCGCGCGGGCATGACGCGATCATGTCGCCGCTCTACTTGCCGCTGGTCACGGATCGCGAGTCGGCCAGTCCGGAGCAACCGGTGCGGGCGGGCGGCATCTCGCTCTATTTGCAGCAAAAGATGACCTGGTTTCACCTGATGCCGCGCTTCGTGCACAATTGGTTGAGCCGGCCGGGCATGTTGAAGTTCGCGGCACGCGGCATGGGCATGACCAGCGCGCGCGTGCTGGGGGAAATGACGGTGGGCAGCCTGCTGGGGCGCGAGGGAAGGCAGTGGGGGGAATGGCGCAAGCTGATCTCCTGGATCCAAAACGAGGCGCGCCCGGAGGCGGTGTCGCTCTCCAACAGCCTGCTGAGCGGGCTCGCCCCGGCGCTGCAGGAAGACGTGGGCGTGCCGGTGATTTGCTCGCTGCAAGGTGAGGACTCTTTTTTGGACACGCTGGCGGATCCCTGGCGCGCGCAGGCGTGGGAGGCCATGCGGAACAACGCGCGCGCAGTGACGCGTTTCATCGCGCCGAGCGCCTATTATCAGCAATTGATGGCGGCGCGTCTCGCGCTGGCGGCGGAGTCCATCGCCGTGGTGCCGAATGGGCTCGACCTGACGCCGTTTCCGGTGGCGGAACCGGATTCAAACTGGCCGTCCATCGGCTATCTGGCGCGCATGATTCAAGGCAAGGGCCTGGGCACATTGATCGATGCCTACATCGAACTCATGAAGCGCCGGCGGGTGCCGCGCGTGCGGCTGCGTATCGCCGGCGCTTACACGCCCGCAGACGAAAAGTACGTGCGCCAGCAGCAGGAAAAGCTGGCGGCGGCCGGTCTGGCGGAAAAGGTGTCCTGGCATCCGAATTTGAGTTTCGAGGAGAAGCTGAGATTTCTGGCCGAACTCTCGCTGTTTTCCGTGCCGGCCACCTATGGCGAGGCTTTTGGTTTGTATGTGGTGGAGGCGCTTGCCTGCGGGGTGCCGGTGGTGCAGCCGCGGCACGGGGCATTCCCGGAATTGATCGAGCGCACCGGCGGCGGAGTGCTGTGCGAACCGGATGATCCGGTGTCCCTGGCGGACGCGCTGGAGTCCCTGCTGCTGGACGAGCCGGCGCGCGACCAGCTTGCCAATCGCGGCATCAATGCGACGCGCGGCGAGTTCACCGCCATCAAAATGGCGGAGCGCTTCGAGCAAGTGATGCTGGAGGCGGCGGGCCGGAACTGAGCGGCTTATTCTCAAGGCCCGTCAAACAGCGTGGGCTTGGACGGGGTGAGGCCTTTCTGATGGGCGCGGCCTTCGGCGCTGCGGCGGCGGGCGGCGGCGAAGAACTGCTTCAAAAGGTCCACGGACTCGCTGGCGAGCACGCCGGGGGTGATCTCGCAGCGATGGTTCAAATTCTCCGTTTGCAGCAGGTTCCAAAAACCACCGGCAGCGCCGCCTTTGCTGTCCGGGCAGCCGAAGATGACGCGGCGGACGCGGGTGTGGACGATGGCGCCGGCGCACATGGGGCAGGGTTCCTTGGTGACGTAGAGGTCGCAGTCGGTGAGTCGCCAGTCGCCCAGCGCGCTCTGCGCCTGGGTGAGCGCCAGCATCTCGGCGTGAGCGGTGGCGTCCTTAAGCGTCTCGACCTGATTCCAGGAGCGGGCGATGACCTGACGCTCATGCACGATGACCGCGCCGATGGGCACCTCATCCTGGGAAGCGGCGCGCCGAGCCTGACGCAACGCCTCCCGCATGAAGTGGTCGTCGCTGTACAAATCGATAAGCGGGGTAGAGTCGTCCATGAATTGGGCGTACAGTGCGCGGGCGGCGTTGCTTTGCACGGTAAAAGCGCGCCGTCTTACAAGCCGGCCGGGTGCCTGGCCCGGAAACCGCGCAGCGGACGTGACTGCGTGGTCCAGTGCGGGCCGCGGGCGCTGCCGTTGTAACCGGTGTCGAAACGCAGCCCGGCAACGACGATGAACGTGTGCCCTTTGCGGGCATAGACGGTGATGTGACGCCCCTCACCGGGGCGGCCGAAATGGCGGAGGGCATCGGAGGTGGTGGGTGCGCGCAACTGGCCGGTCGCGCTCAACACATAGGACACGGCGCCGGAGCAATCGTAACCGTGATCCACAAAGGAGCGATGACCGCCGCCGTATTTATAGGGCCGGCCAGCGATCTGATTGCCGGCCTGGATGGCGCGCAGCACCGGCGCGGGCAGGCCGGCCGGGGGCACGGCGTAGCGGCCACGCAGCACGGCGGTTTTGCCGGGGCGGTATTGATAGTGCCAGGTGGGCGAGCCGCATTGGGTCAGAAAGAGCAGCGTGAACAAGATCGCGAGGCGGCGGCGTGCGGTCATGCCGCCAAGGTGCGGGAAAATTCGCGTGATGCCAGCGGGAAAACGGCAAGCTTTCAGTTGCGCGCGCTGGCGGCGGCAGTCAGCATGGCTGTCATGGCAGAGACAGCGTCCAAAGTCAGTTCCGGTCCCCTGCTGGTGAGGCATGAGGGGCACACGCCGCGCGAGCGCAGCGCCTGTGGCTGGCGCGACCGGTTGGTGAGCGTCGAGGATGCGGCCTTAAAGCCGGCGGCTTGGGCGCACGCGGTGGACATTGACGGCGCGCGTATGCATTATCACAAACGCTCGACCGAGTTGTACTACGTGCTGGACGGCGAGGGCAGCGTGGTTCTGGACGGCGTCGAGCAGCCAGTGTGCAAAGGCTCCATGCTGCACATTCCGCCCGGCGTGGTGCATGGCGCGCGCGGCCGCATGCGCGTGCTTGTGGTGGGCATTCCAGACATCGCGGAGGACGATTATTTTGAGGCGTCCGCACCTGACTCCGAGCCGTCTTAACTTGCAATGAACCCCGACGACATTCTCTCCGCCCTCACCTGGCGCTATGCCTGCAAGGTTTTCGATCCCGCGAAAAAAATCCCGGCTGGGACCTGGGCGGTTCTGGAGGAGAGCCTGGTGCTGACGCCGTCGTCCTTCGGGCTTCAGCCCTGGAGATTCATCGTGATTCAGGACCAGCAGTTGAAGGAGAAACTGGTTCCGCACGCCTGGAACCAAAGGCAGGTGGCGGACTGCTCGCATTTGGTCGTCATGGCCGCGCATCGCCAAATGCCGGAGGCGCACATCGACGCCAACATTCACCGCATGATCGAGGTGCGCGGCGGCACGCCGGAGGCGCTGCTCGGCTTTCGCAGGATGGTCGCCGGTTTCCGCCAAAGCGGCGAGGACAAGGGCTGGCTGAAGGACTGGGCCAAGCAGCAGAGTTACATCGCGCTCGGCCAGTTCATGCTGGCTGCCGCGTTGCTCGGCGTGGACACCTGTCCGATGGAGGGTTTCGTGCCGGCGAAGTTCGACGAGGTGCTTGGTCTTGACGCGGGCGACTTCACCAGCGCGGTGCTGTGCCCGGCGGGTTATCGGGGCGATTCAGACAAGTACGCCGTGCTGCCGAAGGTGCGTTTTGCGAAAGCGGACGTGATCGAGCATCGTTAGACGCCGCAAAGTTTCGTGCCAGGGGGGCTTTCGGGGGGGCGGGCGGCGGGGGATTTAACCCGCTTTCTTGGCCTGTTTCTTCGTGGCCGTGGTCGTGGTTTTGGTGGCGGTGGCGGTGGCACCCGCGCTGCTGAGCTGCTGGATGAGTTTGGCGTTGCTGATGCCAAGGAATTTGGCCGCACGCGCGCCGTCTTCGCTGAAGTGACGGTAGGCCAGGCGGGTCAGCTCCTTTTCCACCCAGGGCAGCAGCTCGATGTCCGGGGAAGTCTGCGCCACATTGATGAGGGTGCTCAAGGCGTCCCTCATGCGGGTCACGGTGTTGGCGGCACCGGGGTGGCGGTGGGCGTTGGTGCCGAGCGGGATGTCGGAAGGCAGCAGCACGTCGGAGTTGGAGAGGGCGCAGGCGCGCTGGATGGTGTTTTCCAGTTCGCGCACGTTGCCGGGCCAGTCATAAGCCTCCAAGTACGACAGCGCGTCCTCGGTGAAGCGCATGGTCTGACCGCGGCGGCGATTCGAGATGCGCTGCAAAAAGAACTCGGCCAGCAGGCGCACGTCCTCGCGACGCTCGCGCAGCGGGGGGATATGGATGCGCACCACGTTCAAACGGTAGAACAAGTCCTCGCGGAAGTTGCCCTTTTCCACCTCGGCTTCCAGGTCCTTGTTGGTGGCGGCGAGCACGCGCACATCGCACTTCAGCGTCTGGTTGCTGCCGACTCGGGAGAACTGCCCCTCCTGCAGGACGCGCAGCAGCTTGCTCTGCACCGCCAGCGGCATGTCGCCTATTTCATCCAGGAAAAGCGTGCCGCCGTCGCATTGCTCGAAGCGCCCGACGCGCTGCGCCACGGCGCCGGTGAAGGCGCCCTTTTCATGGCCGAAAATCTCGCTCTCCAGCAAGTTGTCCGGAATTGCCGTGATATTGATGGCCACGAACTCCCTTTGCACACGCGGGCTGAATTTGTGGATGGCTCCCGCCACCAGTTCCTTGCCGCAGCCGCTCTCGCCGGTAATCATCACCGGCGCGTCTGAGCGGGAGACGCGACCGATCATTTTGAAGACCTCCTGCATGGGAGGGGAGCGGCCGATGATGGTTTCCTGGATGGTGTCGGTGGAAATTTCGCGGGCCTGGGCGCGGGTGGCCTGGCGTGCCTCACTGGAGCGCAAGGCGCTCTCCACCACGCTGCGCAGCTCGTAGGGCAGCTTTTCCTTGCCCATCACGTCGTAGGCGCCTAGGCGCATGGCCTCAATCACCTGGCTGGTGGTGGTAAGGCCGCTGAACAGGATGACCATGGCGTTTGGGTCGGCCTGGCGCAGGCGCTTGAGAAAATCGATGCCGGACATGCCGGCCAGCCGCACTTCCGCCAGTACGAGATCGGCGCGCTCTTTTTGCAGGCTGGCGATGGCCTCCTCAGCGCGGTCAAAGGACTGAATGTTGACGCCGGGGGCCTTCAAATGCGCGCAGGCCCAGGCGAGAAAATCCACGTCGGGGTCAACGATGATGATACGGGTTTCAGGCTGTTCGGTCGCCATTGGATGCGGGCAGGCAGCTACGCCGAAACCGGCGGCTCGTCAACATTACGTTACACGCCGCCAAATCGCCGCTGGCGCAGGCCGTAAGCGCGCACCGCCTCCGCCAAGTCCTCTTTTTGAAAGTCCGGCCAGAGTTTTTCGGTCACGTAAAATTCGGTGTAGCTCAGCTGCCAGAGCAGGAAATTGGAGAGCCTTAGCTCGCCCGAGGTGCGAATCAGGAGGTCCGGGTCGGGGTAATAGCGGGTGTAGAGGTGCTTGCTAAAGACATCGGTGTCGATCATGGCCTTGTCCAGATGTCCCTGCTCGACGCTCTCGAGCAGGCTTTTCACGCCGTCGATGATCTCCTCCCTTCCGCCGTAGCTTAGTGCCAGAATGACCGTCAGCCCGGTGTTGCCGGCGGTCTTGGCGATGGTGCCGTGCAGTTCTTTCTGGCAGGCTTCGGGCAGGTCATGCAGTCTGCCGATGGCTTGCAACCGCACGTTGCGCTCCACCATCTCCTTGGATTTCTTTTTCAAAAACTGCAGGAGCAGCCGCATCAAGGCGTCCACCTCGCGTTTGGGGCGTTTCCAGTTCTCGGAGGAAAAGGCGTACAGGGTGAGAAACTCGACGCCCAACTCCCCGCAGGCATCCACCGCGCGGCCCACACTGTCCGCCCCGCGCCGGTGCCCTTCGCTGCGCGGCAGTCCGCGTTCGCGCGCCCAGCGGCCGTTGCCGTCCATGATGATGGCAATGTGGCGGGGAACAGGAGGGGAGTCGGCTTCCACTGGGCGGGTCATGAGAGCTGGAGCTTGGCATACTGGGCACGCGCGTCAATGCCGCGCTGATCAGGCCAAACAGGCCGCAGCCGCCTTGCGCGGATGGCAGATGCTGAAGCCCCGAACGCGCCTGCTCATCAAGCCGGCACACCGGCCAACTCAGGCGGCAGGCCGCCCTCGTCCTCTTTCTCCTGCGGGCGCGGTTTGGATTCGGTGGTCACAGGAAGCGGGGGGGGGGAGGGCGGTGTGGGCGGCTGAGGCGGATTGAGCATGCGGCCGTGCTCCATGATCTCTTTGATGTGACCGCCGTCGAGCGTCTCGTACTCCAGCAGGGCGGCGGCAATGGCGTCCAGTTTGTCGCGATAGCGGGTCAGGACGTCGGTGGCTTTGCTGTAGGCTTGGTCGATGAGGCGCTTCACCTCCTCGTCAATCATCTGCGCGGTGGCTTCGGAGTAGTTGCGGCTGCGCGAGATGTCGCGGGCCAGGAACACGGCGCCCTCCTCCTCGCCATACTCGACCATGCCCATCTTCTCGCTCATACCCCAGGCGCAGACCATCTTGCGGGCGAGGTTGGTGGCCTGGCGGATGTCGCCCATGGCGCCGTTAGTGACGTCGCCAAACTTGATCTCCTCGGCCACGCGGCCGCCCATGGCGACGACGAGGTCGTCGAGGATTTCGTTGCGGCGCAGGGTGAACTTGTCCTCCTCCGGCAGCCACATGGTGGAGCCGAGCGAGGGGCCGCGCGGGATGATGGTGACCTTGTGCAGCGGATCGGTGTGCTCCAGCACCTCGATGAGAATGGCGTGACCAGCCTCGTGGTAGGCGGTGTTTTCCTTTTCCTTCTCGCTGAGGGCAAGGCTGCGGCGCTCGCGGCCCCAGCGCACTTTGTCACGCGCCTCCTCCAACTCGGCGGTGGCGATGGCCTTCATGTTTTTGCGGGCGGCAAGCAGGGCGGCCTCGTTGATGAGGTTGGCGAGTTCCGCGCCGGAGAAACCGGGCGTGCCGCGGGCGATCTTGGAGAGATCGGCGGACTCGCTGAGCTTCACTTTCTTGGCGTGGACGCGCAGGATTTCCTCGCGGCCCTTCACGTCGGGCAGGCTGACGGTGACTTGGCGGTCAAAACGGCCGGGACGCAGCAGGGCGGGGTCGAGCACGTCCGGGCGGTTGGTGGCGGCGATGATGATGATGCCTTCCTGGGTGTCGAAGCCGTCCATTTCGACGAGCAAGGCGTTGAGCGTCTGCTCGCGCTCGTCGTGCCCGCCACCCAGGCCGTGACCACGGTGGCGGCCCACGGCGTCGATCTCGTCGATAAAGATGAGGCAGGGCGCGTTCTTTTTGCCCTGCTCGAACATGTCGCGCACGCGGCTGGCGCCGACGCCGACGAACATCTCCACGAAATCCGAGCCGCTGATGCTGAAGAACGGCACGTCCGCCTCACCGGCGATGGCTTTGGCGAGCAGGGTCTTGCCGGTGCCGGGGGAGCCGACCATGAGCACGCCTTTGGGGATCTTGCCGCCGAGACGCTGGAACTTTTTCGGGTCTTTGAGGAATTCGACCAGCTCCTGCACCTCCTCCTTAGCCTCGTCGCAGCCGGCCACATCCTTGAAGGTGACCTTGTTGCGGTCCTGAGCCAGCATTTTGGCGCGGCTTTTGCCAAAGCTGAGCGCGCCGCGTCCGGCGGTGCGGATTTGCTGGCGCACCACGAAGTAAATGAGGGCGAGCACCAGTACCAGCGGGATCAACGGGATAAGCATGGAGCCGAGCATGTTCGACTCATATTTCGGGTTGAGCACCAGCCCGGCGTCCGCCAGCAGCTTGTTGATTTCCTCTTTTTGCAGTTCGAGGTTTACCGAGACGGTGAAGGGCGCTGGTTCGGTGGCAGGCGCTCCGCCCGAGGCGCCCTCGGAGCCGACGCGGTCAAGGGTGCGCCAGCCGCGAATAAACTGTTCCATGGAGGCGTCTTGCTGGACGAGTTCGAGCGCTTTGCTGCGGTCCACCTGCTCGCTGGCGACCAACTCGCGGAACTTCTCGTACGTGATGCGGGTCGAGCGCTGCGAAGTGGTGTTGATCATAAGAGCGGACACCACCAGCAGGAGGGTCACGCCAAAAAGCAAAAAGCCGCGCCAGTTGAATTGCGGGTCCTGACCTTTGCGTCCGGGACCATCCTGGCGGTTTCCTTGGTTTTCGTCTGACATGGTTGCGATAAGTTACGCCCGCGCGATACGGGCAGTTGGAGAGTTTACACCCGCTTTGGGGCCTTGCCAATCAGAAGAAACACCACCCGGGGGATAATTTCAGCCCGCTATTGCGCAGATGCGTGCAGGTGCGGATTACAAGCCCGAGAGGGCAAAGGTGTGCGGTACTACGCTTGGCGCGGTGTGGCGGGCCGCCACGGCTGGCGCTCTGGTTGAGCGCGCTGCCGCCATCTGTGGCGCGATGGTATTCGAGCGGCAGGCTGCGAGGATAGGCTGCGCATTGCCCCCCGGCTAGTGCGGCTGAGGCGGGGGCGGCGGGATAAGGGTTGCCGGAGAGCCGGGTGTGCGCTCCCTTCGCGGGATGTCCTCCCTCATCCTGCAACCGCGCGCGCGTCTGTTTCACGGTCACGTCTGGGCCTATGCCACGGAGATCAAGGCGCGCCAGGGGGATCCGCAGCCGGGGGACGTGGTGACGCTGAAGGACGTGCGTGGCAAGCCGCTGGGCAGCGCGATCTACAATCCGCAGTCGCAAATCTCGGCGCGCCTGTTTTCCTACCGGCGGCAGGATCTCGACGCGGACTTCTTTCTGCGGCGGCTGCAGCGGGCGCGGCGCTTGCGGGAGGAGGCGGGTATTGACACCGCGCTGGCGCGCGTGGTGTGGAGCGAGAGCGACGGCCTGCCGGGCGTGGTGGTCGATCGCTACGGGGATCATCTGGTGCTGCAAACGCTGACGCTGGCGATGGAGCAACGGCTGGACCTCATCGTGGCGGCACTGCGGGAAGTCTATGCGCCGGTGTCGATCACCGAGCGCAACGAGGCACCGGTGCGGCGCGCGGAGGGCATGGAGTTGCGCAAGGGCGCGGTGTTTGGCGAGGCGCCGGCGCCGTTCGAGGTGCGCTCGGGTGGGTTGGTGTTCACGGTGGATGTGCTGGAGGGGCAGAAGACGGGGCTGTACCTCGATCAACTGGACAGCTACGCGGCAGTGGCAGGGCTGGCGCGTGGACGACGAGTTCTGGATTGTTTCACCAATCAGGGCGGCTTTGCGCAGGCCAGCGCGCGGGCGGGCGCGGCGTCCGTGCGGGCGGTGGATGTGAGCGCGCCGGCGCTGGCGCTGGCGCGGCGCAACGCGGTGGCGGCCGGGGCAGGGGAGATCGACTTTGTGGAGACGAACGTGTTTGATTTCCTCAAGCAGTCGGATGCGAACGGGGAGCGCTACGATCTGATCGTGCTCGATCCGCCCTCCTTCACGCGCACCAAGGGCAGCGTCAAAGACGCGATGCGCGGGTACAAGGAGATCCATCTGCGCGCCATGAAGATGCTGGAGCCGGGCGGGGTGCTGGCGACGTTTTCCTGCTCCCACCATGTAAGCACAGGGGAGTTTCACGAGGTGATCGTGGATGCCGCCGTCGATGCGCGCAAGACGCTGCGGCAGATCGCCACCTATGGGCAGCGGGCGGACCACCCGGTCATCGCGACGCTGCCGGAGACGGAGTACCTGCGCGGGTATGCCTTCCAGGTGGAGGCGGCGTGGTGACTGGGGCGCGCGGGTTATTGCTGGTCGAGCGGCTGGAGGTCGGGGCCGAGTTTGCTGGCGTTGGCCTGCCACCAGGCGCGCGCTTGCTCGACGGTGTCGAAGTGCTCGCTGAGGAGAAAAAGGAGGCCGGATTGGGCGAGGTCTCCGCAACCGGGGTGTTCGAGATAGGGGATGAGCGCTTCGACGGCGGGCTTGCTGGGGAGGCCGCCGAGGAGGTGGAGGGTCTGCTCGGTCAGCCAGGGCTGGTCGCGCGCGAGGGCGAGGCGGGCGGCGGGGACTTGCAGAAAAACCGGGGCGTCGGCGAGCGGGTGGCCGGCGAGCCCTTCGTGGGCGGCGGCGCGCTCGCCGGGAGAGCCGTCGGTGGCGGCGCGCAGGAGCAAGGCGGCTCGCCTTCGATGGCGCCGTGGTCGAGCAGGTGCTGCCGGATGGCGGCGACGGCGGCGTCGAAGTCAAGGTGCTTGACGCGTTTGGTGAAGGAAGCATTGAAGAGCAGGGTCTGTTTGATGCGGTTGAGGGTGCCGTACTCCGGCTCGCCCTGCTCCGGGAAGTCCCCTGTGTCGATGGGGCTGGCGTAACTGAAGTCGTGGGCGAGCCTGGAGGCGAACCATGTCTTGGCGGTGCCGGTGAAGGGGGATTTGAGGGTGGCTCTGCCCTGAACGTAGAACCCCCCGTCGTACTGAGGGAGGTCGTTCTCGTCGATCGTGTGGTACTCGCCCATGACGTCCTCATGAGCGGCGGCGGGAGCGCGTTTGTGTTGCGTGAGTGAGGAGGAAAGGCCGCCCAAGAGTAGCTCCTGATCCTCGGGGTTATCCGGCGGCATGGGGAGGGGTTTGCTCTTGATGATGGTGAACTAACGCACGGTTTTCCTGCCGATCTTAACCGGATAGAAGATGAACTTGGCAATGGGACCGAACTCCTGACCATAGGCCGGCAGGGTGGTGCCGGTCGAACGGCCGCGCACAATGAGTCCGGTTTCAAGAAAGGTGAATTTCGGATACCAATCGAAGCCTTCCAACTCGTCAGACTCGTTGTAAACCGCCTCCGCGCCCTCTGTTGAGAACTCGTCACGCCAAGTGTAAACCAGCGTGGGCTGGTGCATCCAGGCCAGTTTGATGCTTCCGAAACCGCGCGGGCCGTAACCATCGACGACGATGTGGTAGGTGACACCGGCCATGGCGGGGAAACTCAACCGGCTCTGCGGCCCGCCCATGGCATCGTCACTCCATTCCACGAATGCGAGGTCATTGAGGCTGGTGCCGGTGCATACCACCAGCACCGTGTCAAACGCGCTGCCGCGGTATGGAAGACAAAGCGTCCGTCCGCAGGCGCGGTTCACTTCCACCAGACGGACTTGCCGGTGTAACCGTCCAGGAATGCCGGCTCATTCAGCTCCGCGGTGGCGTTGCGGTTGTTACCGGTGGGGGTGCCGTTGCTGGTGCCGGGCAGTTCGATGGCGTTTGCGAAGTTGTCATTGGCGGGCGCTTGCGCGGCGAGGTCCGCAGTGAGCGCGGCGAGCAGCAGGGTTGCGAGAAAAGCGGGGGCGGCGAGTGTTGAGCGTTTCATGGTTTTGGTGTCGCACAGAGTATGAGTCGCGCTTTTAATGATGGACATGTCTGATGCGGTCGAGAGGCTTGGTTTGCTTCCATGTGGTGCCTTGACGCGCGCATCCGGTTGCAATTCAATTCAAAACATGACTTTAATGAATGATGATCCCCGACCCTGAGCAGTTCGAGAAACTGGGCGCCTTTTTCCTCGGGCGTGAATTCGACGCCGAGTCCAAAACGATGAGCGAGGAGGTGGTGATGTACGACTGCAAGGACCTCGTCACTCATGGCGTGGTGCTCGGCATGACCGGCTCGGGCAAGACGGGGCTTTGTCTGGCGCTGCTGGAGGAGGCGGCGCTGGATGACGTGCCGGTGATCGCCATCGATCCGAAGGGGGACATTGGCAACTTCCTGCTGCAGTTCCCGGAGATGGACGCGCAGGCGTTCCGCCCGTGGGTGAACGAGGACGACGCGCGTCGCAAGGGCCGCAGCGTGGAGGAGCACGCCGCCAGCCAGGCGGAGACCTGGCAAAAGGGGCTCGCGGAGTGGGGGCAAAGCGGGGAGCGCATCCGCCAACTCCGCGAGAAAGTGGACATGGCGATTTACACGCCGGGCAGCCACGCCGGTCTGCCGGTGTCCATCCTCAGCTCACTGGACGCGCCTGAAGACGAGATAATGGAGGATCGCGAACTGCTGGCGGAGCGCATTGAGAGCACGGTGTCCTCGCTGCTCGGCTTCATGGGCGTGAGTGCCGAGCCGGTGCAGAGCAAGGAGCACATCCTGCTCTCCAACATCCTCGCGCACTTTTGGGCCAAACGGCAGAACCTGACGCTGGAGGTGCTGGTGCGCGCCATCCAGCAGCCGCCGCTGCGGCAGATCGGAGTGATCGACCTCGAAAGCTTTTTGCCCGAGGCCAAGCGCGCCGAGCTGGCGATGAAGCTCAACAACCTGCTGGCCTCCCCCGGTTTCGGCGTCTGGCTGGAGGGCGAGGCGCTCGACATCCAAAGGATGTTTTACACCGCCGCGGGCAAGCCGCGCGTGTCGATCTTCTGCATCGCCCACCTCGGTGACGCGGAGCGCATGTTCTTCGTATCCCTTTTGCTCAACCAACTCCTCGGCTGGATGCGGCGGCAAAGCGGCACCACCAGTTTGCGCGCGCTGTTTTACATGGATGAGATCTTCGGCTACCTGCCGCCGACGGCGAACCCGCCCTCAAAGAAACCGATGATGATCCTGCTCAAGCAGGCGCGCGCCTTCGGACTCGGCCTGCTGCTGGGCACGCAAAATCCGGTCGATCTCGACTACAAAGCGTTGTCGAACATTGGCACTTGGTTCCTCGGACGTTTGCAAACGGAACGCGACATGCAGCGCGTGCTTGACGGTTTGCAAGGGGCGGCCAGCAGCAGCGGCACGGTCTTTGATCGTGCCACCCTGCAAAAGCTCCTGGCCAGCCTTGGCAACCGCGTGTTCTTGATGAACAACGTGCATGAGAATCATCCCGTGGTGTTCCAGGTGCGCTGGGTGATGAGCTACCTCTCCGGCCCGCTCTCGCGCGCCCAGATCAAGACGCTGATGGATCCGCGCCGGCCCGCTTCCGCTTCCGCGTCCGCGGACGCACCGGCGCAGGACGCCGGATTTGCCCCGCCAGGAGCCGCCGCTGCCGCGCCCTCCGCGCGCAGCACCATCAAGCCGCGCCTGCCGGAGGGCGTGGAGGAGCATTTCCTGCGCCCCGGCGGCGGAGTTGACGCCGATCACCTCGCCTATGTGCCCGCGTTGCTGCGCTCGGCCGAGGTGTTGTTTGAGGACGCCAAGAAGGGCGTGTCCTGCCGCCGTGTGGTCACGCTGGTGAACGAGATCGACGTGCCCGGGCAGAAAGTGCTGTGGGACAAGTTCATCGAAATCCCGCGCCGCCTGGAGGTGGCGAAATTCGAGGCTGCGCCCGCGCCCGGCGCCGCCTATGCGGAACTGCCCGGCGCGGCGCTCAAGTCCGCCACCTACAGTGGCATTGAGAAGGATTTCATCGAGCAACTGTATGCCGGGGAGAAACTGGAGTTGCGGTTCAGCCCCTTGTTGAACGCCCACTCGAACGCGGACGAAGACGAGTCCGAGTTCAAAGCGCGGGTGGCGCAGCGGGCGCGCGAGCTGCGCGACGAAGCGGTGGCAGTCTTGCGTGCGAAGGCGGAGAAGACGCTCAAAGCCTTGCAGGAAAAAGAGCGGAAAGCGGGAGAGAAAGTCGCGGCGGAAAAAGCCCAGGCCACTAGCGCCAAACTCTCCACCGCGCTTCGGGTCGGCTCGGGTTTGCTCGGCGCCCTGCTGGGCGGCCGCAAGACCTCGATGCGTAGTGTGGCCGGCAGCACCACTCTCACCGGCGTGTCGCGCGCCATGGAGCAGTCGCGCCAGGCGGACGCCGCGCAGCGCGACCTGGAGCGCCTCCAGCAGGAGCGCGCCGAGACGGAGCGGAAACTGGAGGAGGCAATCCGCGCGCTGCAGGACCAGTACGCGCCCGACCAGTTGCGGCTCGAAACCGTGGTTTTTACCCCGTTAAAGAAAAACATCCGCCCCCTCGCCACCGGCATCCTCTGGCTGCCGCATGAGGAGGTGCGCGGCGCGTTGCGGCCGTCGTGGGAACGGTTTGAGTGAGCGGACGCGATTTGATTCACGCCCAAGCCTGGCGCAGGGCGCGGAGGAAGTTGCCGTGGAAGATGCCGGTGATGTCGTCCTGGCTGTAGCCGCGGTCGCTTAACAAGCCGGCGAGTTTTTGCAGGTCGGCGATGGTGTCGAGATCGACGGGGCTTTGCTCCCTGCCGAAGCCGCCGTCGAGGTCGCTGCCGATGCCGCAGTGCCGGGCGTTGCCGGCGAGCTGGCAGATGTGGTCGATGTGATCGATGATGTGGCTAATGCTGACACCGGTTTCCTCGGGGGTGGTCTGGCCCCTAACCCAGCCGGGGATCATCATCCAGGTGTCGAAGACGGCGCCGATGACCGCGCCGCGCGCGATGAGGGCTTGCAGTTGCTCGTCGGAAAACTGGCGCACGTCGGGCACGAGGCTGCGGCAGTTGGAGTGGCTGGCCCAGACCGGTCCTTCAAAAATTTCGAGGGCTTCCCAGAAGGAGTCGTCGCTGAGGTGGGTGACGTCGAGGATCATGCCGAGGCGGTCCATCTCGCGGACGAGGTCGCGGCCTTCGGGTTTGAGTCCGCCGGTGCGGTCGTGCCCCATGGCGTAGCGGCCTTCGCCATAGTGGGAGGGGCCGATGGCGCGCAGACCCTGCTCCCAGGCGCGCTCGAGGTATTTGAGGGTGACCATGGAGTCGGCGCCCTCCAGGCTGAGCACGTAACCGATGGCCTCGCCGCGCGCGGCTGCGGCTGCGGGGTCCGCCCAAGTTTGCAGGTGCGCGTCGAGTTGGGCGAGGTCGCGGATTTGCCGCATCTCCCCGAGTTCCTCCATGACACGATACCAAGTGAGCTGAGCCTGGGTCATGGCCCAGGCCTGCGGCGGCGACTCCCAGCAGGCGACGAAGCCGCGCGGTTTCATGCAGCCGGCGATTTGGGTGGCGACGCAAAGACCGACGTGGCCGGCGCGCAGGTCGGGCAGGGTCACGGTGCCGGCGGCGCGGCCTTTGAGGTCGGTCTTGCCGGCTTCGATCTCGCGAATTCGCGCCGCGGGAAGACGGAGGTCACGGTTCCATTCAATGGCGTTGAGGCTGAGGTCGAGGTGGACGTCGAAAATGAGCATGGTGGCGCACTCATACGCCGCCATCAGACGCGCGCTAGCTGGTTTGTTTTCCAGGCCAACGGATTATTGCCCGCCGCCGCTGAACTGCTGCTCACGCAGACGGCGCAGCTCCTCCATCCGGTTTTGGGCGAGGTAAGGCTGATGGCGGTCGCGCAGTTCCTTGATGCGCACGAGGTGGTTGTTCATGCCGTAGCGGGACCAGGGACCGGGCGGGATTTCGCCGACATCGACAAAGCGCCAGTCCACTTTGGCGCCGCTGCTCATGCCAAGGTAATCGCGCACAGCGGGTGAGAGGTCGATGCCAGCGCCTTTGTTGGAGGTGTTTTTGGGGCGGGCGCTGCCGAAGACGTAATCGGGGTCGTCGGTGAGGAAGGGACCGCAGTCCTCCCACTGGGCGTAGCAAACGCGGTTGCCATGGCGGATGGCCAGCCAGGTGCCGCGCAGCACCGTTTTGCCGGGTTTGACAAAGCTGGTCTTGAACCAGGGGATGACCTTGGCGGCCTCAGGTTTGTGAGTCTTGTAGTTCAGGCAGTCGTTGTAAGGCAGGGCGACGTAGAAAGGATTCAGACCGGGGGTGAAGCCGATGGGCGTGTAGTCATCACCGCGCTTGGCAGGATCAGGATCGTCATAGCCGCCGTAGTTAATGGCCCAACTCGTGTCCCAGGAGCTTTTATGGTTCGGCGTTGGGTTGTTGCCGGAAGGCTGCTCTCCCACCCAAAAAACCGTGGCCACGATGTCGGTCTTCCAAGGGTAGCGGGTATACTCGATGCGCGGAACGGTGGGCGCAAAGACGCGCGGAGTGCCTGACACGGCAGCCACACCCTGGGAAACCACAGGCGGCAAATTCTGCGCCGAGGCCAAGCTCGCAATAAAGGCGAGCAGGCAAAGGGTAATAAGGGCAATAAAGCGGGGACGGGAAGTCATGCGGTGCGTGTTGGAGACTGAACCGGGTGGCTTACGGGGGGCGATGCTAGCACCCAGACAAGGGAAGGTCCAGCACGAAGAGAAGAGTAGGCATGGGCCAACATGCAGAAAAATCGATGTAGCATATTTCACGCGATGATTTATAATTTCTATAATGCGACTTTTCGCGCTCCTGATTGCTTTGCTCGTCCTCCCGTTCCTGTCTGTTCGGGCAGCGGACCCCTATGGCCTGGCATCGCGCCCGGCTTTCGCCGCCTTCCATGACGGCGCGCTGCCGGAAAATGCGCCGGTTGTTGCGGGCACTTGGTCGGTGCGGGTGGCTTTTCCAAACCTGACCTTCGTCAATGCCATGGGCATGCTGCCGGTGCCGGGAACGAACACTCTTGTCGTTTGGGAGCGCGAGGGCCGCGTTTATGCTTTTGACAATCATCCCGCCAGCAGCGTCAAGACACTCATCCTCGACATCGCCAGCAAAGTCCAGGGCTGGGACGACTCCGGTCTGCTCGGTCTCGCCTTCCACCCCGGCTTCGCGCAGAACCGCCACGTTTTTCTTTATTACACCTATGTTCCGCCGGGCACGGTGAAGGGGAGCATGCACGCCCGGCCACCGGTTTACACGCCGATCCGCAACCGACTCTCCCGTTTCACCATGAACGCGAACGGCACCCTCAACGCCGCCAGCGAGACCATCTTCATCGACCAGATCAGCGCCTCCGTCTGGCACAATGGCGGGGGGCTTTTTTTTCATCCTGAAAACGGCTTCCTCTATCTGACCAATGGCGATGACGCCTCCAAAGACCCGCAAAGCTTGAGCTACGGACTGCACGGCGGCGTCATCCGCATCGACGTGGACCAGCGCGGGGGTGACATCAGCCATCCGCCGCCGCGCGCGCCGCTGCCGGCGGGCAGTGTCGCCCAGCATTATTTCATTCCGAACGACAATCCTTTCGTCGGTCAGCCGGGCGTGCTGGAGGAATTTTTCGCGCTCGGGCTGCGCAGTCCGCACCGCATGACCCTCGACCCGGAAAGCGGTCGCATTTTCATCGGCGATGTCGGCGACGGCGCGCGCGAGGAGATCAGTGTCATCGAGCCGGGGGAGAGCGGTCTTAACTTCCAGTGGGACCGCATCGAGGGCCTCAATGGCGATCTCACTTCGCCCTACATCGGCGTCAACAAACGGCCCCTCCTCGACTATACCCACGAGGAGGGCAGCGCCGTCATCGCCGGTTATGTGTATCGCGGCAGCGAATTCCCCCAGCTTTACGGACGTTTCCTTTTTGGCGACAACGGCACCGGCAATATCTACGTCATGGACGAGGCCACCACGCCGGCTGGCAAGACCCTGCTTTGTACTCTGCCATTCGGTTCCGGTCCGAACTCCGGCAGCAACTACACTGGTCTCTCCAGTTTCGGCCTTGACGCGCACGGGGAAATTTACCTTTGTCAAATGAGCAGTCTCGGCGGGCAAATCTACCGCCTCAGCAGCAGCGGTCCCGAGGCACGGCAGATGCCGCTCACGCTCAGTGAGACCGGTTTGTTTGACGACCTGCAAAACCTCGCGCCCACCAGCGGCTTCCTGCCTTACGAGGTCAACACCCCGCTGTGGAGCGATGCCTCGCTGAAACGCCGCTGGTTCGCCGTGCCCAGTGGCGGAAAAATCGCCTATCAAGCCGCCGGTCCCTGGGGTTTTCCGGCTGGCAGCGTTTTCCTGAAGCACTTCGACCTCCAGACGGACGAGGACAATCCCGCCACCCGTCGCCGCCTGGAAACCCGCGTGCTGGTGCGCGACGACCAAGGCTGGGTTTATGGCGGCAGCTACAAATGGCGCGAGGACGGCAGCGACGCGGATCTCGTCATCAACAGCGAGACGGAGGTCGTCGAGATCGCCACCAGCGGTGGCGGCAGCCGCCAGCAGACTTGGTTTTACCCGGGGCGGCAGGATTGTTTGTCCTGCCATACGCGGCAGTCGGGCGGCGTGCTCGGTTTGCACACGGCGCAGAATTGGCGCGATGTTTTTTTTCCGCAAACCGGTGTCACCGACAACCAGCTTCGCGCCTGGAACCACGCCGGTTACTTTCAGCCGCCGATTGACGAGACCGCGCTCCCCGGTTTGCCGCGCATGGCGGCCATTGACGACGACACTGCCTCCGTCGAGTTGCGCGCCCGCTCCTATCTCTCCTCCAACTGCGCCCACTGCCATCGCCCCGGCATCGCTCATGTGCTTTGGGACGCGCGTTTTGAAATCCCGCTCGACGAGGCCGGCATCATCGACGGCCCGGTCGTCAACCGCCTCGGCGTTGACGGCGCCCGCGTCATCGCGCCGCAGGACGTGCAGCGCTCCCTCCTGCACACCCGGCTTGCCACCGCCACTGAGCATTACAAGATGCCGCCGTTGGCGAAGAACGTGGTGGACGGTCAGGCCGTGGCTCTCATTGAGCAATGGATTGCCAGCGCGCAAATGCCGCCGCCCAAGCCGCTGCCCGCACCGTGGGCCTCGCTGGACATCGGCTCCGCTGTGTCCGCCCAGGGCTCCGCTGCCGCCGGCACCGGGGGCACTTTCCTCGTGCGCGGCGGCGGCGACGACATCTCGGGCACGCGCGACGGGTTCCATTTTGTGCATCGTGAGCTCAACGGAGACGGCACCATCATCGCCCGCGTGCTCAGCCAGGAAAACACCCACGAGTGGGCCAAGGCCGGGGTCATGATCCGTGATGGCCTGACTCCTGGAGCGCGCCATGCCATCATGGCCGTCACCCCCGGCAACGGTCTCGCCGCCGAAGGCCGGACCCGTGCCAATGGCCAGAGTTTTCACGGTCCAGGTCAGGCGGGCAGCGCGCCCGTCTGGGTGCGTCTCACGCGTCGAGGCGATCTCTTTGTTTTCTCCTGGTCCGAGGACGGCGTCACTTGGTTCGAACTGCATCGTCGCACCCTCTCACTCCCCGCCAAGACGCGTGTCGGTCTTTGCGTCACCTCCACCGCTGGTGTCACGCTCAGCGCCGTCACCTTCGACCAAGTGCGTTTCTACCCGCTGGCGCCCTATGTGTTCACCGGCCAGCCGCAGAGCCAACTCGTCAAGGCCGGCGACCCGGCTCTGTTTGAGGTTGCCACCGAGGGTGATCCGCCTGGTTCCTTTGTCTGGCAGCGCAACCGCAAAACCCTCGCGGGGGAGCGCGACTTTCGTTATGCGCTTGCGCATGTCCAGATCGGTCATGCCGGGGCGCACCGCGTCCTCGCCGGGGGCCGGTTGCCCAGCGCCGAAGCTTTTCTCACCGTCTATGACGAGGCCAATTTCAACCCGCACATCCCCGAGGGCGGCACCGCCACTCTCACCGTTCCCCTCGCCGGACCTTACGACGAGATTGTCTGGCTCAAAAACGAGGTTCCTCTGCCTTCCAGCTCCCGTGTCGAAGGCGTCAACCAACCCCAACTCCGCATCTACAGCTTCACCGAAAGCGACGCTGCGGACTACACCTGCCGCATCAGCGCCCACGGCACCACTGCCGAGCTTGGCCCTTACACCCTGCGTTATCTGCGCGTGCCCGCCTCCACTACTGCCGCGCCGCCCGCCGCCATCGTCAGCGGCGCTTTCCTCTGGCAGCTCAGCGCCGACGAACCCGCCACCACTTTCCGCCTCAGCAGCCTGCCGTCCGGCCTGTCCTACGACCCCAAAACGAATCGCATCACCGGCGTGCCAAATCGCTCCGGCGACTTCGAAATCACCCTCACGCCTGTCAATGCCGCCGGCTCCGGCGAGCCCATCACCTTCACCCTCAGCATCGCCGCTCTCAGCGATGCCAGCAAAGGCAGCTTCACCGGCCTCATCAGCCGTCATGAGGGTTTGAACGCCAGCCTTGGCGGCCGCCTCCATTTCACGGTTCAGGAAAACGGCGCATGCAGTGGCAAACTTTACCATGCCGCCAGCACCGCCGCGCTCCGCTTCAGTGGCCGTCTTTCCGCCCTCCCTGGCGGCAATGCCGAAATTGAAGCCAGCGTTGGCCGCGGCGTTGCCCAGGTTCGTTTTCGTCTCGAAATCCATCGCGACACCGGCGCCGCCAGCGGCACCCTCTGGAATCCCGCCGACCCGGACACCACCACCCCGCTGCATGCCTGGCAATCCCCCTGGAGCCGGCAAAACCCCGCCACCGCCCAGGCTGGTTACTTCACCTGCGTCCTGGAGGCGGAGGCCATCACACAGAACGACGCCAACCTCTACCCGCAGGGCGACAGCTACCTCGCCTGGACTGTGAAGAGCGACGGCACCGCCACTTGGGCGGGCAAAGCCCCCGAGGGCGCCGCCCTCAGCGGCAGCACCCGTCTTGGCCGCCAGGGTCAGCTTCCCTTTCACCAACTCCTCCGCGGCAAGACCGCCAGCTTGCGCGGCGCTGCTGCACTCAATGGCGAACACCTCGACTCGCTCTCCGGCTTCACGCCTGACTTTCACGCCCGCCCCGTCCCGAATTCGCATCGCACCCGTTTGTATCGCGACGGCATCCCGCTCTGCTTGCTGCCGCTCACTGGCGGGCGTTATAGCGCGCCTGCCGGACTCGTGCTCAATCTCCCCGGTGCTCCGCCTGCCAATGCCAGGCTCACCGTCAGCGGCGGCGGCTTGAGCGATGCAGTCGAAGTCCATTTGCAAATCCAGTCCGACCACCGCGTCCAGGTCGAGGGTGACAACCCGCTCTCCCTCCGCCTGAGCAGCCTCAAACCCCGCACCGGACTTTACAACGGCAGCTTCGCGAACGGCGCCAGCTTCAGCGGCCTCATCGTCCCCCGCTTGCATCGCGGGCCGGGTCATCATCTTCGTCCCACCGGCAGCGCGCCTGCTCCGCTGCTCGGCGGCCGGGTTGCATTGGAGAGGTTGGATTGAGAGCTGCGGCCCCTGCCTCACCCTGCTGTCGGGGGTCGGCCTGGGCACGCTGCTAATGCCGGTGGTGGCGCTGTTTATTCCGGTGGAAATCGCGGTGGCACTGACAGCGGTGGTGCGTCTGACGAACAATCCCTGCAAGCTCGCCCTCCTGGGCGTGCAGGCGGATCGCGCGGTGCTGGCGGAGTTTGCCGCCGCTAGCGGAGAATAAGTCCTTGCAACAGAAATTTCTTGTTTGTAACATCTCTTTCATGGCTGTTCTTTCCTGGCTTCTACTGCTGCACAGCTTGCCCGCGAAAAGCGGCGCGCTACGCCTCTCCCTGTGGCGGCATCTGAAGCGGCTCGGCGCGGTGCCGCTGAAGACATCCGCATCCGTGCTGCCCGACCGCCCTGATCTCTACGAGAGCTTTCAGTGGCTGGCGCAAAGCCTCCGCCAGCAGGGAGGTGAGGCCACGCTCATCCGCGCCAATGACATCGACGGTATTAGCGACGATGAAATCGTGGCGCTCTTCCAGAAAGCGCGCGCGGCTGACTACGAGGAGATCCTTAACGCGGCCCGCGCGCTGCTTCCCAAGGGCAAAAAGAAGCTCGCGCTGCCGGAGGCGGCTCTTGAAAAGCTCGTTGCTCGATTTCAAGCCGTGCGGAGGATTGATTACTTCGACTGTCCGGCATTGGTGAAGGTGACTTCGGTGCTCGCAAGTCTGCGCGGCGGCAATGATGTCCGCCTGCAAAAAAAATTGCCAACGAAGGACTTTCAAAAGCGTCTCTGGCTCACGCGCCCGCGACCCGAGGTGGACCGTGTCGGCTCTGCGTGGCTGATCCAGCGCTTCATTGATCCCGAGCCCACTTTTGTCTTTGCGGCGGAGAGCGCGGCTCATCCCACGGCTCTGCCTTATGATATGGTGGGTGTGGAATTCGGCCATCATGGTGACGACTGCACCTTTGAGACTCTGGTGAAACGCTTTGCCCTAAATGATCCAGGGGTGAAAAAAATTGCCGCCATCATTCACGATGCCGATCTCGGCGACGGACGCCACGGCACGCAAGAGGGCGCTGGATTGCTGGCTGTCTTTCGCGGATGGGCGCGGATGGGCTGGAGCGATCATGACATCCTTGCACGCGGCTTCGAATGCTTCGACGCCCTCCACCTCCTACTCTCCCGCAAATGATGCCCTCGTTCAAGGCAGCTCTGTTTTTTTGGTTGAAACTCGGCTGCATCAGTTTTGGCGGTCCAGCTGGGCAGATCGCCATCATGCACAAGGAATTGGTGGAAAAGCGCCGCTGGATCAGTGAGACGAATTTCCTTCACGCGCTGAACTTTTGCATGATGCTGCCCGGTCCGGAAGCCCAGCAACTCGCAACGTATCTCGGCTGGCGGCTGCACGGGGCCAGGGGGGGGATCGCGGCAGGAGCGTTGTTCGTGCTGCCGTCGGTGTTTATCTTGTTCGGGCTGAGTTGGCTGTACATGGCTGGCGGGCATCTGCGGTGGCTGGCGGCGATCTTTTCAGGCCTTCTCGGTGCGGTGATTGCAATCGTGGCGGAGGCAGTGCTGCGCATCGGTGAAAAGACATTGAAAACGCCCGCGCTGTGGTGTGTGGCCTTACTGAGCTTCATCGCGATCCACTTTTTCCACGTCTCGTTCGTGCTCATCATCGCGGCGGCGGGGTTGTTAGGATTATGGGGGCCACGTCCGCACTTTCCCGCCGTAAAAGGCCACGGGGAGGCAAAACACAATTCGGAACCGATTGAGATGCCTCCCGTGCCGGCAGCGACCAGGGGCCGCACGCTGCTGGTGAGTGTGACCTGCCTGACGCTGTGGTGGCTGCCGGTTTTGTTCATCGTCGCCTGGCTCGGCTGGGGCAGCACGCAAGCGCAGCAGGGCTTTTTTTTCAGCAAGGCGGCGCTGGTAACCTTTGGCGGAGCTTACGCGGTGTTGCCCTATGTGGCGCAGCAGGCGGTGGAGACGCACGGATGGCTCTCGCACGCACAGATGATGAGCGGTCTCGCGCTCGCGGAAACCACGCCGGGTCCACTCATCATGGTTCTGCAATTTGTGGGCTTCGTCGGTGGTTGGCAGCATCCGGGCGTGCTCAGTCCGCTCGCCGGGGCGACTCTGGGGGCGTTGATCACCACCTGGGTCACCTTCATGCCTTGTTTTCTTTTTGTCTTTCTCGGCGCTCCGCACATCGAAAAACTCGGCGAACAGCCCAAACTCAGCGCCGCGCTCACCTCCCTCACCGCGGCCGTGGTGGGGGTCATTCTCAACCTCGGTGTGAAATTCACCCAGGACGCCCTCTGGTCTCACAAAGGCGGTTTTGATTTCTTTGTCGCTCTGCTGGCCGTTGCCTCTTTCATCGCCATGAAACGCTTCAAGCTTGGTCTCATGCTTGTGATCAGCATTTGCGCGGTTTTGGGGCTGCTCAAACACCTGATCACCGGCTAATATTGGTTGAAAGACCACCGCTGGCTTCGAGTTGAAGTTTGCCCCTTCTGGTTTTCGGCCAACATCCTCTAGCTCCTTCAAATGTCTCTCGCCCGTTTTGCCCTCCGTCATCCCTGGACCGTGATCGTCGCCGTGGTGGCGGTGGCTCTGGGGGCGGGGCTGGCGCTGAAGCGGATGACGCGGGACATCTTCCCGCCGCTGGGCATCCCGACGATCTATGTGGCGCAGCCTTACGGCGGCATGGACCCGCTGCAGATGGAGGGCTACCTGACCTACCGTTACGAGTACCATTTCCTCTACATCGCGAACATTGCGCACGTCGAGAGCAAGTCGATCCAGGGCGCCTCGATCATGAAGCTGCAGTTTCATCCGGGCACGGACATGAGCCAGGCGATGTCGGAGACGGTGGCGCAGGTGAACCGCAGCCGCGCCTTCATGCCGCCGGGCACGGTGGCGCCCTTCATCATGCGCTTTGACGCGGGCAGCGTGGCGGTGGGGCACCTGGTCTTTTCCACGGACGATCCCAACATCACGCTCAACCAGATGCAGGACCAGGCGCTGAACCGGGTGCGGCCGGCCTTCGCCACCCTGCCCGGCGTGTCGGCGCCGCCGCCCTTCGGAGGCAGCTCGCGCGCCATCGTGATCAACGTCAATCCGGACCGCATGAAGTCCTACGGCTTCTCGCCGGACGACATCGTGCAGGCCATCGCCAAGGGCAATCCGATCAGTCCCTCCGGCAACATGAACCTGGACGGCAAGTATCCCATCGTGCCGACCAACGCCATCGTCTCCAATGTGAAGGATCTGGAGGCGGTGCCGCTGCGTCTTAGCGAGCAGGGCGCGGTCTTCATCCGCGACGTGGCCACTGTGTCCGACTCCGCCGATGTGACGACCTCCTACGCGCTGGCGAATGGCAAGCGCACGGTTTATCTGCCGGTGACGAAACGCGCCGAGGCCTCGACGCTGGAGGTGGTCAAAAAGGTGCGGGAGAGCATCCCGGAATTTCAGAAGCTGCTGCCGGACGGCATCAAGGTGAGCTTTGAGTTCGATCAGACGCCGGTGGTCAAGCGCGCCATCCGGGACCTGGTCAAGGAGGGCGCGCTGGGCGCGCTGCTGACGGGATTGATGGTGCTGCTTTTCCTGCGCGACCTGCGCACCGCCTTCATCGTGGTGATCAACATTCCGCTGTCGCTGCTGGCGGCTTCGTTCGCCCTTTGGGTCACCGGGCAGAACATCCACCTGATGACGCTCGGCGGCATGGCGCTGGCGGTGGGCATTCTGGTCGATGAGGCCACAGTGACGGTGGAAAACATCCACACCCATCTTGCGCGCGGCCGCTCCCTGGCGCGCGGGGCGCTGGACGGGACCGATGAGACGACGCTGCCGCGTCTGCTGGCGATGCTGTGCATTCTGGCGGTGTTCATTCCCGCCTTCTTCATGGAGGGCGCGGCGCAGGCGTTGTTCGTGCCGCTGGCGCTGGCGGTGGGGTTTGCAATGGCCGCCTCCTTCATCCTGTCGAGCACGCTGGTGCCGGTGTTGTCGGTCTGGTTGCTGCCGAAAAAGGGAGTGCATCAGGAGGAGAAGCCCGGTCTGCTGGCGCGTGCTTACCAGGGCATCGCGCGCGCCGCGGTGGCGATGCGCTGGGTGCTGGTGCCGGCTTATCTGGCGGGGGCGGTGCTGATCGTGGTGACCTTTGGCCCGTTTCTGGGATCGGAGATTTTCCCGCGCACGGACAGCGGGCAGTTCGCGGTGCGTTTCCGCGCGCCGAGCGGCACGCAGGTGGGCATCACCGAGGAGATTGCGAAGAAAATTCTGGAGGTGGTGGCGCGTGAGGCGGGCGGTGAGGACAAGATCGAAATGTCCATCGGCATGGTGGGCGTGCACAATTCGAGTTTCCCGGTGAACCTGGTGCATCTCTGGAACGGCGGACCGGAGGAGGGCTGGCTGGCGGTGCAGTTGCGCCCAGGGTCCGGGGTGCGGATCGACGCCTTTCGGGAGCGTTTGCGCGAGGTGCTGGGGCAGGAGCTGCCGCAGGTGCGGCTCTCCTTTGAGCCGCAGGACATCGTCAGCCGGGTGATGAGTTTCGGCTCGCCCACGCCGTTGGAGATCGCGGTGAGCGGTCCGACGCTGGCCAGCAGCAAGGAGCACGCGGAAAAGATTCAGGCGAAGCTGGCGGAGCTGCCGTTTCTGCGCGACGTGCAGATCGCGCAGACGCTGGACGCGCCTGCGGTGAACGTGCAGATCGACCGCGAGCGCGCCGGCTTGCTGGGGGTGAATGTGGAGGACGTGACGCGCTCGCTGGTGGCGGCGACAACCTCCAGCCGCTTCACCACGCCGGTGTTTTGGGGCGATCCCGGCACGGGCATCAGCTTCAACGTGCAGGTGCAAATTCCCGAGGACCGCACGCAGAGTTTGGAGGACCTGGGCAACATGCCGGTGACCTCCGCCAGCGGCGCGCCGGTGCTGCTGCGCAATCTGGCGAAGATCGAACAGGGCACGACGGTGGGCACCTACGAGCGCTTCAACATGGTGCGCGTGGTGAGCCTGACCGCGAACATCGAGGGCGCGGATTTTGGCTCGGCGTTAAAGGCGGTGCGGCAGGCCCTCGCCGAAGTGGGGCCGGCGCCTGATGGCAAGACGAAGGTCGAATTGCGCGGGCAGGTGGTGCCTTACGAGCAGTTGTTTGAAGGCTTCAGCGCCGGGTTGGTGGTGGCGATTGTGGTGATCTTCCTGCTGTTGTGCGCGAATTTCCAAAGCCTGCGCCTGGCACTGGTGGTGGTGTCCACTCTGCCGGCGGTGCTTGCGGGCGTGGTGCTGGCTCTGTTTTTCACCGGCACCACCCTCAACATCCAGTCCGCGATGGGCTCCATCATGGCCATGGGCGTGGCGGTGGCGAACGCGATCCTGCTGGTGACCTTCGCCGACCGCGAGCGCCTGCGCACCGGGGGTGACCGGCGTGCAGCGGCGGTGACCGGGGCGGTGAGCCGGTTGCGTCCCATTTTGATGACGAGTTTCGCCATGATCGCCGGCATGATGCCGCTGGCGCTCGGCCTCGGCGAGGGCGGTGATCAGACGGCACCGCTGGGCCGCGCGGTCGTCGGCGGTCTGGCCCTGGCGACGCTGGCCACGCTGGGGGTGCTGCCAGCGGTGTTTGCGCTGCTGGCCAGCAAGAAAGGCACCACCGCCAGCCTCGATCCCGAGGATGAGCAGAGCGCGCTTTATGAGGGAGCGCAATAGGACGAATCCGACCCATCAGACTTATCAGACCCACCCATGAAAACTCTCCTGCTCATTACCCTGCTCGCCACTCCGGCGTTTGCGCTCGAACTGCCCGCCACCAAGCCGCAAAAAGGCACCATTCACCGCTGGATCACGCTGCCGGCCAGTCTGGCACCGTGGCAGGAGGTGGAACTCAAGGCGCGGGTGGATGGATATGTGAAAAAGCTGATGGTGGACAAGGGTGACCTGGTCAAGGCGGGTGATGTTTTGGTCGAGATCGAGGTGCCGGAGCTGGAGGCGGATTTGATCCGGCATCGCGCCGAGATTACGGCGGCGGAGGTGGAGGTGAAACGTTTGCACGAGGCACGGTCGAAATCGCCTGATCTCATTCTGCCGCAGAATGTCGATGACGCGGAGGCGCGGCTGGCGATCGCCAAGGCGGGCATGGAGCGCGCCACCACCCTGCTGGCGTTCGCGCAAATCAAGGCGCCGTTTGACGGAGTGATCACGGACCGGCGCGCGGATCCGGGTGCCTTCGCTGGCGCGGGCGGCGGCACCTTGCTGAAGCTGACCGACACCAAGACCCTGCGGCTGCAAGTGCCGGTGATCGAGGTGGAGACGGGTCATCTCAAAGCCGGTCAGCAGGTGGAGGCGAAGATCGACGCCCTGGGCAGTGAGGTGGTCAAAGGCAGCCTGTCGAGGCTGGCGGGCGCGCTTGATCCGGCGACGCGCACGATGCTGGTGGAGGCGGATTTTGCCAATGAGAATGGCCGGCTGCGTCCCGGCATGTTTGCCACCGCGCGTCTGGCGTTGGAGCAGCGCGACAACGCCACTCTCATTCCAGTGGCGGGCTTGGTGAAGGAAAAGGTGAACAGCTATGTGTTCAAGCACGAGGGAGGCAAGGCGAGGCGCGTCCAGGTGCAGCCCGGTTTCAACGACGGGGTGAAGGTGGAGATCCCCGACCTCAAGGCTGACGAGGTGATCCTGCTGCCGGGTGCGACGGTGCTGGTGGACGGGCAGGAGGTGGGGGTGAAATCAACGCCATGAAAAATTCGAAAATCGAAGCTCGAAATTCGAAAATGACCGCGCGTCGCTTGGCGGTGGTTGAGCGCCCTTTCTGAACTGAACCCGGCCATTTGATTAACTTCCGCACCCATGAATTAGTCCCCATCCGCCCTCGCGCCTTCGAGCTTCGAATTTCGAATTTTGCCTTCTTTACCTCTCAACTGACTCCAGCTTCCCGAGTCCCTTCCCTCTCCGATCATGCACGTCACACCTTCAGTCGCGACTTCATCTTCGAGCTTCGAATTTCGAATTTCGATTTTTTCGCTTTTCCTTTGCCTGCTGAATCCGCTCGCCGCCGCCGACCCCAACTTCGTCGATCTGCGCACGGTGATGCGGCTGGCGGGGGCGAATAATGACGAAATCGAACTGGCGCGGGTGCGGCACGCGCAGGCCATTGCCGAATCAAAGCAGGCTTGGCAGCGCTTCTGGCCCACGCTGACCGTGGGCGCGGCTTACCGCGGGCATGAGGGACGGGTTCAGGACATTGCCGGTGATGTGTTCGACGCCCGCAAGCAACAGTACACCGTGGGCGGCACGGTGATCGTGGACTGGTCGCCGGGCGATCTTTATTTTCAAGCACTGGTGGCGCAGCAGCGGGCGCAGGCGGCGGAGCAACTGGCCGAGGCGACACGCCAGGACATCGTGCTGGAGGCGGTGGAGCGTTATTATGACCTGCTCTCCGCCGAGGCCGACGTGGCGGTGATTGAGGATGATCTGCGGGTCGTTCAGGACTATGCGAAGCAGCTCGAAGGCGCGGTGACGGCGGGCACCGCCTTCAAAGCCGATTTGCTGCGCGTGCAGACGCAGATCAGCCGCGCGCGCCTGCAAGTGCGCCGGGGGCAAGAGACACGCGATGTGCGGGCGGCGGCGCTGGCGGAGACCCTGCGGCTGACGCCGGATGCGAGACTGCGGCCCGCCAAAGCGGATTTGGTGCCGGTGATCCTGACCCAGGCGGCCGGCGGTGCGGATTTGGTGGAGCAGGCGGTGACCCGGCGCGCGGAGGTGGCGGCGGCGGACGCAGCCAGCATGGCGGCGGCGACCGAGGAAAAACGCAGCCGGGTGGCGCCGTTGGTGCCGAGCGTGCAGGCGGGCTACATGGGAGGCGGGCTTGGGGGCGGCTTTGCCGGTGATTGGGGGAATTTCGGTGACACACAGGATTTCTACATCGGCCTCGGCTGGAAGATTGGACCGGGTGGTTTGTTTGATCGCCAGCGCCGCCGCATTGCCGATGCGCAGTTGCAAAGCGCCGAACTCCAGGGCAAACAGGTGCGCGCCGCCATTGGTCGGGAAGTGGTGGAGGCGCAGGCCCGGACCAAGTCGGCCAAGGACCAGATTCAACTCTGCGACGAGGCGGTCGGCACCGCGGAGGAAATGGCCAAACTGGCGCAGGAACGGCAGGCGAGCCAGATCGGCGTGGTGCTGGAGTATTTGCTGGCGCGCGAGGAATTGACCAAGGCCAAGCGCGACCGCGTCACCGCCGTGGCGGCGCATAACAAAGCCCAGCACACCCTGCTGCGTGCCTTGGGGGGGGGGACGGAGGCGGCGGAAAAGTAGCCGGATTCCTGCAAAAGAGCGTTGACGCTCAGCGGGCGAACCCGTTAAATGAGCATGCCAAATCCAAAAATTACGACTCCGGTCCCATTTCCATGAGCGAATCCGAACTTCCGCCACCCAATCCGCCGACTCCCAAAACCAGCGCTGTACCGCTCAAAAAAGAGACAGTGCGCATCACCTTAAGGGCGCGGCCTGGCGCCGGTGTCACCCAGGCGCGTGAAGCAACGTCTCCGGTGACCGTGCCGCAGCCCGCCAAAAAAGCCACGGCGCCGATTCAACTGCCCTCCGCGCCCCTGCCGCCGCCCGCGCCGAAGTCGAGCACTTCGCCGGTGTCCCTGCCTGCGGCTCCGATGCCGCCGCCCTCCATTCCGCGGCCGACTGCGGCCGCGCCCGTTGCTCCGACCGCGCCGCGCCCACCCGGGGCGCCGCCCACGGCGCCGCGCCCAGCCACACCGGCAGCGCCTGCCGCGCCGCGCCAGGAGACAGGGGCCATGACCACTCCGCTTGCGCCGCGTCCCGCCCCGCGTCCCGTTGGGGCTGGCACCGCTCCGATGGCGGCGGGTCCCGGCACCACCGAACTGCCGAAAGCCACGGTCAAAATCCAGGTGCCAACCGGCGGGCCAGGTCCGCGTCCGCGCATTGCCACGCCCGCCTCCGCGCCGATCAAACGCGCGGCGAAGGAGGACAGCGAGCAGTTCTATGAGGAAAAGGATCCCGAGGCGGGTTTGGTGCCGCTGTCCGTGGTCTGCATGGTGCTCGGCGTCGTGCTGTTGGTGGTGCAAATGCTGGGCACGGATGTGGTGACCACTGCTCCGGCCAACCAGCCCTCGCCCATCATGGTGCCGGAAGTGGTGCGGGTGGACTGGGAAAACAAGGATGCCACCGGCGCCTGGAGAAACAGCTTCGACCGCATCCTGCCGCAGATTCCCCAATAGCCGGTTTTGACCGAACTGCCGAACCCCCTGACTTCTCTTTTCTCATGCAAGCCCTTGCCTGGTTGGTCTTCATTCTCTCCGCCGTCACCCTGGTGCTCAACGTGATGACACGTTCGGGCGGTTGATCCCCGGCAACCGGTTGCCGCGGTCATGACCAAGGGCGAACTTCGGGCCGGGTTCCGCGCCCAACTGCGCGCCCGTCAATCCTTGACTTTGGAGCGTGCTCTGCGCTCCTTGGAAGCGCGCGTGCGGGAATGGTGCGGGCGCCTGCCCGCCGGGCAAACTCTCACGCTTTTTGGCGGGCTGCCCGGCGAACCGGATTTGGTCTCCACCGCGGCGGAGGACCTCCGCGCGGCAGGTCATCGTGTCGCTCTGTTTGCGCTGCGAGCAGACGAGCGCGGGGAGATGGACGCATGGTCGCTCGAAGACGGCGCCGGAGTGAGACGCGGGTTCGGCGGGGTTTGGGAGCCGGAGATCACGAGAGGGCGATTGATTTCGCCGGCGGAGATCGCTGTGATCCTGGTGCCGGGTCTGTTCTTTTGCCCGCAAAGCGGCGCCCGTCTTGGTCGCGGCGGCGGCTTTTATGATCGTTACCTGGCTCGCGCCACCTCCGCGCTCAAAATCGGCGCGGCCCTGGAGTGGCAACTGCGGGAGGGCCTGCCAGTGGAGGCGCACGATCAGAAAATGGACGCCATCTTGACCGAGGAGCGTTGGCTTGACTTCAGGCGCTGAGCCATCACGGCTCAAGCCAGCAGAGGAGGCGTCATCTCAAATGGCGGGATGACCGCGGCGACGGGTTTGCCCTCGCTGGTGGCGCCGAAAAAAGTGCCGGCGGCCGTGCTCTCGGATTTGATGACGTGATACGAGTTGTAGGTGAAGCTTTGACCGGGTGCGAGCGAGGGAAACTGCCCGACCACGCCATCGCCCTCCACCACCAGGGTGTCTCCGTCCGCGTCCTTCACGATCCATTTGCGCCCGAAGATATTGACGGTCTCCGGCGAGGCGTTGTGGATCGAAATCTGATAAACGAAAGGATGCGGGCGGTCGGGAGGCGCCGGACGGGAGGCGTCATAGACGACGCTGTCCACCGTCACCGTCAATCCGTCCAGGGTTTCAAATTTGGCTGCCACAAGTGCGTCAGACTACATCTCTTGGGTTCAGGCTCAAGCGGCAATCCTTGCACACCCGATTGCGCGGCACTCGCTGCTGGCTAAAATGCAAGCGATGAGCGCCAGTCAGCTTCCCATACTCACCATCGCCGGATCGGACAGCTCCGCCGGCGCGGGCATTCAGGCGGACCTGAAGACGATGGCGGCGCAGGGGTGCTACGGTTTGAGCGCGGTCACTGCGGTCGTCTCCGAGACACCGGGCCGGGTCTCGCGTTTGAGCTTGGTGGACCCGGATTTGATCGAGGATCAAATCCGCGTGCTCTTCGAGGGGTTTCCCATCGTCGCCGCCAAGACCGGCATGGTGGGAGGCGCGGAACAGGTGCGGACCGTGGCAGCGGCGTGGCGTCAACATGGCGCGGGTTTGCCACTGGTGGTGGATCCAGTGATGGTGGCCACAGGCGGCGGCAAACTGCTGGAGGATGAGGCGGTGATAGCTCTGATCGAGCTGCTGCCGCCGCTGGCGACCCTGCTCACACCGAACATGGACGAGGCGGCGGTTTTGTGGGGTAGGGAAGTCGCCGACCGGGAGGCGATGGCGGCTTGCGCGCAAGATTTGGCGGCGCGCTTTGGCACGGCGGTGCTGGTCAAGGGTGGTCATTTGGGGGGCGACAGCGCCGACGATGTGCTGTGTCATGCGCAGGGGCTGGAGTGGTTCGAGGGCAGGCGGGTGCATGGCGTGCAAACTCATGGCACGGGTTGCAGTTACTCGGCGGCGATTGCTTGCGGCCTGGGTGCGGGGCTGGCGCTCAGCGAGGCGGTGAGCCGGGCCAAAAGCTTCATCGCGCGGGCGATCTCGGAACATTTTGAATGGAAATCCACGGCAGGTGGCGTCATTCATGCGCTCAATCATCTCGGATAAAAGCTCCATGAAACCCGACCGCCGCCGCCTTGCCCGCACCGGTTTCTTTTTGCCGGTGATTGCGCTGGTCTTCGGTGGTCAGACTTTTTTGCTCGCCAAGGAAACGGGAGACGACTTGAGCCAGGCCGGTGTGCAGGCCGCGTTTCAGATTCTCCGCCAGGATTACATCAGGAGTGGCGACCTCGATTTCGCGACGCTCAACCGCGCCGCGCTCGATGGCCTGCTGCGGCATTTGCAGGCCGGTGCCCGCATCGTACCGCTGGCAGAAAGCAAGGCGGAGGGCAAATCCGAGCCGCAAGTGCTGAGCGCGATGCTCGCGGACCGGATCGGCTGGGTGCGGCCGATGACGTTCGCCAGCGCCGAGATCGAGATGCTGCGCGCCGCGCTGCGGCGCTTGCGGAATGAGGGATGTCAGGCGCTGCTTTTGGATTTGCGCGAATCTTCGCCGGACGCGGTGTTTGAGACAGCGGCCGGCATGGCGGACTGTTTCGTGCCGGAGGGGCGGACCCTTTTTCGTCTAGCCCAAGCTGGAAAGAGCGACACGGAGATTTTCATCAGCACGCGCGCTCCTGACTGGGAGGGGCCGGTTGTGGCGCTGGTCAATGGCGGCACCAGCAGTGCTGGCGAGGCAGTGGCTGCCGTGTTGCGGGAAATGCGGCTGGCCATGCTGGTGGGAGAGACGACGCGCGGAGCCACCGCCCGTTATCAGACACTGCCGCTGGATGAAGGGCACGCCCTGCAATACGCCAGCGCGGAGATGCTGCTGGCGGATGGCAGGTCACTGTTTCAGAAAGGAGTGTCTCCGGATCTGGAAGTGATGATGAGCGAGGAGGCTGTGCGGGCCGCAGTCAAGCTCATGACCCAGGGTCGTGTGCGCGAATTGGTGCATGAAACCGCGCGCCAACGCTTCAACGAGGCCGCTCTGGTGGCGCGGCGCAACCCGGAACTGGAGTCCTACCTGCGTCGCTCCTCCGAGGCGGGCGACAGCGAGGATCGCCTCCCGCAAACCGACCCGGTCTTGCAGCGCGCCGTGGATTTGCTGCAATCAAACTGGAAACTGGAGGGCTTTCGGTTGCCGTGGAATGAGCGCGCGCCAAAGGACAAGCCAGCGGAGTCCGAGCCGATGCCGGAAACCCGCAAGGCCACTCCGGTTTCAGAGCTGCCCGTCAATTAACATGACCGCCGACATTCCTGACAGCATCGAAGCCATTGTCGTCGTCGCGCGCGTGCTGGGCGGACGCACCGCGAGGGTGCGCTTGTCGAACGGTCGCGAGGTGTTTGGTTACGCCGGCAAATCCGCCGCCATCAAAGACTTGGCTGAAGGAGACGCCTGGCGCGCGCGCCTGTTCGTGGCGGACTTCAGTCGCGCGGAGTTGCTGGCACCGGCGGACGTGGATCAAATCGCCAAGTCCATCTGATAAAAGTCGTGGAAGACCTGGCGATAGACCTCGCGCTTGAATTTTGGCACCCAGTCGAGTTGAAACAACGCCGGGGGAATCCAGCGCCAGCGGCCGAACTCTTGATTGTGCGCGTCGAGGCGGATGTCCTCGTCGCGGCCTAAAAAGCGGCAGCGGAAATAGGTCTGCTCCTGGCCGCCGTAGATGCCGTACTTCAGACGGTTTTTGGGAAAGGCATAGCGGTAGCCGCTGCGCGTCTCGATCACCTCCACAAGCTCGGACCTGACGCCGATCTCCTCCTCCAGCTCGCGGAAAAAGGCATTCTCCAAACTCTCGCCGCTGTCCACGCCGCCCTGCGGGAACTGCCAGGCGCCTTTCATCCCGAGGCGTTCCGCCACGAAGATTTCCCCGGTGGCACGCTCCAGGATGGCGGCGACGTTGGGTCGGAAAAGGATGGGCAGGGTTGCAGGAACCGGAGGGGCTTCGTCGGGCATTACTTTCGTGCCTTGCATACCGCAGGACACCGGCCATGACACGATCTTTTACGGGAAAATGCAGGAGGCTTGAGGTCAGGCCAGCGCCGCGGCGCGTTTCCCAAACCAGGCCAGGAATTCGCGGTTGCCATCGGTGCCGGTGATGGGGGAGGGGATCAAGCCGCGCCACTCCAGATCGGGGCGGTCTTCCACGAACTTTTTGATGCGGGCGCAGGCGCGCTCATGCGACTCGGGATCGCGCACGATGCCGCCGGGACCGATGTCCTCCCGCGCCAGCTCGAACTGCGGTTTGACCAGCACCACCGCCTGGCCGCCGGGCTTGAGCAGTTCCAGCACGGCGAGCAGCACGAGGGTCAGCGAGATGAACGAAAGGTCCGCCACCAGGATGTCCGCCGGTTCCGGCACGTCCTCGGGTTTGAGGTGGCGCGCGTTGATGTTTTCGCGCGCGACGACGCGCGGATCGCTGCGCAGCTTCCAGACGAGCTGGTTGGTGCCGACATCGAAGGCGAACACGCGGCGGGCGCCGTGTTGCAGCAGGCAGTCGGTGAAGCCGCCGGTGGAGGCGCCGATGTCCAGGCCCGTCAGGCCGGTGACGTCGATGGCAAAGGCGCGCAGGGCGCCCTCCAGCTTCAAGCCGCCGCGGCTGACGTAGCGCGGCGGTTCCTTGACGCGCAGCCGCGCGTCCGGCGGCAGCGGCGTGCCGGGTTTGCTGGCGGGGGTGTCATTGACCAGCACCTTGCCGGCCAGGATCAGGCGGCGCGCCTGTTCGCGGGAGTCGCACAGGCCCTGCCGCACCAGTTCCACGTCGAGCCGCTGCCGTGGCATGAGGACAGGTGCGCTTATGGAGCGGGGCTGATCTGCACCAGTTCGTCCCCCTCCTTCATCGCGACTCCGATGGGGGTGGAAAGCGGCAGGATGTCGGCGATGGCCTCGTTTTCCTCCATGGTCTCCGTCAGCGCCACGCGACCGACCACTGAAGCGCCGCGGCGCACGTCGAATTTCATGCCCGCTTCCATGTTTTTGGCCGTGCCGGCGTCGATCAGGACGAAGCCTTCGTTCAGATGCACCTCTTTGATGCGCGCGATCGCCGGCAGGGTGAGCAGGTGGCTTTGTTGCGCGGTGAGGGCGAGCGCCGCTTCTTGTTCGGGTTCCGGTGCGTCTGTGCCAGCCACCGCCGGCGGGGGGGAGATGATCGCGCTCGGCGCGCTGGCTCCGCCGATGATGGGCCGGTCCGCGGATTGCGGCAATGGCGGCGGCGGTTTGGGGGGGGCAGTCTTGGGCAGGACGGGGGACTCCAGCAGGCCTGGCATCGGCTCGGCGCCGGCGGCGAGCTGGTCGTTTTGCCGTTGCCGGAACAACAGCACTTCGATGCGCGCCTCCCTGGCCTCTTGGTACGCCTGCCAGGCGACAAAGGCGGTGACACCGAGCAATCCGAAACAAAGAGTGAAGGCAAACCAGACGAACTTCATGGAAAAGAAGTTTCAGAGTAATGGAAACGGAGCTTGAATCCAGCTCGAATTCGAGATTCACCTTGGCGCCGATGACACAATACCTCCAGCGGGCGCGCGTTTGTCTCGCCATCCCCGGTTTCGCCGCCCTGTCCATGCTGTTGCTGCCCGCCTGCGCGTTGCGCGGCACCTGGGGCAAGAGCAAGCTTCAATCCGGGATCGACGAGGTCGCGGCCACAGCTCCGGAGGCATGGACGGCGCCGGTCGCCATCAAATCCGGCAGCGCTGACGGCTGGCTCAGCGAGTACGCCAGCGCGGCCTTGACCAAGCTGGTGCGCGAGGCGCAGGCCGCCAACCCGGACCTGCGCGCCGCCGCCGCCCGGGTCGAGCAGGCGCGGGCGCAGCTCGGTCTGGCCATGGCGCCGCTGCTGCCGCTGCTGGGCGCTGATTTCGGCGCCAATCGCGCGCAGCGTCCGGGCGACCAGCGCTTCCCCGGTCTCGGCCAGCGGGCCAACCGTTTCACAACGGGTATCGATGTCTCCTGGGAGCCGGATTTTTGGGGCCGGCTCTCGGATGAGCGTCGCGCCAGCCGCGCGCAACTGATCGCGAGCGACGCCGAATTTTACGCCGCCCGGCTCTCGCTGGCCGCCAACACGGTGAAGGCGGTGGTCACCCTGACCGCGGCCCATTTGCAGACGGATCTGGCCCGCCGCAACGTGGAGGCCCGCCGGCTCCAGCAGCAGCTTCTGGAAAAACAGCTCGACCGCGGGCTCGATCCGGAGCGCGCCGCGCTCGATGTCAGCCTGGGCCGCGCCGATCTCGCCCGCGCCGAATCCGAGCACTCGCTGCAAAAACAGGCGCTCGACGCCGCCCGGCGCGCTCTGGAAACGCTGCTGGGTCGTTACCCCGCCGGACGTGAGGACGGACTCGCCACGCTGCCGGAACCACGCGGCCATGTGCCCGCCGGGCTGCCTGCCAGCCTGCTGGCGCGGCGACCGGATTTGATCGCCGCGGAGAACCGTCTCTATGCCGCGCTCAACCAGGAGAGCGCCGCGCGCAAGGCGCTGCTGCCCGGCATTCGCCTGACCGGGGATCGCGGCTACAGTTCCCAGGAGTTGAGCAACCTGATCACTACCCCAGGGACGGTCTGGACCCTCGCCGGTCAAGTGACCCAACCGCTGTTTGAAGGCGGTCGTTTGCGCGCCGGGATCAAACTGGCGCAGGCGCGTTATGATGAGTCGCTGAATCAGTACGCGGCATCAGCGCTGGTGGCGTTTCAAGAAGTGGAGACCGCGCTGGCCGCCGAGCGTTATTTGGTGGAGCAGCAGGAGCAGCTCCGCCGCGCCGCCGAGGAGGCGGAGCGCTCGGAAAAGCTGGCGCAGGGGCAGTATGAGCGCGGCTTGGTCGATGTGCTGACGCTGCTCGACTCCCGCCAGCGCGCGTTCGAGGCGGGCCGCGCCCTCATCGCCACCCGCGCCCAACGCCTTCGCAACCGCGCCGACCTCCACCTTGCCTTGGGCGGCGGGTTTTAACGAGTATATCAGGCCTCGCGCAGGAGGATGGCATCGACGTTGGAGGCGTCGTAGAGGGCGTCGGAGAGGATGACGATGGGGTCGCCGGGTTGCAGCAGGCCTTTTTGGCGCAGGAGGTTCATCGCCGACCGGATGTTGGCGTCCGGGTTGCCTTTTTCAAAGGGCATGTGCAGTGGATGCACTCCGCGGGCCAGGGTCAGGGTGCGGCTCACATTGAGGTGCGGGGTGAAGGCGAAGATGGGCGCGAATTCGGGCCTTTGGTGGGCGAGCAGGTGCGCCATCACGCCGCGCAGGGTGAAGGTGACGAGCTTGCTGCCGGGGATGGAGTTGGCCAGCACGATGGCGGCCTTGGCGGTTTTGTGCTTGTTGGTTTTCAACGGCGCGTCGGAGGCGAAGCGGCCGGAGGGATAACGCGTCTCAATGCGCCGCGTCACGGTGTCCAGCACCGCGACGCATTTGTCCGGGTAGCGGCCGATGCTGGTCTCGCCGCTGAGCATGACGCAGTCCACCTGTTCGATGACCGCGTTGAAAATGTCGGTGACCTCGGCGCGTGTTGGCACCGGATTTTCGATCATGCTCTCCAGCATTTGCGTGGCCACGATCACTTTGCGGCCATGGTAGGAGCAGCGCTCGATGATGTCGCGTTGAATGATGGGCAGATCCTCGACGGGCAGTTCGGAGCCGAGGTCGCCGCGCGCGATCATGATGCCGGCGGAGGCTTCGACGATGGTGTCGAGGTTGTCGAGCGCCTGCTGGTTTTCGATTTTGGCAATGACCCGCGCGTTGCTTTTCTTTTGCTCCAGCAGCAGTTGCACATGCTGGATGTGACCCGGTTCGCGCGCGAAGGAGAGGGCCACGAAATCCACGCCCAGTTCGATGCCGAGGTCGAGGTCTTTGTAGTCCTTGCCGGTGAGCGGCGGCAGGCGCACGGGCACGCCGGGCAGGTTGATGTGGCGGCGGGAACGCATTTCCCCTCTCGTCATCACCTCGCCGATGATGCGGCGGTCGCCGACGCGCAGGACTTTGAGCTGGATGAGACCGCCGTCGATGTTGATCAGATTGCCCGGCTTGAGGTCATGGCAAAGCTCCGGGTAATTGACATCCACTGAGTAAGGCAGGGCGGGGGACAACTCCGCTTTGGTGCGCAATTCCACCTGATCGCCGGGATTGAGCTGCCAGGGGGACTCCACGTCGCCGGTGCGGATGGAAGGGCCGGTGAGGTCCATCAGGATGGCCACGTCCTTGCCGGCCCGCGCCGCCGCCTCCCGCACGTTGGCATAGACCTTGCGCGCCCACTCATGGGAGGCATGGCTCATGTTCAGGCGGATGAGGTCTGCTCCGGCATGAATGAGGGTCTCAATGCGATCCGGGGATTCCGTGGCCGGGCCGAGGGTGCAGAGGATTTTGGTCTTGCGAGTGGTGGGCATGTCAAATGAAGGGGGAGCCGGGGAGGCTGCCTACCATGTAGCAGGAATCGGGGAAGGCAGGTGAACTATTTTCATGGGGCGGCTGGCTCATGAAAGCGCGGGCAGGCCGGCATCGCGCAGGGCGGGAAAGTCCCGGCGCCAGTTGCGCGCTACCTCAGGATCGCAGAAGGCGCTCAGCACTTGCTCGCGGTCGCTCGCGTCGGCGATGATGACGCCCTGCGGGTCCACTACCACTGACCGCCCAGGATACTTGAAGTTCGGGTCGCGCCCGCAGCGGTTCACGCCTACCACCCAGGCTTGGTTTTCGATGGCGCGCGCCCGCAGCAGCGTCAGCCAGTGCTCCACCCGCGCCACCGGCCAACTGGCGATGCAAACCAGCATCTCTGCGCCACAGGCGGCCGCCTCGCGCGCCACCTCCGGGAAGCGCAGGTCGTAGCAGACCAGGGGCGCCATGCGCAGCCCGCCGAAGTCGAAGGCCACGGCCTTGTCTCCCGCCGCGTGCGCGGCCGATTCACCGCCGAGGCTGAACGGGAAACGTTTGGTGTAACGCGCGAGCAGGCGGCCGTCAGGAGCGAAGGCGAGCGCCTCGTTGCGCGGGCGGCCGCCGCTGGCGTCCCTGACCACGACCCCGCCGAGCAGCGCGCAGCCAAAGCGTTGAGCCAGATCCGCCATATAAACCTCCTGCCCGCCGCCTTCATCCTGCGCCGTCAGTTCCGTGCGCAAACTGAAGCCCGTCAAAAACATCTCCGGCAGCACGATCAGGCCGCCGGGTGGCACCGCCGCCGCCGCCAGCAGGCGGCGCGTCCGGTCCTGGTTTTCGGCCGGGGACTCCCAAACACAATCCAACTGCACAGCATGAACACGCATGGCCGACAGTCCGCGTGGTGTTGGCGCAATGCAAGCCGCACGCGGGCGCGCCAACGCGCGGCGGTTCGAGCCCGACTTTGAGGCTGGAGGGCACGGCGGCCGTTCTTCCCTCAGCGGCTCTGGAGCAGGCCTTTGAAGCCGATGATGATGAAGACCAAGCCGACGGCGCCAATGCCGATGAAGGCGGGGATGAGCCAGCCGCTGTCGCTGGTGGGCAAGCCGTAAATACTGACAGGGCTGCCTGCGGCGATGGCGGCGCTGTGCTTGGAGTAGCTGATGGAGACGGCGGCGATGAGGCCGAGGCCAAGGACGATGCGAACCAGAGAAGCCATGGTTAGAGGAGTGCGCTCAAGAGCATGGCGGCGCCGGACTCGCCTGGGCAAGCTTTTTTTCGTGCTTTTCGTGCGGGCAGGTTTTGAGTGGAAGCGGCTTACAGCCGTTTTGTTGGAACAGAAGCCTGGATTCTGGCGTGATCGGGCGCGTCGTGCCAATCCAATTCGCAGAAGCCCGCCCTGCCCGGCTTTGCGAAAGGTCTGCTAGGTCGTTGCGGCTTGACCGGACCGGGGTTTGGGTGTCATGGCTTGCGGCGCATGGTCTGGCTGCGGCGTCTCCGTCCTTTCGCGCTCGCGCTGGTGAGCGGGGTGGGGCTGCATTTTGCCTTTCCGCCGTGGAATTGGGAGGTGCTGGTGTGGGTTTGGCTGCTGCCGCTGCTGTCGCTGCTGTGGCCGCTGCGGGCGGAGGCGGCGTCGGCGGGGGCGTGGCGGCCGTTTCTGACCGGCTATGTGGCGGGGCTGGCGTTCTTTGTCCCGGATGTGGCCTGGGTGCGGCACTCGGCGCGGGTGATCCATGGGGCGCTGGACCATGCGTGGATCGGCTGGGGGCCGGAGCTGCTGGGGGTGGCGGCGTGGACGGGGTTGGCAGCCTACTGCGCGCTCTACTTCGGTCTGTGGGCATGGTTTGTGGCGCGCTTTGCGAGTCCTCAGGCGGAGCGGTTGACGGGGGGGGCGGCGGCGGTGAGCACGCTGGAGTCGCTGCGTTGCTGCACGCTGGCGGCGGCGGCGTGGGTGGGGTGCGAGTGGCTGCGGGGCTGGGTGCTGACGGGGTTTGGCTGGGATGGGCTGGGAGTGGCGCTGCATCGCAACACGGCGCTGATTCAGATCGCGGATGTGGCAGGGGTGACGGGGCTGGCGTTTCTGCCGGTGTTCCTGGCCTGCGCGGGCTGGGCGAATGTGATCCGGCTGGCGCGGCAGTGGCGTGGGGAGGGCGTGGCGCGGTCGCGCCTGGATTTCACACTGGCGATGGTGCTGCTGCTGGCGGTGGCGGTCTATGGGCTGCTGCGCATCCGGTCGCCGCTGCCGGAACAAGCGCTGGAAGTGCGGACGCTGCTGGTGCAGCCGAACGTGCCGCAGGTGGTGCGCTGGGATCCGGAGAAGGATTTGATGAGTTTTTATCAACGGCTGCACGAGCGGACGCTGCTCTATGCGGAGGCGCGGGGCGGGGAGGCGTCGGCGATGGACCTGGTGGTGTGGCCGGAGAACGCGGTGCCGGTGACGCTGGATCAGGATGCGGACGCGGTGAGGTTTCATCGCGAGTTTTTCGATGAGGTGCTGGGGGCGGGGGATTTCTCCCTGCTGACCGGGGTGGGAACGCGGGCGGCGGGAGAGGATCAATTTCACAATAGTGCGATCCTGTTTGAGGGGGGCTTTGCGGGGCAGCAGCGGGCGCACAAGATGCATCTGGTGCCGTTCGGGGAGTACCTGCCATTTCGGAAGCGGCTGGGGTTCATGGAGACATTGTTTGGAAACATCCTGCCGGGGGACTTTCAACCGGGGGCGTCCTACGAGCCGCTGCGGATGACGCTGCGGGGCGGGGAGGTGGTGGAACTGATCCCGCTGATTTGTTTCGAGGACACGGTGGGGCGCTTTGCGCGGCGGTTCGCGCGGCCGGGTCCGCAAATCCTGGCGAACGTGACGAACGATGGCTGGTTCCTGCAAAGCCGGGAGACGGAGGTGCATCTGGCGAACGCGATCTTCCGGGCGGTGGAGCTGCGCCGGCCGATGCTGCGGGCGGCGAACACGGGGGTGAGCTGTTTTATCGATCCGCTGGGACGGGTGACGTCGCGTCTGGAGGATCCGGTGACGGGGACGAGCTTTATCGAGGGCTGCCTGCCGGGGGTGCTGCGGGTGCCGGTGGCGGGGGAGGTGACGTTCTATGCGCGCCACGGGGAGGTGTTCGCGCTGGGCTGCCTGGCGCTGTGCGCGGGGGTGGCGCTGCTCAGAGGAGGGTGCTGTCGTCGGCGCGCTCGAGGCGGCCAATCTTTTTCTTGATGATCTCGAGCTGGATGGTGAGCTCGTAAGCGGCCTTGACGCAGTCGGCCTGGGTGTCGGGGTCGCCTAGCTTGTTGATGGCGGGGGAGATCTTCATCATCTGCAAGGCGATGACTTTGCTGGCTTCGCGGATTTGTTGAATGGCGGCGGCTTGGTCCATGGGGGATAGGAAAGTGGAAAGTGGAAAGTGGAAAGTGGAAAGTGGAAAATGAGGATTGGTGGCGTGCTCTTGCCAGGTTGGAAAGGCTGTCTAAGGTGGGGTGGATGAAGGAAGATGCCAGTTTGCCGGAGGATGCGCGCTTTGAGACGCGGGCGATCCATGTGGGCCAGGACTACCGCGCGGAGACGGGAGCGGTGATCCCGCCGATCTACATGACTTCGACCTTCGAGACGGGCAATCCGGGAGGCTTCGACTACACACGCTCGGGCAATCCGAACTACCGCAACCTGCAGCAGACGCTGGCAAGCCTGGAGGGGGCGCGTCATGCGACGGTGTTCGCGAGCGGGGTGTCGGCAATCACGGCGGTGGCGTTCTCGTTGAAGGCGGGGGATGTGATCGTGTCTGAGCGCAACATTTACGGCTGCACGTACCGGTTGTTTGAGCGGGTGCTGCGCAAGTTCGGGGTGGAGATCGTGTACGCGGACTTGAGCGTGGCGGCGGAGCATGAGGTGATCGCACGACGGCGGCCGGCGCTGGTGTGGCTGGAAAGCCCGACCAATCCATTGCTGAAGATTTTGGACATCGCGGCGATCTCGGCGGTGGCGCACGAGGCGGGGGCGACGGTGTTGGTGGACAACACGTTTGCCTCCAGCCTGCTGCAACGCCCGCTGGAACTGGGCGCGGATTTGTCGCTGCTGAGCACGACGAAGTACAGCAACGGGCACTCGGATTGTCTGGGCGGGGCGGTGCTTTCCAACTCGGAGGAATGGCAGGAGAAGATGATTTTTGCGCAGAAGGCGCTGGGTTTGCAGCCGTCGCCCTTCGATGCGTGGCTGACGGCGCGCGGGCTGAAGACGGAGGCGGTGCGCATGGAACGGCATTGCGCGAACGCGCTGGAGTTGGCGACGCGACTGGAGCGGCATCCGCGGGTGTCGCGGGTGAGTTATCCTTTCCTGCCGTCGAATCCGCAGTTCGAGCTGGCGCGCCGTCAGATGAGCGGGGGATCGGGCATGCTGCTGGCGGATTTTGGCTTTGGCTGGGATGAGGCGCTGGCGTTCATTCGCAAGCTGCGGCTGTTCACGCAGGCGGAGAGTCTGGGCGGGGTGGAGAGCCTGGTGGCGCATCCGGCGTCGATGACGCACGCGTCGATCCCGAAGGCGGAGCGCGAGGCGGCGGGGGTGACGGACGGACTGATCCGGTTCTCGGCGGGCATCGAGCATGTGGAGGATTTGTGGGTGGATTTGGAGCAGGCGCTGGCGCGAATGGCGTGAGGAGGGGACTGATGCGAGATTTGTTGATTGAACCGTTGTGCCTGGAGTCGGATCTGGGCAGCCCGATCCCGGATTGCGAGCACGGGGTCTCGGTTTGCCTGCCGTTGTGGCGGCATGTGATCGGCTACGAGGAAAAAAATGAGGAAGTGACGCGGCATTTTCGCTCGGGCTACCCGCGCTTTTGTTGTCCGCCTGCGATTGGGGCATTGTTCGAGACGGCGGAGGCGGAGCTGGCGGGGGCAGGAGAGCGCTGCCTGGTGTTCCCGCGCGAGATTCATGCGCGGCGCTGTCTGGAGTTCATCGCGCGCCACGCGGGCGCGGCGGCGGGGCGCGCGGTGGTGTGGCGTGAGCAGGGCTTCGGAGTGGCGGTTTTCCCGGCGGCATTGTACGACTTCGGGCGGCGGTTCTGGCGCTACTGCGGGGAGGTGGTGAGCACGCGTCAGGCGGTGGCGGCGCTGCACGGGGAATGCCTCGCTGGCGGTGCGGAGGCGGGTCACGCGGCGAGCAAGCTGATCTGCGAGCGGCTGGCGACTTTGAGCGGGCAGCAGCCGGAGGATGTGTATCTTTTTCCGTCCGGCATGGCGGCAAACTACGCGGTGCATCGCATGGTGACATCGCTCAGGCCAGGGCTGAAAACGGCGCAGCTCGACTTCCCTTATGTGGATGTGCTAAAGCTGCAGCAGGCCTTCGGCTGCGGCGCGCATTTTCTGCCGCTGCGTGACGAGGCGGACTATGAGAGCGAGTTGCGGCCGCTGCTGAGCGGGGAGGCGCTGGCGGGGGTTTTTGCGGAGGCGCCGAGCAATCCGCTGCTGCGTTGCGCGCATCTGCCAAGGGTGCGGGAACTACTGGAGCGGCAGCAACCGGAGGCGCCTCTTATCATTGATGACACCATTGCGACGGTGGTGAACGTGGACGCATTTCGTTTTGCCGATGTGGTGACAACGAGTCTGACGAAGTGTTTTTCCGGGGTCGGTGATGTGATGGCGGGGTCGGTGATTTTGAACCGGGCTTCGCGGCATTACGAGGCGTTCGCGCGTTTTCTCAATGCCTCGGCGGACCATGAGCTATGGAGCGGTGACGCGGTGGCGCTGGAGCGGAACTCGCGCGATTTTATGGAGCGGGTGCGGGTGATGAGCGGGCGCGCGCAGGGCTTGGTGGACTGGTTGCGCGGGCATCCGCGGGTGAAGCGGGTGTGGTACCCCGACCTGGATGGCGGGGCGGGTTTCGAGGCGATCCGGCGTGCGGGCGGCGGCGGCGGCAGTTTGTTTTCCGTGGTTTTGCGAGACGCGGCGGCGCGCACGGAGGCGTTCTATGACCGCTTGCGTGTCACCAAGGGGCCGAGTTTGGGGACGAACTTCACATTGGCCTGCCCCTACACTTTGCTGGCGCACTACGAGGAACTGGAGTGGGCGGCGGCCTGCGGGGTGGACCGGGATTTGATCCGGGTGTCGGCGGGGCTGGAGCCGCTGGAGGACTTGCAGAGTCGCTTTGCCGCCTGCCTCGACTGATCATGCGGCGGCGTAACCGGGAAGAAAGGCGGGATCTTCCTCGTCGAGTTCGCGCGCGCGCCAGCGCTCCTCGTGCTCGGTGAGTTTCTGGAAAAAGTCCTCCTCGGCGTCGATGTGGTCCGGGGGATTGAGGGGGATGCGGATTTCCAACTCCAGGCCTTTCGGCTGGAGGGGGCGCGCTTCGATGCTGCCGCCATGCAGATGCACGATGACATAGCTGGCCATCATGTTGACGCCGAACTCGTGGGGCTGGCCGTTGCGGACGAAAAACGGATCGAAGAGATTGGAGGTGCGTTCGCGATCCGGCCAGTCGGCGTTGTCGCGGACGCGCAAGACGAGGTGGCCATCATGGCGCGGGCTGGGCTCATGAACGGCCTCGATGAAGAGTTCGTCCCCGCATTTCAAATCGGTCAGGTTTTGCGTCAGGATAAGGTGCCAGAGCTGGAGGAACCGTTCCTTGTTGACCAGGATACCGGGCAGGGCCTTCTCGATTTCGATGGAGACATCGATGCCGCGAACGGTCAGGGCATCGGCATAGCGGTTCATGACCTCGCTCATGATGTCCACCAGATGCACGAAATCGGAGCGGGCCAGGCGTTTGGCATGAGAGGCGGTGGAGAGGTGGCTGAGCAGGCTTTGAATGCGGTCCATTTGGGAGAGCGCCTGGCCCTGCCAGCCCTGCCAGAACGATTTGTCATGGAATTGACGGCCGTCGAGTTCCTCAACGAGCTTTTGCGGCGCGAGTTCGATAAAGGCGCGGATCACGGTGAGGGCGTTGCGGACATGGTGGTTGAGTCCCTCCGCTAGAATGCCCATGGCGGCGACCCTGTCACCCATGATGGTTTTGCGGACGCTGGTCTCTTTTTGCTCAAGGAGAGATTCCCGCTCGCACAAGGTTTCATAGTAGCGCAGGCCGTGGCGGATGGTGGCGGACAACTCCGCGGGGTCCCAGGGCTTGTGCAGATAGCGGAAGGCGTGCCCGGAGTTGACCGCGTCAACGGCGGTTTGATAATCGGCGTAGGCGGTGATGAGGATGCGCACCAGATTGGGGTTGAGCAGCTTGGCCTTTTCCATGAGCGCCACCCCGCTCTCGCCCGGCATGCGCTGGTCCGTCAGCAGCACGCCGATGCGATGGCCGTGCTCGATCAGGAGTTGATAACCGTCGTCGGCGTTTGCCGCGGTGAATATCTCGAATTCGTCCTCAAAGGCATCGCGGAAATAGCGAAGGGACTTGGTTTCGTCATCGACGTAAAGAACGGCGAGGTTCGATTTGAGGGGGACTTGACTCATGCGTTGTGAAGGTGATCGACAAGTTGGTTGGCGGGCAGGAAACTGAGGGTGAAACGGGTGTAATCACCGGGCACACTTTCGACGTCAATGTCACCCTGCATTTGCTGCATCATCCGGTAGCAAATGCTCAAGCCGAGGCCCATGCCTTTGCCCACCTCCTTGGTGGTGAAGAAAGGGTCAAAAATGTGGGCGATTTGATTCTGTGTGATGCCGCTGCCATTGTCCTCCACGCTGATATGGGTCATTTCATGGTCGCGCCAGGCGCAGACCGCGATGCGCGGCTGTGGTTTGTCGCGCAGGGCATCGATGCTGTTTTGAATCAGGTTGATCAGAACCTGTAGAACCTCGCGGTCGTCGGCGAGAATATAAAGACCGGGGTCGGCATGGATGCTGAAGCGGATTCGTTGATCATAGATCTCCTTGGCCAGGAAGCGCTCGGCTTTCTGCAAGACGGGCGCCAGTTCGACAGGATGGAGGGCGCGCTGCTCTGGATGGGCGAAGGTGCGCAGGTCGGACACAATGGCGACCACCCGGTCCACGCCTTCCGCCAAGTCGTGGGAGATTTCCTGGACGGTGGAGGCCGACTGGGGTGGCATGGCCTTGGCCTTTTTGTTGAGGACGTAGAGCGCCGATTTGACGAAGTTCAGCGGGTTGTTGATCTCGTGAATGATGCCCGCGCTGAGCCGGCCAATGGAGGCCAGGCGGTCGCTGTGATCGAGTTGGGCCTCGGTTTCGCGGAGGCGTCCAATGGTGGTAATCAATTCCTCGTTTTGCTGGCGGATTTGATGGTTTTGAGCCTCGGTGCGGTGGCGGGCCAGGAACTCGCTGACTCGGATGTTGTGATGCTGGAAGCTGGTGGCCAGGAGCACGATGCTGTTGAGGAGAATGAACGTGACATTCGAGAGGAACATGGTGGTGACCTCCGGCTGCGGGTTGCGAATGATGTGCGGCAGCGTGGCGGCAAGATAGGCCAGGACAATGGAAGCCAGGGTGATGCCGATCTCGCGAAAGGTCCAGTTGAACACAAAACAGGTGGCCACCATGCAGAAGCTTAGGCCGGCATAGTAGTGCGACCCCGGATCACGCGAATGGAAAATCATGTAGCACACGAAGAGGCACGGGATCAGCGGCAGCAAGGCGGGATAGAGCCGGTAGTGTTTGTGCCCGAAGGGCCGGTCAAGAGCCAGCAACAACGCCACCCCGATCAACGACGAGGCAAGCCTTAAAGTGAGGAAGGAATAAAAATGCTGGGGATAGGAAAGGATGTCCAGGATGCTGCAAAAGGGCATCAATACGATCACAAACCAGCACCCGATGCGCGCGTTGCGACGTGTCAAGGTGCGGTCTTCCTCCATAAAGCGCTCGGCTAAAACCGGATCGTCGAGGCTGGGGCCTTTAATGTCCGAATGGATCATGGCACGATTCCCCCGTAGCAGCAGACCGGACATTTTGCCGAGCAGGTGCGTCGAATAGGGGGACGGGAAGGAAGCCGCAGCCATGAGAAGTGCGGGGCAATTTACACGCAATTTCAAATTTTCCATAATTTTTAGAATTTATTTACCTGCTGGTTCTGCGCCTTGGCTTTCAGGCGCAACACCCTCCGCACGGCGGAGAGCCGCTTTGGGTGCATGCTCCGCTGCTTGCGGTTGACATCACTTCCTGGCTCAGGCTGGGGTTGCCAGCGGATGATTTTCCCGAGGCGGCTGCGCGCGGGGTTGTGCGGAATGGAATTCAGGCTAGTTTGCTTTGATGTTCCATGTTCTCCAATTTGCCCTCCGCCATTTGGGTGTCGTGGGGGGATGTTTGCTGCTACCCAGTTGCGGTCTCGTCAATAGCGCCGGCAACGCCGCGCAAGGAGCGGGCAACCTGCTGATGTCGCCGCTGCGCATGCTCAACGGCACTCTCCGCGCGGATGCCACGGTTCCCGGCGGGGCGGTGAATGACGAGGAGTTGCTCAGGCGCGCCGCTGACCTTCAGCGGCGCGGAATTTATCCGGGCGGGCCTGGGATTAAGCCGACGGAGGCGGCCGCTCCGGTGGTGGCCGGCCTGCAACCCTGACGCGCATGGACTGGCAGGCCATCCGGGCGGAGTTTCCCGCGCTCGACCAGACGGTCAAAGGAGAGCCGTTGATTTATCTGGACAACGCGGCCACCAGCCAGAAGCCGCGCGCGGTGATCGAGGCGGTGCGCCGCTACTACGAGCGTGACAACGCCAATGTGCATCGCGGCATGCACGAGTTGAGCGCGCGCGCCACGGCGGCTTACGAGAACGCGCGCGCGAAGGTGGCGGCCTACCTGGGCGCGGTGTCCGCGGATGAGATCGTGTTCACCCGCGGCACCACGGAGGCGATCAACTTGGTGGCGGGGGCGTGGTCGCAGGCTTTTCTGCGCGCGGGCGATGTCATTTTGCTAACGGAAATGGAGCACCACAGCAACCTGGTGCCCTGGCAAATGGCGGCGCGGCGAACTGGCGCGCGCGTTGAGTATGTGCCGGTGCTGGACGACGGCTCGCTGGACCTGGAGGCGGCGCGGCGGCGGTTGTCGGCGGGCGGGGTGCGATTGTTCGCCTTAACCCACATCTCCAACAGTCTGGGCACCATCAATCCAGTGACGGAACTCTGCGCTTTGGCGCGGGCGGCGGGGGCGGTGTCGCTGGTGGATGGCGCGCAGAGCGCGGGGCATCTGCCGGTGGACGTGCGCGCTTTAGGCTGTGATTTCTTCGCTTTCTCGGGCCATAAAATGACCGCGCCGACGGGCATTGGGGCGCTTTACGGTCGCCAAGAACTGCTGGAGCAAATGCCGCCTTGGCAGGGCGGGGGGGAGATGATCGCTTCCGTGCGGTTGGAGGGCAGCGAGTTCAAGCCGCCGCCCGCGCGGTTTGAGGCGGGCACTCCCAACATTGGCGGCGCGGTTGGTTTGGCGGCGGCGATTGATTTTATCGAGTCGATTGGACGCGCGGCGATCTGGGAACATGATCAAGTATTGATTCAGCGGGTGCTGGGGCGACTGACGGCGCTGCCTGGCGCGCGGGTGCTGGGGGCGCCGGCAGGTGTCGAGCGCGGTGCGGTGGCGGCCTTCACCCTGGCGGCGGCGCACCCGCACGACCTGGTGACTTTTGCCGATGAGCAGGGGCTGGCGTTGCGCGGCGGTCATCACTGCAACCAGCCGTTGATGCGCCGCTTCAAGGTACCCGGCACGGCGCGTGCCAGCGTTTATTTTTACAACACCGAGGAGGAGGTGGACCGCATGTTTGACATCCTTGAGGAAGCGGTTCGTTTTTTCAGCGATGAAGAGGCTTGACACATGAACGACGAACTCCGCGAGCTGTACCAGCAGGTCATCTTGGACCACTCCCGAAAGCCCCGTAATTACGGGGAATTGGAGCCGCCCTGCGCGCATGCGCATGGAGACAATCCGTCTTGTGGAGACGAGGTGGATGTGTTCGCTCGTTTCGACGAAACAGGCCGCGTCACCGACATCAAATTCAGCGGTCAAGGCTGCGCCATCAGCCAGGCCTCCGCCTCCATGATGACCTTGAAAGTCAAGGGCAGGCTGAAGACCGAGGCGGAGGCGCTGGCGGAGGATTTCCGCCGTGTGGTGACGGGTGAGGGCTCGCCGGAAAACGCCGACGCGCTCGGTGAACTGCAACTGCTCGAGGGCGTGCAGAAATTTCCCCAGCGCGTCAAGTGCGCGATGCTGGCCTGGCGCGCTTTGCGGCAGGCGCTGGGAGCAGGGACGCTTCCGTCCGCAATCAAGTGAATTGGGAAGCAGACGGCGTTTCCGCACGCCTGCACTCAAGGGACGATCTCGATGTATCCGCGGCCTTCGAGATAATCAATCACGCGCTGGACGGTGGCGACAAGGCTTTCGCCGCCGGGAATTGGATCGTTCAGTGACCGTACCAAGCGGAGAGTGTACTTCTCGGTGGCAGCACTGCCAAAAACAGGCTCGTCCGAAGGACTGAGACCACTGCTGAAATTCAAGCCAATGCCCCTCAAGAGCAGTGGCGCGTCATAAATGGAGGCAATGGTGCCTTCCGCCGGATGCGTGCCCAGCAGAACGCTGCCGGCCAAGTTGGCAAAGCCATGTCCTGCATCCGTGGGGCTGGCGTCTCCCTTGTGGAAGATCTCAACGATTTTTTCTTTGCTGCCGAACAACTGCTTCACCTCGACCGTGCGAAACTGAAAATAAGGGACCACCTTGACGTAGCGTTTTTTTGGCAGGCCTTTAACTCCGACGATGACCAGCGCGGATTTTATGGTGGCGTAACGATCCGTGCTCGGCGCGTTCACCGGAGTTTCCTCGCCGAAGATCCAATAAACTCGGTACTTGTAGGATGTTTTGCGGTCCACGATGTCTTTTTGCAACAGCGTGCCCTTGTAAATCAGATTGCGGTCGCTTGCAGGGGACACGCCGCAGGTGAGGAGGAAAAGGAAACAGAGAAGGCGCGTGATCATGGTGGGCGTGGGGTTCGGAGTTCAGTATGAAAATGCCATCCGAGGGTGGCGAGGGTCAGCGTGGCAGTTTGCCTCGCTTGCTGGAGGGAATTTCAGACATGATGGTGGAATTGAGAGAAGGTGTCAATCTGGACCGGAGTGGGAGACATCCTTTTAGCCAAGTTTTACGGAGACGAATTCTCAACAGACTGATGACAGCGACTGCGATAAAAAGTTCAAAAAAGAGTCGGTACGCCCTTGCATTCGCGCGCGGCCTTTTCTATGCTTGCCCGGCTTGTGAAAATTTTCACAAGCACCTCTCCAACGACTCACCATGGGCAATTTCTTTCCACGCTGGACGAACTGGCTTCCACTTAAGCTGGCCATAGCGCTCGCATTCATTGGGGCAGGCGTCTCTGTCGGAGTCGCCTACTATTTCACGCCAAAATACACGCGGGTGGGCTATGAGCCGACGCAGCCGGTGCCGTTTTCGCACAAAATCCACGCCGGCCAACTCGGTCTCGACTGCCGCTACTGTCACAGCTTCGTCGAGGTCTCCGGCCATGCCAACGTGCCGACCAACCAGACTTGCTTCAATTGCCATGGCCCAGGCAAAGGCAACATCAAATCCGCCAGCCCGAAACTCGAGAAAGTGGTCAAAGCACAGGAAACCGGGCAGCCCATTCCTTGGGAGAAAATTCACAAGCTGCCTGACTACGCCTATTTCAATCATTCGGTGCACATCAACCGCGGCGTCTCCTGTGTGAGTTGTCACGGCAAAATCAACGAGATGGAAGTGGTGCGTCATGAGCAGCCGCTTTCCATGGGCTGGTGTCTCGACTGCCACCGCAACCCTGAAAACAACCTGCGACCGCTCGACCAAATCACCAATCTTGATTACCAGCCGAAGGATTTGGATCGCGCCGGTTTCTACAAGCAGCTTCTCGACGCCGGCACGCCCGCTGGCGAAATCGCCGAGGTGATTTTAGGATCAAAACCCGCTTATGAAGTGGGTGGTGTGGACGATCTTCTGGCCATGGCCGAGAAAAAGTTCGGCGGCAGCGTCACCCAGCGCGAGGTCGGTTCCCAACTGAAGAAACACTGGCAAATCCAGCCGCCGGAGTCGTGCGCGGCGTGCCACCGCTAACCTCATTTTTTATCCGGCAGGAATCCGTCTCCATGAAACGCATTTGGCAGCATCCCGAACAGCCCCGCACCGGCAAACGTTACTGGCGCAGCGTGGCCGAACTCGAGCAGCGCTCCGAGTTTCTCAACAAAGCCGGCGTCGAGTTCCCGGCGGGCGACACCCTGGATGAAAACGAACGCGAGAATTCGCGTCGTGAATTCCTCAAGGTCATGGGCGCCGCCACCGGTCTGATGGGCCTGGCAAGCTGCCGCCGTCCGGTCTTCAACATCCTGCCCTACACCGACCACGTCGAATGGGTCATCCCCGGCAAACCGCTTCTCTACGCCACCGCCATGCCGCGCGCGGGCGGGGCGACTCCGCTCGTCGTCACCACCTACGAGGGGCGGCCGACGCATCTGCAAGGCAACACCCTGCATGGTCTTGGCGGCGGCATTGACGCCTTCGCGCAGGCATCGATCCTTGATCTTTACAACCCGGAGCGCTCGCAGCAGCCGCTGGTGACCGGCAAGGTCGCCGACTGGAATCGCGCCGGTGCCATCGTCAAAAAAATCGTCACTGAAAGCAAAAAAGACCAGGGCGCCGGGCTGGCGTTGCTCGTTGGCGAGACCTCGTCCCCGACGGTTTTGCGGCTGTTGGGCGAGTTGAAAAAAGCCTATCCCCAGGCCAGCCTGCATCGTTACGAGGCGCTGGCGAGCCCCGCCGGGGAGGAAGTCATGAGCGCCGCTTTTGGCGCCGGCATCAAACCTTTTGCGCGGCTTGGCAAAGCCAAGCGCATCCTTTCACTCGACTGCGATTTCCTCGGTCTCGACCCGGTGGCGGGCGATCACATCAAGGAATTCTCCAAGCACCGCAGCCATGACCAGGCGGGTGGCGAGATGAATCGCCTCTACATCCTGGAAAACCGCTACACCGTCACCGGCGGCATGGCGGACCACCGCAAACCGCTCGCCGCCAGTCTCATTCCGGCGGCCGCGGCCTTCATTGCCTCCGAACTGGGTGATGAATCGGCCAAGGTCCTCGCCGCCGCCGCGCCCGGTTCACTGAGAGACTGGTTGAAGCCGGCCATCAAGGATTTGAAGGACAACGCGGGCGCCGCGCTCGTGCTCGCCGGTCCCCGGCATGGCAAAGCCGTGCACGCGCTGGTCGCCGCCATCAACCAGGCGCTGGGCGCCTACGGCAAGACCATCGAGCTGTTGCAAGGCGACGCCGCACCGGAGATGTCCGGGTTTGGCGATCTGGCTGAGTCGGTGAAGTCTGGCAAAATCAAGACCCTGGTTTCCCTGACACCCTCCAACCCGCTGTTTGACGCTCCCGGCGCCGCCGCTTTGACGGCCGCCATCAAGGAGAAAAAGGTGGCGCTGGTGCACTTGGGATGCACGCTCAATCTCACGGCCCGCCGCGCTGGTTTGCACCTGCCTGCGGCGCATTATCTGGAATCCTGGGGCGACACGCGCGCCGCCGACGGCACCTATTCCATCGTGCAGCCGATGATCCAGCCGCTTTACGGCGGCGTCAGCGAGGTCGAAGTACTGCTGGCTTTGCTCGACAAGAAATCTTTTGGCGATGCCGCCGAACCCGCCGCCGATGCGGAAGCGCCCGCCGCGCCTCCCGCCGACCCGGCTTATGAAGCGGTGCGCGAAACGTTTGCTGCCGTGGCAGGCGGACTCAAGGAGGACACATGGAACGTCACCTTGCGCGACGGCTTCCTGAAAGGATCGGCATTCAACACCGCCCAGCCTGTGTTCAACACCAGTGCTTTGACCGGCATCCTGGCCGAAGCGAAACCCGCGGCCGCGCCCGAGGACGGCTCCTTTGAAGTGGTGCTGGTGCCTTCCGCCAGCCTTTGGGATGGTCGCTACGCCGCCAATGCCTGGCTCCAGGAAGCGCCTGATCCGATCACCAAACTGACCTGGGACAACGCCGCCTGGATCGGCTCCAAGACCTTCCGTGATTTGAAACTCAAAGAAGGCCAGATGGTCACCATCGAGGTGAACGGGTCCGAACTGACCCTGCCCGCCATCGAGGCTCCCGGTCACGTCGGCAACTCCATCACCATCCCTGTTGGCTACGGTCAGAAAGGCCTCGGTTATGTCGGCTCCGACTCCAAAAACACGGGTCGCGGGTTCAATGCTTACAAGCTGCGCAAGAGCGAGAGCTTTGTGCTCACCGGCGCCAGGGTGACGGTTACCCGCGAAATCTATCCGCTGGCCATCACCCAGGAGCAGAACACCATGGAAGGCCGCGCGGTCTATCGCGAGGCCACGCTCACGGAATTCAACCAGCCGGACTACACCTCGCAGACCGGCATGGACTCCCACATCCCGCCGAACATTTCGTTCTACAAGGGCCAGGTGGGCCGCAAGTCCGAGACCAATCCCGCCGGCTTCGACTACGAGAACGAGCACCAGTGGGGCATGACCATCGACCTCAGCAAGTGCATCGGCTGCACCGCCTGCATCGTCGCCTGCTCGAGCGAGAACAACATCCCCGTGGTCGGCAAGGACCAGGTGCGCAAGGGCCGCGTCATGCAGTGGATCCGCATGGACCGCTACTTCGCCACCAATGAGTGGGGGGAGGACAAGGCGCCGTCCGACGACGTTCACATCGATCCCACTCCCGAGCAGCTTGAAGGCGCCGAGATGGTCATGCAGCCCGTGGCCTGCCAGCAGTGCGAGTCCGCCCCTTGCGAGACCGTCTGCCCGGTCAACGCCACCGTGCACACCGAGGACGGTCTCAACGCGATGGCCTACAACCGCTGCATCGGCACCCGGTACTGCGCCAACAACTGCCCTTACACCGCGCGCCGCTTCAACTGGTTCGATTACAACAAGCGCCCGCTCGACGAGCTTTACTGGGGCCCGCTTTCCACGCCGGAAAAAACCGGCGTGCGCGAGAGCCTCAAGCTCCAGAAAAACCCGAACGTCACCGTGCGCATGCGTGGCGTCATCGAGAAATGCACCTACTGCGTGCAGCGCCTCGAAACCGCCAAGATTCAGCAGAAGCGCAAGCAGCGTGACTCGAAGGACTTCCGCATTCCGACCGACACCGTCAAGGTGGCCTGCCAGCAGGCCTGCCCGGTGGAGGCCATCGAGTTTGGCGACCTCGCCGACGAAAAATCGAATGTGAACAAGATGAAGGCCTCGCCGCGCAACTACGAGGTGCTCAAGTACATCGGCACCCGCCCGCGCACGACTTACCTCGCCAGGTTGCGCAACCCCAATCCCGAGATGCCAGGCGCCGACAAAATCGCGGTCTGGAGCGCCAAGCAGATCTAACGACGAATATCTCCCGCTGACATGGCAGACGCAGCCCATTCCTCACCCGACCAGACTTACTCAGGACCGCCCCGCATCCTGGATCGCGAGCCGCTGGTGCTCAACCAACGTTCCTACGCCTGGATCACCAACCGCATCTGCGGCATCGTGGAGAACAAACAGCCCGCCCTGTGGTGGCTGTTGTTCATCCCCTCGGTGATTCTAACCGGCGTCATGGTGTTTTGCTTCACCTACCTGATCGCCACCGGCGTCGGTGTCTGGGGTCAGAAGCAGCCGGTGGACTGGGCCTGGGACATCACCAACTTCGTGTTCTGGATCGGCATCGGCCACGCCGGCACCCTGATCTCCGCCATTCTCTTCCTGACCCGGCAAAAATGGCGCACCTCCGTCAACCGCGCCGCCGAGGCGATGACGCTCTTCGCCGTCATGTGCGCCGGCTTGTTCCCGGCTTTCCACGTTGGTCGCGTGTGGATGGTGTGGTTCCTGGCCCCGGTGCCGAATGCCAACGCCATCTGGCAAAACTTCAAATCGCCGCTGCTGTGGGACGTGTTCGCGGTTTCGACCTACTTCACGGTCTCCGTCATCTTCTGGTACATCGGGCTGGTGCCCGACCTCGCCACCCTGCGCGACCGCTGCAAGCCCGGCCTCAAAAAGCTGCTGTATGGCACTTTCGCCCTCGGCTGGCGCGGCGGCAACCGCCACTGGTCGCACTACGAGACCGCCTACATGTTGCTGGCGGCCCTTTCCACCCCGCTGGTGCTCTCCGTGCACTCGGTGGTGTCCTTTGACTTCGCCACCTCCGTCGTCCCCGGCTGGCACACCACCATCTTCCCGCCCTACTTCGTCGCGGGCGCCATTTTCGGCGGGTTCGCCATGGTGCTGACGTTGATGATCCCGGCCCGCAAGATCTACGGCCTGCAGGACCTGATCACCGCCAAGCACATCGACAACATGGCGAAGATCATCCTGCTTACCGGCACCATCGTCGGTTACGCCTACAGCATGGAGTTCTTCATGGCCTACTACAGTGCCAACAAGTACGAGCTGCAAACCTTCATCCTGCGCAGTTGGGAAGGCCCCTCCGTCTGGTACTACTACTGCATGTTCAGCTTCAACGTGTTCGCGCCGCAGCTTTTCTGGATCCGCTGGTGCCGGCACAACCTCTGGGTCGTCATGTTTGTCTGCATGTGCGTGAACGCCGGCATGTGGTACGAGCGTTACGTCATCATCGTCACCACCCTGGAGCGCCACCTCACGCCCGGCTCCTGGCGCACCTTCCAGGCCACCTGGGTGGATCAGTGGACCTTCATCGGCACCTTCGGCTTCTTCATGATGCTGTTCCTTTTGTTCCTGCGCTTCCTGCCCGTGATTGCCATTGGCGAGGTCAAGGGCGTTCTGCCGCAGTCCGACCCGCACTACGATCCGAACCGTGAGAAAGGCGTCCAGGAGGAAGACCTCATGGGCTACCCGGACCGCCACGTCCCGCTGCCCGGCTCGGGATCAGAACCGAGCGCGCCTCCGAGCGGCGCCGCCGCCACCGCCTGAACCCCTTACTTCACCGACACCATCGTGAGCACCCCTCTCAAACGCGTCCACGGCTACCTGGCGGAGTTCGACAACGTCCAGGACCTCTATCACGCCGCCGAAAAAGTGCGCGACCAGGGCTATCAGCGCTGGGATGTGCATTCGCCCTTTCCCATCCACGGCATGGACAAGGCGATGGGCAATCCGCGCTCCAAGCTGCCCTGGCTGGTCTTCTTCGGCGGCGCCACCGGCACCGCGGTCGCCTTCACTTTGCAGACGCTGACGCAGACGACGTTCTGGTCCGAGCGTGGTCTCGTTTTCCTTGAGCGTTTGGCGGAAACCTATCCCACCGTGGTGCAGGCCAAGCCCACCGACATCTGGACCTTGCCGGCTTTCTTCCCGGTGATGTTTGAGCTGACCATTCTCTTCAGCGCCTTCACCACGCTGTTCGGACTGCTCGGCTTGATCGGTCTGCCGCGCTTGAATCATCCTTTGTTCGCCTCCCGCCGCTTCGCCAAATTCTCCGACGACGGCTTCTTCGTCTGCATCGAGGCGCGCGACGCCAAGTTCACCAAGGAGGGCACCAAGACCTTCCTTGAGGGCATCGGCGGCAAAAACATCGAACTCGTGGAGGACGAAATCTGACCGGTTCCCAGGCGATCCTGCTTCCCATGAAATACTTTTTTCTCAGCTACCTGTTTATCGCGGCGATCATCGTCAGCGCGGCGGGCTTCCGCGGCTCCAAATCCGAGTTGCCTCCTCTCGAGGTCTTCCCTGACATGGACCACCAGCCCAAAGTCAAATTCCAGACGCGGAGCGATTTCTTTGCCGACGGTCTCGGCGCGCGCCGTCCGGTACCGCACACGGTGCCGATGGGCTATGAAATCCCCGCCGTTCCCGCCGCCGACAACCCGCCGCCGCCGGAATTTGGTTTTGGCAACGGCACGGATTATTACTTCACCGGCAAAATGGGCGACTACTACGGTGACGGCATCCCCGCCGAAGTCGCGGTGACGCCGGAATTGATCGCGCGTGGTGAGGAGCGTTACAACATCAGTTGCGCCATCTGCCACGGCGAGTCCGGCAACGGCAAAGGGGTGACTTCGCGCTTCGGCATCCTCAACGCCTTCAACTTCCATCTGCCTGGAGCCAATGATCCCTCCAACGCCGCCGCTTGGCGCGCGGATGGCGCCATGTTTGATGTCATCACCAACGGCAAGGGCCTGATGGGCGGCTATGGCGCCAACATCACCGTGCGCGACCGCTGGGCCATCGTCGCCTACATCCGCGCCCTGCAAACCGCCGTCCAGGAGGGGCAAGTTTCTGTCCAGTAACGCTTCGCACTGCATGAGTCATCACGTCACCTTTCACGATCTGCCCGAGGGCGGGGAAAAATTCGAGCCGGCCCGCGGCTCCAAGCTCATCGGCGCGTTTGGTCTCGCCGGTCTGGTTGGCTTGCTCGGCTCCGCCTTCTTCTTCTTCACCCGCACGCAAACCTTCGCCTACAGTTGGTTGTTCGCGGTGTTCCTGGCCTTCACCCTGGTCGCCGGCGCCTGTTTCTGGATTCTGCTGCACAGCGCCTCCAACTCAAGCTGGGGCGTGTCCATTCGCCGTTTGTTTGAGAACATGGCGAACATGATGCCGGTCGTCGGCATTCTCGCCTTGCCGTTGCTGGTGCCGGCGGTGCAGGAGCCGCTCTACGAGTGGATCGTTCACCACCGCGAGGCCGCGCATCACGCCCACGAGTCCGGCGAGACCGTGAAACAGGCGCTGCATCACATGGCGGACAAGGATCCGCACATGCATGTGCTCTACTCCAAGTTCGGCTACCTCAACATCCCGGGTTGGACCTTCCGTTTCTTCTTTTACTTCGCCATCCTCACTCTCATCGCCCATCTGCTGCGCCGGAAGTCCGTGCTGCAGGACCAGGATGGCGACATCAAGCACACGATCCGCGCCCGCCAGTGGTCCTGCGTGCTGCTCTTCCCCTTCGCATTGGCGATCACCTTTGCCGCCGTGGACTGGCTGATGACGCTCGACTACTCATGGTTTTCCACCATGTGGGGCGTGTACATCTTCGCCGGCTGCGCCTGGTCCTCCATGGCGGTGATGATCATGCTGGTCACCTGGCTGCGCGGCATCGGTTACTTGAACAAAGTGGTGACCGAGGAGCATTACCATCTGATGGGCAAGCTGCTGTTCGCCTTCACCGTGTTCTGGGCCTACATCGCCTTCAGCCAGTATTTCCTCATCTGGTACGCCAACATCACCGAGGAGACCCGCTTCTACCTGACCCGCAACACCGAGAGCTGGCGCTGGCTCAGCATCTTCATCGTGATCGGCCACTTCATCGGCCCCTTCATTTTGCTGCTCGACCAGAACCGCAAAAAGAACCCGCGCGTCATGGTGATCGTCTGCCTTTGGATTCTGTTCATGCACGTCGTGGACATCTACTGGAACGTCATTCCCGAGCGCGGCCCGTCGCTCACTCACGGCGAGTTGTGGTGGATCCCCGGCGCCTGGATTCAGGATGTCTTCGCCCTGCTCGCCGTCATTGGCTGCCTGGGTTATGTTTTCCTGCGCGGCCTTGGCCGCTTCAGCCTCTACCCCTGCCGCGACCCGCGCCTGCTCGAGTCCGCCAACGTCGTCAACTGATTGCCCGCCATGTCGTCCTCTGAATCCAATCCCCAAACCGGCGCCACCTTCATGTGGGTGCTCGGCTGTTTCGCCGGCTTCGCGGTCCTGTTTTATTTGATCCAGTCTCTGTTTGGCGGCGCCATGGAGACCGATCCGCGCGCTGGCGAGCGCCTTGCCGCCAGCCAGGAAGTCGCCAAGGAACAAACGGCTTTGCTCGAAAAAATGGGCCTGAATGACGCGGCCAAACGCAAGGCGGTCTTCGCCAAAACCGCCGCCGAGTTGAAAAACAAAAAGCCCGCCAAGAGCGCCGCTTTGGTGCCGGGTTCGCCGACACAACTCAAGCAAATGGCCGCCGAAGCCGCCGCCGCGCCTCCCGCTGCGGAACAAGCACCCGCCGCCGCCAAGCCTGACGCCGCCGCTCCTGCCCCCGCCCCCCAGAACTGACGCCTTTCGCCTGATCCCATCGCTTTTTCTGTATGGACACCGCCACCGCCAATCCCGAACTGGACCACCAGGCTGACACCGCCCGCCGCGCCGGGATCGACCGCTCAGTCAAAGGGCCGGTCCTCTTCCTCTTTTTGAACGGAGCCTTCTGGCTCATGGCTTCGACCATTCTCGGTGTCATCGCCGGCATCAAATCGTTCGCGCCGGAGTTTCTTGAGTACTCCTGGCTGTCCTTCGCGCGCCTGCAGCCGGCCCACATCGCCGCGCTGGTTTACGGCTGGGGCATTCAGGCCGGACTCGGCATCATGCTGTGGCTGATGGCCCGCCGCTCCGGCCAGGAATTGAAGGGCGGCGTCTCGCTGATGATCGTCGCCGGTGTGTTCTGGAACATCGCAGTGACCCTTGGTGTGCTGGGAATCCTTTCCGGTGCCAGCACCAGCATGGAGTGGATGGAAATGCCGGCTTATCTGTGGCCGGTCTTCCTGGTCTGCTTCCTTGTCTATGCCTGGCCGATGGTGCGCATGTTTGCCCGCTCCTTCCGTCCGGAGGGTTTCATGGTGACCTCCTGGTATGTGGCGGGCGCCTGCTTCTGGTTCCCGTGGATTTTCATCACCGCCAACGTTTGCCTGCACTGCCTGCCAGGTCTTGGCGCGCTGGGCGCCGGCATCAACTCCTGGTACGTGCAGGGCCTCATCCTGCTCTTCTTCGTCCCGGTCGGCGTCGGAGCCGCCTACTATTTCATTCCCAAAATCACCGGCCAGCCGATTGCCAGCCAGCAACTCGCCCAGATGGGCTTCTGGCTGCTGGCCATCCTCGCCGGCTGGACCGGCATGCAGCGCTACATGGGCGGACCTTTGCCCGCCTGGATGGTCGCCGTCGGCGCGCTCACTGGTGTGCTGCTGTTGTTCCCCGTCGGTGTGGTTGGCTTGAACCATCACCTCACCACTCTGGGCAAACATCACCTCGTGGCGGTCAGTCCCACCCTGCGATTCGTTTTCTTCGGCGCCATCTTTTATCCGGTCTCCGGCATCTTCCTCGCGCTGCTGTCCAACTTCTGGTCCGGTCCCTCCCTCCAGTTCACTCACGCCTGGTATGGCTATCAAGTCATTGCGGTTTATGGCTTCTTCAGCATGATCGCCTTTGGCGCGATCTACTACATCGTGCCGCGACTGGCGCGCTGCGAGTGGCTCTCCGTCCGCCTCATCCGCAACCACTTCTGGTTTTCGGTCTATGGCATCGGCACCATCGTCGTGGCCAGTCTCGTCGCCGGCATGCAGCAGGGCGATGACATCAATTCCCCGGTGCGCTGGGATCAAACCTGGATGCCTGTCGTGCTCAACGCGCGCCCCTATCTGGTCGCCCGCGCTCTTGCCTGGGCCTTGATCACCTGGTCGAACATTTGGTTCCTGATTCACCTCACCCTGATGGTCGCCGGTCTGGGCCGCCGCAGTGCCGCGCCCACCCTGCTGCCCACTCATCACGACGAAACCGATTCCGCCCTTCCTCACGGAGCAAACGCATGATGGACTTCCGCAAATTCACCCTCTCTCTGATGGCCGCCTTCGGTGTGCCCTGGCTTCTGCTGATCATCATTCCCGTGATCAAGTACCAGGCGTTGAAACCTGTCGCCTACAACAAGGACGTGGACGGCATGGAGGGGTTCTATCCTCCCGCCAACATCCAACGCCATGGACAGATCATCTACGCCCGCGAAGGCTGCGCCCAGTGCCACTCGCAGATGATCCGCCCGGTGCAGTTGTCTCTCGACGGCTGGCGCAAAGGTTGGGGACAGGACCAGGAGGCGCGTCCCGCCGAGCCGGTGCGTTCCAACACCCTGCGCGACTACCTCGACGAACCCTACGCCTTCCTCGGCACCCAGCGCATCGGACCGGACCTGGCCAACGCGGGCTGGCGTTTCGAGGACCGCTCGCTGCTGCACCAGCAGCTCTACGCGCCGCGCTCGCTTGACGACTGGTCGGTCATGCCCTCCTTCAAGCATCTCTACAAGGTGCGTAAAATTCAAGGGCAGGGCAGCGCCAGTGCTCTCAGTCTGAGCGGACGTTTCGCTCCGAAGAAAGGTTTTGAGGTCGTTCCCACCGCGGAAGCCGAGGCCCTGGTCGATTACCTGCTCTCATTGAAAAAGGATTACCCCATCCCCGGCGTCACCGCCGCTTTGGCCGCCGCCGCTGCCGAGGCCAAAAAATAACTGTCTGACGAATTCACGTTCCCCATGAGTGCCACCCCCGCACATCCCGACGCCACCGATCTCGACCGCCTGCACAGCGCGGTCAAACGGGAGAAGGAAGTCCTTGAGCCGAGAGACAAACCCGCCCCCACCTGGGTGGTCTTCCTCGGCATGATCGTCGCCATCATCGGCGGCGGCCAGCTCGGTGTCATGACTGGCGGTTTCAGCTTCGAGACCAGCAACCCTTTTGCGTACGCCAAGAGTCCTGATCCGCGTCCGCAAACTGGTGACGACGATGCGGCGGGCGATGCCTTCCAAGTCGCCATGAAAAAAGGTGCTGGTGGTTATGCCGTCTGCGGTGGCTGCCACCAGGGCAACGGCCAGGGCATTCCCGGCCAATTCCCGCCGCTTGCCGGCTCCGAATGGGTCACAGGCGGCACCGAGCGTCTCATCCGCGTGGTTCAGCACGGTCTCACCGGTGCCATCACCGTCAAAGGCGCGGCCTACAACACCCCCGGCGGCATGCAAGGCTTCGGCGGCGCCATGTCCGCGGGCGACCTCGCCAACCTGCTCACTTACATCCGCAACACCTGGGGCAATGAAGCGCCCATGGTCACCAAGGAAATGGTCGAGGCCGTGCGCGCCGCCGAAGGTTCGCGCGCCACCCAGTGGACGGCGGCGGAACTCGAACCCTTCGCTGACAAAGATGTTCCCGGTGACATTCCCGCCGGCCCAGGTGCCACCGCTAGTGGAGCCGAATGATTTGCAGTCGCAGCCAGAGCATGAACTTGTCCCCCGCAAACCCGCCTTATCGAGTGACGTTCCGCGTCGCCTCGGCGGGGTTATGGTTGAGTCTGGTCTGCGCCTGCGGCAAGCAAAGCGCGCCCATTGAGGCTTTGGGCCAGAACGAGAATCTCTCCGTCCCCGGCTTGGTGGCGCACGCCCCCAGCGTCTCCGGCAGGGTCGTTTTGCTTGGCGGACCGCCGAAACTGCTCGGACGCGTGCTGGATTTGACGGGCACGCGCTGCGCCCCGTCCGCTCCTCTGCTTCATCCCGCCTGGAGAATGGACTCCGAGGGAGGCTTGGCGGATGTGGTCATCACCGTCAGCGGCAGCACGCGCGCCTCCAATCTTGACGCGCCGACGCCCCTGCTTGACTTGGTGAATTGCCAGTTCAATCCCTCCGTCCTGGCGATTCAAACCGGCGAGTCCGTCAGCATTCGCAACAGCGACTCCGCCGAGGTCCGTCTCAGCCTGAGCCGCCATCAAGAAGGCAGCCCCGACAGGGGCGAGGAGATCGACGCCATTACTCAGCCAGAGCAGGGCGGTGATTGGAGTCATGAGTTCAGGTTGCCCGGCATTTTTCGGGTGGAGGGAGACGCGCATCCCTGGTTGCGCGCCTGGGTCCTCGTTCACGAGGGCATTCACAAGGCGGTCACCGGACCGGATGGCCGCTACACCGTCGCGCGCGCCCTGCCGGATGGCGAATATCTGGTGCAGGCATGGCATCCGCGCTTCAAAAAACGCCTCTCCAAAACGGTGCAGATCGTCAATGGCGCCGCTCAAGTTGATTTCGCTTTCGATTACTCCCAATCCTTTGACACTGTTTTGGCCTTGGATTCCTGATCTTCCCGTATCTTGCCGCCAGCCAGCGCTGTATTCTCCCCGTATCGTTTCCTGAATCTTCGACCGCAATTCCCATGAGCGCCGCCGCCATCCCCCACGATCATTCCCACGCTGACGATCATGCTCATGATCATCATGAACAGAGCTTCATCTGGAAGTACATTTTTTCCACCGACCACAAAGTGATCGGCGTGCAGTACGGCATGAGCGGTCTGCTCTTCCTGCTGGTTGGTTTTTTTCTGATGCTGCTGATGCGCTGGAGCATGGCCTATCCGGACCAGCCGGTGCCCGGTCTGCTTTTTCTTGAAAACCTGCCCCTGGCCGGCCCCATTATTCATGACATGCTCGGCCGTTGGGCCCCCGGCGGTGTCGTCAACGGCGAGCTCTACAACATGCTCGGCGCCATGCACGGCACCATCATGGTGTTCTTTGGCATCGTGCCCCTCGGTTTTGCCGCCTTCGGCAACTATGTCATGCCGCTGCAAATCGGCACCATCGACATGGCCTTCCCGCGGCTCAACATGATGAGCTACTGGTTCTTCTTCATCAGTGGCGTGCTGATGGTGTACAGCTTTTTCGTTGGCACCGGCGCCGTGCAGACCGGCTGGACCATGTATTCGCCGCTGGCCTCGACCACCGGCATGGCCGTCACCAATGTCTGGAACCACGGCCACACTTGGTGGCTGCTGGCCATGGTGTTCAACATTTCCGCCTCGCTGCTCGGCTCCGTCAATTTCATCACCACCATCATCAACCTGCGCACCAAGGGCATGAGTTGGTTCCGGATGCCCTTCTTCACCTGGGCGATGTTTGTGACCGCCTTCCTGCTGTTGCTGGCGTTCCCGCCCCTGGAAGTGGCCGCGCTGCTTCAACTGAGCGACCGCGTCTTTGGCTCATCCTTCTTCCTGCCCACCGGCCTGATGGAGGGCGGCCAGCACCTTGACATCTCCGGCGGCGGCAGCCCGCTGCTCTACCAGCATCTGTTCTGGTTCCTGGCCCACCCGGAGGTGTATGTGTTGATTCTGCCCGCCTTTGCCATTGTGGCCGAGGTCATTCCGAACAACATCCGCCGCCCGCTCTGGGGTTACAAGATGATGGTCTATTCCGCGCTGGTGCTGGGCTTCCTCAGCTTCCTGGTCTGGGCGCACCACATGTATCTCACCGGCATGGGCACCATGATGTCCACCTACTTCCAGATCACCACGGTGTTGATCTCGATTCCCTCGGTCATCCTGCTCACCTGCTTGATGATCAGCCTTTGGGGCGGCTCCATCCGCTTCAACACCCAGATGCTGTTTGCCTCCGCCTTCCTGCCCATGTTCGGCATCGGCGGCCTCACCGGCCTGCCTCTGGCCTTCAACTTCATCGACCTCGCCCTGCACGACACCTACTACGTCATCGGCCACTTCCACTACGTCGTCGCGCCCGGCACCATCTTCGCCCTGTTTGCCGGTGTCTATCATTGGTTCCCCAAAATCACCGGCCGCCACATGAGCGATAAACTAGGCAAGTGGCATTTTTGGCCATCCCTGCTGGGCATGAACCTCGTTTTCGCCCCCATGTTCATCCAGGGCATGGCCGGCTTCCACCGCCGCTGGTATGACGGCGGCAAGTACTTCGAGCAAACCTCCGCCGACTGGCTCTGGTTGAACGAGGTCATGACCATCGGCGCGCTCATCCTTGCTCTCGGCCAGGTGCCTTTCATCCTGAACGTCTTCAGCAGCATCAAGGGCGGGCGTAAGATCGAAAATGACAACCCCTGGGATGCCACCACACTGGAGTGGGCCACGCCCACCCCGCCGCCGCACGGCAATTTCACTTTCGATGTCACCGCCGAACGCGGTCCCTATGAGTACTCGGTGCCAGGCTCCGGCGAGCCCTTTACCCCGCAGTGGCAAGTGGCTCCTGGCAAACACGCGCACGCTGCCGCCGAGAAAGCTCCATCTCATCATTGACTCAATCGAGAACCGCGAACTGACAACCGCCCTTTTTCATGGATATTCCCTATACTGTCTCTGCCAGACCCGACACCGGCTTGTACAACGCCAAGGTCGGCATCTGGCTCTTTCTCGCCTCCGAAGTGATGCTTTTCGGCGGCCTCTTCTCCGCCTACATCTTCCTGCGCGTCGGCGCCGATTATCCGTGGCCGATCCATGAGCTGCCAATCGCTCCCGGCTTCATCAACACCATGGTGCTGATTTTTTCCTCGGTCACCATCGTCATGGCCTGGGCCTCCCTCAAATTGCGCCGTTTCGGGCAGTACAAACTTTACATGGCGCTCACGGTGGCCTGCGCCGCCACCTTCATGGTGTTGAAGGCCTTCGAGTACAAGGCCAAGTTCGAGCACTACAGCGTCACGCTCAGCGACGGCACCATCCTGACCGGTCATTTGCCGCATGGATATGAGATCAAGTTTGGAGAGGCCACCGAGATAGCGCTCACCATCCAGAGTGAAAAAGCCGCCATGGACGCCGACCCCGTGAACCGGGTGTTTCCCTTCCTGGACGGCATGGAGGCGCCGCAGTTCCAGTTGGAGGATGGAACCGCGATCACGCTGGACAAACCGGGTTTCAAAAAGCTTCAAAAAGAGACTGTCGCCGCCGCCCGCGAGAAAAATGAGAAGCGCAGACGTGAACTGGTCGAAGCTGGTCGTCGTGACGAGGCGGACAAATTGAACGTGGTGCCGCCCACCACCATCAAGCTGACGGCAGACGCACCGATGAAGTTCGCGGTCAAACCCACGAAGATTTTCGGTTACACGGAAAACAGCATCACCTTCAAAGACGGCACCGTCGTCAAGGGCAAGCTGCTCGACGACCGCATGACCCTGGAAGTGGACGGCATCGACACGCGCGGAGTGGCGGACAAGGAAAAGTCGCTGGCTTGGGAGTCGAAGTATTTCGGCGACGAATGGAAGAAAGTTTTCATCTCCGTGCGCGACCACGCCAAGGAGAAGTTCGAGAAAAAATACAAGGGCGCGCGCGATCCTCTGAAAAGCGCCACCTTCCAGAAGGACAGCTACTACCTGCATCTGCACTCTGACAAAGCGGGCGACCATCTGCCTGGCGGTCATGGGCACGGCGCGGCTCTCGGCGCTCCCGCCGCCGCGGGCGCCCATGGCGGCGGCGAGGACCACGGCGATCATCACCATCCGACCGTGGTTTTAGATAAAAAGGACATCACCTTCTTCTCGAACTTCACACCGAAGCTCAACACGTATTACGCAATCTACTTTACCCTGACCGGCCTGCACGGTCTGCACGTCGTCGCTGGCGCGCTGGTGCTTGCCTGGTTCTGGCTCTGCAACGGACGCATGCTGCGGGAGAACCCGGAGCATCTGGCCAATCGTGTCGAAGTCGGCGGCCTCTTCTGGCACTTCGTTGACTTGGTGTGGATTTTCCTGTTCCCGCTGCTCTACCTCCTGTGAACGCGCCTGTTTGCTTGACTTCTTGCCCCCTGACCACCCCTTGACTTCCCATGGCTGACAACGCTGAAGAAATCCAAAAATCGATCAAAAAATACTGGATGATCGGTGGCGCGCTCATCGTGCTTACCATCATCACCGTGGGTCTCTCCTTTGTGGAGTTGCCCACTCACGGCTTGAACATCCTGGTCGGCATGATTGTGGCCGCCATCAAAGTGAGCCTCGTCGGCCTCATTTTCATGCACCTCAACCACGAGCGCAGCACGATCTACAAGATTCTGGCCTTCACCGCCGTCTTCGCCATCGTTCTGTTCCTGCTCTTTCATTTCACCCATGGCGATCCGCTGGTGAATTGGGGTTTTGACTCCACCAGCGTCAAAGGGCACTGACCGCGCGTATTCACTGCGATGTCTCTCAAGCACTTCCACCTCGTCTTTCTCTTCTTCGCCATCCTTTGTGATGCCGGGTTCTTTTTGTGGACCCGGCTGGCGCCGGAGCAGGCCGCCTCTGCCGGCGCCGCTGGACTGGGCGTCTTCGCGGGATGGATCGCCCTCATCCTCATCGCCTACGGTCTGTGGTATCTGCTCCGCAAAAGCCGCACCATCATCACCGGCTAATACCGCCTCATCGCCATGAGCCTGTCTGTCCTTCCCATTGCCTGCGCCACCTGCCTCCCGGACCCGAACAGTCTGGAAGCCAACGCCCAGGGTTTTGCCATCCTCATCATGCTTGGCGTGCTCGCCTTCATTTTCAGCGTCTTGTTTTACACGATCTTCAGCTTCGCGCGCCGGCAGCGCCGCTTCGCCGCGATGCAGGAAACCTCCGCTTAATCCCCGTCCCACCGCCCCTCATGCTCTCCAAAATCAACGAATGGATCGGTCAAACTCCCGTCGCGTCCGAGCACGGCGAACTGCTCGACCACATGCTCGGCATCGTGCATTGGTTCATGCTCGCCCTGCTCATCGGCTGGAGTATTTTCCTCATCATCTGCTTCACGCGTTTCCGCCAGAAAAAACATCCGCAAGCGGATTACCACGGCGTGCGCGGCCATGCCACCACCCACATCGAGATCGGCGTGGTCATCATTGAGGCGGTGCTGCTGCTCGGCTTTGCTTTCCCCCTCTGGGCGCGTCAGGCGGACGATTATCCCACCGGGCCGGACGTGGTGAAGATGCGCGCGCTGGGCGAGAAGTTCCTCTGGAACTTCCAGTACGCGGGTGACGACAAAAACCTCGGCATCTGGAATCCGCGTTACATTGACGGTGTGAAAAATCCGGTGGGGCGCGACATGGCGGACCCGAACGGCAAGGACGACTTCGTCAACCCTGGCACCATGAAACTTCCTGTCGGCCGCTCCGTGATCGTTGATGTCGCCAGCAAGGACGTGATCCACAACCTGGCTCTGGTGCCGATGCGCGCCGCTCAAGACGCCACGCCAGGGGTGAAATCCCACATGTGGTTCAAGCCCACCAAATTAAGTCCCCCGGGAGGTTGGGACATCATCTGCGGCCAGCTTTGCGGGCCTGGCCATGCCCAGATGAAAGCGCAACTCGAAGTCATCAGCCAGAAGGACTTCGACGATTGGGCCAAGGAAATGTCCGCCACTGCCGCCAAGAAAGTGGCGGACGAGCAGGCGGAGGCTAAAACCGCCGCCAAGTAAGTCTATGTAGCGGCGGTCTATGACCGTCGCTCATTTTTTACTGAGCGTCAGGTTTCCAACGGATAAAGTGCGACGGTCACAGACCGACGCTACAATTTTCCCATGAAATGGACCCCGTTTCAGCGCACCGCCTTGATCGCGTTCATTTGCGTCGAGGTTCTTCTTTTCGTCGGTGCCGCCGTGCGGGCATCGGGATCGGGGTTGGGCTGTCCTGACTGGCCGTTTTGCTATGGCTGCTGGGTGCCGCCAACCAGCGCGGAGGCGATTGATTTCAGCAAGCTCGATCTGGAGAAGTTTCGAAAAAAAGCCGCCCAGCATGGCCGCGATCCCGCAAGCATCACCGAGGAAAGCCTGCGCGCCGAGTTTGATCCCGTGGCGACCTGGATCGAGTATTTGAACCGCCTCACCAGCCTGCCGGTCGGGCTGAGCGTGCTTTGGATGTGGCTGGCCTCGTTCGGCGAATGGCGCAAGGGCAGGGGGCGGGTGTTTTTGGCCGCCACCACCTCGCTCATGCTGGTGCTGGTGAATGCCTGGTTGGGCGCGCGCGTGGTGCTGAGCGGCTTGCAACCCGGCATCATCACCCTGCACATGGCCCTGGCGGTGCTGCTGCTCTGCGTGCTGGTTTACTCCGCTTGGCGCGGCTGCGAGTCACCCTGGCGGCTGCCCACACGGGAATCCGACACAGGCGGCGCGTGGAAATGGGCGCTCGCCTTGTTCATCCTCGTCGTGATTGAGGGCGTCATGGGCAGCCAGGTCCGCGAGATGACGGATCATTTGGCAAAAGTCCATGCCGGCGAGCTGCGCGCGCAGTGGGTGACGGAGCTGGAGCAAACCGGGGTGTATTTGATCCACCGCAGTTTCTCCTGGCTGATCCTGGGCGTGGCTGTGGTTTTTGGCTGCACCTCCAAGCGTCTTCTTGGCCGGCTTGGCTGGTTGGAGCTAAGCATCCTGGCGCTGGTGGCGGCGCAAATGGTCCTCGGCGTGGTGCTTGGTCACATCGGCATCCTGCCAGTGGCGCAGGTGCTGCATGTGGGGCTGTCCTCGCTGCTGGTCAGCGGGTTGTTTCTCTGGTTGTTGGCGGGACGGCGCGCCTGCGCGTGAGATCACATCAACCGGCGCGCGTTGTGCAGACCATCGGCAGAGACGGCGGCTTGCAAGCGGTCGGCGACCATGAAGTCCAGGTAGTTCTGCCACTGCATGGGGCGCAACGCGGCCACGCCTTGCGCGCGCAGGCGGTAGCCGCATTCGGCGATTTCCCAGCCGAACTCCGAGTTGCGGTTGGCGTGGTCGGCGCGGTGAATCCAGGCGCCGAACTCGTCCTTGCGCCAGACGGCGGGATCGCTGCCGGGCACGATTTGAGCGTAGGCCCAGACACGGTTGATGACCTCGCGTTCGTATCCTGATCCCAACAAAGGCTGATCTGTGCTCTGACTCATAGAGGGCTGTTCCAATAGCGCTGCCACTCCTCCGGCGTGTCCGGCGCCTCCACACCGTGCGCGATGCGGCCCTCGTTCTCAGGCACGAACGTCGTGCTGGTGCCATAAACCATGATGAGGTCCCGGCTGCCCACGCTGCGGATGGCGTGCGCCACACCGGCAGGGATGATGACACCGACGTTGTTCGGCCCGGGCATGTCGTCGCCCTCGATGATGAAACGCAGCTTGCGGCGCGGCAGGCCGGCGCGCTCATCGCGGAGAAACATCTCGGCCTGGCCGCTGATGAAAAACATCATGTCCCACTGCTCCTGATCGTAGGGGCGCAGGCTGAAGTTTTGCGGCTCGTCGATGAACAGACGGCGAAACCACGCCTCCGGCTTGACGCCCTCGGGGATGGCGGGCGGATGAATGTGAAAGCCCTTGCTGGTGCCCGCCTGCATCAGCGCCGTGGCCCACTGCCGCGGCCAGAAACCGATCTCGCCCGCCTTGCCCTCGCCCTGGCGCGCGAACTCGGAGAAGTAACCGCGATACCGTTGTTGAAAGACGCGGCGCTGGAAGACTTCGACGCCGGGGATGGCCAGTTCCGCGGGCAGCACGCCGCTCAGGACTTCCCGGGCCTCCGCCCGGCCGCTGTCCAGCCGCGCCGCGAGATCGCCCGACGCGTAGTCGCGTGTGGCCAGCGCCGCGCGCGCCTCGGCGCGCAGGCCGCGCCATAAAAGGGGATTGGTTTCACTCATAGAACCGGCCCATGATGACGAGGAACGGCGACGGCGCAAATCCGCTTTGCGGTTGTCACTTCGGCTGCTGCGATTACCTTTGGGTTTCCCCCGTGCCGCCTTGCGCGGCTGTCCTTCCCCCTGCCAGCTCATGCTCATTCAAACCCGCGCCTATGCCCGCGCCGGCCTTGTCGGTAATCCGTCGGACGGATACTTTGGCAAGACCATCTCTTTTATCATCCGCGACTACTGGGCGGAGGTGACCCTGTTTGAAAGTCCGGAGCTGACCATTCAGCCGAACGAGCGCGACCTCTCCTCGTTCAGCGGCATCGACGCCCTGGCGCGCGACGTTCGGCAGTTCGGCTACTACGGCGGCATCCGTCTTTTGAAAGCGACGGTGAAGCGCTTCCACGACTACTGCTCCAGCCATCAAATCCCCCTGCACGGCCGCAACTTCACCCTGCGCTACGCCAGCAACATCCCGCCCCAGGTCGGCATGGCCGGCTCCAGCGCCATCATCACCGCCTGCTGGCGCGCGCTCATGCAGTTTTACCAGGTCTGCATTCCCAAGAATCTCCTGCCCAGCCTCGTGCTGAGCGTGGAAAACGAGGAGCTTGGCATCCCCGCCGGTTTGCAGGACCGCGTCATCCAGACCTACGAGGGCGCGGTGTTCATGGACTTCAACCGCGCCTCCATCGAGAAGCTCGGTCATGGCATCTACGAGGAAATTGATCCCGCCCTGCTGCCGAACCTTTACGTCGCCTACACCACGCGTTTGAGCGAGGGCACCGAGGTTTTCCACAACGACATCCGCGGTCGCTGGCTGCGCGGCGAGCGCGAGGTGGTCAGCGCCATGTACCAATGGGCCAATCTCGCCCAGCGCGTGCGCGACCTGCTGCTCGCCGGCGAGGGCGGCAGGATTGGCCCCCTGCTCAACGAGAACTTCGATCTCCGCCGCCGCCTTTACAACCTCAGCCATGGCAACATCGAGATGGTCGAGACCGCGCGCGCCTGCGGTGCCAGCGCCAAGTTCACCGGCTCCGGCGGCGCCATTGTCGGCACCTATGAGGACGAGGGCATGTTCCAGCGGTTGAAGGACAATCTGGAACCGAAACAGATGGTCGTGCTCAAGCCGCAAATCCTTCCCGCCATCGAAACCCTGCCCGCCGCCCAAAGCGCCGCATGAAAACCCTCGTCCGCAAAGCCGTCATTCCCGCCGCCGGCCACGGCACGCGTTTTCTGCCCATCTCCAAGGCCGTGCCCAAGGAGATGCTGCCCCTGGTGGACCGTCCCGTCATCCAATACGTCATCGAGGAGGCGGTCGCCTCCGGCATCGAGGACATCCTCATCGTCATCAGCCGCTCGAAGCGCGCCATCGAAGAGCACTTCCATCCCGCGCCGGAGCTGGAGCGCGAGCTGGAGGAAAAAGGCCGCGTCGAGGAGCTGCGCCAGTTGCAAAGCCTGAGCAAACTGGCCCGCCTGCATTTCATCTGGCAGTCCAAAATGGGCGGGCTCGGTGATGCCGTCCTGCACGCCCGCGACCATGTCGGCCAGGAGCCGTTTGCCGTCCTGCTGGGGGACACGGTCACCACCACGCGCGACCGCGCGCGGCCGCTCACGCGCCAGCTTGCCGACATCGTCGAGGAGCACGGCGGCTCCGCTGTGGCCTTGCAGGAGGTGCCCGAGGACAAAGTCAGCCGCTACGGCATCCTCGGCGGCGAGGAGATCGCCCCCGGTTTGATTCGCGCCCGGCAGTTTGTCGAAAAACCCGCGCCCGCGCAGGCGCCCTCGCGGCTTGCCGTCAGCGCGCGTTACGTGCTCTCGCCCGCCATCTTTGATCACCTGCGCAAAGTCCCGCCAGGCAAGGGCGGCGAGCTGCAACTCACCGACGCCATGGCCTCCCTCATGCGCGAGGAGCCGCTGCACGGCCTGCGTTTCGAGGGCCGCCGTCATGACATCGGCAACAAGCTCGACTTCATCAAAGCCAACCTCCACTTCGGATTGCTCCGCGAGGACATCGCGCCTGCTTTGCGCGCTTATGTGCAGGAAGTGGCCGCGGCCGCGCAGGCTTGACTTCGCCATGAAGCGCGCCCGCCTCCTCTTCGGCTGTCTGCTGCCGCTCTGGCTGGCTGCCTGCGGACCGCGCGACCCGGAGTCAGTCGCGTTGACGGATCTGGTGAAGGCGGGCTACACCTTGTCCGTCGCGGAATACCATCGGGCTGCCGCTGCGGGCGACACACGCGCTCTTGGCTTGTTTTTGGAGAGTGGCATTCGCATCGACGTGCCGCACAAGCTGGGAGAGAATGGCGTCACCGCCTTGCGCGCCGCCGTAAGCGCGGGTCAGGCTGGCGCGGTCAACTGGCTGCTGGAGCGTGGAGCCAACGTGCCCCTGGCTGACAACGATCGGTCCATGCCCCTGCTGCGTTTGGCCGTGGCGAGCGGCAGCGAGGAAATCACCCGCCGCCTCCTGGGCCTGCCGGATTTGCCGCCCGTGCCCTTGGAACCGCTGCTGCGGGAGAGCGCCGCCGCCGGCGCGGCCGGCATCGCAGACGCGCTGCTGGAAGCCGGTCCCGCGCTTGAACTCGGCGCATCGCTGCGCGCCGCCGCTGCCGCCGGGCACCTCGCCGTCGTGGACCTATTGCTGCAAAAAGGCGCGCTGTTGGACGAGACCGAACCCGGCGCTGGCGGCACCGCCCTGATGCGGGCGGCGGCGGGCGGTCACGCCGCCGTGGTCCGCTTGCTCCTGGATGCGGGCGCCTCCCGCTGGTACGCCGATCACGATCACCGCTTGGCCGCCGACCTCGCCCGCGCGGGTGGTCATGAGGCTGTCGTCACGCTGCTTTGGCACGTCCCTGACACGCGCGAGCAAGAGACCGGTCCCCCGCCTGCTCCCGCGAGCGAGCCGCCGCCGGGCTGGCTGAGCGCCACTGCGCCCGCCATCCCCGCGGCTGCACAAGCCTCGCCCGATCAGCCGCGCCACCTGCCGCCCTTGCGTCACGCCATCGTCGGTCATCATTCCGGCTTCGTGAAACCGCCGCCGCCGCGCGAGCGGCTGGAGCTTCACCGCGTGCGACCCGCCATGCTGCCGCTGCGCTTGCTCAGCGTGTCCGGCACCGAGGCCGCTTTCGAGGTCGCAGGCATGCATGGGCCTCCTGTGCATGTGCGTGCGGGCGGCGCCATCAGCGGCACCGGTTGGAGGCTGGTCGCCATTCGCTCAGGCGATGCTCAAGAACTTCCCGAGTGGGTGGCCGCCCTCGTCGTCATCGAGCATTCGCAGAGCCTGGCAAGACTCGCCGTCACGCCCGCTGTCAGTGCCCGTCACGGGCCGCTGTGCGCCGTTCTCCACATCGCCGGCAGCGACGAATTCTACGAAGGTCATCCCGGCGACGTTTTTCGTTTCACCGACTCCCCGGCACCGCACACCCTCAAGTTCGTGGGACAGCTCATGGTGCAAATTGAGGATGAATCCGGCGTCTTCAAGCTGGCCTTGCAACCCCGGTTTTAGCGAAGGCTTGGGCGGCTGGTGAGATGAGCATGCGGAAAAGCCATTGCCGCCGGAATGGAGGGGCGTGGTCCGAATGATTGGACAGCTTGCGATTGCTGCAAGAGGGGGCATTGATCCGTCAAGAAGGCAGCAACGGGAGGCTGCCATCCTGAGTGCTGGTGGCAGGCAAGCTTTGCCTATTCAGTGTCAGTAGGGTCGGGGGCGGTGACAAGACGGCGAATGCCAACCTTGTCGATATGCTGACGGTCCATGTCCACGACGTCGAATTCAAACTCGCCGATGGCAAAGATTTCGCCTTCACGGGGCAGGCGGTCAAGCTCGTGGACGATGAAGCCAGCGAGGGTTTGGAAGCTGTCGGGCTGGGCTTGTACGATGGCGTCGAGACCCGGGATGGCGGCGGTGACTTGGTCGATCTCCATCGCTCCGTCCACCAGCCAGGCGTCCTCGGTGGTCTGGCGCAGTTGGGGCAGGTCATCGCCGTGGTCGTTGTGGAGATCGCCGACGACTTCCTCCAGCAAATCTTCGAGGGTGACCAGACCGCGCACGATGCCGAATTCGTCAGTGACGACGGCGGCGCCAAGCGAGGAGGCGCGCAGGTCCGCCAGCAGGGAAAGGGCAGGCTGGTTGTCCGGAACGAAGAGCGGCTCCCGCATGAACTGACTCAGGGGTTGTTGCCCGCCCTCGGCGAGGCTGAGAAACAACTGGCGCAGACTGACGAGTCCAATGACTTGGTCCCGGCTGTCTTCGAAGACGGGGAAAATGCGCTGCCGGCTGGTTTTGAGGCGCGGCACGGCGGACTGCGCGGTGTCATCACGATGCAGAAAGACGAGTTTGGGTTTCGGGCGCATGACTTCTTCGGCCAGGATTTCACGCAGGTCGAAGACACCCTCGACGAGTTCGCCCTCGGCATGGAGCACGCTGCCGCTGATGAGGCCCTCGCGGACGAGGACCTCGACTTCGGCGGTGGTGGGTCCGCTGGGCGGGGCGGCTTTGCCGAGCAAGCCCATGACCGCGCGCGTGCTGATGCCGAGCACCCAGACGAGCGGGAAACTGAGGCGGGAAATGAAGTTGAGCGGCGCGGCCATGGCGCAAGCGATGCTCTCGGCATGGCGGAGGGCGAGGTTCTTCGGCACCAGTTCGCCAATGATGAGGGAGAGGTAAGTGATGCCGGCGACGATGAGAGCGAAGGCGATGCGCTCGGCGTAGGGAGCAAGGACGGGAAAATGGGCGATCCACGGGGAGAGGTGCCCGGCGAGGCTGGCGCCGCCATAAGCGCCGGCGAGCACGCCGACGAGGGTGATGCCGATCTGCACGGTGCTGAGGAATTGCTCCGGATTGTTGGCGAGCTTGAGGGCCAGGGCGGCGCCACGGTGGCCCTGGTCGGCGCGCTCCTGCAGACGCGCCTTGCGCGCGGAGACCACGGCGATTTCCGCCATGGCAAAGGCGCCGTTGAAAACGAGCAGCAAAAGGATGATGGCGAGTTCCGTCATGGACAGCGCGGAGTTAAATCCCGGGATGCCATGCCCACAATGTTTTTTTCAGACGGGGAAGCATGGGCAGGGGCGCCAATGGCGGCGCCAACAAACCTGCCGGGCATGTGGCGGGCACCGGTGGCGGGGCCATGGATGCCAGGGTCTTAACCCATTTGATGAGGGGTGAGGTGGCGGCGCTTTGGCGCCGCATCCACCTGAAAGGCTGTCTTGATGAGCGCGTTAAGCGGGTGATGAAGTGTCTTGCCGCCACCTTTTGCCTGCTCGCCTGCGCCTCCGCCCTCGCCACAGTGAAACCGAACGTGGTGTTTATCGCCATTGACGATCAAAACGACTGGCTGGGCTGTCTGGGCGGGCATCCGTTGGCGAAGACGCCGAACATCGACGCGCTTGCCGCGCGCGGCACCCTGTTCACCAACGCTCATTGCCAGGCGCCGCTGTGCAATCCCTCGCGCACCAGCTTGATGCTCGGTTTGCGACCGGGCACGACGGGCATTCACGGATTGAGTCCATGGTTTCGCAACGTGCCGCAGTATGCGGACGCGGCCACGCTGCCGAAGCATTTTGAGAGCCAAGGTTACCGCACGCTGAGCGCCGGCAAAATTTACCACAGTTGGCGCGGCCCGGGCAGCGGCAAGGGCAAGGGTAAAAAAGGAGGGGAGCCTCAGGTCATGGAGTTTCAGGAGGTGGGTCCGCCCGGTGGATTCGGCACCAAACCGCCGAAGAAACTCATTCCCGACACACCGTTTGGCAATCATGGCCTGATGGACTGGGGTGTCTGGCCGCTCGACAATGACGACAGTGAAAAGGGGGACTACCAAGTGGCGTCCTGGGCGGTGGAAAAGCTGCAATCCATGCCCAAGGACCAGCCCTTCTTTCTCGCCGCCGGTTTCTTTCTGCCGCATGTGCCCTGCTACGCCACGCAGAAGTGGTTCGATCTTTATCCGGATGACGACACCGTGCTGCCGGAGATCCGCGACGAAGACCGCGACGACACGCCGCGCTCCTCCTGGTGGATACACTGGAGCCTGCCGGAACCGCGCTTGCAGTGGGTGCGGGAAGCCGGTCAGCATCGTAATCTGGTGCGTTCCTATCTGGCCTGCACCAGCTTTGTGGACGCCCAAATCGGACGCGTCATGGAGGCGTTGAAGCAATCCGGGCTCGAGCGGAACACCATTGTGGTGCTGTGGAGCGACCACGGCTGGCACCTGGGTGAAAAAGCCATCACTGGCAAGAACACACTATGGGATCGCGGCACCAAAGTGCCCCTGCTGTTGGCAGGACCCGGAATCAAGAGCGGCCAAAAGTGCAACCGTCCCGCCGAATTGCTCGACATCTTCCCGACGCTCATTGACCTCTGTGATCTGCCCGTGCTGGCGCATCTGGAGGGCCTCAGCCTGCGACCTCAGCTTGAAAACGCCGCCGCGCCGCGCGCGCGACCCGCCATTACCTCCCACAATCAGGGCAACTACGGCATCCGCAGCGAGAAATGGCGCTACATCCGCTACGTCGATGGCGCGGAGGAGCTCTACGACATGGAGAACGATCCGCAGGAGTTTTATAACCTTGCGGCCGATCGTCCTGGCGTGATCGCTGAAATGAAAAAGTGGCTGCCCAAGATTGACAATGGCCCCGCGCCCGGCAGCAGCAGCCGGATTTTGACGTTGTACGACGGCGTGCCGGTGTGGGAAGGCAAACCCATCGGCAAGGACGATCCGATCCCGCACGACACGCCTTCAGGTTCTCGATAACTGAGAATCCGCCCGGGGTGGAAGGCCGTTTTTTCCGTCAATCACTCCAACCGCCAGAGTTTGCCCTCACCGCGCGCGTAGAGGGCGTTGCCGCTGACGGCGGGGGTGCTGAGCACGGTGTCCTTCAGCTCGATGCTGGTGACGACGCGGCCTTCGGCCGCCGGGCTGGGGTCGATGACTTGCAAAACACCCTGCTCGCTGACGATGAAGAGATGGCCGCCGGAGGCGACCGGGGAGCCGCTGAAGGGGCCTTTGAGGCGGAGTTTCCAGAGTTCGTCGCCGGTGGCGGGATCGGCTTTGATGAGCACGCCGGCGCTGTTGATGACGTAGAGCGCGCCATCAAGCACGAGGGGACTGGCGGTGCCGGGTTTCAATTTGTCGGAGCGCCAAAGCTGGGTGGTGGAGCGGTCCTCGGGCTGCAAGGCGGTGATGCCGTGGGAGGGCAGATAAATGACCTGCTGGGCGATGGCGGCGGAGGGGATGGTGGCGGCGCCGTCGGTGTATTCCCAGCGCACCTCGCCGCTGCGCGGGTCGATGCCGGTGAGACCCTTGCTGGACTGCAAGGCGACGATGCCATCCAGCAAAACGGCGCTGGTCCAGTTGGCGGCTTTGGGGCGCTCCATGCGCCAGCGGTTGACGCCGGTGGCGACGTCAATGCCGAGGGCGAGGGATTCGCTATCGTTCTCGCTCTGCACGACGAGGGTGTCGCCAGCGACGACGGGGGAGGAGGCCATGCCGAGGCTGTTGGAGGCGTTGTTGTAATCAAGCATGAGGCCGCGCAGCCAGAGCAGGTTGCCGTCGAGATCGAAGGCGGCAAGGTCGTTGCAGGAGTAGAGCGCGAAGACGCGCTGACCGTCGCTGCACGGGGTGGGGGCGGCGACGCAGGTCTTTTTATGGCTCATGGTGCGGCCGGTGGCGCGCAGGGTGCGCTCCCAGATTTTGCTGCCGTCTTTGGCGGCGAGGCAGAGAAGGTGCAGCGTGGTCTGCTCCGGGCCGCTAGCGGCGGTGACGAAGACTTTGTCGCCGACGATGATGGGGCAGGAGAGGCCGCGGCCGGGCAGGTCGGTCTGCCAGGCGATGGCAAGGTCGGGGCGCACGCTGTCAGCAGCGACGCCGGAGGCCTGCGGGCCGCGGAATTGCAACCAATCGGCGGCGGTGAGGAATGACGAATGCCAAAAGATGAGTGACGAAAGGAGGGCGAACTTTTTCATGGCGGCGGAAAAGGAGGGTTAGTTTTGGGCGAGGATCGCGGTGCCGGTGGCGTCGCAGATGCGGAGTTGAAAGCGCCATTCGACGGTCCATTGCTCAGTCTGCTCGTTTTGGCAGCACTTCACCAGCAGGGTGTTTTTTCCCTTCTTCAAGACGCAGGGCAGTTTGTATTGGTCGAGCTTCATGCCGCGGTGGTATTCGTCGCGTCCAAAAAGCAGCTCGCCATTGAGCCAGACTTTCCAGCCGTTTTTGCAGCCGAGACGGATTTCGGCGGGGCGTTCCTCGCTGGACTCGAACTCGGTGTAGGCGTAGCCGGTGACTTCCTTGAGCGTGTCGAAAGGCTCGTTGAAATCAATGAGGCCGTAGTCGTCCTTGCTGGTGTAGGGCAGCCATTTGGCCTCTTTGCCCTTGCCTTCGTAGCTGGCTTGCAGATCGATGTTTTCCTCGGGCGGGAAGACGGTGTCGAAGCCTTTGCGCTCGACGTTGGTGAACGGGGCGATCAGGTGCCAGGACATCAGGAAGCCGAAGTGGGTGGGCAGATCGACTTTTTCGCCGAGGTCGCGCAGGCCTTTGGCGAGGGTGTTGATCTGCTCCTCGTCACGCGCGCCGGACAGGCCTTCGCGATAGGCGGTGATGGCGGTTTTTTTGTCGCCCGCTTTTTCAGCGGCCTGGCCGCGCTCGATCCAGTCAGCGACGGCGAAGAGGCGCAGTTCGGCGGCGGGATCGTGGAGCAGGGAGGGTTTGATTTCGTTGGCGAGTGCGGGGGCGCTGGCGAGCAGGAGTTCGTAGGCGAGCAGGCGCGGCGCGGCGTCATTGGAGGTGTCTTTGACGAAGGCGGCGAGGCCGCTGGCGGGCAGGGCACTCGCGGTTTGGGCGCGGGCGGCGAGGGTTTCGACGGCGACGCGCAGCCAGTTTTGCGCGAGCGGGTTGGCGCCGTTCATGGCTTTCAGGGCGGGCTGGATTTGCTCAGGACCACTGCTGGCAACGATTTTCCAGGCGGCGGAGGCGGCGGCATTGCCTGCGCCTTCGGAACCAACGGCACGGAGGGAGTCGAGAGCGGAGGGATCGGCTTGGGCATGGTTGAGGAACAGGAGGAGAGCCAGGGCGGGGAGAAAACGGGGAGGCTTCATGGCAAAGGTGAATTCAAGCATAGATACGCGTGTGCGCACCGGTTTTTGGAGACGTGGTGTCCGGAGGGGCACAATTCGGGTTCAAGCTTTAGCTTGCTGCGGGAGGGCATAGCGGAGTCCACCCCCAGTGGCGCTCGAAGGCTTCACTCCAACGCTTGCGCCACTTTACAGTAGCGCAACCAAGTCGCTGGCCAACTGCATGGGTTGGTCGATGGGTGCGCTGGCTTGGTGCTCGACGGGCGGGGCGGCGGGGTCTTCCTCGTTGAAGACGCGGACCCGCATGTGCAGGGTGTCGCCGCTGATCCAGGTGTGCGCGCCGACCGGGGTCTGGCAGCCGGCGCCGAGCAGGCGCAGGAACTCGCGCTCGGCAGCGATGCGGGCGGCGGTGGCGGAGTCGTTTAGCTTGGCGAGCAGGGCGCGGACATCGGCGTTTGCAATCAGGCACTCGATGGCGACGGCGCCCTGGCCGGCGGCGGGCAGGAAATGCGCTGGATGCAATACCGTCGCAGGCAGGCGGTTTTCGTCGATGACAACGCTTTGTCCATCGGCTTCGAGAAGGTCCAGGCGCTGCAAGCCAGCGGCGGCGAGCATGACGGCGTCGAGGGGATTTTCGCCAAGGAGTTTGCGCACCCGGGTGGGCACGTTGCCGCGAATCTCAACGATTTCGAGGTCGGGCCGCAGCCATTGTATCTGGCGGGCGCGGCGCACGCTGCTGGTGCCGACGCGGGCGCCGGCGGGCAGGGATTCCAACGTCGCGGGCTGGCGGGTGATGAGCACGTCCTCCACCGGCGCGCGCGGCAGCACGGCGGCGATGACAAAGCGCTCCTCCAGCGTTGAGGGCATGTCTTTCAAACTGTGCACGGCGGCGTGCACGCGGCCATCGTCGAGGGCGTTTTCGAGTTCCTTGATGAAGATGCCTTTGTCCGCCTGCGGCACGGCGCCGCCATGGAAATCAACGAAGCGGAGGTCGGTGCGTTTGTCGCCGATGGTGTGGATGATTTCGCGGCTGACTTGCAGGTCAGGAAACACGGCGAGGAGTTCTGCGGTGACCATTTCGGTCTGGCGCAGCGCCAGTTCGCTGCCTCGGGTGCCCAGAGTGATGCTTTGCATGGTGAAGGGTTTTCAGGTGGTGCGCAATCGCGGTTCGCCGCCGTTCGCGGCAGCACGACGCCGGGCGTGGCCGAATTTTTCGAGTTGCTCCTCAATGATGCGCTCGCACTCGGCGAGCTGGCGCTCGCGCTCGCGGCGGCCTTCGTCGGCAATGGTTTGCAGGGCGTCGATGTCGTAGAGATAGACTCCCTCGATTTCGTTGACGCGGGGATCAACATCGCGCGGCACGGCGATGTCGATGATGAAAAGCGGCTCCCAACGGCGCTTGCGCATGACCTCGGCGACCTGCTCCGGTTTGATGACAAAGTGCGGAGCGGAGGTGGAGGAGATGATGACATCGGTCTCGTGCAGCACGCTTTCCCACTCGTCAAAACGCAGGGCTTTGCCGCCCATCTCGGAGGCGAGTTCGACGGCGCGGTCGTAGGAGCGGTTCGAGACGATGACGCTGTGGGCGCCGCGAGACATGAGGCTTTGCGCGCAGGTGCGGCTCATCTCGCCAGCGCCGACCAGCATGACGCGGCATTTTTTGAGGTCGAAAACTTTCTCGCACAGATCCACGGCGACGGAACCAACCGAGGTGGGACCGCGCTGGATGCTGGTTTCGTTGCGCACTTTTTTCCCGACTTGGAAGGCCTGCTGGAAGAGCTTGTTGAGCAGGCGGCCGGTGGCCTTGGACTCGAGCGCGGTTTGATAAGCCTGTTTGACCTGGCCGAAGATCTCCGTCTCGCCCAGCACCATGGAGTCGAGACCGCTGACGACGCGGAAGAGGTGGCGCGCGGTTTCCTCGTCGTCGAGATGGTAAAAGGAGAGTGCCTCGATTTCGTCCTGCGCCAGCTTGAAATGGCGCACAAGGTACTGGCGCATCTGCTCGTGGGCGGACTCGGCGTTGCCCGATTGCTGCGCCGCGTACAGTTCGACGCGATTGCAGGTGGAGAGCACCACGCTCTCGTCAAAGCCGGGCAGGGCGCGCACTTCCTTAAGGGCCTCTGGAAGATGCGCCTCGGGGAAGGCGATGCGTTCGCGCACCTCCACCGGGGTGGTGCGGTGGTTGAGTCCGAGGCAGACAAGCCGCCCTGCGCTGACAGTTCCGGCAGGATTCATGACTCAGGAAATCAGCCACAACGACACGAAGGGCACGGTGAAACCGGCCACCGCCAGCCAGGCAGTGCGGCGCGGGGACAGGGTGTGGCGCCACATCAACAGCGCCACCGTGGCATAGAGACCCCAGACACCCCAGGCGAAGGCGAGTTTGGAAGTGGGCGCGGTGTTTTCCAGGCCGAACGACATGGCGAGCGCGGCGCTGAGCAGACCGAGACCGAGCAGGACAAGGCGGAAAATGGCGCGGGCGAGCTCGCGGATGGGTGGCAGTTGAAAGAAAAGTTTGCCGATGCGGTGGGATTTGAGCAGGCGTTCTTGGAGCAGAAACATGACACCCGTCACCGCCGCCATCGCAAAAGCCGCATAGGCGACCAGGGCCACAGCAGCATGCAACTCAACGAGGGCGATGATTTTGCTCTTGGCCGGGTAGGGGGCGAAGGCACCGGGCAGCAGGGCGGCCAGGGTTTGCAGCAACGCCACCAGCGGCGCGGTGAAGACGCCGAGCAGCGACAGCCGGTAGGCCGGCCCGACCAGGAAATACAGCAGCACCATGCTCCAGGAAATAAAGACGAGGATGTCCGGGAGCGACTTCATCGGGCACTGTCCGACCTCCTGACCGCGCATATAAAGGAAGGTGGTTTGCAAAGCGAAACCCGCGAGCATGAAGAGGCGGTGGCCGCGGTTGGTCTGCCAGCGTCCCGAGCGCAGCGCCAGCACGGCGCGCACCGTGCCCCCGGCGAACGCCAGGATGGCCAGCAACAGCAGCATCTGAGTTGGGGGCACAGTTGAAAACCGGATGTGGAAACCTTTTCCATTGCCTGATTTTTGCGGGATTGCAAAAGGCAATGCAGGTGGAATCCGGTTTGGCGTCATTTGAAACGCTACCCAGAATCGTCCCGGGCCATGGAGGAAGCATCAAGGGCGAGAGTTTGGACCAGAGGACGCGCCGCATGCCGTCGCTGTGCAGCAGGCAGTGCGGCGCCAGCACATGATCGGAGGTCTTGCGGATGGAATGCCTGGAAACCATCCCCTTTCTTTCTGATACATCATGCAACGGCCACGCCCCGCGAAAATATCAACTTTACGATCAGAAACCATCAGATCAGAAGCATTTGTGTGGATTGGTCATTGTCAATGCCCGCCACCGTCCGCGAGTTCGACTGGCCGGTAGCCGCCGCGGGAGCGGAACCTGAAAAAGATCAGCAGGTAGCAAAGCAGGAGAAAGGCGGGCAGCAGCGCGGTGCGCGCGAAGGTCAGCTTTTTGAAGCGATTCTGCACTTCGGTGACCACCGCCTGCTCGTCCTGCGGCAACCGGCTCAATGCCTGCGCGTCCACCGAGGGCGCGCTGCCGATGAGGTTGACGCTGTCCGGGCCGCGCACCTTCGCGTGAATGGCGGAATGCTGCTCGCGCAAGGTTTTGTCGATGTCCGTGTCCTGCCAGATGCCCATCAACGGCGCGCCGACCACGCCCATGCCGAGCACGCCGATGGCGGAGACGCCATTCAAGGACAAGGCGCCGCCGCGCGGGAACTGCTCCGAAACCAAGCCGAGCGTGGTGGACCAGAGAAAGGTTTTGCCAAAAGCATACAAGGTGGCCACCGCGACGATGGCCCAGCCAGTGGCACCCTTCAGCAGCAGCAGGCCGACGATGGCAACCGCCGCGCTGAGCACGAGCAAACCAATCGGCGAAAACTTATGCACGATGGGTCCCGCATACCAGCGCAGGATGGTCATGATGACCGAGGTGTAAACCAGCACCCAGGCGGCGGATTTCCCGAGTTCCAGGCTGAGCAGATCGGGCATCCAGGTGTCGGTGCCCAGTTCGGTGGTGGCCAGAAAGGGCATGGTGATCAGGATCAGCACAAACATCGGCCGGCCCAACGAGCGCGTGTAAGCGCCTGCCGCCACCGCCACGCTGGCGCCCACTCCGAAGACGACAGCCCAGTTCGCAGAGGCGCCCTTTGCCTGATAAACCGCCATCGCACAGAGCACGGTGAACATGAAAAAACCGACGGCGCCGAACTCGGCCAGCATGTCGCGGTAGCTCACACCGGCGGCCACGCGCTCGTTCACCGGGAATTGCCGCGGAAGAATCAACACCGTGTAAATGATCACCGGGATGAGGCAGACTCCAAAACGAACCTGCCAGGAGGCCATGTCACCGAGCAGCATGGTGAAGATGCTGCCCAAGGCGATGCCCATCGGCCAGCCGGCGTGCAGGATGTTGAGCCATTTGGCCTTGTCTTTTTTGAAAAGAGTGGCCACCACCGGATTGATGAGCGCCTCGACGGTGCCGTTGCCAATCGCAACCGTGAAAGTGCCCCAGTAAAGAAGGTCGTTGTCAGGCTTGGCCAGCAGGGTCATGCCAATGGCGAGGAAGTGGCAGAGGATCGCGAACACCGCCGCCGTCTTGTAGCCGATGCGGTCGATGATCAGGCTGAACACGATGATGCTCAGCGCAAACGGCCACAAACCGACGCCTAAAATTCGGCCCACGGCGCCTTGGGAGAGCTGAAACTCGGCGGCGATCTCGCCAATCATCGTGGAGCGCACCCCGAACACAAAGGAGGTGGCGACGAGGGCGATGAAGCAGGCCCAGAACAATTTCATGTCCTGGCGCTCGGGGGCGTGGGTTTCGGAAGCGGTGCTCATGTCGGGAGAAGGCGATGCGCCGCCGATTGAAATGAGCCGCCGGGCGGCTGGCAAGTTTTTTTACTGACGAATGCCGGTTTCCATCCAGGCTTGCGCGGCGCGGTCTTTTGCGGACTTTGCGCTGTCCCTGGAAGAAATCGCAATGACGCGGCTCTCACCTTCGTATTCAGTCGTATGAAAACGCGCCTTTACCTGCTCGCCGCCGGCTGCCTGAGCCTGTCCCTGGCTCTGGCTCTGGCTGCCGACCCTGAAACCAACAAGAAGAAAAAAGACATGGAAAAGCCCAAGCCGGAAGTGGTCCTCAGCGAGGAGGAGTGGCAGAAACGTCTGACGCCCGAGCAGTTCGCGGTCACCCGTCGCGCCGGCACGGAACGGCCCTTCGGAGAGATCTACGAGACCTTTGAAAAACAAGGCGAGGGCACCTACTACTGCGTGTGCTGCGGCGTCGAGCTGTTCACCTCGAACGAAAAATTCCACTCCGGCTGCGGCTGGCCGTCCTTTTACGACGCCTCGAAGGCAAAGAACGTGCTGGAAAAACCCGACAGCAGCCACGGCATGGTGCGCATCGAGACGGTGTGCAAACGCTGCGGCGCCCACCTCGGCCATGTCTTCGACGGCGAAAGCGTCTCCAAGGACACGCCCACCAATCGCCGTTTCTGCATCAATGGCGTGGCCCTGCACTTCGTGCCCGCCGGCGGCCAGGCGCCGGAACTGCTGGTGGTCGAGTCCGAGGCGGTGCAGAAGAAAAAAGCCGAGGTCGCCAAGGAAGGCGGCGTCGAGGCAAAGTGACCGCTTAAAGCCGAATCACAATCTTGCCCAAGTGCCCGCCGGACTCCAGACGGCGGAAGGCGGCGGGCGCGTCGTCGAAGCAGAACACCGAGTCGATCACCGGGCGCAAACCGGTTTGCTCTAAATAAGCGACGATATCGCCCAGCATCGCCCGTGAGCCGACGTAAATGCCGTCCAGGCGGATGCCTTTGCGCAGGATTTGCACGGTCTGAATGTCGCCCGCCGTGCCGGTGAGCACGCCGATAAGAGCAATGTGACCGCCAAAGCGCGCCGCCAATAGCGAGCGATTCAACGTTTCCGGTCCGCCGATCTCGACGACGTGATCGACCCCGAGTCCGCCCGTCTGCTCGCGCGCCCAGGCATCCCAATCCGGCCGCTCGCGGTAGTTGCACACTGCGTCCGCTCCCAAGTCGCGCAGCCGCGCGGCTTTTTCATCGGAACTGGTGATCGCCAGCACACGCGCGCCCAGGCTCACGGCGAACTGCAAAGCGAAGACCGAGACACCGCCACTGCCCTGGATGAGAACCGTGGCGCCCGGCTGCAACTGCCCGCGCACCGTCAATGCGTCCCAGGCGGTGACCGCGGCGCAAGGCAGCGTGGCGGCTTGCTCAAAGCTGAGGGCTTCCGGCAGCGGCACCAACGAGGCTGCGGGGACGCAAACGAACTCCCGCAGCACCCCGTCCACCGCACCGCCGAGCGCGCCCGCCGCGTGCGCTTGCGTGAACGGTCCGTCCAGCCAGCCGGGCATGAAGGGAATCACGACACGGTCCCCCGGCTGCCAGTCGCTGACCCCCAGCCCCACTGCCGCCACCTCGCCCGCGCCATCGGAGCATGGCACCCGCGGCTCCGGCCCGGTGATGCCGTGCAGGCCCATGACGTTCATGTAATCCCGGTAGTTCAGCGAAACCGCCCGCACCCGTACCCGCACCTCCCCTGGTCCCGGCAGCGGACCGGCCACCTCCGTCTTGCGCAAACTGTCGAATCCGTCTTTGCCGATAATCTGCCAAGTCTTCATGCGCCTGCTTTGACGCAGACGGACAAAAAAGCAAGCGGATTGCCACTGTGCAAAAGTAGCGGCCCGTCCCGCCTCAAGGCGCGTCTGAGGGGCTGCTGGCTGAAACCGGCGGCGCGGTCGAAACTCACCTCTGGGTCTGGTTGAATGCCGCATTGCCGGAGTGCCTGCGCACGCGAAAGGTCTTTTGCTTTCCCGAACTATTCGAAGAATTGGATGGACGCCACCCTGGCATCAAGCGACTTCTCACAAATGCCTTGATTGACCGATGGCAACCTTCACAAATCACTCATTTTGAGCTATTTATGAAATATTTTACGCATCTTCAATTGTTTCTGAGGCGATTGCCATGGGAATCAAAAAGAGTTTCGCGGATTCTGCTTCCGCCAGACGTTCCACGCCGATTCTATTGGCGTTCCATGCCACAAGTAACCCCAAGCCTTGCCTAAGACTAGCGTTAAGCAACAGAGCCTCCCCGCCGTCTTTCTAGCCCGCAACCCCTGCCCAAGGCCTCCTGAATGCAGTGTGAATAAGTTGTGAAAAAGGCCCGAAAAACCGGTTCCGGCTCAGTCCTCGGACTTTTCGTCCGGCTCAGGCTCGCGCTCGGTGAAGCGCATGGCGTAGTCGATGAACCGTAAGTGCACGTCGTCAGTGGGACCGTTGCGGTTTTTGGCCAGAATGAGCAGGGCCTGGCCTTTTTTCGCAGCCTCTTTTTCCTCGTCCTCGACCTCCATCTTGCCGCCGGCGTAATCGGCGCGGGTGAGCAGGCCCACCATGTCGGCGTCCTGCTCGATGGAGCCGGACTCACGCAAGTCAGACAAGACCGGGCGCTGGCCTTTGCGCTGCTCGACCGAGCGGTTGAGCTGGGCGAGCACGAGAATGGGCACGTTCAATTCCTTGGCCAGGCCTTTCAATCCGGCGGAGATTTCGGCGATTTCGATCTGGCGATTGTCCTTGGCCCGGCGCGACCCTGAGGTGAGCAACTGCAGGTAGTCGATGGCGATCATTTGGATGCCGTGCTGCTTCTTCAAGCGTCGCGCTTTGGCGCGCAATTCAAGGATGTCGAGGCCGGGTGTTTCATCGATGAAGATTTTGGATTTCTGCAGCTCGCGTGTGGCCTTGGTGAGCGCCTTCATCTGCGTGTCGGAAAGCAGGCCGCGCGACAGGTCGGAGAGTGACAGTGTGGCGCGCGACACCAGCAAACGACGCACCAGCATGGCGGCGCTCATTTCCAGGGAAAACACCGCGCAGGGCGTGTCGAGCTCCACCGCGATGTGCTCGACGATGTTCATGGCGAGCGAGGTCTTGCCCATTGAGGGCCGGGCGGCGATGACGAACATTTCCCCGCCCTGGAGGCCGGAACTCAGCTTGTCCAGCTTGCTGTAGCCGGTGGAAAGCCCGCGCAACTGGCCGGGATGCGCCAGCATGTGCTCGATAGCCTCGATGGCGTCATTGACGTGCTGCTTCATCAGCTTGAAGCCATCCTCGGTGCCGTTCTTCTCCCGCACCGCCAGCACGCGCTGCTCGGAGTGGTCGATGAGCGTGTTCACGTCCTGGTCGAGTTCCTCACGCCCGAACTCGTAGGCGTTGTGAATGTTGAGGCTGCACGCGTGGATGAGGTCGCGCAGAATGGCCTTCTGCTTCAGAATCTCCAGGTAGTAAGGGTAATGCGAGGGAACCGGAACGTAGATGAAAAGATCCGAGATCGCCGCCGGACCGCCCGCCTTGTCGAGCAACTCCTGCTCGCGCAGGGCATTGGTGAGAGTGACCAGGTCGATGGGCAGGTTCTTGTCGTAGAACTCCAGCAGCTTCTCGTAAATCAAGCGATGCGACTCGTGGTAAAAGCACGAAGCCGGCAAGGAGGTCCGGCTCTGCCCCAGCAACTCCACCGGATCCTGAAGCAGACAGCTCAGCATGCCCTTCTCCGCCTCTTCGCTGAACGGCAGAGCGCGATTGATGTTCGCCAGCAGTTCCTCGGCTGTGGGCTCGCGGTTTTTGCGGCGGCCCTCAAACGTCTCCCTGGTCTGCCCCGGCGCGGCGGCGGGCGGCGGCGGGGTCGCCAGGGCGGCGGAAACGAGGTTGGATGCGGATTCGGCCATGCGCGAAGAAAAAGCGGCAGTGATCCTAGCAGGAGAAGGCGCTTAAAACAAGAAAGCGCCGCAAAAACTTATTGGCTTTGTTCACACTCAAGCGGCGGCAATGTGGCGCGCAATCCCTGACGCCGGATTTCCACCAACAGCGCCTCCAGCACCCGCGGCGCCATCCTGCCGCCATCGCCGGCGCCCCGCCCCTCGTGCATGAGGAGGATCGCTCCCGGCTTCACCCCCGGTAAAAGGCGTCGAATCACCTTGTCCACGTCTTTCGCGACCCCGTCAAAGCCGCGCGCGCTCCAGCCCGCCAAACGCAGCTCGTGACGCGCCAGCACCGGATGCAGCGCGTGATTGCGCAATCCCGCCGGAGCTCGAAACCATTGCGGTCTTGGGAGGCCCGCCTCTTGAATCGCCTCCTGGCAGAGCGCCACCTCCCGCTCCACCAGGCGAGGCCGCGCGGCCCAGAACCACGCCGAGGGATGGGTCATGGTGTGGTTGCCAAGTTGATGCCCGCGCTCAACGATCATCCGCGCCAGTTCCGGGTGGCGCCGCACTTTTTCGCCAATGACGAAAAACGTGGCCCGCGTTCCTGCCTCATCAAGCAAATCCAGCAGCCGCGGCGTGTCCTCGGGATCGGGTCCGTCATCAATGGTAAGCCAGACACTGCCCTCATCCATCTGGCGCGTTTGCGGCCCCCACCAGGAGCAGCGCGGCAGCAGGGTGGCGTAAAGCCAGGGCCAATGCGCCGATGCCAGCAGAGCAAACGCGCTCAGCGGGCTGCCTTTCCACAAAGCGAATCCGGCGGCGACGGGAGCAACCGCATTCCATGCCAGCAATGTCCTGCGCAGCGGCGAGCCCATGATTGCCAAAAAAGTGGCTCCTGAGGCTGGGATCGAACCAGCGACCTAGTGGTTAACAGCCACCCGCTCTACCGCTGAGCTACTCAGGAGTGTCCGCCCCCGGATTCGGAGCGAGCGCGACCATGAACCGGAAGCGCGGCAGGCGCAAGCGCTTTTCGTTTTTCATTCCCTCGTTTTGGGCAAGGCACCACGCCTGCCACTCCTCCCAAATCGCCGGGGCTCATCGTGGCATTTTACCCTTCCCTTGGCGGGCCTGACCTTTTATTTTGCGGCTTTATTTCCCGAACCGCCATGCAAACCCAGCTCAAGATCAAGCTCGCCGTCTTCATGTTTCTCCAATACTTCATCTGGGGATCCTGGTATGTCAGCATGGGGCCTTATCTGGCCACCACTTTGGAATTCACCGGCGGACAAATTGGAGCCGCCTATGGCGCGTTTGCCTGGGGGGCGATTGTCTCGCCTTTCCTGGTGGGCTTGATCGCCGACCGCTACTTTGCGGCGCAAAAAATCCTTGGCGTGCTCGGCCTGCTCGGCGCGGGCGCCCTGGTGCTCGTGGCCAAAGCCGCGACCTTCGGCTCCTTCTATCCGTTGCTCATTGTGTATTGCGCCCTTTACGTTCCCACACTCGCGCTCGGCAACGCCATCGCCTTCCACCATCTGGCGGATGCGAAGAAGGATTTCCCGATCGTGAAAATCTTCAGCGCCGTGGGCTGGATCGCCGGTCTTGTCACCGTCAACGCCATCGGCGGCACCGTCTCCAACACCCAGTTCTTTGCCGCCGCCGGTCTGTCCGTGATCTTCGGGCTGTTTGCGTTCTCCCTGCCGCACACCCCGCCCAAGAAAACCGGCGCCGACGTGAGCCTGTCGGAGATCCTCGGTCTCGACGCCCTGGCCCTGCTGCGCAAGCCGTCCTTCGCGGTGTTCATCGTCTGCATGTTTTTGATCTGCCTGCCGCTCTACTTTTATTTCGTCAATCTCGGCATCTACCTGACCCAGCTCGGTTGGGAAAACATGCTGGTGAAGACCTCGCTCGCGCAGGTGTCCGACGTGGTTTTCTTCCTGCTTCTGCCCTTCTTCCTCAAGCGGCTCGGCTACAAGACCACCATCACCCTCGGCATCGCCTGCTGGGCGGCCCGCTATTTCCTGCTGTCCGGCAGCGTGGAGAGCGCCGCGCAATCGGCCATGATCTATGCCGCCATCCTGCTGCACGGCGCCTGCTACGACTTCCTGTTCATCGCCGGCCAGCTTTACGTCGATGACGAGGCCAACGAGCGCATCCGCGGCGCGGCCCAGGGTCTGATCGCCATCATCCTTTGGGGCATCGGTTCCTTGGTCGGCACCTGGCTGGCGGGCGAAGTGATGGGTCGTTACCTCCTCGAAGGCGCGGCCGAGGGCGCCCTCCAGCACAACTGGAGCACCATCTGGAGCATCCCAGCCTGGCTGGCTCTCGGTGTGATGACGGTCTTTGTCCTGTTCTTCAAAAACCCGTCACCGAAAAAGGCGTGATCCGCATCCAAGCCCCGATGGCTCGCGTTTTTGATCGTGCATGAGCAATTCCTCCCACCCTGCCGTTGGCAAAAAAGCCCCCGCCTTTGACGCCGTCGTTGTTAGCGCCGACGATCCGTCAGGTTCCAAGATCAAACTCAGCGACCTGCAAGGCAGTACAGTGGTGCTCTACTTTTACCCCAAGGACGACACGCCCGGCTGCACCACCCAGGCCTGCGGTCTGCGCGATGGCTGGTCGCGAATCGCCGAAAAAGCGCGCGTGTTCGGCGTCAGTCCCGACACCGCCGCGAGCCACGCCAAGTTCATCAAGAAACACAGCCTGCCCTTCCCGCTCATGGTCGATGAGGACCACCGCATCGCCGATGCCTACGGTGTCTGGGTGGAAAAGTCGATGTATGGCAAAAAGTATTTCGGCGTCGAGCGCAGCACCTTCATCATTGACGGGAACGGCAAACTCCAAGCTGTGCTGCCGAAAGTGAAACCGGCGGAGCATCTGGAGCGGGTGCTGGCGCTGTTGTAGCGCCAGCACCCCAGAAGATGAAAACTGCATTTACTGCCTGCCCGCGCCGGTCAGTTCCTTGACGGAAGCGATGGCGTAGTCGCGATTGAGCTTGGCGATCCAGCGTACGCTGATCTCCTTCGGGCAGGCGGCTTCGCACTCGTATTGATTGGTGCAGTTGCCGAAGCCCTCCTTGTCCATTTGGCGGACCATGGCCAGGGTGCGGCGGTCCTTTTCGGCCTTGCCTTGCGGCAGGGAGTTGAGCTGGCCGGCCTTGGCGGAGACGAAGAGCATGGCGCTGGCGTTTTTGCACGAGGCCACGCAGGCGCCGCAGCCGATGCAGGCGGCGGCGTCCATGGCGGCGTCCGCCACCTCCTTGGCAATCGGGATGTTGTTCGCCTCGGTCGCGGAGCCGGTGCGCACGGAGACAAAACCGCCGGCGGCCATCACGCGGTCAAAAGCGGCGCGGTCCACGATGAGGTCCTTGATGACCGGGAAGGCGCGCGCGCGGAAGGGCTCGACCCAGATGGTGTCGCCATCGCGGAACTTGCGCATGTGAAGCTGGCAGGTGGTGACGCCTTTGGAGGGGCCGTGCGCCATGCCGTTGATGGTCATGCTGCACATGCCGCAGATGCCCTCGCGGCAGTCGTGGTCGAAGGCCACCGGCTCCTGGCCGTCTTGAATGAGCCGTTCGTTGACGATGTCCATCATTTCCAGAAAGGAGGCGTGATCGGGAATCTCCCGCGCCTCGATGTCCTGGAAATGCCCCGGAGCGGAGCCGTTCTGACGCCAGACTTTGAGATGAAGATTGAGCAGGGCCATGGGAATGAATGCAAAAACTTATTTGTAACTGCGCACGGAGAGCGGCACTTCCTCGAAGTTGAGCGGCTCTTTGTGCAGAATGGGTTTGGAAAAGTCGCCGCTGTAATCCCAGGCGGAGACATGGCAGAAGTTTTCGTCGTCGCGCTTGGCCTCGCCGTCGGGGTATTGATGCTCCTCGCGGAAGTGACCGCCGCAGCTTTCCTCGCGGTTGAGCGCGTCGAGGCAGAGCAGTTCGGCGAACTCCATGAAGTCCGCCACGCGCTCCGCTTTTTCGAGCTCCGGATTGGGTCCGGTGGCGCTGCCGGGCACGGTGACGTTTTCCCAAAACTCGGCGCGAATCTCCGGAATTTTGCGCAGCGCCTCCTCAAGGCCGGCCTTGTTGCGCGCCATGCCGCATTTGTCCCAGACCAGCAGGCCGAGTTGGCGGTGAAAGCTGTCCACGCTGCGTCTGCCTTTGCAGACCATGAGTTTGTCGATGCGGCCCTGGGCGGTTTCGAGCGCGTTTTTGAACTCGGGATTGGCGGTGGTGACGCCGCCGGGTTTTTGTGTCACCAGGTAGTTGGCGACGGTCGTCGGTATCACAAAATAGCCGTCCGCCAGACCCTGCATCAGGGCGCTGGCACCGAGGCGGTTGGCGCCGTGATCGGAGAAGTTGGCCTCACCCAGCACATGCAGGCCGGGCAGATTGCTCATCAAGTTGTAGTCCACCCACAGGCCGCCCATGGTGTAGTGAACGGCGGGGTAGATGCGCATCGGCTGGCGGTAGGCGTTCTCGCCGGTGATGCACTCATACATGTCGAAGAGGTTGCCGTAACGCTCGGCGATGGTCTTTTGTCCGAATTCCTGGATGGCCTCGGCAAAGTCGAGGTAAACGCCGCGCCCGCCGGGGCCGACACCGCGCCCGTCATCGCAGGCCTCCTTTGCCGCGCGCGAGGAAATGTCGCGCGGGGCGAGGTTGCCGAAGCTGGGGTACTTGCGCTCCAGATAATAATCGCGATCCGCCTCGGGAATCTGCGAGGGCGCTTTGCCGCAATCCTCTTTTTTCTTCGGCACCCAGACGCGACCGTCGTTGCGCAGGGACTCGGACATCAGGGTCAGCTTGCTTTGGTAGTCGCCGCTGACCGGGATGCAGGTGGGGTGAATCTGGGTGTAACAGGGATTGGCGAAGGCGGCGCCGCGTTTGTGCGCTTTCCACGTCGCGGTGACGTTGCAGCCCATGGCGTTGGTGGACAGATAAAACACGTTGCCGTAACCGCCGGTGCAGAGCAGCACGGTGTCGCCGGCGTAAGCCTCCAGTTTGCCGGTGACCATGTTGCGGGTGATGATGCCCTTGGCGTGGCCGTCCACGACCACGAGGTCCACCATCTCGTTGCGGGTGAACATTTCCACCCCGCCGCTGGCCACTTCCTTCGACAAGGCGGAGTAAGCGCCGAGCAGGAGCTGCTGGCCGGTTTGCCCGCGCGCGTAAAAGGTGCGGGAGACCTGGGCACCGCCGAAGGAGCGGTTGGCGAGGCCGCCGCCATACTCGCGGGCAAAAGGCACGCCCTGGGCGACGCATTGGTCGATGATGTTGACGCTTTCCTCGGCGAGCCGGTGCACGTTGGCTTCGCGCGCGCGGAAGTCGCCGCCTTTGATGGTGTCGTAAAACAGGCGGTGCACGGAGTCGCCGTCATTCTGGTAGTTCTTGGCGGCGTTGATGCCGCCCTGGGCGGCGATGGAGTGCGCGCGGCGGGCGCTGTCCTGGTAGCAGAAGCATTTGACCCGGTATCCCAGTTCCGAAAGCGTGGCGGCGGCGGCGGACCCGGCCAAACCGCTGCCAACCACGATGATGGTGTATTTGCGTTTGTTTTTGGGATTGATCAGTTTGGAGTCGCGCTTGTGGCGGGACCACTTTTCAGCCATCGGTCCGGAGGGAATCTTGGAGTCGAGCATTGGCGGAGGCGGATAGAGGATTGCAAAAGGGGCGGCGGGAACTCAACGACCGTAATGGAAGAGCCAGATGGCGATGGGAATGGAGCAGTTGCCGACGAGGATCAGCAGCGCGAATCCCTGCGCGGCCTTTTCCATGATCGGCCAGGTTTTGTTGGTGGTGAGACCCAGGGTTTGAAAAAGGCTGCTGACGCCGTGGCTCAGGTGGTTGCAGAGCAGCACCATCGCCACGATGTAAAAAACCGCGGCAGGCGCCCAGGAGAAGCCGTCGATGACCATTTTGTACACGTTATGCACGGGCTCGCCGTGGAGAAGGTAGGTGTAGAGGTCCGGGTTGTTGTATTCGTTGCCGGCGCGCACGGTGAAGTGCAGCAGATGATAAATGAGGAAGGCCAGCACGGTGAGGCCGCTGTAGATCATGATGCGCGAGGCCGGGGTGGCGACGCGGGTGGCTTCCTTGCCATACTTGGTGTCACGCGCCTCGCGGTTCTGTTTGGTCAGATGAATCGTGGCGACGAGGTGGACGATGAAAGCGGCCAGCAAGCCGAGGCGCGCCACCCAGATGAGTCCGCCATGCCCCATGCTGTGCAGCAGGTGCCCGTATTCGTTGATGGCGTCCGGCCCGGCGAAGACCAGCAGGTTGCCAATCATGTGGCCGAGGACAAAAACCACGAGCACGAGCCCCGTCACAGCGACGAGAATTTTTTTGCCGATGGACGATGCGTAAAACCGGGTCAGGGAGTCTAAAACACTACTCATGGGAGGTGGGAACTCACTCTGTAGCTACGACATCAAAAGGCAAGCGGGGAGGCGATTTTTGTCCAATTGACACGCCTTCTCATGATAAAAGCGGTGTCAGAATTGGCGCGCCCGCCGCAAAGCGTTTTCGCCTTGCGGCAGACGACGGTTTGCTCTACCCCGGAAGCCCATGCCCACCCTGCGCGCTTTGATCTTTGATTTTGACGGGTTGATCGTGGACACCGAAAGCACCGGCTACCAGACCTGGCGGGAGATTTTCGAGGAGCATGGTTTGCATCTGGCGGTGGAAACTTACGCCGCCGTGATCGGGACGGATTTTGGCGATCACTACGATCCGCGTGTCGATCTTGAGGAGCGCACCGGGCGGGCGTTTGACTGGGAGGCACTTGAGCTACGACGAACCGCCCGGGAAAAGGAACTGCGCGCGAGTTTGCAAATCCTGCCGGGAGTGCTGGATCGCCTGGAGGAAGCCGCGTCCCTCGGACTGCCCTGCGCGGTGGCCTCCAGCAGCCCGCGCTGGTGGGTCGAAGGCTGGCTCAACGAGCTCGGCCTAATGGACCGCTTTCACCACCTCACCACCGTCGATGACACCGGCAAAGTCAAACCCGACCCCAGCCTCTTTCAATTGGCGGTCGCAAGACTCGGCGTCACCCCGGCGGAGGCGGTGATTTTCGAGGACTCGCTCCACGGCCTCCAGGCGGCGCAAGCGGCACGGGTGCGCTGTGTGGTGGCGCCCGGTCCGATGACCGCGCACCTGGATTTTGCCGGCGCCTGGCGGCGTGTGAAAAATCTGACAGAGGTTTCCTTGCGTGAATTGCACCGGGAATTATCACTCCGCCCATGAGTTTGATCTTCCTGCCGCTGGCCGAACGTTACGAGCGCTTTCGCGACACCCTTTTCTCCAGTGTCGAGGAATCACCCGTGCTTCCCGGTTTGGAACCGCCCTTGAGCGAACTGGACCAGCAAAGCCTCTGGTTTTCCGGCGCTTTCGGCAGCCAGTTCACCACCACCGATGGCCAGCCGCTGCGCATCGAAGATTTTGGCACCTGGAATGCCGGGGCCGGCCCGGATTTCACCAACTGCGCGGTGCGCATTGGTGACACATTGCTTACAGGTGACATCGAGCTTGATCCGGACGCGCGCGACTGGGAGCGGCACCGCCACGGCGCCAATCCGGACTACGATCAGGTCATTCTGCATGTGTTTCTGGAGGCGCCCCCAGAGCAGCGCTTTTTCACCCGCAACCGTCACCACCAAGAAGTGGTCCAAGTGCGGCTGAGCCGGGACATGCTGGCCTTGGACGCCAAACCGAAAAGTCGCGAGGCCTCCGCGCGGCTCGGCCGCTGCGCGGAACCGCTGAGTGCGATGACGCCGGAGCGTGTGGCCAGTCTCATCGAAAGTGCGGCCCAGCACCGCCTCCGTCTGAAGTCCAGCCGCCTGCACAACCTGGTGGCGGCGCACGGACGCGAGCAGGCGCTGTTTCAGGCTCTGGCGCAGACCCTCGGCTATCGCCACAACCAGCGGCCCTTCGCCATCCTAAGCCAGCGGCTGCCCCTGCATCGTTTGCGCAAAGAGGAGCGACTCGATGGCGAGGCCCTGCTTTTTGGGGTGTCCGGTTTTTTGGAGGAACTGCCGCCCGACCGCTCGGAGGATGCCACCCGCGGCTACCTCAGCCAGCTCTGGTCGTGCTGGTGGAAACTGCGCGAAGGCTGCCAACGCTGGCTCGACCCGCGCCACACACCACGCTGGAAATTGACCGCGATCCGGCCCGGCAACCACCCGCAGCGCAGGCTCGGCGCGCTGTCAGCGATGCTGGAGCAATGGAGCGCTGTCTCCACCCCGCTGCTGGACGCCACCCGCTGGAGCCTTCCCGCCTGGAACGAGACGCTCTCCGCATTGCGTCACGAGTTCTGGTCCTCCCACTACACGCTGACCGCCAAGCCGGCGGACAAACCGGTGGCACTCATCGGCGAAACCCGCGTGCGAGAAATGCTGGCCAACGTCGTCTATCCCCTGCTCGTGCCCGAGCGCACGCGGCTGTGGGCGGAGTACCTCGAATTGCCCGCCCTGCTGGACAATCAAAAAGTGCGGCGGGCCGCGCTGCGCTTGTTTGGTCCATCGGATTCGGCGCGCGCCTTCAACCGCAAGCTTTTTCACCAACAGGGATTGCTGCAAATTTACGAGGACTTCTGCCTGGAAGACCACGGCGCCTGCGCGGATTGCCCTTTCCCCGAGCGCTTGCAGGAGTGGTCGTAATGCTTCGCCGGCTCACCCCCGAATGGAGGTGGCGACTTCGCCCTGAATGGCCGCCGCCACAGCGGAAGCCACCGCGTGCAGCCGCGTCATGTCGCCAATCTTCCGGCCACGGTCGTCGCGCAAATAAATGGTGTCCACCGCCACCCCTTTCTCGGTGTTGATGCGCGCGTGAGTGACGTTGTGGCCAAGTCTGCCGATGGTTTTGAGCACATCGTAAAGCAGGCCCAGGCGGTCCACGGCCTGCAATTCAAGGATGGTCTCATCAGGCGAAACGGTGTTGTCGATGAACACCCGCTGCGGAATCTCCGCCAGCATCGCCTCAAACTCGGGCGCGTTCGGCTTGCGCGGCGCGATGGCGGCGCTGAAATCGTAGTCGCTGTCGAGGAAAGCCTCGTGCAAACCCAGCTCGAAGCGCTGGCGCGCATTTTTGGAGGTCACCGGCGCGAAGTTGGTGTTGCAGACACGAAACACATCAAGCACAAGGTCGTCCGCGCGGCGGTAAAGGTCCGCGCCAAGAATGTTGATGCTTTGCGCGGCCAGCGCGCCCGCCACGCGCGCCAGCAACTGCGGACGGTCCCAGCAGGCCAGCGTGATCTCCGAGCACCCCTGTTCCGGCAAATCCGTCCAGGTGATGACCGGCAGCAGGCCGGCCGCGGATTGTTCCTCGACCAAATGCGTGAAAAAGGCGCGAAACTGCCGCAGATGGGCCACCACCGTCTCGGGTGCGATGAAGTTGAAATAGGCCGGCGGCATGCCGGCGAAATGAGCGGCGATTTCATCCGACCAGCCGGAACCGAGTTTTTTCGTGATCGCTTCCCTCAGCTCATGAACCGGCGCGGCGGCGCGCTCCATGAAGTCGGCCGGCGCGTTGAGGAACTCAGTGGCGAGATGATAGAGTCGGCGGATCGACGACTCCTTGTAGCCGGACCAGCTCTGCGCCGAGGTGCCCTTGGAGTCGGCGTAGGTCATGACCAGCAGGGCGTCGAGATTCGTCTGCGTGCGCACGATGGAGGCGAACTCCTCGATGACCTTCGGGTCCTCCAGGTTGCGGCCGGTGGCGGTGCGATACATCAGCAAATGGTTGTCCACCAGGAAGATCAGCAGTCGCCGCTGCTCGCCCTTGATGACAAACCGCCGGCAGACGGCATTGGCCAGGATCACGCTTTCGTCGTCGTGCGACTTGCGATTGGCGGCGCGCCCCGTGTCATGCATGAGCAGGGCGAGATAGAGGATCCACGGCTCCTCGATGCCGCGCCAGAGCTTCTGGTAAAAAGCCGCGTCCTCGCGCGGCTCCCCGCTGAGACCGTCCAGCATGTCGATCGTGCGCAGCGTGTGCTCGTCGGCGGTGTACTGATGAAAAAACTCGTGCTGAACCAGGCAGGTCAGCGCGCCAAATTCTGGAATCAACCGCCCCAGGAACCCGACCCGGTGCATCTGCCGCAGCGTGCGGCTGACATCACCCTTCCGGGTCAGAATGGAAAGGAAAGTGTCGCGCACCGTTTTGTTGTAACGAAAGGCGGCGTTGACCATGCGGAAGCTTTCCTGCACGAGCAGGAAAAGCTCGGGGCTGAGCCGCAAATGACGTTGTTGCGTATGGGAAAAAAGCCGGATCAACCGAAGCGGGTCCTCTTTGAAGATGTCCGGGTGCTCAGGAAAAGCGCGGTGGCTGCGCGCGATAAATCCGTCAAACTTGGAGACCTTGGCGGCGCGGTTGCGGGCCAGGAAAGCAAGCGGCCGGCGCTTGTTTTTGGCGGCGTCCACATCCTGAAGATGAAAGCGGTCCATCACCTCGCTGGAGCGCTGCAAAATGTCGCGCGTGGCGGTGTAATAATCGCGCATGAACGCCTCAATGCGCTGCAGCACGCGCTTGTGTTTGTAGCCGAGTTGGGTGGCGACCACGCCCTGCAATCGCAGCGTGAGCTGGTCCTCGCAACGGCGCTCGGCGTAGTGCATGGCGTTGCGCACGCGCAGGATGAAGTCGTACGCGCCGGCCACCTCCCGCCAGCCAGCGCGCGAAATCAGCCCCCTCGCCACCAATTCCTGCGGCTTGAGCGTGCGGAACTTGGCGTAGCTCATCCAGATCAAATTCTGGTAGTCGCGCAATCCACCGCAGCCGTTCTTCACATGTGGTTCCTGCACGAAAGGCGTGCCGCCATGCTTGGCGTGGCGAACCGCCAGATCCTGCTGGCGCAGCTTCAAAAAAGCCGCTTCCTGCCCCTTCATGCACTCCTTGTCAAAACGCGCATGGAACTGCTCGAAGGCGGTTTTGTTCCCGGTCAAAAAGCGCAGCTCCATGAGCGCGGTCTTGGTCTCCATGCTCTCGTTTGCCAGCCGCATGCAGTCGCCCACGGAGCGCACCCCGTGCCCCACTTTGAAACGCAAATCGTAAAGCAGCATCAGGAACTGGCGGATCATCTCAGCCAACTCCGTGGAGACGCTGCTCGTGTTGCCTGGCATCAAAAACGTCAGATCGATGTCGCTGCCCGGACTCATCACCCGCCGCCCGTAACCGCCGTGCGCGCACAGGCAGAGTTTCAATCCGGCGCGTTGTTTCTCCGGCAGGCTCAGCAGCGCGTTCTCCCACAGCACGCGCAGCAACTGGTCGATCATGTCCGAGCGCATCCGGCAGATTTCACTGCCGCTGGCGCCGCGGTCGTGCCTCATGCGAATGCGCGCCTCCTTGAGCCGGAGATACTGGCGGCCCTGCTTCAGCAGGTCGGTGCGGCTGCGCGGTTTCTCGCCGGCCGGCCCAAAAATGCGCTCGGAGATGCGCTGGAGATTGCGCTGGTATTCGCGTTCGGTCATGAGTCCAGTCCGGCGTCAGTAGGTGATCAGCGAGTGGACGGAACCTTTGCCGAGCAGTTTGTCACGACCATTGAGAAAGGTCAGTTCGATGAAGAAAACCGAGGCCACCACCTCGCCTCCCAGTTGGCCCACCAAGTCCAGCGCCGCCGCCGCCGTGCCGCCTGTGGCCAGCAGATCGTCGGCCAGCAGCACACGCTCGCCGGGAGCGATGGCATCCTGGTGAATCTCAACGGTGGCCGAGCCGTATTCGAGGTCGTAGCTGACGCCGTGCGTCTTCCAGGGCAGCTTGCCCTTTTTGCGCACCGGGATGAAACCCGCGTTCAGCCGCGCGGCGATTAGCGAGCCGAAAATGAAACCGCGGGCGTCAATGCCCACCACCTTGTCCACGCCCTCCAACCCGGTGAGGCCGATCATGCCGTCAATGGCCCGCGCCAGCAACGCCGGATCGGACAGCACCGGGGTGATGTCTTTGAAGACAATGCCGGGTTTCGGAAAATCCACCACGTCGCGCACGGCGGCGCGCAATGTTTCATCATTTGCGGTAGGCAAGCTCATTTTTGTCGTAATGCAGGATCGGCGGCCATGATTTCACACTCATTGCCTTTTGCAATCCGGTAAAAGACGGGTGTTTGCTCAGGGTTTGCATCTTGATGTGGAAACTTATTGGAGTTCAAGCTTATCAGCCTTGTAGAACAGTGAGGTGGCAGACCTTGTGTTTGCCCTTCCGGGTGATACTGCGCCTCCAGCCCGGTTGAAGTCCGCTGAAGGTTTTGCCAGGCGTACTCGCGGCATGAGTGAAGCCCGCCTTTCCCAGGGGTTCCCCGAAGGTTTTACCTTGAGCCAGCGCTGGCGGGGCACTGAATATTTGTCTCTGGAGGCTTCCTTTGGCGGCCTGTTGCTGGACGCCGCGCCCGCGGCGGACAACCTTATTGCCGATTTAAGCCATCCTGACTATGGCAAACGGAAGACTTTTGCCACCCTTGGCACCAATCATCGTGCTGCCACAGGTTTACCTGCTGAGCCTTATACAGATCAGGTGCGAAATTTGATCTTTGACCCGCGCACTGGTTTGTTCCGGGGGACAGGTTCTGGGACGATTCAGTCATTGATCCCGCTGACGCCGGAATGCCCGCCAACGGCGGGCGACTGCGGCTCCCTTTCACGGGTTTGATTGTCCGGTAATCTGGCGAGGCTCAATCTAGGGGTTTCGGTTTCTCTCCTGTGCCCGTGAAAGTCAGCGAAAGCGCATTGCGCAGGCCGGACGCGCTGCTCATCAAAGCGCGATGAGATGATTTCAATGCGGCAACAGCGTTGTGTCAGCCATGTTTTGACTTTCAGTAGCTGCTCCAGCACGCTGCCAGCGCCGAGCACCGCCAGGTGCGACATGTTGAAAAAAACGGTTGCAATGAACCGGGTTGGGCCGCACACTTTCCTAGTTCCAGGTTCTCTCAACCTGGTGAACACTTGGTGATGAACCGGACCGCCCCGGTCAGGCGTTCCAACCCGCTAAAGCCGTTTGCCGCGCAGGCAGATGCCTTTGGCCGTCAGGTTCGGTCACACCGCAGCGAGGCTGCCATCCATCCCAAATTTTTTGTTTTTTTTCCATTCCCGGCCGCCCCGGCACTCAGGGCGCGGTCCTACCTATTCCCCAATCCCCTATTTGAATGGCCGGACACAACAAATGGTCCAAGGTGAAGCACATCAAAGCCGTCGTTGACGCCAAACGCGGCAAGGTCTTCAGCAAGTTTTCCAAAGAGATCACCATCGCCGCCAAGCTCGGCGGCGGCAGCACCGACATGAACCCGCGCCTGCGCAGCGCCGTCCTCGCCGCCCGCGCGCAAAACATGCCCAACGACAACATTGAGCGCGCCATCAAAAAAGGCACCGGCGAAATCGAGGGCGCCATTCCGGAGGAGGCGCTCTACGAGGCCTACGGCCCCGCCGGCACCGCTTTCCTGATCGAGGTCGTCACTGACAACCGCAACCGCGCCGCCGCCGACCTGCGCAGCCTCTTGAACAAAAATCATGGCACCTTTGCCGACGCCGGCAGTGTCTCCTACCAATTCAAACGCAAAGGTGAAATTCGCCTGCCTGCCGCCGCGTTTGACGAGGACACCGCCACCGAGCTGGCGCTCGAATGCGGGGCCGAGGATGTCATCACGGATGGTGGCGACTGGATTTTTTACACCGCCGTCGAGGAGCTTTTCCAAGTTGGCGGCGCTCTCAAAGACAAGGGACACGAAGCACGCTCGCAAACCCTTGTTTACACCCCCGACAACACCTTGCTTCTCACCGACCTCGACACCGCCAAGCAAGTCGTGCAATTGCACGACGCTCTCAACGACTACGACGACACTCAAATCGTGCATTCCAATTTCGACATCGCCGACGAGATCGCCGACCTCCTCGAATAAACCCCTTTCACCACCCGCCCATGAGCGAAGAAATCCAGAGCATCCTGCCCCTCACCGAAGAAGCCCCCGCTGACGTCCCGCCGAAGCGCAAACGCGCCCCGGCGAAAAAAGCCGCCTCCAAAAAACCAGCGGACGCCACCAGCGAAGGAGCGAAGGTTGAGATCGAAGACAAACCCAAGCGCCGCGCCCGCAAGACAGCGGTGGAGGCCAACGGTACCGAACACGCGGCGACGGAAACCCAAGTTCGTGACGAAGCCCCGGCTGTCGTTGAGAGCCAGATTGAAAAACCGCCTGCCAAGGCCAGGAAGACGCCTGTGCGTCGGAAAAAGGCGGCTGAACCTGCCGAGTCCGAGTCATCCGCCGCAAGCGGCGGTGTTCCTGCTCAGATGGAAACACCGTCGGCGCCAGCGACTGTGTCGCCGCCTGTTGAATCTCCCTCCGCGTCAGCGGAAGCCGCGCCCGCTGCTGCCGTTGCAACCCCGAATGCGGGTGTTGCCGCGCCGCCTGGACGCCCATCTGTTGAAGGTGGCGAGGAGACAGGCGGTGATGAAAGCAATCGCAGCCGCCGCTGGAAAGAGCGCCGCAACCGCTTCAAGAAATGGAAGGAAATGCGCAAGGCCTCCCGCACCGGCCAGGGCGGAGAAGCGGGCGCGGATGGTGGTGAAAATGCCGGCGCCCAAGGCGGCGAGTCGGAGCCTGCTCCGGCTTTGCTGGGACCGCCCGAGCCCGCCGACGGCATCCTCGAACTCACCCCGAAAGGTTATGGCTTCCTGCGTCAAAAAAGCCGTTCCTACGCGCAATTCGCGCAGGACCCTTTTGTCAGCCCCGAGCTCATCCGGCAGTATGGACTGCGCGAGGGCATGCAAGTCAAAGGCAAGGCATGCAAAGCCCAGCGCGGTCCGCAGGTCACCGAGATCAGCGAGGTCAATGAGCGCGCTCCCGAGGCCATGCGCGACCTTCCGCTCTTTGAGGAATTGAAGGCGATCAATCCCTGCAAGCGCGTCCAGCTCGAGACAGATAAAAACCGCCTCACCACCCGCACCATCGACATGTTCACGCCGGTGGGCCGCGGCCAGCGCGGTCTCATTGTCGCCCCGCCGCGCACCGGCAAGACCACGCTGCTGCAGCACATCGCCGAGGCCATCACCGCCAACCATCCCGGCATGCATTTGATCCTGCTGCTGGTGGACGAGCGCCCCGAGGAGGTCACCGAGTTCAAGCGCGTGCTGCCGAACGCGGAAATCTTCGCCTCCTCCAACGACCAGGACATCAAGAGCCACACCCGCATCGCCCAGTTCGCCATCGAGCGCGCCAAGCGCCTCGTCGAATGCGGCGAGCACGTCTTCATCCTGCTCGACTCCATCACCCGTCTCGCCCGCGCCTTCAACAACGCCAAGCAGGGCGGCGCCACCATGAGCGGGGGCGTCGGTGTCGGCGCGCTGGAGATCCCGCGCCGTCTTTTCGCCGCCGCCCGCAACACCCGCGAGGCCGGCAGCCTGACCATCCTGGCCACCGCGCTGATCGAGACCGGCAGCCGCATGGACGACCTCATTTTCCAGGAGTTCAAAGGCACCGGCAACATGGAGCTCGTGCTCGACCGCAAGATCGCCGAGCAGTTTTATTATCCCGCCGTCAACATTTTCAAGTCGGGCACCCGCCGCGAGGAGTTGTTGTTACAGCCCTTCCAGCTCGACAAGATTCACATGCTGCGCCGCGGCCTGGCCGGGCACAAACCCATTGAGGCCCTGCAGCGCGTGCTCAGCCTGCTTGAGCGTTACCCCGGCAACGCCCAGATGCTGGTCGATCTGCCCAGCAAAAGCTGACCGCCACCCGCATGGCCCAGGAGCCGCCAGAGGAACTGCCCATCGACGACATCCTGCCGCCGCAGGCGGACTCGGCGACGCGAGGCGAGGTGGATGCCACCACGCCGGAGGCTTCAGAAGTCTCGCGCATCCTCGCGCGCTGGCTCGACAACTGGATTCGCATTCCCGGCACGAACTTCAAAATCGGCATCGACCCCATCCTTTCGCAGTTCCCCGGAGTGGGCGACTTCTTGATGTCGAGCGCCGGGCTGGTCATCCTGCTGGAGGGGGTGCGGCTGCGGGTGTCACCCTTCACGCTGGCACACATGGGCGTCAACCTGCTCATCAACTCCGCGCTCAATCTGATCCCCGGTCTCGGTGTCATCGGCTCCGCGTTTTACAAGTCGAACGCGCGCAACCTTGACCTCATCCGCCGCTGGCAGGAAGGGCAGGCCGGCCAGGTCCGGCGGGGCAGCCTGTATTTCCTGCTCAGCTTGCTGTTTCTCTTCCTCCTGGTGATCGCGCTTTGGCTCGCTTTGTGGACGGCCTACCTCTGGATGCTGAAAAGCTTGTGGAATCGTTTCTTCGGCGGTTGAGGATTTTCCTTTTGCGTCCGGCGGATTCGGTCTTTGATGCCGCATGGCCAAAATCGCCGTTTTAGGAACACTGGACACCAAGGGCGTCGAGCACGCGTTTGTCGCGCAACGCATCCGCGAACGCGGGCACGAGCCGGTTTTGATTGATGTCGGCAGTGGCGCGCCACCGGCGGTTCAGCCCGATGTCTCCCGTGAGGAAGTGGCGGCGGCGGGCGATGTCGATCTGGCGGCCTTGGCGGCGCGGCGGGATCGTGGTGAGGCGGTCACGGCGATGGCCGGGGCAGCGGCGGCTTTTTTGTCGCGTTTGGCGGCGGAGGGAAGTGTCGTCGGGGTCATCTCGCTGGGCGGCGGCGGCGGCACCGCCATCGCCACCGCGGCCATGCGCGCGCTGCCCATTGGCTTTCCGAAGGTCATGGTCTCCACGCTGGCCGCTGGCAATGTGGCGCCCTATGTCGGCACCAAGGACATCGTCATGATTCCGAGCATCGTCGATGTGTCCGGCATCAACCGGCTGTCGCGAGTGCTGCTCAGTCGTGCCGCGGGCGCCATCTGCGGCATGGTCGAGGCGGTCATTCCCGCTGGCGATGACAAGCCGCTGATCGCCGCTTCCATGTTTGGCAACACCACCGAATGCGTGAACATCGCCAAAGCACGGCTGGAGGACGCGGGGTACGAGGTGCTGGTTTTCGCTGCCACCGGAACCGGGGGGCGCGCCATGGAAAGCCTGATTGAGAGCGGCATGGTCGATGGCGTTTTGGATGTGACGACGACGGAGTGGGCGGACGAGCTGGTGGGGGGGATATTGAACGCGGGACCGACGCGACTTGACGCCGCCGCCAAGGCGGGCGTCCCGACGGTGATCGCACCCGGCTGCCTGGACATGGTGAACTTTGGCGAGCCTGCGACCGTGCCGGCGTCGTTTGCGGGACGCGTGTTTTATCAGCACAATCCCCAGGTCACCTTGATGCGCACGACTCCGGCGGAGTGCGCCGAGTTGGGCCGCATCCTGGCTGAAAAAGCGAACGCCCACACCGGTCCGGTGACGATGCTGCTGCCGCTGCGCGGCTTGAGTGTGATCAGCGCGCCGGGCGGGCCTTTTCATGACGCGGCGGCGGACGCAGCGCTCTTTGATGCGATCCGCCGGCACCTGCGCCCCGGCGTGCGTCTCATCGAGATCGACGCGGTCATCAACGCGCCCGAGTTTGCGGAGGCATGCTCGCGGACTTTGCTGGACATGCTGTGCAAGCTGTAGCGGCGGTCTGTGACCGTCGCACTTTCCGCAGCGGTCAATGAAATCCAGCGACGGTCGCAGACCGCCACCACAGGGCTTGCAAGAAGCGTGGCCGAGCGCCAGTTTCAGGATGATGCGCTCCAACCGTTTGTCTTTTCTTGTCCTCCTCAGCGCGGCCCTGCCGCTTGCCGCCGCGCCGGTGTTTGAAAAACAGGTGCTCACCACCGAGTTCGTGGCCGAGGGCGCGCACTTTGCGGACTTCAACAAAGACGGGCACATGGACATCTGCGCCGGGCCTTATCTCTGGCTGGGGCCGGACTTCAAACAGCGTGTCGAGTACACCCAGCCCGCGGCCGAGCCTTACGATCCGGGCAAGTCCTACTCCGACTACTTCCTCACCTACACTTATGACTTTGACGGCGACGGCTGGGCGGACATTCTGGTTTATTCCTGGCCGGGCAAGGAGGCGGCGTGGTTTCAAAATCCGCAAAACAAACCCGGTCACTGGCAGCGCCATGTGTTCCTCGACATCGCCGACAACGAGTCGCCGACCATTGGCGACATGAACGGCGACGGCAGACCCGAGTTGATCTGCCACACCAGTGACGATCCGCAGAAGAAGATCGGCGGCAGACTTGGGTTCGCAGAGATCGACTGGGCCAATCCCACCGCCAAAGCGCGCTTCCGCCCCATCACTCCCATCACCGAGGAGAACAGCCAGAAGTACTTCCGCTACACTCACGGCTACGGGTTTGGTGATGTGAATGGCGATGGCCGTCCTGACATCCTCATCAAAGATGCCTGGTTTGAGCAGCCGGAGGACATGAGCGGCGATCCGCTCTGGAAGGAGCACCGGGTGGATTTCGTGCCAGAAGGCGCGCGTGGCGGGGGGCACATCCTGGTTTATGATGTGAACGGCAACGGTCGCAATGATGTCATCACCAGCCATGACGGCCATGGCTTTGGTTTGAGCTGGAGCGAGCAAAAGGAGGACGGCAGCTTTGTGCGTCATCAGATTCTAGGCAGCACGCCGGAGGAGAACCCGCATGGCGTCAAGTTTTCGCAGATTCACGCGCTGGCCGCGGCGGACATCGACGGCGACGGCCTGACCGATTTCGTCACTGGCAAACGCCGTTGGGCGCACGGGCCGCTGAAGGACGACGAGCCGAACGCGCCGCCGGTGCTGTATTGGTTTCAACTGAAGCGCGACGGCCAGGGCGGCGCCGAGTTCGTGCCGCATCTGATCGACGATCAATCCGGTGTCGGCACCCAGGTCACCCCGGGCGACCTCAATGGCGACGGCAAACCTGACATCGTGGTGGCGAACAAGCTCGGCGTGTTCGTGTTCACGCAAAAATAAAGTGGGGCAAGCTTCCAGCTTGCCGTCACTTTTTGAGCGCCGCCTCAATCGCCTTCACCACCTCGGGCGCGTCCGGCTTGGTTTTCGGCTCGAAGCGAGCCAGGATGGCGCCGTCCTTGCCGACGAGGAACTTGCCGAAGTTCCATTTCACATCGCCAGGGAAGGGGGAGTCGGGGCCGCTCAACTCGGCGTAGAGCGGGTGCTTGTCCGGGCCTTTGACAGTGATTTTGTCAAAGAGCGGGAAGGTGACGCTGTAGCGGCTGTCGCAGAACTGCTGGATCTCCTCGTTGGTTCCCGGCTCCTGGCCGCCAAAGTCGTTGCAGGGAAAGGCGAGCACGGCCAGTCCGTCCTTCTTGAATTTCTCATGCAGTTCCTGCAGCTCCTTGTACTGCTTCGTGTTGCCGCACTTGGAGGCGACGTTGACGATCAGCATGACCTTGCCCTCGTAGGGCTTCAGCGTGGTGTCCTTGCCCTTGATGTCCTTCAAGGGAATGTCATACAAACCGCCGGCAAAGGCGCTGGTAGCGGCGAAAACGCAGAGGGTGGAGAGAAGCAGGTGTTTCATGGCGGAAGGATTAACGCGTCAGCGACCTCGATTTTGAGAAAAAACTTGGGTGGGATGCAAGACCGCCCGCCGCTTAGATGTCGTCGTCCTTGTCAGCGTCGCCGGCTTTTTGACCGCGCAATTTGGCCTCCATGAAGGCGTCGAGGTCGCCGTCCATCACGTCCTGCACGTTGCTGGTCTTGTAACCGGTGCGGTGGTCCTTCACCATCTGATAAGGCTGGAAGACATAGCTGCGAATCTGGCTGCCCCAGGCGACGTCGTCCTTGCCGCCGTAGGCTTTGTCGATCTCGGCGCGGCGTTTGTCCTCCTCGATTTGATAGAGCTTGGCCTTCAGCATTTGCATGGCTTTGGCGCGGTTCTTCGGCTGCGAGCGCTCGATCTGACAGGCGACAATGACACCGGAGGGGATGTGGGTGAGGCGCACGGCAGTCTCGACTTTGTTGACGTTCTGACCGCCCTTGCCGCCGGAGCGGTAGGTGTCGATTTTCAAATCCTCATCACGCACTTCGATCTCGATTTCCTCCTCGGAGTCCGGGGTGACATCGACGGAGGCAAATGAAGTGTGACGCTTCTTCGCCGCGTCGAACGGCGAAATGCGCACGAGGCGGTGCACGCCGCGCTCGGCCTGCAGGAAGCCGTAGGCGTTCTCGCCGATGATCTCCAGGGTGGCGGAGCGGATGCCGACTTCGTCGCCCTCCATGTAGTCGATGATCTGCACCTTGCAGCCGTGGCGCTCGGCCCAGCGCTGGAACATGCGCAGCAGCATGTTGGCCCAGTCACAAGACTCGGTGCCGCCAGCGCCGGAGTGGACGGTGAGGTAGGCGTTGCCGCGGTCATAAGGACCAGAGAGCAGCAGGTCCAGCTCGTATTTGGCGAGCGCGTCCTGGATGTCGTCGTACTCTTTTTTTACCTCCGTCCAGCTTTCCGTGGTGCCCTCCTCGCGGGCCATCTCCACCAGCACGTCGAAGTCACCCACGCGCGACTCCAGGCCGCCGAGCGGTTCGATGCGGCGCTTGATGCCGTTCATCTGGTCGATGACCTTGCGCGCGGCGCTTTGGTTGTCCCAAAAGCCGGGCGCGGCCACGCGCTGTTCCAGTTCGTCGAGTTGGCGTTGCTGGCTGGCGACGTCAAAGATACCTCCGGAGCTCGCCCAGGCGGCCCTTGAGGGCCTCGGTGTCATAGGCTTGGAGGTCGGTGAGAACGGCTTTGTTGCGATTGTCCATGGTCAGGGGTAAATAACGCGCCGCGGCGGCGGCGCAACCGGGAATCGGTCGCGCCCGCCTTCCGCGCGAGACGATCATGGAGCAGTCGGAGGCCATCCTGGTGGGGCGCTCCCGTTACGGGGAGTCCAGCCTGATCGTGCAGTGGTGCGCCCCGGAGGCGGGGCTGTTTCGCACCATCGCCAAAGGCGCGCTGCGTCCAAAATCGCCGCTGGCGAACCGCCTGGACCTTTTTGTCAGCGCCGATGTGCGCTGGGTGCGCAGCCGTCGTTCGGAGTTGCACACGCTGGCGGAGGTGCGCTGGGCGAATCCGCGCCTGGGTTTGCGCTCCGGTTATGGCCGGGTGCTGGCGGCGACGTATCTGGTGCGTTTGGTGGAGAGGGTGGCGGAACCGCAGACACCCTTGCCGGGCCTTTTCACGCTGCTCACCAAGGCGCTCGATTACCTTGCGGAAAAGGAGCCGACGCGCGCGCTGGTGGAGCGCTTCGAACTGCGTCTGGCGCAGGATCTCGGCATTGCCTCCATGCAGGAGGAGGCGGCGGGTCAAAAAAGCGCCGCCAAGCTGATCGAGGACGCCTTTCATCATCGTCTGCCGCCGCAACGCCGGCAGCTTTTGGACTGGATTGCCGCGCATCCGCCACCTGAAAAGGGATGAGTCGTTTCGATGATGCAGCCGCCGGCGCCCGTGCTCCTGAATCTTGACAAGAGGAAGGTCTATCCGCCAGTCTTGCCATGAAATCCATGAATTCAGCCTTTGCACGCCTGCTGCGATGGATCACTTTGTTTCTGCTCGGTGCCGTCGCCGCTGGCCAGGAGCAGCCTGCCGATGGTCTGGCCGCGCGTCGCCGGGAATTTCAAAACCAGGAGCTGGTCACCGCCAAGGCCGGCGGGTGGATTTTCGCGCCGGGGCAGCCGCCGCAAATCATTTGGCGGAACGTGGATGCCGTGCGTGCCTTGGGAGGCGCGGGCAAGCTCCGAGTGCGCTGGTTTGACGCGGAGTTGAACGAGGCACCGGTGCCGGATCATCCCGGTCGCTGGGCGGCCTGGGTCGAGGATGTGGCTCCCAACGGCACGCCGGTGCGGCGGGTGTTGTCCTTTTTTGCCCGTCCCGAACTGCCTCCGAACACGCATCGTTTGCCGTCTCCTGTGGTCCGTCTGGAGCCACTGCCTGGCTTTGTTGATCCCGATGTCTGGAACGAGCATCGCGCGGAGATCGACCGGCTCACCGGCCAGCTTCTCTTTTCTTTGCTGGACAGCGAAGCCGGAGCGGTCCTGCTGGCGGGCATGCATGAGGCCAAGCCGCAAGGACGACCCCTGCGCCCCTCCGAAACCGCTGACGCGCGCAATCAAGCATTTCAACTCGCCCTCAAACTCAAAATCCACGGTCTCGATCAAAAGGTGCGCGCCCTGCGGCCGCCGCGCTTGTTGGACAACGCAAGTCCAGCCTTGCGCGAAGGCAGCGCCGCTCAGGCAGGGGTCAAGGCGGGCACCAAGAAGCGTCTCGATGCCCTGCTCGATGCCTGGGTGGAGGACACCGGCGTGCCCTGCGTCACGTTGGCCGCTCGCCACGGAGTGATCATCACGCACAAAGCCGCGGGTCGGGATGAGGACGGGAAGTCCGTGGGTCTTGACTACGACGCCTGTGTTTTTTCCATCACCAAAACACTCACCGCTCTTCTATTCAGCCAATTTCACGACCAGGGTCTGCTCAATCTCGACGCTTCACTCAGCTCCGTTTTTCCCGATTATCCGGCTGACGACCACCGCGTCCCGACCTTTCGCCAATGTCTGTCTCACATGAGCGGCCTCAGTGGTCACGGTGACTGGCGTGGCGCGCGCAACCCCGACCTCGACAACATCCTGCTCAACGGCATTGACGCCAACGAGCCTGGGAAAGCATACGCCTACTCCGGCATGGGTTTCGATGCCGCCGCGCTCGCCATGCAAATCATCACCGGCAAGTCCCTGCCGTTGCTTTATCAGGACTATCTATTCGATCCGCTCGGCATGACCAAGGCGCGCATCGACGACGCCAGTGCTGGCGCCCATCTGACGGCCATGGATCTCGCCAAAGTCGCCCAGTGGCTGCTGAATCGCGGGCGCTATGGCCGGCACCAGTTCATATCGGAAGCAACCTTCAATCTCCTGCTGCCCGAGGACCTGGCCAAACGCTACCCCGGCGTGACCAAGGAAGTCGAAGGCATTGGCATGCACTGGATGCGCGACCGCCCGCCGGGGGCCATGGCAGACGAGTTGCTGTTGAGTTCCCGCACCCTCGGTCACGGCTCGTTCAGTGCCTGCCTGCTGCGCGCGGACTATGAAAACGATCTCATCGTGGTGCAAATCCGGCGCGAAGGCGGGCCGCGCCACGGCGAGTGGCTGCCCCGCTTTTTACAGGCCCTTGTCGGCAGCTTGGCCCGGCCCTGAGCGGGCCGAATTCGGTTGACGGCCTGGGGCTGGCGATTACTCTGCCGTCTCCAATCGCATCAACGCATCATCATTTATCAATATCAAACTCTTCAGCCATGTCCCGCTCCTTCATCTTTTCCTCTGAGTCCGTTGGCGAAGGCCATCCCGACAAAGTTTGCGACACCATCTCCGACGCCATCCTCGATGCCTGCCTCGCCGTGGACAAGACCAGCCGCGTCGCCTGCGAGACCTTCGCGAAGAGCAACATCGTCGTCGTCGGCGGTGAGATCACCATCCCGAAGCTCCAGAACAAGAAGCTCGGTACCACCAAGCCCATCGATCAAGTCATCAACGTCGGCCAGGTCATTCGTGACGCTGTGCGCGGCATCGGTTATGTGAATGACGACGACGTCTTCCACGCTGACAAACTCTTCATCAACAACTACCTCACCATCCAAAGCCCCGACATCGCCCAGGGCGTGGATGCCGCCGCCGCCGAAGGCAAAAAGCACGCTGAGCAAGGCGCTGGCGACCAAGGCATCATGTTCGGTTACGCCTGCGACGAAACACCGGAACTCATGCCCGCGCCGATCATGTACGCCCACCGCCTTGGCCGTGAGTTGACGAAGATCCGCAAGGCCGGCAAAACCGCCAAGTGGCTGCGCCCGGACGCGAAAAGCCAGGTCTCCGTCGAATACGTCGATGGCAAACCCACCCGCATCGTCAACGTCGTCATCTCCACCCAGCACGCCGAAAGCGCCACGCACGCGGAGATCGAAAAATTCTGCATTGAGCAGGTCGTCAAAAAGGTGCTGCCAAAAGGCATGCTCACCAAGGACACCGAGTACCTCATCAATCCGACCGGCAAGTTCGTCGTCGGCGGGCCGCAGGGCGACAGCGGCCTCACCGGCCGCAAAATCATCGTCGATACCTACGGTGGCATGGGCCGTCATGGCGGCGGCGCTTTCTCCGGCAAGGACCCGTCCAAAGTGGACCGCAGCGCCGCCTACATGGGTCGCTGGGTCGCCAAAAACGTGGTCGCCGCCGGCCTCGCCTCGAAATGCGAAGTGCAATTCGCCTACGCCATCGGGCATCCGCAGCCCGTCAGCGTGCATATCGACACCTTCGGCACAGGCGCCCTTTCAGATGACGCCATCCTCGACGCCGTTCTGAAAGTCTTCTCCTTCAAGCCCGCCGACATCGTCAAGCAACTCAACCTGCTTCGCCCGATCTACAGCAAGAGCACCAACTACGGTCACTTCGGCAAGTCCGACCCCGACCTCACCTGGGAAGCCACGAACAAAGCGGACGCGTTGAAGAAAGCGGTTCGCTAGTTTCAAGATTCAAGATTTCAGTTTCAAGCAATGGCTTTCCAGTCTTTTGAAGATCTAGAGGTGTGGAAACGTGCCTGTCGCCAAGCGGTGGGTGTTTATCGCACCTTGGAAGACTGCCGGAAGTATTCTCTCAAGGACCAAATGGAGCGCTCCGCCCTTTCCGTTCCCTCAAACATTGCGGAAGGACAGGAGCGCGACTCCGAGGGAGACTTCATTCGCTTCCTTCGGATCGCCAAAGGCTCGAATGGAGAACTTCGCACCCAAACCTACATCGCCTCTGAATTGGGACTCCTCGACAAAGAAAAGTCTCGTCAAATGGTCGCAGAGTCCAAAGAGATATCATCAATGTTGCAAGGTCTCATTCGTTCCATCCAATCCCGCAGCGGTGCCGCTTGAAACTGAACACTGAAAACTTGAAACCCCTCCGCATCCTATCACCCATCCCAAACCATCCAAAATGAACGATTACAAAGTAAAAGATATCGCCCTCGCCGACTTTGGCCGCAAAGAAATCGACATCGCCGAGCATGAAATGCCCGGCTTGATGGCCACGCGCGAAAAGTATGGACCGCAAAAGCCGCTCGCGGGTGTGCGCATCACAGGCTCCCTGCACATGACCATTCAGACAGCGGTACTCATTGAGACCCTCAATGATCTTGGCGCCGACGTGCGCTGGGCCTCCTGCAACATTTTCTCCACCCAGGATCACGCCGCCGCCGCCATCGCCGCCACCGGCACTCCGGTTTTTGCCTGGAAGGGCGAGACCCTGGAGGAATACTGGTGGTGCACTTGGAAAGCCATTTCCTTTCCCGGTGGCAAAGGTCCACAGCTCATCGTCGATGACGGTGGCGACGTCACCCTGCTCATCCACAAAGGCTTCGAGATGGAGAATGGCGACGACTGGGTCAACACCCCCTCCGACAATCACGAGGTCAAAGTCATCAAAGACCTGCTCAAAACCGTCGCTGCCGAGCAGCCCGGCATCTTCCACGAGATCGTCAAAGAGTTGAAAGGCGTCTCCGAAGAGACCACCACTGGCGTCCATCGCCTCTATGAAATGGAGCGCGCAGGCAAGCTGCTGATCCCCGCCATCAACGTCAACGACAGCGTCACCAAGTCCAAGTTCGACAACCTTTACGGCTGCCGTCACTCGCTCATCGACGGTCTTAACCGCGCCATGGACGTGATGATCTCCGGCAAAGTCGCCGTGGTCTGTGGTTACGGCGATGTCGGCAAAGGCTGCGCGCAATCCCTGCGCGGTCAAGGTGCCCAGGTCATCGTCACCGAGATCGACCCCGTTTGCGCCTTGCAGGCCGCCATGGAAGGCTACCGCGTGCTCACCATCGAGGACACCCTCGGCATCGGCGACATCTACGTGACCACCACCGGCAACAAGGACATCATCCGTGTCGAGCACATGGAGAAGATGAAGGACCAAGCCATCGTCTGTAACATCGGCCATTTCGACAACGAGATTCAGGTGGACAAGCTCAACTCGCTGCCCGGCGTGAAAAAGCTCAATATCAAGCCGCAGGTGGACAAATACACCTTCGCCGCTGGCAGCAGCATCTACATGCTTGCCGAAGGTCGCCTCATGAACCTCGGCTGCGCCACCGGCCACCCGAGCTTCGTCATGAGTAACAGCTTCACCAACCAGTGCCTGGCGCAGATGGAGTTGTGGGCCACCAAGGACAGCCGCCCCGTGGGGGTCACCGTTTTGCCCAAAAAGCTCGACGAAGAAGTCGCCCGCCTGCATCTGGACAAGATTGGCGTCAGGCTCACCAAGCTCACCAAAGACCAAGCCGACTATATCGGCGTTCCTGTGGACGGCCCCTACAAAGCCGAGCACTATCGTTATTAAGGTAGCCGTCACTCTCCGAGTGATAACCGAGCGTGACCGGTTCTGGAGCCGGTCACGCTTTCTTTTTCTGTGGATGATCAGGTAACTGTTTATTGACCTGTGGCGACTCAAGCCGCTCGCTTGACCCCCGCCCCGGCCCGCGCTATGGAGCAGGTTCCCATTATCCCCCTTCCAGAACGCCCCGAATGTCCGCCGAACTGACGCGCAACTTTTCCATCATCGCTCACATCGACCATGGCAAGACCACCTTGTCCGACCGGCTGCTGGAGTTCACCAACACCATCACCGTGCGGCAGCAGCAGGATCAATTGCTTGACTCCATGGACCTGGAACGCGAGCGCGGCATCACCATCAAGGCCCACCCGGTCACCATGAATTATCCGGCCAAGGATGGGAAGACCTACAAGCTCAACCTGCTCGACACCCCCGGCCACGTCGATTTCAGCTACGAGGTCAGCCGCTCCCTGGCCGCCTGCGAGGGCGCATTGCTGCTCATTGACGCCTCCCAGGGCGTCGAAGCGCAGACCGTGGCGAACCTCAACCTTGCCCTCCAGCAGAACCTGCACGTCATCCCGGTCATCAACAAAATCGACCTGCCCAGCGCCGACATCGACAAGGCCAAGCGCCAGCTTGAGGACATCCTGCAACTTCCCGCCGACGAGGCCGTGCCCGCCTCCGCGAAGATGGGCATCGGCATCGAGGACATTCTCGAAGCCATCGTCCAATTCGTGCCGCCGCCCAAGGTGCCTGATGACGGCTACCTGCGCGCCTCCGTGTTCGACTCTGTGTTCGATCCTTATCGCGGCGTCGTTTCTTACGTGCGCGTCGTCTCCGGCACCATCCAGCGCGGTCAGCGCGTGCGCATGATGGCCACCGGCAACGATTACGAAATCAAGGACGTCGGTGTCTTCCGCCCCAAGATGACGGCCTGCGAAAAACTGTTTCCCGGCGATGTCGGCTATCTCATCGCCAATGTGAAATCCACCGCCGATGTCAAAATCGGCGACACCGTCACCGAGTCCCGCCGGCCCGCTCCGGAAGCGTTGCCAGGCTTCAAGGAAATCCACCCGCTCGTCTTTTCCGGCATTTACCCCGTCAGCACGGACGACTTCGAGGCGCTCAAGGCCGCCGTGGGCAAGCTGCAAATCAACGACGCCGCTTTCACCTTCATGGCGGAAAGCTCCGCCGCGCTCGGTTTTGGCTTCCGTTGCGGCTTCCTCGGTCTGCTGCACATGGAGATCATCCAGGAGCGCCTGCGCCGGGAGTTCAACATGGATGTCATCTCCACCTATCCGTCCGTCATCTATGAGGTTCGCAAAACCGACGGCGAGGAAATCCTTGTGGACAATCCCACTTTCCTGCCGCCCGCACAGCAGATTGATGAAATTCGCGAGCCGATGGTCCGGGTTTACATCATGGTGCCCAACGAGTTCATCGGCGACATCATGCAGCTCGTCATGGACAAGCGCGGCACCATGGATCACACCGAGACCCTGGACGACCGCCGCGTCATGATGCACTGCGTTCTGCCGCTCAATGAAATCCTCGTCGATTTCAACGACAAGCTGAAGTCCCTCACGCGCGGTTACGGCAGCATGGATTACGAGCACGCCGGTTACCAGGCCGCCGATTTGGTGAAGATGGACATGCTCATCGCGGGTGATCCCGTGGATGCCTTCTCCTGCATCGTGCATCGCAGCAAGGCTGAAAGCCGCGGCCGCCAGCTCGCCGGGAAATTAAAAGAAGTCATCCCCCAGCAGCTCTTCGTCGTCGCCATCCAGGCCGCCATCGGCGGCAAAGTCATCGCCCGCGAAAGCATCAGCGCCCTGCGCAAGGACGTGACTGCCAAATGCTACGGCGGCGACATCACCCGCAAACGCAAGCTGCTAGAGAAGCAAAAGGAGGGCAAGAAACGCATGAAAGCCATCGGCAAGGTCAACATCCCGCAGGAGGCGTTCATTGAAGTACTGAAAAGTTAGAAGTTTCAAGTTTTCAGTTTCAAGCAGTTCCCGCGAAGGCTTGACGCTTGCAACTTGACCCCTTGACCCATGAACTCTTGACACTTGCAACTTGACTTCTTGACACTTGTTTATGTTTTTTCTGACTCCCCGCTACATCAAACACGCCCGGCTCCTGCTCAAAGGCGTCACCCGTTTCATCGACTACAAACGGGACGTGCTGCCGCCCGCCAAGCTGGAGGAAATCGAGGAACTGCGCCGCACGCTTGAGGGGGCGATGAAAGCGCGGGACAAGGATAAACTTTCCGAGTTGGACACCAAGATCAACGAGGTCTGCCAGCGCGCCCTGCCCAACCAGAAGCGCTCCGAGATCGCCGAGAACATCGAGGTGTTTTTCGTCGCCATCGTCATTGCCCTCGGCATCCGCGCCTACATTGCCCAGCCCTTCAAAATCCCCACTGGCTCCATGCAGCCAACCTTGAACGGCCTCATCGTCGAGCGCCGTGACGAGCCGCTCAACACCGGCATCCTCAAGCACACGCTCGGCTTTCTGACCGGTGACAGTTACATCGACGTCGTCTCAAAATACGACGGGCGCCTGCGAAGCAACGACCCCATCACCGAGCACAACTGGTTGCTGTGGACTTACAGCAAGATTCACTTTGAGGACGGCAGCAGCCAGCGCATCTCCGCGCCCGCGCGGCAGTTGATCGACCCCAGTGTCGAGAACCTCGGCTTGGCTGATCGCACCGGACTCAACGTGCAGACCATTCACGGCACCATGAGTCCGGACGGCAAAACGCACTACCGAGTCGTCGGCGAGCCGCCGCTCATCAAAAAAGGCCAGGTGCTGGCGCGCGGCATCCTCAGTTCCGGCGATCATGTGCTCGTCAACAAGTTCTCCTATCACTTTCGCCGTCCCACGCGTGGCGAGGTTTTTGTGTTCATCACCAAGCACATCCGCGGCATCGAAGCCGGCATTCCGAAGGAGCACGGCTCCCAGCACTACATCAAACGCCTCGTCGGTGTGCCGGGCGACTCCTTGGAAGTGCGGCCACCGCAGCTTTGGGTCAATGGCCAACCCGCTGCGGAGCATGGCATTCAACTCGTCGCCTCGCTCAAAGAACCCTATACCAACGGCTATCAAGCCGCCTACGAACTCGCTGAAGGCCGCAAGATCCTGCTTGGCGATCATCAATACTGGGCCATGGGCGACAACAGCTTCAACAGTTCCGACTCGCGCTACTGGGGGCCCGTGCCCGAGCGCAACCTCGTCGGCCCCGCCCTCATGTGCTACTTCCCCTTCACCAAGCACTGGGGACCGATTCGGTGAAACGTTTGTTCGTGTTCCGCATGCCGTCTCCCCCGCTTCTCCAGTTGTGAGCAGTAGCGATCCTTCAAAAATCCAGTTCATCCTGTAATCCTGTCAATCCTGTCTAAAAATAGGGGCATCCCACCAACCCGCCCACCCGTCATAAGGCGCCATGTCCGAAGCCAAGAACTACAAAAACACCGTCCTGCTCCCCAAAACGGACTTCCCAATGAAGGCCGACCTCGTCACACGCGAGCCGCAGCGGTTGGAAAAATGGGCCGCGCAAAATCTCTACCAGCAAATTCAGGAGAAGAGCGCCGGCAAACCGAAGTTCATCCTGCACGACGGCCCGCCTTTCGCAAATGGCGACGTGCACATGGGCACCGCGCTCAACAAAGTGCTGAAGGACCTCATCGTGAAGTCGAAGACGATGGCCGGTTTTCACGCCCCGTTCATTCCCGGCTGGGACTGCCACGGGCTGCCCATCGAGTTCAAAGTGGTGAAGGAAGCCAAGGACCTCGCCCCCGCCGAGGTGCGCACCCGCTCCGAAGCCTACGCCCGCAAGTTCATCGACATCCAGCGCGCCAGCTTCAAACGTCTCGGCGTCTTTGGCGACTGGGAGAACCCCTACCTCACCCTTGCGCCCGGTTATGAAGCCGACATCATGCGCACCTTCGCCAAGTTTGTGGAGAAGGGCCTCGTCTATCGCAGCAAACGCCCCGTGCTCTGGAGCTACGGCGCCGGCACCGCGCTGGCGGAGGCGGAGGTGGAGTACAAAGAGAAGACTTCACCGGCGATCTTTGTGAAGTTAAAGGTGGAGCAGGCATCTTGCTTGCCCGCAACCGACAGCTCACTCGTCATCTGGACCACCACACCCTGGACCTTGCCCGCCAACCTTGGCATTGCCCTCCACCCGGAATTCAACTACACCGCCGGCACCTTCGTTGATGAAAATGGCCGACAGGAAAACTTGATTCTCGCCGACTCCCGCATTGAAGCCTTCACGATCTCCACTGGCTTCAAACTCGATTCCACGCAGCCACTCGCCAAGCTCAAGGGCAAGGATCTCAATGGCGCTGAAGCCTGGCATCCCTTTCTTCCGCGCGCTTCCAAGGTCATCAACACGCTTTTTGTCACCGACGACACCGGCACCGGAGCCGTTCACATCGCGCCCGGCCACGGACATGACGACTACATCGCCGGCAAGGAGCACGGTCTCGACATTCTCTCGCCTGTTGATGACGCCGGCCTCTTCACCGCCGAGTGCGGCCTGCCTGAGTTCGTCGGCCAGCATGTCTTCAAGTCCAACGACGGCATCATTGCTTTGCTGGAAGAGAAGGGCGCGCTGTTGGGGCATGAGAAGTACGTCCACCAGTACCCGCACTGCTGGCGCTCGAAGACACCGATCATCTTCCGCGCCGTCGAGCAGTTCTTCATCAAGATCGACGCCATCCGCGGTCAGGCCCTGGCGGAGATCGACCAGGTCAACTGGCTGCCCGCCTGGGGGCGCAACCGCATCCATGGCACCGTCGAGAGCCGCCCGGACTGGTGCATCTCCCGCCAGCGCACCTGGGGCGTGCCGCTGCCGGTGTTTTATCAGGCGGACGGCGTCATCATCATGACCCCGGAGGTCATCGCCAAAGTCGCCGATGCCGTTGAGACGCACGGCACCAATCTTTGGTTTGAAAAAGACGACGCCTTCTGGTGCGACCTCGCGGGCCTGCCGGAGGGCAGTGTGCGCTGCAAGGACACCCTTGATGTGTGGATCGACTCCGGCTGCTCCAGCATCGCCGTTTTGGATCGTCATCCCGAGCTGTATTGTCCGGCGGACGTTTATATCGAGGCCACCGACCAGCATCGCGGCTGGTTCCAGAGCAGCCTCATGGTCAGCGTCGCCGTGCGCGGCACGGCGCCTTACAAGACTGTCATCACCCACGGCTTCGTTGTCGATACCAGCGGCAACAAGATCAGCAAGTCGGCACAGGGCACGGACAAAAACGCCAAGCCCATGACCGCCGATCACTACTACAACAAGTACGGCGGCGACATGGTGCGCCTCTGGGTCAGCAGCGTGGACTATCAAAACGAAGTCCCCTTCAGCGAGGAACTCTTCCAGCAGACCGGCGAGTCCTACCGCCGCATCCGCAACACCTTCCGCGTCCTGCTCGGCAACCTGCATGACGAGAAGGTGGGGCAAGCTTCCAGCTTGCCCGAATCAGGGAGTGCAACCAGGATGGTTGCACCACACTACACCCTCATCGACCGCTGGATTCTCGAACGCCTGCACCAGGTCACCCAAGACTGCGTGGAAGCCTATGCCGCCTACGACTTCCGCAAGGTCTTCACCGTCGTCAACAGCTTCATCGCCACCGACCTCAGCGCGCTTTACATCGACATCACCAAGGACCGCATGTACTGCGATCCCGCCAACAGCCCCCGCCGTCGTGCCACGCAGGCCGCCATCCGCGAGATCACCGAGACGCTGGTCAAACTGCTCGCCCCCATCCTCGCCTTCACTGCGGATGAGGTTTGGGAGCACCTGGGTCGCCGTGAGAGTGTCCACTTGCAGACCTTCCCGCAACCGGACCCCGTCTTCGCAGGAAGCGAAGCCACCGCCGCCGTCGAGGACCTGCTCAAGGCCCGCGCTGTCATCCAGCAGGCCATCGAGGCGGCCCGTCAGGCCAAGCTGATCGGCTCCAACTTGGAGGCCACGGTGCGGCTCACCCTGCCGCAGACGGGATTCGAGCACGCCATCTGGCAGGATCTGCCCGCCCTTCAGGAGTTCTTCATCCTCAGCGACCTGCATCTGACTCGCGGCGCCGAACTCGCCGCCGCTGTCGAAGTCTGCGCTCACCCCAAATGCGAGCGCTGCTGGCGCCATCTCCCGGATGTCGGTTCTCACGCCGAACACCCGACGCTGTGTGGTCGCTGCGTGGAAGCGGTGAGTCAAAGGCTGAGTTGAACGGGAGCTTTACGGGCAATGTCACCGGTTTTTTTGGGCGTTGTCGAAGTACATGGACCTCCGCAACCAGTCTCCAACCCGCATTCCTATTCAGATTGGCCGTCCCCATCCCAACGCGCAACCAAATTTGAGCTGTAGTGGCCGGATCCTCTCGTGGAAGCCCTGGCGGTCCTGCCATAAGGGTTAAAAATCAGTTGCATGGCAGGCTGATGCACCTACCTTCGCCGCCCTTTTCATCCCTCAAAACCTGCAAGCCACATGTCACAACATCGCAGCCTCAAGACCGCCGGATCTGTCGGCACCAAGCGCAGCGTCCTCAAGCGCGGGGAACGCATCAAGCTTCTGAAGTCGCGCGGTCAGTGGCAGGAGGGCAGGCTGCCCACCAAATTGCCCAAAACCAAGCCGGAATGAGCCGGGGCCGGCGTTGCGCCGGTGGCTGGAGTGCTGCTGACCCGTGCGCTTGAACCGATATCTCAGTCTTTGCGGTCTTGGTTCACGCCGGGGGGTGGAAGAACTGATCGCGGCAGGCAAAGTCGCCATCAACGGCAGCTACATTCGTTCCCTGGGCACCCAGGTGGGGGACGAGGACGAGGTGCGGGTGAATGGCCGGGTGGTGCGGCCCGCGCGCGGGGTGGTGCTGGCGCTGCACAAACCCAAGGGCTATGTGTGCAGCCGCGGCGACACGCATGACCGTTTGACGATTTACGACCTGCTGCCGGCGAAGCACCAGTCCCTGCATCATGTTGGCAGGCTGGACAAGGAGAGCGAGGGGCTGCTGCTGATGACCAATCGCGGCGATCTTTCCCACCGGCTGCTGCATCCCAGCCAGGGCGTCGAAAAGGAATACGAGGTGGCCGTGGACAAGCCGGTTGATCCGGCATCGGTGTTTCCGAAACTGATCAAAGGCATGATGACCGCCGAAGGTCATGCCAAAGCCGAGCGTGTCTGGGAAGGCGGCAGCGAATACCGGCTGCATCTCGTGCTCAAGCAGGGTTTAAAACGCCAGATCCGTCTGATGCTGCACGCGCTGGGCTTCGAGGTCGAGCGGCTGGTGCGGGTGCGCATCGGCTGGCTGTCTTTGAAGGGGCTGTCCAAAGGCGGCTGGCGCGAACTCAGCGAGGCGGAAGTGGCGCGATTTTTTGCCGAGGAAGCGAAAGCGTCCGGCAAAAAGGCGGCGAAGAAAGCACCGGCACCGCGCGCCAAACGAGACAAGTGACCTTTGCGCCGGTCGGCCGGGAGGCGGCGGTGTTTTATTTCAAAGACCTGGCGGTCTCTGGGAGGCGCGGCGCGCCGAAGTGTCCGCCTCCGCGGGCGTTGGCGCATTCGGATCGTAAGGAACGCCGCCACTCACAAAGACTTCGCCTCCGCGTGTGGCCAGGATGGGTCGGTTTTTTTCGACTTCACGGTAGTATTTGCGGGAGATGAGGTTGCCGTCCGTTCCCAGGGTGCAATGCGCGAAAATCTGCGGCGCGGCGAGGAAGAAAATCTGCAGCCGGTTTTGCGAGTCGATGGTGAAGGTGGGGTCGAGCGCGAGACTGATGGGGCCAAGGGAATAGGTGGCCAAGCGTTGCTGGCTGCGCTCGTCGGTCAGGCGGAAATAGATTTTGGTGCCGCTGTCATCGCGCAGAAGATGAACCGAATAGCGCCGCACGCGGCCGGCGTCGGGCTGCCCCTGGGGAACACCGAAGTCCTGCTGCCAATAGGCGCTCACCTCGGTCACGCCAAAGCGCAAGCGGTTGGATTGGTAGTAATTCTGGGTGGGCGGATGATAAACCACGGCGGTGACGCCATAGTTGCCGATTTCCGAAACGGCGTGGGTGTCGCTGATGAGCACCTGACGCTGCATGGCGGCGCCCGCCTTGAAGATGAATGGCTCCTCCACCTCGACCCCGATGGGGGGGAGCTGGCGTCCGTTGGAATCCTCGAGATAGAATTGCAGCCAGTTGCTGTTTGCGCGCCCGCCCATCACCACGTCGGTGCCGGAGTTGTTGGAGATGCTGACGGTGGCGCGCATTGGCTCCTGCGAGAGGAAGGTGGTTTTGTCCAGTTTGAGCTGGATCATGTACTGCGCCCGCGCCTCGGCAGCGGTGAGGCAAAGCAGCCCGAATAGCAGGGTGTAGAGGCGGAGAGTCATGGGTGGGAAAGGAGGGGCGGTTTCGAGGTGAAACTTCATCACATCACAAAAACCGACGCGACACAAGCATTACGGTTCAGGCTGGTCCGAAACGGTGCGGAAACCGCGCGCAGGGCTGGTCTCCTGGGCGCTTTCGGCAAAACGGCGGGTGGTGAGCAAATCCGCCGAGGCAGGCCTGCCAAAATGCCCCCCGCGCGCCACGGGGGCGCGCAAATCAGGAAACTCGGGATGGGACGGCCAGGCGTCTCCCTGGCGTTCGCTGGCAGTCCATTCCTCGACATTGCCGGCCATGTCTTGGATGCCGTAGTGGCTGACATCGCGCGTGTCACGATCAACCGGCGCCCATAAACGGTACCCGTCGGCATCGCTTTCTTGCGCGCCGGAGGCGGCGCCGCAGTTGGCGGCGGTGGGGTCGGGTTTCACTCCCCAAGGGTAAGGGTTGCCATTCGGACCGCGCGCGGCTTTTTCCCATTCCTCTTCCGAGGGCAAGCGGCGGCCGCGCCATTTGGCATAGGCATAGGCATCCCACCAGTCCACGGAATGAACCGGTGTTTGCAGGCTGATTTTCTGGCCGTTGTCGGTGGCTCTGGTGCGGGCGGCCTCGATGCGTTTGCGCCAGCCCTCGGGTTCATGACTGGTTTTGGTTTTCGGTTGATCGGGGTGATCAAAGCGGCCGGGCGGGCCGTTTTTGAGCGCCTCCAGGAATTCGGCGTACTGGCCCAGGGTGACTTCGGTGCGGCTGATCCAGTAGCGCGGTAGGGAGCGCTGCTCATCCTCTTGGTAAATGAAAGGGCCGGACGGGATTTCCACCATCTCATCGCGAGCGGCTTCGCTTACACTCTGCGCCGGGTTGCCGGTGAGGGCGCCGAGAGCGGCCACCAGCAACAGCAAAGCCGCCGCGCCTGCCCAGACCCAGCCCGACAGCGACCGCTTGGGATTGCCGGCTTCCTGGCTTCCGTCAGGCTCGCGATCCAGGCGATCCTGGATGCTGCGCTCGCGCATGGCCTCTCGTACGGCGATCATTTCCTGATGCAGCGTCGCCCAATCATGACCGACTTGGGCAAGAGATTGCAGCAAACCGGCGGCCTTGCCTCCGGCGACGCGGCCGCGCAAGCTGCGCAGAAAGAGGTCCACAGACTGCGCGCTGTCTGTGCAGGTTTCATCGGCGGCGGGCCGGAAGATGTTCACCATGCTGGCCTGATGCTCGTCATCGAGGTAAACATCCCAGGCCGTGACATCACGGTGGCGCAAGCCTTCACTGGTGGCGTGATCCATGACTTCGGAGACGCCGTGCAGGAGTTCCACCAGGGCGCGCTCGCTGAGCATCACCCCCGCCTCCGCCAGTTCTTTGAGAGAGCGTCCGCGCGGGACTTCGCGCGAGTAGAACAGGTAACCGCTTTCCTCTCCCGCCTCGTAGAGCGGCGCCACACGCGGATGATTGAAGGAGGCTTTGGCGCGTTCGCGCGCTTTGAAGCGGGCGACCAGTTCAGGATTGCCAGCGTGCTCCGGGCGCAACAGCACCAAGCCCACCACCCGGTCCACATCCTGCTGCAACGCACGGTAGGTTTCCGCGGTGGAGTCCGAGCGCACCCACTCGAGGATTTCATAATTGCCCAGGCGTGTGCCGGGAGCCAGCAAAGGGCCTGCTGGCGCGGCGGCGGGCGGCGGCGGCGCTTTCAGCAAGGCGTTGACGTTCTCGATCAACTCGCCTGTCTCATAAGGGGGGGTGTCAATCAACACGGGGGCACCGCCAATCAGCGGCTCATACCCGCTCAAATCAAACCTCGTGGTGAAGAGCGTCCGCGCCGCGGGAAAACGCGTTTGCACGGCAGCCCGCAGATCGAAGCCGGTCGCGCCCTCGGCAAAAACGGCCTCGGTAATGAGCAGGTCGAGAGCGTCGGCGCCGGTCAGCCAAGCGAGGGCCTCCGTCACCGAGGCGAAACCCGTCACCACCCAGTCCCGCGCCTGCAGGGCTCGGATGCGGGCGGGGCGGAGGTTTTCATCGCTATCGACAAGAAGGGCGTGCATGGGCGGGGTCACGGCGCGGTTTCGGATCGGGTTGGCTCCGCGGGCGTGGGGTCCAAATCGAGCAGGTCTTCCGGGTCGGACGCGGTCGCCTGCAAGCGGTTTTGATAATAAAGCTTCACCACATAGCCGTGATACTCCCGCAGACCATGCCGGGCTTGCTCCTCCATGCTGAGTCTGGGCAGGTGATAAACGACATCGAGCGGTTCGGCACCCAGGCCGGACCAGTCCACCGGCATGGCCATCCAGTTGAACATCGGCGGGTCGGCGCGCGTCGGCTCCACCTTGCTGCCGTTGACCAGGTCGTAAAAAAACACGTCCACATTGACCGCGTTCGGGTCGATTTGTTCACTGCCAAGTCGCAGAATCGGAATGCGCAAAACGCGCCGGTCACCGCTGGTCACCGTGAGATCGTGGACGATCTGGCAGGGGCCGATGCCGAGTGCTGCGCCTGGCGCGGCTTGCACCGTGCCTGTCGAAGCTTCGGGCAGGGGGAAAACCGGCTTGGCGGTCGGCGGCGGCACCACGGCCACCTCGTCCGAGCGGCCCAGTTTCTTGCGGGCAGTGGCGTGCAACCCACCCGCCGCGTCGGCGCCCAGGGCTTCGAGGCGCTGCCAGTAGGCGCGCGCGTGATCGCTCAAACCCATGATTTCATAAGTCTGGGCGATTTCATGCAGTACCAAAGGGTGGTTTTGGTCCATGCCCTCGGCGGCGCGCAGGAGTTCAAGCACGCTCTCCGTCTCACCGGCAGCGCGCATTTCCTTCACAGTCTCCAAAAGTTCAGCCACTTCCGGGTCAATTGGGGGGGCGCCGTCTTTGGCCGCGGTGACGGGGGTGGGGGGCGGCGCCGCCAAAGCTGGAGGAGAAACCACCTCCCCGGCGAGCATGCCCGGCAAGGGAGGATTGAGTTGGTTTGGCAGGCCGCCGGGAACGGGACCGACCGCGACAGCGCCCGGTTCGCCGGCCAACTGGCCAGGCATGGGCGGGTTCAGCAGGGCAGGGGGCGGTGGTTCGAGGGGCAGGGGAGCGGTTTGCGCGTCGGTTGCGGGCGTAAAAATCGCGCGACCCAGAAGAAAGATTTGCAAGCCAGCGAGCAGGGCGAGGACTCCCACCGCGGCGGTTTGCGCCCGCCCCGGATCACCGGTCAAGATATTGGATTGCAGGCGCGCCATTGGGAGTCGTTGCCGTCAGAAAGGGATATGGTACGGTGCGTGGCAGAGAGTGTCAATGCCGCAGGGAATTTGCTTTGAAAACACGACCGCTTCCGCGCTGGCGGAAGCGCCGCCGCGCGCCTTGAGCCTGCCCTTGAGTCCGGTGAAAATGGCGGCGGGTTTGGCGCATCTGCCGGGTTTGGTCTGGTTGGATAGCGCCCAGGCCGGACCGGGGGCGGTGTCGATGATCGCCGCCCTGCCTGAGCGCGTCCTCCTCGGCAGCATCGACAGCGACTGGACCCAGGTGGACGCTTTGTTGAAGGAGCAGGCGCGCTGCGCGGACCGCCAAAACGGCGGACTTTACGGCTGGGTGGGCTTCGACGGTCGGTTCGTGCTGGGATTGTATCCGCGCGTGTTGCTATATTCTCATGATGACGACCAATGGTCCGGCAGTGATGAGCTTGCCTCGCATTGGCGCCCCGATGGTCTTGCGGGCACGAAGGCGCCCCGCTTGAGTTTTGAGCCGCAGTGCAGTCGCGGTGACTTTTTGCGCCTAGTGCGCCGCGCCAAGGACTACATCGCTGCGGGCGACATCTACCAGGTGAACTTGTCCTACCCTTGGCGGGCGGATTGGCCGGATGAGGGGAGCCCGCTGGCGGCCTATTTGAAGCTGCGCGCCGCCTCGTCCGCGCCTCAAGCCGCTTATCTCGACTTGAATGGTGTGCAGGTCTTGTCCGCCTCGCCCGAGTTGTTTCTGCGCATGAGCGGACGTGATATCGTCACCCGTCCGATCAAGGGCACTCGGCCGCGTTTTCACGGCAACCCGGGATTGGACGCCGCCGCGTGCGCGGAGTTGCTGGCCTCGGCCAAAGAACGCGCCGAGTTGCTGATGATCACCGATCTGGAGCGCAATGACCTCGGACAGGTCTGCGAGTTTGGCAGTGTCAGTGTGCCGGAACTCTGGCAAGTGGAGGCTTATCCGCAGGTGTTTCATTTGGTCTCGACCGTGCAGGGAACGCTGGTGGAGAGCGTCAGCCATGCGCGCGCGTTCCAAGCCTGTTTTCCCGGTGGTTCCATCACCGGCGCTCCCAAGCGGCGCGCGCTGGAGATCATTCGTGAACTGGAGCCGCATCCCCGCGGCTTGTACACGGGTGCCATTGGCGGTTTTGGGTTCCATGGCGAAAGCCGTTGGAACATCGCCATCCGCACCGCCGTGCGCGAGGGCGGCGCCTTGAGTTTTCACAGCGGCGCGGGCATCGTCGCCGACTCCGACCCCGACTGCGAGTTTGAAGAGACGCGCCACAAAGCGGCCGGACTGCTGCGTCTGGCGGACCCATGAAGGTTCACAACGACACGCCCCGTTTCCAGGGGATGAAATCGTTTTGGCCGAGGGCAACGGCGTGTGGCGTGTAAAGCCCTGAAGCGGTGTCGATGAGTTTCTCTAACAGCGCCTCACCGCACACCGTTACGCTTAGCTCGCCGGAAATGACGGGTCCGGCGTCGAAGTCGATGATGTCGGGCATGCGCGCGGCCAGCTCGCTGCTGGTGCTGACTTTCAGGGTGGGAGTCACGGCGTTGCCGGTGGGCGTGCCGAGACCGGTGGAAAACACGATCAGGTTGCAGCCCGCACCCGCCAGCGCGGTGGTGGATTCGACATCGTTGCCGGGTGTGCAGCAAAGCGTCAGACCGCCGCGGGCGCGCACAGGCTCGCCGTAATCAATGACGCCGACCACCGGGCTGGTGCCGCCTTTTTTGGCGGCACCAGCGGACTTGATGGCGTCGGTGATAAGTCCGTCCCGGATATTGCCAGGGCTGGGATTGGCGTCGAAACCGGAGCCGCAGGCCCTTGCGCTGGCCTCGTAGGCCCGCATCAATGCCACAAAACGCGCGGCCAGTTCCTCATCAACGCAGCGGTCGCAGAGGCTTTGCTCGACCCCGCAAAGCTCGGGAAACTCCGCCAGCACCGGCGCTCCCCCGAGCGCGGCCAGCAGGTCGGCGGCGTGGCCGATGGCGGGGTTGGCGGAGATGCCGGAGAAGCCGTCCGAACCACCGCACTCGACCCCGAGGATGAGATCGGACAAGGGACAAGGCGCGCGCGTTTGCTCGTTCGCGGCGGCCATGCCGAGCAGCGTCGCGCGGATGGCATTGGCCAGCATGTCTTTTTCGGAGCGGCTCTTCTGCTGCTCGAAGACGAGCAGCGGTTTGTCGAAGGCCGGGTCGAAAGCGGCCAGTTCGGTTTCCAGCAGGCTGACCTGCGCGTTTTGGCAGCCCAGGCTGAGCACGGTGGCGCCAGCGACGTTGGGGTGCGCGATGTAACCCGCCAGCAATCGGCACAAAGCGCGCGCGTCCTGCCGGGTGCCGCCGCAACCCATGTCGTGATCGAGAAATTGCAGGCCGCTGAGGTTGGGGAAGAGCGGCACCTCTGCGAGGCCGGATGCCTCCATTTGGATGGCCTGCAACTCCGCTTCACTCGCGCCGCGGCGCAGCGCTTCCACCAACCGGCGCGAGTAGTTCTCATAACCGCTGGCGCGGGTGTAACCCAGCGCGCGGTGCATCGCCTCGCGCATGACCGACAGGTTGCGGCTCTCGCAAAAGACCAGCGGAATGACGATCCAGTGGTTGGCGGTGCCGGCGACGCCGTGGGAGCGGTGAAAGCCATGGAACGTCCGGTTTTTCCAGCGCGACACCTCGGGCGCCTGCCAGAGGTATTCGACGGTCTTGCCGGTGAAGGCGGCGGATTCGTGGCGCAGGTTGTTCGTGTTCAACCAGGCGCCCGCGGCCACGGCTTGCGTGGTTCGTCCCACCGTGACGCCATACATCGTGACGAGGTCGCCAGCGGCGAAGTCGCGCGCGGCGAATTTGTGTTTGGCGGGAATGGCCTCGCGCAGCGTCCAGGATTCGTGGTCGAGGCTGGCCTGGCTGCCGGCGGGAAGATCGCGCAGCGCGACGATGGCGTTGTCGGCAGGATGGATGCGGAGGAGGGATTGCGGCATGATTTGCAACGGCGCGATGTCCGTGTTCGTTTGACTGTCTCCACAACCCGCCGAATTGCCATGACAAACTCCGAGACAGCCAGCCGCCGCCAGTTTTTAAGCCAGTCCCTTCTCGCCGGTTCAGCGCTGGCCCTCGGCGGCGCGCGGACTCAGGCGGCGCAGATCTTTCCACCACGCCGTCGCGCGATCAAAATGGCGCTCAAATATGGCATGATCTCGGAGGGCAAAACCGCGGTGGAGAAATTTCGCATCGCCAAGGGGGCCGGGTTTGACGGCGTCGAACCGAGCGGACCGTTCAACGAGATTCAGATGGCCGACTTCAAGGCCGCGATGGCGGACACAGGGTTGGTGATGCCGGGCACCACCTGCCCGCAGGGCGGCCGCAAATGCGGCGCTCTCGATGAGGCGGAGCGGCTTGAGGGCGTCGATATTTTCAAGCAATCGCTGCGGCAGACGCGCGAGTTGGGAGGCTCCACGGTATTGATGTATCCCGGCATTGTGGATGTGGACAAACCCTATGCCGATGTTTATGAGGCGCTGTTGAAATCCTGCCGCGAATTGCTGCCGACGGCGGAAGAGACCGGGGTCAAGATCGCCCTCGAAAACGTCTGGAACAACCTCTTCATCAGTCCGCTCGACGCCGTGCGCTTCGTTGATGAGGTCGGCAGTCCCTGGCTGGGCTGGTTTTTCGACATCGGCAACATCGCCCGCTACGGCTGGCCGGAGCACTGGGTGCGCGCTTTGGGCAAGCGCATTTTCAAGCTCGACATCAAAGACTACAGCACCACCAAACACATGAAGGAAGGCCCGCGCGCCGGCTTCGACGTGCTGCTGGGCGATGGCGAGATTGATTTCAAATCGGTGTTCCGTGCCATTGATGAGGTTGGCTACGAAGGCGGCTGGATTTCCGCCGAGGTCAAAGGCGGTGACTTGGAGAAGCTGACGGACATTGCCCGTCGTCTCGATGCCATCCTGCGTTTGGAGTGAGCGGGCGCTCAAGTTGCTGACTGATTTCCCCTTTCGCTGCCGTTTGTGAGGTGTGATTGGGAAAGTTGTTTCATTAAGCTTGATGGCGTTGATGCTGGTCTTCGGCCCTGTCTTCGGGCAGATGGGTGGTGGTGACGAACGCTTTGATGGCGAGAAAGGGCGCTTGTTTTCTCGGCGCGGAGAAAAGCTGGAGCCTTCTCTCAAGGTCGGCGAGCAGAACCTGCAAGATTTCACCCTGGCGCTTGCCGTTGAAGGTGCGCTGGCCGCGGTGGAGAAGGAAACGGTGCTGGCTGCTTGGCCAGGGCAAGGGGAAGAATCCGGATCGCTGCGTGCGCAGACCGATGGCGCGGTGGTGTTTCGGTTGCTTGTGGGCGAGACAACTTATGAAATCCGCACGGGTCCCGGGGCCTTGACCGCTGCGGGAGCGAATCTCACCTTGGCGGTGAGCATTCGCCGTGATCCGCGACAAGCCCTGGCGGGCATTTGGATCAACGGGGTGGAGCACGCCTCGGCGGCGATTCCACCCGGTGCGGTGCCGTTTGATCCCGCGCAGTTCCAAGCGGCGAGCGAGCTTGCCAAGGGCGCAAGCTGGCGGCAGGTCGATGTTTACAGCCGCGCGCTGGCGCGATGGGAAGTGTTGGATTGGGGGTTATTGGCAGGCGCGATGAAGGCACCGACACAGGCGAGCAACGCTGGCGCGCTGGTCGTTCTTGGCGGCAGCGAGGCAGTGGCGGTGATGGAGGAGGGCACGCTGGAGGCGCTGTTTGTCAGCCAGCAGGAGAGCCCTCCGGGAACGACTCCGCGCGTGCGCTCCCTGGCTTGGGAGGGCGACACGGTGTTTGCGCGGGATCGTCCGATGAACTTTGGCAGTCTGCGCCAGCAGTTGCAACGCAGCGAGGCGGGCGTGGCTTTGCTGATGTTTGGACGGCAGGAGTGCCTAGAGCTGGGTCAGGAGGGAGTGGCAGCGTTCAAGGAAGCCCTGACGGAGTTGGTGAAGGAGTGTCGCGAAGTGGTTCCGGAAGTTTGGCTGGCTGGTTTGTCGCCTTTTGAAAAGAAGTCGCCGCCGTTGCCCGACCTCTCTCTGCGCAACGATGAACTTGCCGCCTATGACACGGCCATCCGCGAGGTGGCGGCAGCGCAGCAGACGGCGTTCATCGATTTGCGAGTCGTTTGGCCAGCGAAGGTGGCGGCCTTCACCACGGATGGGGTCAATCTCAGTCAAAGCGGCGCGCGTCTGACAGGCCGACTGTTGCTGTCGGCAGAGGAGTCGCCGGAGTTGGAGCAGTTGCGCTCCTTGGCTCGCGCCAAAAACCGCCTTTGGAACCACTACTGGCGTCCGACCAACTGGGCCTTTCTGCATGGCGACCGCACCGCGCAGCCGAGCAGTCGCGATCACCGCGATCCGCGCTTGCGCTGGTTTCCGGCGGAGACGGAGGCTTACTGGCGATTGATCGAGGAAAAGGAAAACGAACTGGTGCAAGCGGCCATGGAAAAGAGGAGGAAACTGCCATGAGGAGATCGAGACACGGAATGGTACTGGCGTTGTCATTGCTGTTGAGCGCCGGTTTGGCCGCGCAGCAGGCGGAGAAAAAAGGCATCTCGGTGGCGGAACCGCCGGCGGATCATTCCTGGCAGGCAGAGATGGCGTCGTTTCGGGTGTTGGACGGGTTTAAGGTGAGCTTGTTTGCCGATGAGAGCGATGGCATCGCCAATCCCATCGCCATCCGTTGGGATGAGAAAGGCCGCTTGTGGTGCCTGCAAACGACCTCCTATCCGCAGGCGGAACCGGGGCAGTTGCCGGACGATAAAGTCATCATCCTGGAGGACATCGACGGCGATGGACGCGCGGACAAGCGCACGATCTTTGCCTCTGGCTTGGAGCAGCCGATGGGGTTGGAGTTGGCACCGCGTCGTCCCGAGGTGGTGGCGGCGGGCGGTAGCAGCGTTTATGTGGGCGAGGGTACCAAGCTCTGGCTTATCACCGACACGGATGGTGATGGCGTAGCGGATGAGCGCGAGGTGGTGTTCAGCGGTTTTGGCACTGGGGACACGCATCAAAACATCAATAGTTTCATTTGGGCGCCGGATGGCTCGCTCATTCTCCACCAGGGGCTTCATGCCTATTCCAAAGTGACCACCGCCTGGGGAGTGAAGACGCTTTATGGCGCGGGTTTCTGGCGGTTCTGGCCGCGCAGTCGCCGATTGGAAGCCTATCCGACGGGCATGCCGCTCAACGGCTGGGGCACGGTTTTTGATCGCTGGGGACAGCCTTACATGATCGCCGGTGCTGCCGGCATGTTTTGGGCAAGACCGATGGAAGTGAGCACGGCGGACACCAGCGTGGGCGACCTTGAGGCGCTGCGTGAGGACCGGCAAATCCACGGCATCCCGCATTTCCTGCTCAGCCGCCAGCAGTTGCCTTACAGCGGTCAGATCATCAAGACCGACGGCTTGCGCAAATTCTGCGGCATCGACATGCCGGGCAACCAGCACTGGCCTGAGGACATGCAGGGGGAACTTGTCACAGGCGGCTTTTTTGAGAACGCGGTTTATCGCCACAAGCTGGTGCCGGACGAGGAATTTCCGAGCGGCAAAAAAGCCGTCGAGCAACCGCCGCTCATCACCAGCGACAACGTCGCCTTCCGCCCCATTGATGTGCGCTTCGGACCCGATGGCGCGCTTTACATCGCCGACTGGTACAACCCGATCATCGGTCACTACCAAGCCAGCTTTCGCCATCCGAATCGGGACAAGGAGCACGGGCGGATCTGGAAGGTGGTGGCGGAGGGGAGAAAGTTGGAGGATTCAAGGGGGAAGTTTCAAGCGCTGCCAGAGGATGCGCGAGATCGGGCGCGTGAGTTGGCTCATCTTGCCTGGGGGGAAGATCGCTGGGGTGCTTACCAGGCGCGGCGGTTGCTAGCGGAATTAAAAGAAGATGAAGCGTTGAGTGCCGTTTACTGGCAATTAGGTTCCTTCGATTATCTTCCTTCCATGCTCAAAGAGGACGCAACCGACGAGGAGAGGGCGCGTGCTTCGGAAATACTAGATAATGTCGCCAGGTTTCAAGTGGCAGAGAACTGGAAGATTCTTCAAATGATGGAAACGTTTGAGCGCCCGGAGTCTAAAATGGCGGCTTTCGTGTGGACCTCTGAGACTCCTGAACTGCGAGCTTACGCCGTGCACGCACTTGGCAATTGGGCGCACCGGCTGCCGGCGGACGAAGTGCTGGGGCATCTGGAAAAGCTGGCCGCTGACGAATCGCCGCTGGTGCGGTTGGAGGTGGTGGTGGCGGCGGCGAAGGTGCGTGACCCACGCGCTTTACGGGTCGCCCTGCGCGTGCTCGATCTGCCCGTGGATTCCTTCATTGAGCGCGCGCTCTGGCTGGCCTGTCATGCCACCGCGCGCGACTGGCGGGAGGATGTGCCGAGTCTGGTGAGCGGTTTGTCCGCGCCTCAGTTGGCCTTTCTTTTGGAGAAGGAAGGCAGCGCCGCCTTGCTCGACAGCGTGCGTGGTCTGGTCGCCCAGCCCGGCATGGACGCCGCGTTGCAGCGTTCGGCGCACACCGCTCTGGCCCGGCGCGGCGAACAGGAAGACTGGCTGCGGGCGTTGAAGGCGGGTGCTGAGGATGCCGAATTGCTGGAGGACCTGGCGCGGGTGGCGATGGAGCGTGGCGGCAAGCCGCCGGAAGGCGCGGGCGCGGTGGTGGCGGGGTTGCTGAAGAAGCCAGCGACGCAGGCCGCGGCGTTGCGTTTGGCCGGAGCTTGGCGATTGGGCGGACTGAAGGAGCGGGTGCGCGAGGTGGTGATGGCGGGGGATCGTACGAATCAAAAAGCGCGCGAGGCAGCGGTGTGGGCGTTGGGCCGTTTTGACGGTGAGGATGCAGCGGTTTTTGATGCGATTTTAACGGACAACAGCGAAACCGCCGGCGCACGTCTCGCTGCTCTGACTGTGCTGGCGGAGCGCGCGCCCGAAGCTGCGGGTCGCGGCTTGGCGGCGATGCTGGGGACGGTGTCGGAGTTTGAACGGATGAAGCAATGGCTCGCCCCGGTGCTGCCACGCGCGCCTGCGGTGGCGGCTTTGACGGAGGCTTTGAAGACCAAGGCGTGCGATGTCGATACCGCCAAGCTGGTGTTGCGTGTGCTGACCTCCACCGGGCAAAACGCGCCAGAGCTTTCGGCGGTGTTGTATGGTGTGATTGGTGGTGGTGGCGGCGTGCCAGTTTACGATCCGCAGTGGGTGGCGGACCTCGTCGCCGAGGTGCGCGCCTCTGGCGATGCCGGGCGCGGCAAGGCGGTCTTTGAACTGCCCACGACCAGTTGCGTCGCCTGTCATCAGATCGGGGGTGTCGGTGGCATCATTGGTCCCGAACTGGACGCGGTGGGGCGCGGTGTGCCGGTGGAATTGCTGATCGAAGCCGTGGTTTGGCCGAATCGCCAGATCAAGGAAGGCTACGTGGCCACCACACTCAGCCTGAAAGACGGCCGCACCCTGCAAGGCTACAAGATCGCTGAGTCCGCCAGCGAGGTGCAGTTGAAGGACATGCTCAGCGGCCAAATCCACCGCCTGAACCCGGCGCAAATCGCCAACAGCTTGGAGGCGGGTTCTTTGATGCCGGAAGGGCTGACGATGGCCATGACGCGGGCCGAGTTGCGGGATTTGATCGCGTATTTGCTGTCGCTAGGGAGGTAAAAAAGGCGTGAGTGGAGGCGGAACTTCGGTTATGATATCCTCATGCAAGCCGCTTCGGCCACCACTGATTCCGCGCCCGTCCCGGCGCCCGACACCCCGGTCTCGCCGGAGGTGATCGCCATGGCGCAGCAGGCGGTGCGGGATTTTCGGGAGTGTTTCTGGTTTCGCCATCCTCAAGCGGAAATCCATGACCGGGAGGATGTCGAACTGGTCATCGAGCACTTGCGTCACAACGGCGGGCACCGCGCTTGGGTTGTGGCGCAGAATTTGCGAAAGGCATGCCGTTAACCGCTTACCAGAAAGAGGTTATGGCCGTGATTGCGGCCAATCGTAGCGAGCGCAGTCACATCGCTGGCGGATTGATTCTTCATGGCAATAACGAGTCAGCGCGCTACAGCCATGACTTCGACATTTTTCATGAGGAGGCTGAGGATGTTGCTGCTGCCAGTGTCCAGGATGCGGACGCCTTGCGAGTCGCAGGTTTTGAGGTGATTCCAGTCGTGGGTGACTGGGAGAAGCCCTCCACCTTTCGTAAAGCGCGTGTTATCAGGGGAGATGATTCTGTGGACATCGATTGGGCGGCTGACTCGGCCTATCGTTTTTTTCCGATTGAAACCGACCCTGTATTTGGAATGCGGCTTCATCTTTTTGACATGGCGACTAACAAAGCTCTTGCTCTGGCCGCGCGCAGCGAAACGCGTGATGTGGTGGACATCGTCGAGCTGGATTCGATTTATCCTTTGGAGGCAGTGGTATGGGCGGCTTGTGGAAAGGACGAGGGATTCAGTCCACTGTTACTCCTTGAGATGATGCGTCGTTTTGCCCGGCTTTCGCGCTCCACGTTGAAGGAGATTCAGGCTCGGGACTTTGACCCTGTTGAGATCAAAAAAGCCTGGATCGAAATGTCGGAACGGGCTGAGGCGGAGATCACGCGGGTGGCGGACACGATGCCGGACTTGCCGATTGGGGTGGCGTTTGTTGACTCGGAGGGTAAGCCGGGGTGGATTGGTTCTGACCCGACCTTGCGGCCTCATGCGCCGAGTGTGCGGGGGTGTTGGCCGGAGGTGAGGGTTGGGGGGGAGTGATCAGTAGTGAGTGGTGAGTGGGGGCTGATGGTGCTTCAGCGTTGGTAGAGTTCGTGGGCTTTGCTGATGATGCGTTCCTCGACGTCTTCGGCCCAGCCGGCTTGGGCTTCGTAGCCGCCTTCTTTGAGCACGCGCAGGCTGGGCACGTAACCGGTGTAATCGTTGGAGTAACCGGCCACCCAGACGGGGGCGTCGCCGCCCAACTCGCGCTTCAAACGCAGGGAGTAATCGACCGTGGTCTCGCTGCCGAGGGCGATGAGGGTGAGGGCGTTGCCGAAGCGCGTGACTTGCACGGGGTAGTCATGCGGGGCGCGTTGTTTTTCGGGGGCGTAATCGAGCCTTACTTTCTCATAGGCGGAGCGGATGGGGCCTTCCACGGGTTGTGGTGGCACTTGCATGGCAACTTCGACGGCGTTGGCCAGGCTGCGGCCGTGCATCTTGGCGAGATCGAGCGCGGAAAGGCCGGGCACCACGTCGCCGCGGCGGGGGTAGGGGTTTTGGTCGCCGCTGCAGCCGTTTAAAAAGAGGGCGATGAAATCTTCGCGATACGCTTGCAGGTACTCCTGGGCGAAACCGGCGTAGTCGCCGCAGTACTCGTAGTCGCCGAGGCAAGTGTTGTGACAGGCGTAACCGAAGAGGACGGCGCGTGCTTTGCCCTCGGAACTGGTGATTTGCAAAGCAGGCACTTCATGATCGACGGGGCCGTCAGGGTTGGGGGCGTTTTTGTAGCCGGTGGCGGTGGGCAGGCGGCGGTTCATGGCGAAGCCGCAGCGGGAGCGGTTCCAGGAAACGCGCGCCGGTTGCAGGTCGGCCAAGGCGGAGGTGATGACCTCCAGCAGTTTGGACTCAAGGAAAGCGGTGTAGTCGCGCGCCTCCTGCTCGCGGCCGTCCCGGAGGCGATACTCCGGGCCGCTGTGGGTATGGGAGGCGTTGAGCAGCAGCGATTCGGGAGGCAGACCGTGGGCTTCAGCGACTTTCTTTTCCACGCTGGAGCGAAGGCTGGGCAGGATGCCGATCAAATCGGTGGTGACGATGACCATGCGGGCGCCGGCGTGGTCCTCCAAGGCGAGGGCTTTGGCAAAGAGGTCCTGCACTTTGCCTTCCGCGGGTTTTTTGCGTCCGGCGTAACCGGCCATCCACATATTCGTCTCTGGAGTGATGATCGTCTGTGCCACACCCGCTTTCATGAGTGGCGCGGCGGTGTCGTTGCTTTGCGCGAGCAGGATGACGAGGCTGAGAGGGGCGGTCAGCAGCAGCGGGAGGAGGACGGCTTTCATGCCTCACTCCTACGCGGGATGTTGCTGGGCTTTTGCTGGCGCCCTGAATCAGGGGGCGGCCTTCAACCAGGCGGCGCGCAGGTCTTTGATGGCACCGGCGAGACGCAGTCCGCCGTTCACCGCTTGTTGGTCGCCCACCTTGCGCGCTTGGGCGACGTAGTCGTTCAAAGCGGCGTCGGTCATCGAGGCCATGACGATGTTCTCGGTGCGGGTGTCTCCAGTGGTGCGGCTGGTGCGGGTGAAAGTCTCGACGCGGGCGCGCGCGATGCGTTGCAGCAGGGCGGGGGAGTACACATGAGTTTTGGCGAGCGCATGACCCTCTCGCAGCCAGTCGATGGGTTCTTTGAAGGAGACAGCGAGCTTGGCGTTTTCCCAGAGCGCGGGCTTGGCCTTCAATGCCTCGACGCGCTGCACGATGTCGGCGTGGGTGTTGGTCTCGCCGTTGAACAGGCTGTCCCAAAAGGCGTGCAGGGTGTCGGAGTACATGCCGACGGCTTTGCTTTTGAGGCCGAAGATTTGAATGCCGTTGGCGCCGCGGTCGCCCTCGGGAAGTTTTTCCTGGTCGAAGAGCTGGGCACAGTGACAAGGCTGATGGGTGTCGCCGACGAGATGGAAAAGCCAGAGCAGGTCGATGGCGCGCTCCTCCAAGGGTACCTTGGGATCGGGCACTTGCGCGTAGATTTTGGAGAAAGTCTGCATGGAGTTCAGCAGGTGATCGGGTTCGGCCATGCCGGGTTCCCAGTCGTAGCGCGGCTCGACGTCATGCTCTTTAAGGGCTTGACGCGCGGCCTCGCTAGTGAAGACGGGAAGGTCGGTGTAGTGACGCTCAGGCAGGCTGAATTTTTCGCTGATCTCGGCGGCATTGCTGTGACCGCTTTTGTTGCGGACGATGTCCGCCCAGACGGAGGCCTGGCCGAAGTACCAGCGCTGGCGCGTTTCTTCGTCGAATCCCTCCGGCAATTCGCCTTCGATTTTTTCGAGGAAGATCTCCTGATGCGTGGGAGCGGCGGTGAGCAGGTCCATGACCCATTGGCGATCTTCCGCATCCAGATGATCGTAAGCCAGATAGGCCACCACTTTGTGACCGCCATCCCACCAGGCGCGGGCGGTCGATGTCAGGGCAAAAGAGAGAAGGGCGAGGGGAAGCAGGCGGATCATGATTTCAATCGAGGCTGGGGCTGCTGAATTATGCCGGCGCTTGACGGTGAGCGCCAGTGCAAAGCGGCGATTCCGGCTACGATTGGCGCAAGGCTTTCAGGTTAACACGCGCACCTGCCCGTCCACGCAGTGCAGTCCCCGGCGTTTGAGACCATTGCGGGTTTGCTTATGAATGTGCACGAGCGTTCCGCCGATATGGAAGCGCTCCGCCAAAGGCACACTGGCGGCGGCGACCCAGGTGAGTTGATACCATGAGGCGCCGGCGTGCGGGCCGCTGGCGCAGCGCACGTAGTCGAGCGAGAGCAGTTCGCCCACATGCTGGCCGTCTTCGCGCTGATGTTTGTCCGCCAGATGTTCGGCGAAAGCCTGGGAGTAAATGATTCCGCAGGGGTGCCGGTGCAGGTTCATGGATCAATGGCATTTTACATATCGAACGATTGCAGACGGACGGGCATTTCGATCTGACTGTCCGGCACACGCTGCTTGAGCGCCGCCGCCAGCGCAGCGCTGCGCTCCGGTTCGCCGTGGACCAGAAACACACGTTTTTTGCGGCCGGTGATTTGGTCGAAGTAGGCCAGCAACTCGCCATGGTCGGCATGGCCGGAAAAGGAGTCCAGGGTTTCGATTCCGGCTTTGACGGGAAACTCGTCGCCGAGAATGGAGACACGCTTGTGCCCCTCCCGCAGTTTCCAGCCGAGGGTGTGCTCCGCGCAGTAGCCGACGAAAAGAATGATGTTGCGCTTGTTGGAGACGTTGTTGCGCAGGTGGTGCAGGATGCGGCCGGACTCCGCCATGCCGGAGGCGGAGATGATGATGGCGGCGCCCTTGAGATGGTTGAGCGCCCTTGATTCCTCGACGCTGCGCACAAGGCGCAAACCCTCGAAGCCGAAGGGGTCGTCGCGCATGAAGACGGCGTTGCGCACGTCCTCGCGCAGGTCCTCCAGGTGCAGGCGGAAAATCTCGGTGGCGCGCACGGCGAGCGGGCTGTCCACGTAGGTTGGCACCGGTTTGATGCAGCCCTCCGCGACGAGTTGATCCAGCTTGTAGAGCAACTGCTGGGTGCGTTCGACGGCGAAGGCGGGGATGATCAAGCGCGAGCCGTTGCGGCGCACGCGATTGATGATCTGGCAGATGTGGTCGGAGGTGTGCGCGGCGTCCTCGTGCGTGCGCCCGCCGTAGGTGCTCTCCATGATGACGTAGTCCACGTCCGCGCAGCCCTCCGCCGGGTCGAGCAGGTCATTGCCGGGGCGGCCGACATCGCCCGAGAACAGCAGGCGAAAAGTCTTTTTCGCCGCCTCGTCCTCAATGTCCAGCACGATCTGGGCGGAGCCGAGGATGTGGCCGGCGTCGATGAAAGTCAGGGTGACGCCGCGCGCGATGGGCAGGGGGCGATGGTAGCTGACGGTCACAAATTGGCGCAGCACGTTCTCCGCGTCGATCAGCGAGTAACCCGGCGTCAGCAGCGGCTGGTCGTTGCGTTTGCGGTGCTTGTTGAGCCACTTGATGTCCATGCCATGAATGTGCGCCGCGTCCGGCAGCATGATGCTGCAAAGGTCGCGCGTGGCGGGCGTGGAGTAGATGTTGCCGTCGAAGCCGTTGCGATGCAGTTGCGGCAGGTTGCCGCTGTGGTCGATGTGGGCATGGGAGAGCACCACGCAGTCGATGGACTTGGGGTCGAAAGGGAAATGGCTGTTGCGCTCGATCGCCTCGGCGCGGCGGCCTTGATAAAGTCCGCAATCCAGCAGGATGCGCTTGCCATTGATCTCCAGGAGGTGTTGGGAGCCGGTGGTGGTGCCGGCGGCGCCGCAGAATCGAATCTTCATCGCCGCAGCATAGAAAGTTTCGGCGCTGCTGAAAAGCGGAACTTCCAAAAGTAGTGGTGGAGCATAGCGGATTCGAACCGCTGACCTTCTCAATGCCATTGAGACGCTCTACCAACTGAGCTAATGCCCCGAACATACCGCGCGAGGCGCGGATCAGGAGGCAGTGAGACTAGCGCATTCCCAGGGACTGACAACTTGAATTTGCAAGTTTTGAAAATCCGGGCCAACCAGGGGTGTGTCCGGCTCCGAGTCCGCCTCTGTCTCTCCCGCGGCGCGCTTGCAAGCGCGCCGCAAGCTGCTGGCGGCATCACCGACGGAGGCCTTTCGTCTCGTGGATGGCGCGGCTGACGGTCTGCCCGGCTTGTGGCTGGATGTGTTTGGCCGCCACTGGCTGGCGCAGGTGAAGACCGGCGGCGTGCCGCGCGCCTGGCTGGACCTGCCGCGCGCGGGTGTGTGCGACTCCCTCTGGGTCAAGCACCTGAGCCGGGACAACAAGGAGGCGCCGCAGTGTGTGGCGGGTTCCGCGCCGCAAAGTTTCGTCGTGACAGAGGGGGACATGCGTTTTGAAATTCAGCCCGCGGCCGGGTACTCCTGCGGATTGTTTCTCGATCAGCGCGACAACCGGGCGCGCGTGCGCGCGGCGGCGGGGCCTGGTGGCCGGGTGCTCAATCTCTTCGCCTACACTTGCTCGTTTTCGGTGGCGGCGGCGCTGGGCGGAGCGGTGACGACGAGCGTGGATTTGAACGCGGGCTACCTGCAGTGGGGACGGCGCAACTTCGTCCTCAACGATCTCGACCCCGGCGCGCACCATTGGATTCGCGGCGACTCTTTCGACTGGCTGGCCGCTTTTGCCAAAAAGGGCCGCGCCTTCGACGGGGTCGTGCTTGATCCGCCCACCTTCTCACGCGGCACTCGCAAGAAAGTCTTCCGCATCGAGCGTGATCTCCCCGAACTGGTGGCGCTGGCGGCGGCGGCGGTGGCTGCGGGCGGCTGGCTGCTGGTTTGCGCCAACACGCACCGCCTGAGCGCGGAGGAGTTTCAGGCTGGCGTTTGTGAAGGTCTGGCACGCGCCGGTCGCCGCGCCTTCGGCGGCTCCGAAATGCTGCCGATGCCGCCCGACTTCACCGCGTCGCCTTATTTGAAATGTCTGTGGCTGGCGGGGCTGTCACCCGTGGTTCGCTGACAAAGCGCGCCTCGTGACGGCGTAATCAAAGGATGTTTGGACACAAGCTGCATGTGATGGCGGCGTTGCTGGTGATCAGCGGCACCGGGTTGGTTGGTCAGGACGCGCCCGTGGTGGAGAGCGGCGTCATGGTGGCGATGAGGGACGGTGTCAAACTCGCCACCGATGTCTATTTCCCCGCGCAGGATGGCAAACGCGCCGCGGGTCGTTTCCCCGTCATCCTCACCCGCACGCCCTACAACAAAACCGGCGGGAAAAAAATCGCCGAGTATTTCACCAAGCACGGTTATGTCGTCGTCGCGCAGGATTGCCGCGGCCGCTACGGCAGCGAGGGCGTCTGGCATTGGATGACGGACGACGGCGATGACGGTGTGGATTGCGCGGCCTGGATCGGCGCGCAGCCTTGGAGCGACGGCAAGATCGGCATGGTCGGCACTTCCTACGTCGGAGGCACCCAGCACGCCATGGCCCTGGCCGGCGCCAAGGAACTGACGACCGTGATTCCGGTGGATGCCGTCTCCAACTGCGGCGTGCAGTCCATGCGCAACGCCGGTGCTTTTGAGCTGCGCTTTTGGAACTGGATCATGCTCAACGCCGCGCGCGGCAGCCAGGCCGTGAAGGACGAGGCCACCGCCGCCATGCTCAAGGAGATGGCGGACAACCGTTTCCATTACCTGGCCAACCTGCCGCTGCGCAAAGGCACCACGCCTTTGCAGTTCGCCCCCGAGTACGAGGAGTGGTTGATCGGCGCCATGAGCCACGGGAAAAACGACGCCTACTGGGCGCAAAACAACATCCTGGAGCAGGCCGCCAGTTACAAAGACATCCCCGTATATCTTGTCGGCGGCTGGTATGATTCCTGGGCTGGAAACACCACCGCGAACTTCGGCGCGCTCAGCCGCGCCTTGAAGAGCGACGTGTATCTCATCATGGGTCCGTGGATACACGGTGCGCAGGCGCAGTCACGCCACGGCCAGGTGGACTTTGGCGAGGCCGCCGCCATCCCCGACGAATGGGCCTGGCGTCTCGAATGGTATGATCACTGGCTCAAGGGCAAGGACAACAGCGTCGGCAAAGCCGCGCCCTTTGCCAGCAAGGTGCGCCTCTTCGTCATGGGCACCGGCGACGGCCACAAGACCGACAAAGGTTTGCTCCATCACGGCGGCGAATGGCGGGATGAAAAGGAGTGGCCGCTGGCCCGGCAGCGCCTCACCTCGTACTTCTTCGGAGCAGGCGGCGCGCTCGGCACCGGCGAACCCTCCGCGGACGGCGGCGCCACCACTTTTATCTTTGATCCCAAGAACCCCGTGCCCACCATTGGCGGCAACATTTCCAGCGGCAACGACATTCTCCTCCAGGGCGCCTGGGACCAGCGCGGCGGCGGGCATGTGTGGAACTGGCAGAGTCCCATCCCGCTCAGCGCGCGCAACGACGTGGTCGTCTTCCAAACCGCGCCGCTTGAGCAGGATGTGGAAGTCACCGGCGAGATTGAAGTGAAACTCTGGGCCAAATCGAGCGCCGTGGACACCGACTTTACCGCCAAACTCGTCGATGTTTATCCCGGCAGCGCAGACTGGCCCGGCGGTTTTGATTTGAAGATCACCGAGGGCATCGTGCGCGCCCGCTTCCGCGACAGCTTGAAGGAGGAAAAGCTGATGAAACCCGGCAAGGTTTATCCCTTCACCGTCCGGCTTTACCCGACCAGCAACGTCTTCAAAAAAGGCCATCGCATCCGCGTCGAAATCAGCAGCAGCAACTTCCCCCGGTTTGACGTGAACCCGAACACCGGCGAACCGCTCAACGACCACCGCCGCACCATCAGCGCTGAGAATACCATCCTGCATGACGCGCGCCATCCCTCCTCCATCCTGTTGCCCGTGATCCCGCGTTGATGCCGGCCCGGCAAGACACCGCCGGTCTGGCCGCCCGACGTTCGGCCAGGGGCAATGGACGCGTTATGGCCTTTGCGACCACCAGTTTCGAGAGACTTCCACCATGTCGTCAGCGGCGGGCAGGGTGGCGAGCAGGGCCGTCACGGTTTGATTTTGTCCCGGCAGCCGCAGTCCGGGCCGGATGGCGGCCAGCGGCTGCAACACGAAGCGTCGTTGCGCGAGACGCGGATGCGGCAGGGTCAGCGTTTCATCCATCAAAGCAAGGTCTCCAAAATAGAGCAGGTCGAGGTCAAGCGGGCGCGGGGCGTTGCGGGCGCGGCCCAGCGGCCGGCCGAGTTCGCGTTCGATGGCCGCAGTGAGTTCGCGCAGCGGATGCGGGGGCAGGGGGCTTTCGATCTCGACCACGGTGTTGTAAAAGGCGGGCGCGCCGGCGGCGCAGTCCACCGGGGCGGTTTCATAGAGCGGCGCCACGGCGGTCAATCGCGCCTCCGGCAGGCGCTGCAAAAGCATAGCCAGACCGCGTTGAAGGTTCTCCAGTCGGTTTCCCAAATTCGAGCCGAGCGCGATGCCGCAGGCGCGAGTCGGTTCCGGCTCGATGGGAGCGGCCATGATTCAGCGCAGTCCGAGCACGTCTTGCATGTCATACAGGCCCGCGGGTTTGTCCGCCAGCCAGCGCGCCGCGCGCACTGCTCCTCCGGCAAAGGTGTCGCGGCTGGAGGCTTTGTGTGTCAGCTCGACACGCTCGCCGAGCGCGGCATAGACCACGGTGTGATCGCCGACCACATCGCCGCCGCGCAAGGCGTGCATGCCGATCTCGCCGCGCGTGCGCGCGCCGACATCGCCAAAGCGCCCGTGGCGGACATCGTTGTCATAAGAAAGGCCGCGCGCGTCCGCCAAAATCTCCGCCAGACGCCGGGCGGTGCCACTGGGACTGTCCTGCTTCATGCGATGATGCATCTCGATGACTTCGAGATCAAATTCCTCACCGAGAATCTCGGTCGCTTTGCGGGTGAGCCAGAACAGGGTGTTGACACCGACACTGAAATTGGGCGCGAAGACCACGGGCAGTTTGGCGGCGGCGGCGCGAATGTGGGCGAGTTCAGTGTCGGTGTGACCGGTGGTGCCGATGACCATGCGCGCGCCTTTATCCAGGCAGGCAGCCACCAACTCGTCAGTGAAATGATGGGTGGTGAAGTCGATCACGGTGTCACACTTGACGAGCGCTTCTTTGAGCGAGTCCCCCACATCGATGGCGGCGCCCACCGTTACACCTTGCTCACCGGCGGCGCGCAGCACCGCCTGCCCCATCCGGCCCTTGCAGCCCGTCACCAGCACGCTTAGTTCACTCATATCTTGGTCAACACGACCACTTAGGCGGAAATGGAATCCAGCGCAACCGGCGAATCATCCCCTTACAAAGGGGGGCTGGGCGCGCGACTGGCGGCCTGGGCGCTGGCCGCCACGCTGGTTGCGGCTTTGCTCTGCCTGATCCAGCAGCATTCCGGCTTCGGATTACGGGTGCGCCATGAGATTGAGAACGACCGCATTCAACAAACCCCGGACTACTTTCGCTGGCGGCTGCCGGAGCAGTATCGGACGCCCTTGGTGGACCGAACGGCGGTATTGCTCAAGGATGGCAAGCCCTGGCTGAATCGCAGTGTCAGCAACAAGAACTTGCGCGAGTTCGGAGCCGGTTGGTTTTACATGGTGGGCGGCGGCGTCAACTTCATTCCCAATGAGGAGATGAATTTGCGAGCCGCCGCCGCCCGGCTGAGTTTGGTCACGCCTTTGCAGTTCAAGCCAAAATTTTGGCCCAAACTGGCGGCGCTAATCTTTGGGCAGTTGCTGCTGGTGCAATGGCTGCGCCGTCGCGCGGGGCTGCCGCTCTGGCGGGGCCGGACTGCCGGGCGCGGGGAGTGGGAGGCCGCGACATTGGTCTTGGCTTTACTGGCGTTTTGGGGAATTTGCGCCGGTTTGTCCGCGCGCGCGGATTTCACCGATCATGCCTATGTCATCAAAGGCATTCAGGAAAGCGACGCCGGAGGCTGGTATGAGATGGCGGTGGGACTCAAAGAGGGGCGCGGTCTGACGGGAGCCTTTGAAAATCAACGGCCCTGGTACACCATTTTTCTTGCCGGGTTGTTTTCCTTGTTTGGTGAGGGGTTGGGTGTGCTGCGCGGCTTCAACGTGCTGGCCTTGCTGACGGGTGTGTTGGCGGCGTTCACGATGGGGCGGTTGCTGGGGTCAATGGTCGTGGCGGTGGCTTTGGCCGCGCTGCTGCTGATGTCGGACATGCATCAAAACTACCTGCACGCGGCGCTCACGGAAAATGGCGGTTTGCTGCTTGCCGGGGTGTCGTTGCTCGGCGCCTGGCTGGCGGCGTGGACGCTCTCCCGGCGCTGGGCCGCCGCCGCTGGCGCGCTGAACGGTCTAGCCACGCTCACCTCGGGTGTCACCTTGTTCACGCTGCCTGGATATGCTTTGCTGCTCACGTTGTTCCCGCTATGGCGGCGGGCACCTTGGCAGCGCGCGCTGCAACTCGGCGTGGTTTACACGCTGGCGGCCTCGCTGGTGGTGGGGGGGTGGATCATCCGGCAAAAAATCGTCCATGATCGCTTCGCTTTGTCCTATAATTCCGCCGAGGTGCTCGCCGGCGGCTCGGATCCAGAGGATGGCAGGTTGACAGTGCGTGTGCTCAATAAAGCGCGCGATGCCGGCCTTGATCTTTCCAATGAGGACAACCGCTATGACTCGATGATCAAGGTTTTCAAAAGCAACGTCGCCGCTGATCCGGCGGGCTATGCGCAGCGCGTGTTGCAGGCATCGCTCGACAGCCTGGCTTACCTGCCGGTGGACGATCCCGTGGTGCGGACGGTGTTGATGCTGGCGCTGATTTTCTTCGCAATGGGACCCTGGTTGCGTCACGGTCAATGGCATGCGCTGGCGCTGACGGCGGGATTGCTGGCGCTGTGGGAACATCATCAGTGGGCCGTCAACATGTGGTTACTGGCGGCCGCGATTTACCTGTTGCTGAGGCGCTCACACCGACCCTCGGAAAAATTGACAGTGTTGCTGCTGGTCGCCACCGCGCTGGCGGTGATGGTGCTGGCCGGACTCTCCGGCAACGTCGCCAGCAAACGCTTCTGGCTCGTCGCCGACTGGTCTGTGCTGGCTTTGATCCTGGGCGGGATGCGACATTTCATCGTGACCAGCGCCGGCTTGTTGAGTTTTGTTTTGCGCCGCTGCCAACTGCCGGCCTGGGTGGCGGGCGAGCCTGCCGCTCCTCCGGAAGCGGTGGCTGCGTTGGAGCCGCCGCGTTTCATTCCCGTCTCAATGGTGACGCTGCTTGCGCTTGCCGCCATCTGCGGTGGTCTCGTGCTGGGTCAAACCTTGCGCGGTCCGCGACCGCTCTTTGCCGGACTCGATCCGGCCATGGGCGAGTCGCATTTGGCGGCGCTGCTGGAAGCGGCGAAGGAGCGCGAGCCAATGTTGAAGGAAGTGCCGCTGGCCTCCGTTGCCACGCGGGTGGTTCTTGATGCCGGCATGACCGCTGTGTTTGCCGCAGGCGAGGGCACCCAGCACTGGATGCCTTTTTACCTCGTCAGACCTTATGAACGCTGGGTTTCTTATTGGAGGGTTGCGGACCGGGAAGGCGACTTTACCAGCCAGATGAGCGCCGTCGGTTCTGGACCGCCTGTTAGTCTGCCCGCAGGACAACCCCTTTTTGCGGCTGGTGTTTTCTCGACGGGGGAACATCGCATCAATGACGAACCGGTGCCGGTTTTTGAGGTGATCTTCATCGCGCCCCTGCGTCAGGAGGCGAGTGTTTGGAAACCGGAGCTCGACAGCATAAAGGTCTTGCCGCCCAGCCCCGAAGCACTCTCAGCCGCGCGCGGTCAGCGATGATTCAGAGTGCGCCGGCGGTTTTGAGGTCCAGATAACGGTTGGCCAGGGCGATCGGGAGTTGCGGCGCGGTGGCGTCCACGGTTTGCACGCGTTGTGCCTGGAGAGAGCGCAGCAGGAGCGCGCGCTCGTCAAGATAGGCGCACAGCGCGCCGTAGCCGAGGGCGCTGTCGAGATCATGCACAGGGCGGGCGGCGCGATCTTCGATGTCCTGCTCGCGCAGACTGGCGATCAAAACCAAATGCCGGTGCCGGAGCAGACTGACGGCGGTGTGCAGGTGGCTGGCGTCTTCGCTGCGCAGGTTGGTCAGAAAGACCACCAGTGCGCGGCGGTTTTGAAAAGCCATGATGCGTTGCGCGGCCTCAATGAAGTCGCCCGGCTCGGAACTGGTTTGGTAATCGTAGAGATGGTTGAGGATGTTGGGCATGGCGTGCGCCCCTTTGACGGGCTTCAAGCGCCGGTCCTCGCCGCCGAAGGACAGGATGCCGATCTCGTCGCCCTGGCGCAAAGCGACATGGGATAGCAGCAGCATGGCGTTGAGGCAGTGATCGAATTGGGAGACGCCGCCATCAAAGGCGCGCAGGCGGCGTCCGCAGTCGGGCACGAGCAGGATGGTTTGATTGCGCTGCTCTTCGTAATCGCGGCTGATGAGGGTGTTGCGCCGGGAAGTGGCTTTCCAGTCGATGCGCGAGAGGACGTCACCGTCCTGGTATTCGCGCAATTGATGGAAATCGAGGGAGGCACCGGCGCGGCGGCGTTTGACAATGCCCATCTGCTCTTCGCGGTGGCTCATGGCCAACAGCGAGTAGCGGATCACCGGTTCGTAGTTGGGGTAGCAGCGGGTGGCGCCGGGCGCGGCGACACGCAGCGAGCGATGCCAGAGGCGAAGGCGGGAGGCGGCCCGCAAATGCGCGGGAGCGATCTCGTGCGGACCGCGCGTGGTGAAGTGCAGATCGTAAGTCAGCTCCGCGGGTGTGCCGGCAGGAAGCCAACCCCGCCAAGGCAGACCGGGGGCCTCGGCGTCGGCGGGCAGGCCATCGATGATCTCGACCTCCAGCGTGCGCTTCAAATCGTGCTCCAGACGCAAATTGACCGGTGACGGATGACCGAGCGCAAAGCGGCCGGGCAACTCTCGCTTGGCGCGGATCTGTTTCGCTCGTGGCAAGCTGAATGCATCAACCACGGCCGCTGCCAATAGCACAAGACCGCACACCAGCCAGGGCGGACCGGCGATCCCCGGCCAGATCGAGGCCGTCAGGGCCAGAAACACCCAGATGATCAAGATTTGCAGCAGCACAAGCGAGGGGCGCACCCGGACATGATGAGCACAATCGCGCTGCGGACAAGGATTCTTAAAGGCCATTCTTCGCCTTTCGATGCTGCGGGCGTTGGCTGCACTCCAGGGTTCCTGTTGCCGGATCAAGAGGAGCGATCCTCTGGCTCATCCACCACCCCTATGTTCCGGCAAGTGAGCCGGGCAGATGCCATGCGGGTGCGTTCTTCCAAAGGCGGGGGATTGCTCGAAACTCGCTCACAAGCGGAAAACCGCCCGCGCATTTTCAGAAAGGATTTTGCGCCTCACCTCCGGGTCTGCAGACAGCCTGCGGATGGCGGCCAGGGTTTGCGCGCCCTGGCAGCCGGGGCCGCGGCCCAGCACGTCCACGCAGTCGCTGCCATAGAGCAACTTGTCTTGATGCCGGGCGATGAAGGCGCGGGCGTGCTCCTCGTCGCGTTGCAAGGCGTTGAGACCGGAGCCGGCGGACATGTCGGCGTAGAGATTGGGGTAATCCGCCAAATAACGGTCGGTGAGTCCGCCGGGGGTGACCTGGCCTTTGGGGTAGTTTTGCGTCACGTCGTGAGCTTTGTCGATGTGCCCCCAAAACGCCTGCGCGTGGCCGATGAAACGGGTGCGCGGATGCTTTTCCAGCATTTTGTGAAAGCGGTCGTAACCCAGGTTGTAGGTCTGCTGCTGGAAGTGCATGAGGATGGGCGCGTTGTATTCGGCGGCCAGTTCGTAGAGCCGCTGGCTGTGCGCGGAATCACACTCCACCGCGAATTTTTGCTCGCCAATCACGCAGGCGCCCTGCTTGAGCCAGGCTTCGATTTCGGCGGCGGCATGGTCGAGATCGGTGACCTCGTTGGCGCCCCACGAGAACAGTTCGGGATGCGCCTCCGCCAGCGCCTTCACCTCGGCGGTGCCGCCGCATTGCGCCGCGAGACCGTTGGACTTGCCGTTGTGCGTCGAGGGCGTGCTGACCGGCGTGCCGGCGGGCAGCAGGATGGAGCGCGTCACCCCCATCGCCTTTTGATGCAGGATCAACTGCTCGTGACCCCGCCCGCGATAGCTGGTGTGTTGATGGATGTCGATGACCGGCTCAGGAGCCGTCTCCTGAGCGCCAGCGAGGGCGGCGAGCGAGGAGCCGAATGTGGTCGTGAGGAAGTCCCGGCGGGTGGAGGAGCGCATGAGGCGAATACGCTGGCGATGGCATTGCTTTCACAAAAGTTGTGGAAGCGGCGTCACCGCCGCTTGAGTGTGATCGGAGGCGGCGCCAGGGCTTCTCAATCGGCATGGCTCCGTGCCGTTTCCTCGCCCGGACAATGGGGCATGATGCCATCACGCCCTCCGGGCCTGCTTATTTCAGCTCCTTGATGCGCAGGTTGCGGAACTTGTAGGTCTGGCCTTTTTCGCCGTGGTGCTGGATGGCGATGACGCCGCTGGCGTCCATGTCGTCCTCGACATCGGTGGTGACGACGCCGTTGACTTCGATTTTCAGCTTGTTGCCCTGGCAGGTGATGCGGTAGGTGTTCCAGTCGTTGCGTTTGAAGGCGTCGCCCGCGCGCTCGCGAAAGGCTTTCACACTCTCAGGATCGTCTTTGATCGGGCTGATGAACCACTTGCGGCGGCCTTCGTCGTAAAGGCCGCCGGACCACTTGCGCTCCTCGTCGCCATCGACTTCGGCCTGGTAGCCAAAGACATTATTGGGCTCGACATGGGCGCGGAACATGAAGCCGCTGTTGGCTTTGCCGGCGGGCAGCAGGATTTCGCCCTCGAAGATGAAGTCGCTGTAGGTCTTTTCGGTGATGACGAAGAATTTTTTGGCACCGGTGAGGTGGATTTCCCCGTCCTTCACCTCGATGGTGCCCCAGTCGTAGGGGTTGCGCCAGCCGGTCATGCTTTTGCCATCGAAGAGCGGGGTGAACCCCTCGGCGTCTTCGGCCGGGGCTTGGAAGGTCAGGGCAAACAAAGTGGCGGCGGCGGCAAACAGGCGGGCGGTGGTTTTCATGGCGCCGCCATCTGACACCGCTTGCGGAGGCGTGCCAGCGATAAATTGCCCGCAAAATCACTGGCAATCGCCGCCAACCGCGCCACAAAAGCGAATGGCTGAAGTTCCCTCCACACGCATCCTTCCCCTGGGCAGTCCCGCGCCGGAGTTTGAGTTGGCGGACCCGGGCGGCCAGATCGTCACCCTGGACGACGCCCGCGGTCCCAACGGTTTGTTGGTCATGTTCGTCTGCAACCATTGCCCGTTCGTCATTCATTTGGCGGATGCCCTGGCCGCGTTCGCGCGCGAATGCGAGGCTGCTGGAGTCGGCGTGGTGGCCATCAACTCCAACGACATCGAGAACTACCCCGCCGATGCGCCGGATAAAATGACCGTCTTCGCCGCCGCGCACGGCTGGACTTTCCCCTACCTTTTTGATGCCGATCAAAGCATCGCGAAGGCGTACGTCGCCGCCTGCACGCCGGATTTCTATCTCTTCGACGGCGCCTTGCGGCTGTTTTACTGTGGCCAGTTTGACAGCTCGCGCCCGCGCAATGACTCCCGCGTGACCGGCTCCGACCTGCGCGCCGCCTTGACGGCCATGCTGGCCGGAGAAGCGCCGCCCGTTGCACAGCAGCCCAGCAGCGGTTGCAACATCAAATGGAAGCCCGGGCACGAGCCGGAGCATCATACCCGCAGGGCTTGAAACCGGGACGGAAGCGGCCTTTACCGCCCGCCGGCATCCGCGCCGCCCTCATACCGCGTATTGACGCGGGGCGGAATTGGCCCCAATCTCGACGCCCTTATGTCCAAGGCCCTCATCATCGCCGAAAAACCCAGCGTCGCGGCCGACCTCGCCCGCGCCCTGGCGAAGGCTCCCGGCATGACCACGTTCAAGAAGGAGAAGGACTGGTATGAGAACGACACGCACGTCATCTCCTCCGCCATCGGCCACCTGCTGGAGTTGGGCATGCCCGAGGTGGATGGCAAAAAAATCGGCTGGGGGTTCACCCAACTGCCCATCGTGCCGCCCCAGTTCGTCCTCAAACCCATCGAAAAAACCGAGGACCGTTTCAAGTTGCTCAAGCGCCTGATGAAGCGCAAGGACGTGGACTCCCTCATCAATGCCTGCGATGCCGGGCGCGAGGGGGAACTTATTTTTCGCTACATCGTCGAGGCCGCCGAGGTCAAGAAACCCGTCCAGCGCCTGTGGATGCAGTCGATGACCCAGGGCGCCATCCTCGACGCCTTCAAACGCCTGCGCAGCGACCAGGAAATGCAGCCTCTCGCCGCCGCCGCCAAATGCCGCTCCGAATCCGACTGGCTCGTCGGCATCAACGCCACCCGCGCCTTCACCGCGCTGAATTCCCGCCACGGCGGTTTCCGCCTGACGCCGGTCGGGCGCGTGCAGACCCCCACGCTGGCGATCCTGGCCGAGCGCGAGTTGCAAATTCAAAGCTTCGAGCCGCGCACCTACTTCGAGGTCATTGGTCTCTTTGGAGTCGATGCCGGGCGCTACGAGGGGCGCTGGATCGATGAGTCCTTCAAAAAGGACGAGACCGACGAGCACAAGAAGGCCGAGCGCCTATGGACCGAAGCCGACGCCCGCGCCATCGCTGATCGTTGCGTCGGCAAGCCGGGTAAGATCGAGCAAATCACCAAGCCCACCAAGCAAGCGGCGCCGCTGCTTTACGATCTGACCTCCCTGCAGCGCGAGGCCAGCAACCGCTTCGGTTTCTCCGCCCGCCGGACGCTGCAAATCGCCCAGGCGCTGTACGAAAAATTCAAGGTGCTCACCTACCCGCGAACCGACTCGCGCTTCCTGCCGGAGGACTACCTTGGCACGGTCAAGGACACCCTGAAAACCTTCGCCTCCAAGCGCGGCAAACACGACGCCCTGCCCGACGACGTGGCCAATCACGCCGCCACCGCGCTCGACAGCGGCTGGGTGCGTCCGAACAAGCGCATCTTCGACAACAGCAAAGTCAGCGACCACTTCGCCATCATCCCCACCGGCGTCATCCCCCCCAAGGAACTGCCCGAGGCCGAGCAGAAGTTGTTCGACATGGTGCTGCGCCGCTTTGTCGCCGTGTTTTTCCCGCCCGCCGAGTTCGAGGTCACCACCCGCATCACGCGCGTCGGCCAAGACGCCTTCAAGTCCGAGGGCAAAATCCTGCGCGTGCCTGGCTGGCTGGCGGTTTATGGCAAGCAAGCCGCCGAGGAAGCCGCCGCCGCCGAAGGCAAGGACTCCGGCTCAGGCGGCAAGCTGCTCACCCCCGCCAATGATGGCGACAATGCCAGCACCCTCAACGTCGAGGTCAACGAGTTGCAAACCAAGCCGCCTGCGCGGTTCACCGAGGCCACCCTGCTCGGCACCATGGAAAAAGCCGGCAAACTCGTCGAGGACGAGGAGCTGGCGGAGGCCATGAGCGAGCGCGGCCTTGGCACGCCTGCCACCCGCGCCGCCATCATCGAGGGCCTCATCTTTGACAAATACATCGAGCGCAATGGCCGCGACTTCCATGTCACCGCCAAGGGGCTCACCCTCATTGAGCAGATCAGCGCCATTGGCATCGACACCCTCTCCTCACCCGAGCTCACCGGCCAGTGGGAGTACAAGCTCCGCCAGATGGAGCACAACGAGCTCGATCGCGCGACTTTCATGCGCGACATCCGCGGTCTGACCACCCAGATCGTCGAGCGCACCAAAGCCCACGCCAAAGCCGCCAAGGAGAAAGTCTTCCCTGAGTTCACCGCCTTCATGCCTCCGCATGGCCAAGTCGCCTTCAAGCAAACGGAGGATTTTTACGAGTGCAAACTGCCCGGCGTCAAACTGCGCATCTACAAGACCGTGGCCGGGCGTCCGCTCAGCGACGAGGAAATTCGCACGCTCATCGAGAAACGCGTCGTCGGTCCGCTCGAAGGTTTCCGCAGCAAGAAAGGCAAGGACTTCACCGCCGCCCTTCAAATCACCGAGGAAAACAAAGTCGGCTTTCTTTTTCCAGACGGCGACGACCCCGAGGCCATCGACTGGGACAACGCCACTCCCATCGCCCCGTGCCCGGTCTGCGCCAAGGCGGGCCGCCAGGGTCAGATGGTTTATGACACCGCCGACGGCTACCTCTGCAAGCTGGCCGCCCCGCCAAAGGCGCAATGCAACGCGCGCCTGCCGAAGGAACTCTGCAAAAAGGCGATCACCGTCGAAAATGCGCGGCTCTTTTTCGAGGAGGGCAAGACCGCGCTCATCGAGGGCATGATTTCCAAAAAGGGCCGCCCCTTCAAGGCCTTCCTGGTCTGCCATCCGGGTGAGAAACGCCTGCTTTCATGGGAGTTCCCGCCGCGCGAGCCAAAGAAAGCAAAGTGAGAGCCGTTTTCCCGTTGAAACCCCATTTCAAGAATGGTTTGCAAGTTGCTTTTGGCTTGCCAGTGCGCGCCCTGCTGATAACGATAAACTTTACCCGCCATGAGAAGCCTTTTGTCCCACGCCCTGCTGCTGGCCCTGGCCAGTGGAGCCATCACCGAAACGGCGCGCAGCCAGGGTGTCTCCAACGGCATTGCCGCCGTCGTCAATGGCGTGGTCGTCACCCTCTCGGAAGTGCGTGAGGCCGTCAAGGCCCAGGAGCAAATTTACCGCTTCCAAATGCGCGACGATCCCATTGCGCTGGAGAAGGCCCTGGCCGAACTCAAAGCCAGCGCCGTGGACAGCCTGATCGACCGCGAGCTCATCCTCGCCGAGTTTCGCAAAATCGGCGGCACCATCAAACCGCAGTACGTCGAGGACGACATCAACACCATCGTGCGGGAAAACTTCAATGGTGATCGCGACGCTTTCGTCTCTGAACTGGCGCGCACCGGCATGACCTTGAAAAAATTTCGCGAGTTGCGGGAGAAAATGATCATCGTCCAGGTCATGCGCGGTCGTTACGCCGCCGAGCAGCGCCCGCCCACGCCGCTTGAGGTGCGCGACTATTACGAGAAGCACATCGACCAGTTCCGTGACAAGGACATGATCAAAATCAGCACCATCACCGTGCCGAAGTTCACCGGTGATCCCTCCGCCACCGCCGAGTCCCAGCGCCGCCTCGCCCAGGAACTGCGCGCCAAAATCGTCGGAGGCGCCAACTTTGCGGAGACCGCCCGCACCCACTCCCAGGACAGCCGTGCTGAAGACGGGGGCGAATGGCCCTGGATGGAGCGCACCCAAATGAAAAAATCCATCGCCGACGCCGCCTTCGCCGTGAAGCAGGGGGGCGTCAGCCAGGTGGTTGAGGACGAGGCCGCCTTTATTATCATCGCCGTGGACACCAAAAAACTCGGCACCCCCGAGCCGCTGGAAAAAGTCCGCCCGCAAATCGAGCGCGTGATCCGCCAGGAGCGCTCCAAAACCGCGCTGGACGCCTGGCTCGAGGAGTTGCGCCGCAAGTCCAACATCAAACGCTACAATAACAAGGCGTTTTGATAAGTCAGTGTTCAGTAATCAGTACTCAATTACTTTCCACTACTGACAACTCACGACTTACGGCTCACAACTGACTCTTCACCATGCGTCCCCTCATCCTCTCGCTCCTTCTCCTCACCCCCATCCTTCACGCCGCCGAGACCATTGTCCTGTTCGATGGCAAAAACCTCGATCAGTGGGAGGACACCAAGGGCGGCGCGCCGGGCGAGGGCTGGGTCATTGAGGCGGACGGCTCCCTGTTCCGCAAAGACAAAACCGGCGACATCCTCAGCAAGCAAGAATTCAAGAACTTCACTCTCGAGTGGGAGTGGAAGATCGGTGAGGGCGGCAACAGCGGCGTCAAGTACTGGGTCACCAAGATCGGCGGCCAGAACCTCGGCATTGAGTATCAACTCATCGACGACCTGCGGCACGCCGACGCTAAAAAAGGCGGCAACCGCCAGACCGGCGCCATCTATGACATCAAGGCCGCCGCCGAGGGCAAACCCTCCAAACCTGCCGGCGAGTGGAACAGCAGCAAACTCGTCGTCAACGGCACCAAGCTTCAGCATTGGTTGAATGGCGCCCTCGTCGTCGAGGCGGACACCGCCAGCGAGGAGTGGCAGGAACTCTTCGCCCAGAGCAAATACGTCAAGCACGAGGGGTTCGCTCCCGGCCACGGCAAAATCCTGTTGCAAGACCACGGAGACCCCGTCTGGTTCCGCAACATCAGGATCACACCGCACACGGATTGAGCATGGACGCCAGGGCAAAACTGGCCGAAGCGCGCCTCTACGGCATCGCCGATCTGGGTTATGTCTCGCCATGCGAGTTGGTGGCGGTGACGCGCGCCCTTTGCACCGGCGGCGTGGACCTGTTGCAATTGCGCGCCAAACATCACAACGCCGCCGAGATCGAGACCTTTGCCCGCTCCATGCTGCCCGTGACCCGAGATCACGGCGTGCCGCTCATCATCAATGACCATCCGGAAGTGGCCGCCGAGACCGGCGCGGAAGGCGTCCATGTCGGGCAGGATGATGACGCCGTCGCCCAGGCGCGCTCAGTGACCGGCGCCACCGCCCTAGTCGGCAAGTCCACGCATTCCCTGGAGCAGGCCGTCCAGGCTGCCGCCGAGAGCGCCGACTACATCGGCTTTGGCCCACTGTACGCCACCGGCACCAAACCCGATTATCCGCCCATCGGCCTTGCCGACATCGCCGAGGCTCACCGCCGCGTCACCCTGCCGATTTTCTGCATCGGCGGCGTCAACTCGGAGCGGCTTGAGACCATTCTGGGCGCGGGTGCCCGGCGGGTGGTGATCGTCTCAGCCTTGCTGCAAGCGTCTGACATCAGCGCTTGCGTGCGCGCCGTCAAAGCGCGTATTCCCCTGCTTCCGAGGTGATTTTTCAACAGTGGGGGTGAGCCGGCGGAATAAAGAACTGATTTGCCGTGCCTCGCTTGACGGCTTGACGCATCCTGAAGCATCCTATAGTTTCAAGCTTGATGAACGTCCCCGCTTCCACCCGATTTCTCGCATTGACCACCATGGCAGGCGTCCTGCTGGCGGGACAGCCCACCGCCTTCGCTCTTTTTGACCTGTTCAAAAAGCCGGACAAGAAAGTGCCCAGCGCTGGCGAGCGCCAAGTTCAAGAGGGCGAAGCTTCCGCCATGCTGGCGGAAGCGCGCGCCGCGCAGACCGCCGGCAACGGCTCCCGCGCCTCCACCATCTACGACAGCATCGTCAAACGCTACCCCTTCACCCAGGCTGCTGCCGAGGCCGCCTATGCCCGCGCCTTGATTGCCCGCGGCTCAGGCAATCTCAAAAATTCGTTTGATGCCTTCCAACGCTTCATTACCGACTACCGTTCCAGTCCCCGTTTCTCCGATGCCATCGAGCAGCAGTTTGAAATCGCCGAGGAAGCCAAAGGAGGCAAAAAGCAGCGCAGCAAGATTCTCATCCCGATGAAAATGGGGTCAGAGGACGTGGTCGAAATGTATCGCACCATCATCAACAACGCGCCCTTTGGCAAGTTCGCCCCTCTCGCCCAGTTCAGCATTGGCGAGGTGTATCAGGACCGTGGCGACAAAGACCTCGCAGTCACCGCTTACCAGGCCGTGGTCGATAACTATCCGAATTCCAAGCAGGCTGGTGAGGCGCAGTTCCGTATTGGCTCCATCTCCAACATCGCCGCCCGACGCAGCGAGGACCGCTCCAACCTCACCGCCACCCGCGACGCGCTCACCTCCTACGTCGCCACCAATCCAGCCGGCGAGCGAGCTGGCGAGGCCGAGCAGCTCCTTTCCCAGATCAACTCTGCGGAGGCCACCCAATCCCTGGAGGTTGGAAAATTCTACGAGCGCATGGGCAAACCCAAAGCCGCTGCCATTTACTACAACGAGGCTTTGAAATACGGTACCGCCGAAGCCTCCGCCGAGGCGCGTGAGCGGCTCGCCCGCCTGTCGCAAACCAACCCCGAAGCCATGGTCGCCACTGCCGGCCAGCCCAACCAGGATTTCACCGTGCCTGCCGCCGTCGATCTGCGCAGCCGTGATGATTATGCCGGCCCGCCTTCGCCTGAACTCGCCAAACTGAGCGAAAAGCCGAAAATGCGCACCGAACAAGACGACTTCATGCCCATCCCGCTGCAGGAGCCGACCCTGCCCACCCGCCCCGGCGCCACTCCTTCCACCGCGCCGGGCACACTGCTGCCACCCGTGGACAGCCCGGCTCCGCTGCTGCCGGTTCCCCCGGTGCCGCCCGCGCCCGCCACGCCTGACGAGCCCGGCATTCCACCCCAGCCCACCGGTTTTGTGCCGCCGCCGCCCGTGCCGCCCGCGCAGCCGGCAGAGCCTGCCCCGAACAATTGAAACCGGCGTTCTCCCTCTCTTCATCCGCAGCCAGATCACCTCTCCCGTTCATCATGAAGTTTCTCTCCCGCAGCCTGCTCCCTGTTGTCGCCCTTCTCACCCTGACCGGTTGCGCTGGCTACCAACTCGGCGGCGTCAAGCCCACCCACCTGTCCGGAGTCACCAAAATCGCGGTGCCCGCTTTTGAAAACCTCACTCTTGAGCCCCGTCTTGGCGCGCTCGTCACCAACGCGGTCATCAAACAAATCCAGGCGGACGGCTCCTATCAAATCGTCTCGCGCGATGAGGCCGAGGCCATTCTCGAGGGCAGGGTCGCCGATGTGGATCGCAGCCAGTTCCGCGCCGTTCGTAACAACGTCCTGCGCACCAGCCAACTCCTGGTCCGCCTGCGCAGCGATTACAAGCTCGTCAATCCCGCTGACGGCACCACCCTGCATCGCGGACGTGTCTGGGGCGAGTCCTATATCGTGCTTGATCCGAATTTCCAGCTCTCCGAGGCGCAAGCTCTTGAGGACGCCTCCCAGCGCCTCGCCGTGACCCTGACCAGTGAACTTGCCGAAGGCTGGTGATTTGACCGCCATGGAATCGCTGCCACCTCCGCACCAGCCAGGAGGTGGATTGAGCATCGTCGCCACACCCATTGGCCATCTCGCCGATCTGTCCGCGCGGGCGCTCGATACCCTGCGCGCCGCCAGCAGGATCGCCTGCGAGGACACCCGTCACAGCCAGCGCCTGCTGACCCATCACGGTCTGCGCGTGCCGTTGACCAGCCTCAACGAGCACAACGAAGCGCGCCGCATCCCCGAGCTTCTGGAGGCAATGCAGGCAGGCGCGCGCGTCGCGCTCGTCTCTGACGCCGGCATGCCCACCCTGTCCGATCCCGGTCAGCGCCTGGTGCAGGCCGTCATCACCGCGGATCTGCCGCTTACCGTCATCCCCGGTCCCTGTGCCGTGCCCACCGCCCTCGCCGGTTCCGGTCTGCCCGTGGTGCCGTTTTATTTCGGCGGTTTTTTGCCTCACAAAAAAGGCCAGCGTGAAAAGGAACTGTTGCTTGCACTCGGACGCGATTGCACCTCCGCTTACTTCGAATCCCCCTACCGCCTCGTGGACAGTCTCGAAATCCTCAACCGCCACGATCCGGAGCGCCGCGTCGTCGTCGCCAGGGAGTTGACCAAGCATTTCGAGGAATTTCGACGCGGCGCGGCGCGCTTTGTGCTCTCTCATTTCCAGAACAAACCCCCCAAAGGTGAAATCACCCTCATCATCGCCCCCGCCGCACTGCCCAAATGGATTCTCTGGTAACAAGCAAAGGGCCGGGAGCGAAGCGCAAAGAGTCACTGACCACTGACCACTGATTACTGGCCACTCACAACTCACCACTTCCACCAACCATGTCCCCCAGCGAACTCGGCAGCAGCCCTGAAAGCCTCAAAGCCTCCATCACCAACCACCTGCGCTTCACCCTCGGCGCTTACGTCGGCTCCGCCAGCGCCAACGACTGGTGGGTCGCCACTTGTCTCGCCGTGCGTGACCGTGTCATGGAGCGCTCCACTCAGACCCGCGCCCTGCACCGCGCCAGTTGCGCCCGCCGCGTACATTACCTTTCCCTCGAATACCTCATGGGCCGCCTGCTGGAGAACAATCTCCGCAACTCCGGCTTGTACGACGCCACCAAGCAGGCTCTTGCCGACATGGGCAAAAACCTCGACGAGCTGCTTCACAGCGAGCCCGACATGGGCCTCGGCAACGGCGGTCTGGGCCGGCTCGCCGCCTGTTTCATGGACAGCCTCAGCACCCTGAACCTGCCCGCCATCGGTTACGGCATCGATTACGAGTTCGGCCTGTTCCGCCAGGAATTTGTCAATGGCCGCCAGATCGAACACCCCGACGCCTGGCAGCGCGACGGCAGTCCCTGGAAAATCGCCCGCACCAGCTACCGCCAGACCGTGCATCTTTACGGTCGGGTGGAGCAGCGTTTTGATGACCGCGGTCATCCCCATCACGTGTGGGTGGACACCAAGTGCCTGCTTGGCCTGCCGTATGACATTCCCATCGTCGGCTACGACTCCAACACCGTGAACGTGCTGCGCCTCTGGCGCTCCCATGCCGACGAAGATTTCAACCTGCAAATCTTCAACGAGGGCAGTTACGTCGAGGCGGTGCGGGAAAAAGCCCTGGGCGAGACTGTTTCCAAAGTCCTCTACCCCAACGACGCCACCGAGATCGGCAAGGAACTGCGTCTCGTTCAGCAGTACTTCTTCGTCGCCTGCTCCCTTGCCGACATCATACGCCGCTTCAAATCCGGCTACGACCTGCCCTGGAGCGAGTTCCCCTCCAAGGTCGCCGTTCAACTCAATGACACCCACCCCGCCGTCAGCATTCCCGAGTTGATGCGCATCCTCATGGACATCGAAGGGCTGCCCATGGAACAGGCATGGGGCATCACCCAGGCCACCTTCTCTTACACCAATCACACGCTTCTCCCCGAGGCGCTCGAGACCTGGAGCGTCGGCCTTTTCGGCAAGGTCCTGCCGCGCCACTTGCAAATCATCTATCAAATCAACCAGCGCTTCCTCGACCACGTCGTCGAGGCCCGCTGGCCCGGCGATGTCGAGAAAAAACAGGCCCTCTCCCTCATCGAGGAGCGCGGCGGCAAACACGTGCGCATGGCTCATCTCTCCGTGCTCGGCAGTCATGCCACCAACGGCGTCGCCGCCCTGCACACCCGCCTGCTGTGCGAGCGGCTTTTCCCCGAGTTCAACGAACTTTACCCCGAGCGCTTTCTCAATCTCACCAACGGCGTCACTTTCCGTCGCTGGCTCGATGTCTGCAATCCCCAGCTCTCCATTTTGATCAAGGAATGCATCGGCGATGGCTGGCTGAAGGATGCCTCCCGCTTGCGCGAGTTGGACTCCTTCGCGGACGATGCTTCCTTCCGCGCCCGCTTCCATGACATCAAACGCGGCCACAAAGTGATCCTGGCCAAGATGATCCAGGATCAAATCGGCGTCAGCGTCAGTCCCGACGCGCTTTTTGACGTGCAAATCAAGCGCCTGCACGAGTACAAGCGCCAGCACCTCAACCTGCTGCACATCCTCACCCTCTACAAAAAACTGCTGGACACCCCCGGCGCCGACTTCCATCCGCGCGTCTTCATCTTTGGCGCCAAAGCCGCTCCAGGCTATTTCCTCGCCAAAAATATCATCCACTGCATCAACGCCGTCGCCGAACGCATCAATCACGACCCCCGCGTCAATGGCCGTCTGCGTGTCGTCTTCATGCCGAATTACGGTGTCAGTCTCGCCGAACGCATCATTCCCGCCGCCGATCTGTCCGAGCAAATCTCCACTGCGGGCAAGGAGGCCTCCGGCACCGGCAACATGAAGCTGGCGCTCAATGGCGCCCTCACCATCGGCACGCTCGACGGCGCCAATGTCGAGATTGCCGAGGAGGTGGGCGACGACAACATCTTCATTTTCGGCCTCACCGTGGAGGAAGTCACCGCCTTGCGCGCCAAAGGTTACAATCCCTGGGACTACTACTGGAAAAACGAGTGCTTGCGCGAGGTCATCGACTGGATCGGCAGCGACTTTTTCACCGGCACCGCCGGCGAGTTCAAACCGCTGCGCGACAGTTGGCTGGAGCATGGCGATCCTTATCTCTGCCTCGCCGATTACGAAGCCTACATCGCCGCCCAGGAGCAGGCGGACGCTGCTTACCGCGACCACGATCGCTGGGTCAAGATGGCCGTGCACAACACCGCGCGCGTCGGCAAGTTCAGCAGCGACCGCACCATTCTGGAGTACGCCGAGAAGGTTTGGAAGCTCGGCTCACTAGTTCCAGCATGACTGGCCTAAAATCCCGCTCGACAGCCGGGATGCGCTGGGTAACACTAGCGCACTGGATCTGAGGGGCATTAGCTCAGTTGGTAGAGCGTCTCGTTCGCAATGAGAAGGTCAGCGGTTCGAATCCGCTATGCTCCACCAGATTGTGCTTTGGTTTGCCGCCTCAAGGCAGGTAACGCAGCACCCGCACCCGCTCGCGCCCCGCTCGCCGCTCAAACGAATTGGCCGGGATGTAGTCCGCCAGAAGGACAAAATCACCGGCAAACAGCGCGTCGAGTTCCGCCACCGGCAGCGGGAAGGGCGGGCCGGTCTCGCCGGGTTCGAGGTCGGGATTGATGTACCACACCCCGCAAAGCGTACCGCCGGGCTTGAGCGCGGCGCGCACACCCGCGGCATAGCCCGGCCGCAGGGCAGGGGGCATGCCGCTCAGACAGGTGTGCTCCACCACCGCGTCAAAAGCGCCTCGCAGGTTCGCAGGCAGTTCGAAAAGATCGCCCAGCACAAAGCGATCCGCATGAGCAGGATAAAGAGCGCGTGCCTTGGCAACCGCCGTCTGCGCGATGTCCAACCCGGTGACATCCATCCCTAGTTCGGCGAGCGCCGCCACGTCATGTCCGCCACCGCACCCCACCACCAGCACGCGACCCGAGAGCGGGCGTTGCGCGATTTCCGCCAACAGCGGCGGCGAAGGCTGGCCGTGATCCCAGTAAGTTTCACCGCGTTGATAGAGGTCTTCCCAGTCTATTCGCATGTGCTCACCATGCAGCTTGACCGTGCTGTCTCAAGCAGCGAGTCGCCAGAATGACACGGAATTTGGATCCACGGAGGCGCCTCAATTCCAAGCTCGCAACGCGTCTGATCAGCGCCAGCACATCCATTTCCTGGTCTGGAGATTCAAGGCGGTTAATGGTCGGGCCGGCGAGATTCGAACTCACGACCTCTTGCACCCCATGCAAGCGTTCTACCAGGCTGAACTACGGCCCGACCTTTGGCCGCGCTCGAAAGCGCGAGCCTGAATCTTGGATGGGGTTGCCGGACATTGCAACCAGGATTGTGTTTTTCGTGCAGGCGGGACACATTTTTCGCAAGCCACTCGCGTGCCCGGACGGAGTTGGCGGGGTTGCTGGCAGCCGGTCTTGCGGTGCTGCCGCGCTCCGGGCGGCACAGCGGGCCTGCATGGCGCCCTCCCGCGCGGAGCCGCCCCGCAGCACACGCCTTGGATCCGTCTCCGGTTTGTCAGCCCTTCCGGGATTGTTCTGCGCACCCGGCGCATACGGCGCCAGCCAGTCCCCGCACCACTCCGCCACGTTGCCCGACAGGTCATGCAAACCCGCCACATTGGGGGCGAACCTCCCCACCGGCGCGGTGAAGGGCGGGCCGCGCGCGCCGAATACCGGGTGATGACCGGCAGTCGCGCTCACATCAATGCCCGCAAGAGAGGGCGCGTCCGGATCCGCAAAATAGTTGGCCTGCGCGTGACTGATCGAGGCCCCCAAGGGAAACCGCGCGCCGGGGTCGGCGTCCGCATGAGTCCCGTCAACATTGCTTCGATCTCCCCAGCCGCAGGCGAGTTCAACACCACACTGAAGTCCAAGGTTCCTCCCGGCGGCAATTCCACGCCGTCCACATCCTCCAAGGCATAGACCCCGCCGCCATCCTCCGTGAGTGCGCATCGACCCCGCTGATTAGGTCGTAACCGGTGTTGCGCAGGCGAAGATGCAAGCGCTCCTCTCACCCGGGATGCTGCCGTGGCAGCGTGACAGTGCTGCCCGCGCCAAGCATTTCCTCGCGGCCGTCCTCATCCACACGCGCCAGTCTCCAAGCCGGAACCAACGGCAATGCATGCGGCTCATGCCCGGCGGTTTCATCCAGCAGCGCCAGCAGCAGCCGGTTTTCAAACACAGCGATTTCCGCCTCCACCGTGGTCAAGGACGCCCCAGCCCCCGGCAGCGGATGCGTGGTCTCAGGCGTCCCCTGGCTGCGCCACAGCACCGGTCCGCTGCCGAGGGTCTGCGCGGCAAAAAACAGCGTGTCCTCCCGGCTGCCGTGAAACCGCAGCACCATTTGCTCCCTCGGCTGCCAGGTCCTGAGCTTGGTCCATCCGCCATTCGCCTGGGGGCTCACCCACAAGCCGTGGTGAGCACGCTGTTCACGATTGCGTATCCGAATAGATACAGGGCGCTCGCGGTGGGCGCGATCCGGAATGGTCTAATCCATGACCTGCTGGCATGACCCGCTTGCCAGCAGAATTCCGAGAACTTGAACCCAGCTCTTGCACATTGAATTTTCTTAAATCCAGCAAGGTGTCATGGCAAGCAAATACAGTGGATTGACTGAAGCAGGGTGGCAACCTTCAAAAGGCCTGAATCTCCAGTGCGAATTTTGGCGGCGGGACGCAAGCAGGCTATGAATATTTATTCTGGATAAAATCATTGAAAGGCATGTCCCCCGCGGCAGCGTGGCCGCATGTCCTTTTCCGCCAAAGCGCCTGTCCGCTTGTGTGCCCCCCCAACGCCGCCTGCCTTGCGCGCCCGGCTGCGCGGGTTGCGTCACATTGCTCTCGACATGGACGGCACGCTTTATCGCGGCGGCACGCTTTTTCCCTTCACCAATGCCGCGCTGGCGCGCTTCACCGCCCTGGGCATCGGCTACTCCTTCGTCACCAACAACTGCTCCAAAAGCGCCGGCGACTACACGCGGCACCTCGACCGCCTGGGCATCGTCTCAAACACCGGCAAGGTCCACACCGCCGGTCACGCCACGCTGGCCTGCCTGAAAAGCGAGTTCCCGCGGGTGCGCCGCGTCTTTCTGCTCGGCACCCCCAGTCTGGCGGCGGAGTTCACCGCGGCCGGATTCACGCTCACGACCGGTTCCGCCTCCGCCGTGCCGGATGCCGTCGTGGCGGCTTACGATCCCGCTTTATCCTGGGACCAGCTTGGCCGCGCCGCGCATTGGTTGAGACAAGGCGTGCCCTTCCTCGCCACCCATCCCGATCTCGTCTGCCCCACCGACCAATCCACCGTGCTCCTCGACTGCGGCTCCATGTGCGCCGCGCTCACCGCCGCCACGGGACGCCAACCCGATGCCATCCCCGGCAAGCCCGACCCGCGCATGCTGCTCGGCCTTTGCCAAAGCCTGCATCTGCGCCCCGCCGAGATGGCCATGATTGGCGACCGCCTCTACACCGATGTCGCCATGGCCAAAAACGCCGGCGCGCTCGGCGTGCTCGTGCTCAGCGGCGAAGCCACACAAGCGGATGCCGACGCCTCCGAAGTTCGGCCCGACCTGATCGCGAGTGATCTCGCCGACTTCGCCGACCAACTCGAACTCGCTCACCCATCATGAACGCGGGCTTCAGCGACGAGCAGATGCGCCTGGCCGCGCGACTGTATTACCTGGACGGTCTCGGCCAAGCGGAGGTGGCGCGCTTTGTCAAAGTCTCGCAGGCCAAAATTTCGCGCCTGCTCACCGCCGCCCGGGAGCGCGGTATTGTGCGCATCTCGGTGGACGACTACGAGCCGCGCGACACCGCGTTGGAGAAGCGCCTGCTCAAAGCCTTCCCGCTGCGCGCCGCCGCCGTCGTGCGCACCCTGCCCAGTGCCAGCACCGAGGACGTGCGTCGCAGCACCGGCCACTTCGGCGCCGCTTTTGTGAAAAGCCTCGTGCCGCCTGGCAGCACCGTCGCCGTCGCAGGCGGGCGCACCATGCGCGATCTCGCCGCCGCCTTGCCCGAGGGCGTCATCCCCGACCTCACCCTCGTCCAGGCCATGGGCAGCATTGACTCCACTCTCACCTCCGTGGACGCGCTCGAGCTGGGCCGCTCCATGGCCCATCGCTGGGGCGGCAGTTTCATCGCGCTGAACACGCCCGCCTTTGTGCCGGACAAGGACACGCGCGATGCCTTCCTCGCGCTCGACCAACTCCGCACCGTCTGGCGACGCTTCAGCACGGTGAGTGTCGCTTTGGTCGGCATCGGCACCTTGGAAAATTCCGTCTTCGTCGAGCGCGGCATCCTCACCGCGGCGGACATTGCCAGCCTGCGCGCCGCCGGAGCCGTGGGCGAAATCTTTGGCCGCTTCTACGACGCGCGCGGGCGCGAGTGCGACACGCCCTGGAGCGGTCGCGTGCTCAGCATGAGTCTGGCCCAGCTCAAAAAAGTGCCCCAGGTCATCGGCGTTGTTGCCGGGGCGGATCGCTCCGCCGCCATCGCCGCCGCTGTGCGTGGCGGTCTGTTGAACTCCCTGCTGATGGACGACACCGGCGCGCGCGCCCTGCTTTCCCGCACATGAAACCATACCACCTCAGCCTCACGCTGCTGTTCGCCGCCGTTGCCGCGTTGGCGGAAAATCCCGTCTCACCGTGGAACGCCACCGCTCACATCCCACTCCAGGATTTCATCATCCAAAGCCATCGTGGCGCGGGCGAGCTTTCCACCGACAACACCCGCGAGGCCTTTGAACTCGGCTGGCAGCTCGGCACCGTTCCCGAAGCCGATGTCAACACCACCAAAGACGGCGTCATCATCGCCTTTCATGACAAAGACCTCGCCCGTGTCGTCAAGGACCTGCCCGCCATTTGGAAAGACAAGCTCATCAAAGACCTCACCTTCGAGGAATTGCAGACGCTGGATGTCGGCTCTTGGAAAGGCTCGGAGTTCGCCGGACATCGCATTCCGCGCCTGAGCGAAGTCTTCGCCCTCATGCAGGGCAAACCGGAGCGCCGCCTCTATCTCGACATCAAGCAGGTCAGCCTCGCCCAGCTCGCCGACGAAGTGCGCGCCGCCGGTATCGGATCGCAAGTCATCCTCGCCGCGCCCAAGCACGAGACCATCCTCGAATGGAAAAGCCTGGTGCCCGACTCGCAGACCCTGCTCTGGATGAGCGGCACCGAGAAGACCAAACGCGAACGCTTTGAAGCGCTGAAAACGAACGGCTTTGAAGGCCTCACCCAACTGCAAATCCACGTCCGCCTGCCCGGCGATCCGCAAGCCACCGACATCCAGCCCGGCGAACCCTTCACGCCCTCGCGCGCCTTTTTGATCGAAGCCGGAGCCGAGCTGGGCCGTCGCGGCATCCTCTTCCAAACCCTCCCCTACGGCGCCACCGACCCCGCCATCTACACCACCCTCTTGGACCTAGGCTTCGCCTCCTTCGCCACCGACCACCCCCAAGTCACGAAGCAGGCGGTGGCGGAGTATTATCAAAAGAAGGCCCCATGATTCCGCGCCTTTGCACAAGAACTCCGGCGGGGTTCCCCATGAATAGCCGGGGGTTGCGGCACGCAACCCCCGGTGGCTGGCCGCGTAAGCGCCCCAACCCCGTAAGGGTTGCCCAATGCGGTTAAAACTTCCGAACTTCCCCATGCCCGCCACTCTCGATCAAGCCCTCGCCGTCGCGCGTGACACGCGCTGCCTTGAAATCGGCCACGGCATTCTGGACCGTGTGCCGAGGGTCTTCACTCGCCTGTTCCCGAACCGCGAAGCCGTCCTCATCGCCGATCCTCGCACCTTGGCAGCGGCCGGGGAAAACGTGCTCCACCACTTGCGCGCGCAAGGCATTCCGATGCGCGATCCCATCCTGCTCGACGCTCCCGACCTGCATGCCGAGTCGGGCTTTGTCGAACCCATCCAAACCGCGCTCTCCAGTCATGACGCCATCCCCATCGCGGTCGGTTCCGGCACCATCAATGACCTCGTCAAACTCGCCGCGCACCGCTGCGGGCGCAGTTATCTGTGCGTGGCCACGGCGGCTTCCATGGATGGTTACACTGCTTTTGGCGCGTCCATCACGCATCACGGTTCGAAACAAACCTTCGCTTGCCCCGCGCCGCTCGCCGTGGTGGCGGACCTGGAGGTCATCACCCGCGCGCCCGCCGAAATGACGGGCTGGGGATACGCCGATCTGTCCGCCAAGATCACTGCGGGCGCGGACTGGCTGCTGGCCGACGTGCTCGGCGTCGAGCCGGTGGATGCGCTGGCCTGGGACATCGTGCAAAGCCGTCTGCACGAGGCTTTGGTCACGCCCTTGAACCTCGCCGCGCTGGTCGAGGGACTCATGCTTGGCGGCTTTGCCATGCAGCATTACAAAACCAGCCGGCCCGCCTCCGGCGCCGAGCATCAGTTCAGCCATCTCTGGGACATGCAGCACCACACGCACGAGGGCCACGCGCCTTCGCATGGCGCCAAGGTCGGCATCGCCACCCTTGCGGTCACCGCGTTTTACGAAGCGCTGCTGGACATGGACCTCCACCAAATCAACGCCGACGCTCTCGTCTCCTCCTGGCCCGATGACGCTGCCTGGCGGGCGCGCGCCGAAGCGCGCTTCACCGACCCGCAACTGCTCGCCGTGGCACAGCGCGAACTCGCCGCCAAAGCCATCACGCCCGACGAACTGCGCTCCCAGCTCAAGCGACTGCAAACCATGTGGCCCGACCTGCGCGTGCGCCTCAAGCGCCAACTGCTGCCGCTGCCCGACCTCAAACAGCGCCTGCAAACCGCTGGCGCGCCCGTGGAGCCGGAGCAGATCGGCATCAGCCGCGCGCGACTGCGCGATTCCTTCCACGCCGCTTACTTCGTCCGCCGCCGCTGCACTGTGCTCGATCTCGCCATGCGCGCCGGTGTTTTTGAAGCCACCCTCCAACGCATCCTCCCGTCATGAAAGGCCTGCTCGCCCTCTTCGCCCCGCCGCCGCCCGTCCCGCCCATCCAGGGCAGCTCCGACGAAGTGCGCTCCCTTTTCAAAAGCTGGCAGATGCGCATCCTGCTCTCCACGATGCTGGGCTACATCCTGTTCTACTTCGTGCGCAAGAACCTCAGCCTCGCCATGCCCGCGATGGGCAAAGACCTCGGCATCACGAAGGCGGATCTCGGCCTCTTTCTGACTCTGCACGGCATCATCTACGGCCTGTCCCGCTTCATCAACGGCGCGCTGGCCGACCGCACCAACGCGCGCATGCTCATGACCGCCGGCCTGGCGCTCTGCGCGCTGATGAACTTCGGCTTCGGCCTCAGCTCCACCGTGCTCGCGCTCGGCGTGTTCTGGATGCTCAACGGCTGGGTGCAGGGCATGGGCTTTCCGCCTTGCGCGCGATTGATGACGCATTGGTTCGAACCGCGCGAACTCGCCACCAAGCAGTCCATCTGGAACGCCTCCCACAGCATCGGCGCCGGTTTGGTGGCCATCCTCTGCGGGTATCTCGTGATGATCCACTGGCGGCTCTGCTTTCATGTGCCCGCGCTGCTCGCGCTCGGTGGCTGCGTGGTGCTCTGGCTCACCTTGCGCGACACCCCGCCCTCCATCGGCCTGCCCGAGGTGCCGGGCACGGAAGGCTCCGCGCCCGTGGACAGCAGCGGCAGCGAGCACCGCGCGTTTTTGAAAAAGGCGGTCTTCGGCAACCGCTTCATCTGGCTGCTGGCCCTGGCGAATTTCTTTGTCTATGTCGTGCGCTTCGGCGTGCTCGACTGGGGACCCACCTTCCTCAGCGAGGCGAAGCAGGTGGAACTCAAAACCGCCGGCTGGATGATGGCCGCCTTTGAGATCTCCGGTGTCACCGGCATGTTGATTGCCGGCTTTGCCACCGACCGCCTCTGCGGCGGACGCGGCGCGCGCACTTGCGTTTTTTACATGGTCGGCGCCGGACTCGCCATGCTGGCGCTGTGGCGGCTCGACACCCCCTCGCTCACCGCCAACACCGTGCTGCTCTGCCTGGCCGGCTTCTTCATTTACGGCCCGCAGGCACTCGTCGGCATCGCCGTGGCAAACCTCGCCACCAAGCGCGGCGCGGCCACCGCGGCGGGCTTCACCGGCATCTTTGCCTATGCCAGCACGATCTTCACCGGCTGGGGCATGGGCCTGCTGGTGGACCGGCACGGCTGGAATGCCGGCCTCATGAGCATCGTCGCCGCCAGCGTGCTCGGCACTCTCTTCTTCCTCGCCGCCTGGGGCAGCCGCGCACATGGGTATGCGGAATCAAAGGAGTTCGCCTGAGTGTATTTTCGTCTTTCCTAACAACTGGATTGCACGGAAACTGCTCGCACCAACCCGAGTCCAGCATGAATCCGAGCGACGAACCTTTTCTGCGGCAGGCCATCGAACTCTCCCGCGCGCACATGCAAGCCGGCCACGGCGGCCCCTTTGGAGCGGTCATCGTCAAGGATGGCGCGGTAATCGCCGAGGGCTGGAATCAAGTGACCACGCTCAACGACCCCACCGCCCACGCCGAGGTTGTCGCCATCCGCGCCGCCGCCGCGCGTCTGCAAAATTTCAGTCTGGCCGGTTGTGTGCTTTACACCAGTTGCGAACCCTGCCCGATGTGCCTGGCCGCCACCTACTGGGCGCGGCTTGACCGGGTGCTGTTTGCCGCCGGCCGCACGGACGCCGCTGCCATTGGTTTTGACGACGATTTTCTCTACCGGGAAATTCCGCTGCCGGTGGAGGCGCGCAGTCTGCCCAGCGAGCAGGCGCTGCGCGCGGAAGCCGTCGCCGTGTTTCAAGCCTGGGCGGAGAAGCCGGACAAAGTGCCGTATTGAGGCACTTCCGCCTGCGGCGGACGCGCCTCCGCCCAGGGCAGACGCCCGAGTTAACCGGAACCCGGCGCGGGCGCATCGTTCTTCCTGTTCTTTGGTTTCCCCTGCCTCTGCATACGGTTTGCAATGGCAGTGCGGGCGGGCAAGATGAGGCGCGTTTTTTATGCCTGACCTTGTCTCCTCTTTGACGGCGCTGCTCGGCGCGGATCGTGTCTCGACCGCGGCGGCGGATTTGCAGACCCACAGCACGGACAAGTGGTTCGCGGAGCGGGTGCCGGAGGTGGTGGTGTCGCCGGGATCGACAGAGGAAGTGGCGGAGGTGCTGCGCTACGCCTCGGCGCAGCGGGTGCCGGTGACGCCGCAAGGGGCGCGGGTGGGCTACGTAGGCGGGGCGGTGCCAGCGGCGGGGGGAATCGCACTCAATCTGATGCGGATGAACGGCCTCCTGGAGGTCAATCCGCGCGACGGGGTGGCAGTGGCGCAGCCGGGGGTGATCACGGCGGATGTGCAGGCGGCGGCGCGGGCGCTGGGCTGGTTTTATCCGCCAGACCCGGCCAGCCTTCGTGAGTGCAGCATTGGCGGCAACGTCGCTTCCAACGCGGGCGGGCCGCGCTGCCTGAAATACGGGGTGACGCGGCATTATGTGCTGGGCCTGGAGGCGGTGCTGGCGGATGGCACGGTGATGCGCGCGGGCGGGCGCTGTCACAAGAACAAGACGGGCTTTGATCTGGTGGGGGTGATGGTGGGCAGCGAGGGCATGCTGGGGGTGGTGACGGAGGCGACGCTGCGCCTGATCCCGCACCCGCCGATGCGGGCGATGCTGTCGGCGGGTTTCGCGGATTTTGCGGCGGCGGCGGCGGCGGTGCAGGCGGTGCTGGACGCGGGTTTTTTGCCGTCGGCGCTGGAGATCGCGGACAAGTTCACGCTGCGCGCGGCGCGGGAGTATTTAGGGGCATCGGTGACGCCGGAGGGGGATGCGCACTTGCTGGTGGAACTGGACGGACAGGCGGACTCGGTGGCGCTGGAGCTGCGGCAGGTGGCGGCCTTGCTGCGCGGGCTGGGTTGTGTGTGCCTGGAGGAGGCGGTGGGGGAGGAGGCGTGCGAGCGTTTCTGGAAGCTGAGGCGTGAGTTCAGCTACAGCCTGCGCAACACGGGCCTGATCAAGTTGAACGAGGACATCGTGGTGCCACGGTCGCGGCTGGTGGACTTGGTGGCGTTCGCGGAGCGTTTGCAGGAGGAATTCGGTTTTCCGGTGGCGAGTTTTGGTCACGCGGGCGATGGCAACATCCATGTGAACATCATGGTGCCGACGATGGACGACGAGGCGGTGCGCATGAAGGCGGAGGCGGCGCTGGACAAGCTGTTCCGGCAGGTGATCGCGTGGAAGGGGGCGATCACGGGGGAACATGGCGTGGGTATCGCCAAGCGGCGGTGGTTCCAGGAGGCGATCAGTCCGGGGGCGCGGGTGGCGCATCATCTGTTGAAGCAGGCGTTCGATCCGCTGGGCATTTTGAATCCGGGCAAGTTCCTGGATGCGGGGCAGGGGGCGGTCGGGGCGTGGGGGGGATAAGAAGTGCGCGCGCAGCACGCCGGGGCTTGCGCGTCGCTGTGAACGGGCTTATCAAGCCCACCGGTTTATTTCGAACCATCCAAACCCATTACCCCTAGCACATCATGGCCCACAATCTGCCCGACCTGCCTTACCCTCATAACGCGCTGGAGCCGCACATCGACCAGCAGACCATGGAAATCCATCATGGCCGTCACCACAACGCCTACGTGACCAATCTCAATGCCGCCATCGCCGGCAAGGCGGATCTGGAGGCGATGAGCATCGAGGATCTTTGCAAGAACCTCGACAAAGTCCCTGAAGACATCCGTGCCGCGGTGCGCAACAACGGTGGCGGCCACTACAACCACAGCCTGTTCTGGACCATCATGGGTCCAGGCGCGGGCGGCGCGCCGGGCGGCGACTTGGCGGCCGCCATCGACGCGGCGTTCGGCTCGTTCGACGCCTTCAAGGAAACCTTCGCCAAAGCCGGCGCCACCCGCTTCGGTTCAGGCTGGGCCTGGCTCTGCGTGCAGGACGGCAAGCTGATGGTCTGTTCGACGCCGAACCAGGACAATCCCCTCATGGGTGAGACGGCCGGCACTTGCGGCGGCACGCCGATCCTCGGCTGCGACGTCTGGGAGCACGCCTACTACTTGAAGTACCAAAACAAGCGCCCGGATTACATCGCGGCGTGGTGGAACACGGTGAACTGGGACGCGGTGGCGGCGCGCTACAAGGCGGCGTTGAGCTGATCGTTCATCGACTGGCATCGACTTTTCGGCGCGGAGCGGGTTTCCCCTCCGCGCTTTTTATTTCACAGAGCTGAAGTATCTGCTCGCCAGCGGGCGGCATTCAGGGCATCTTCTCCTCATGCGTGCTGGATTGAAAACCGTGCCCAAAAAGCGCGAGGCGCCGCTGCCGGAGGATGCGCCGACGGTGGCGTTTCTGGCCTACCTGGACGCGGAGCGGCGTTGCTCGCGGCGGACGCTGGAGAATTACCAGCACGCGCTGGACAGTTTTCGCGCGCGTCGAGGGCAGGCGGGGACGGTGTGGGAGGCGCTGACGGCGGAGGATTTTCGGCGCGATCTCTTTGAACTGATGAAGCGGGAGACGGGGCGGGCGACGATCCGGCTGCATTACGCGGCGCTGCGCGGGTTTTACAAGTGGCTGGGGCGCCGTCACGGGCTGGCGCGCAATCCGCTGCTGGAGGTGCAACTGCCGAAGATGGAAAAGAAATTGCCGGTGGTGCTGACGGTGGATCAGGTGATCGGGATGATCGAGCTGCCGCTGAAGCTGCCGAAGGAAAAACAGGCTCCCGCCTGGGCGCCGGAACGGGACGCGGCGGTGTTGGAGCTTTTTTACAGCACGGGGATGCGGCTGGCGGAACTGGCGGGGCTGGATGTGGCGGATCTCGACGCCTACAGCGAGACGGTGCGGGTGTTCGGCAAGGGTGGCAAGGAACGGCTCTGTCCGGTGGGCAGTCACGCGCTGACGGCAGTGCAGCGTTACCGGGCGAAGGCGGCGGTGCATGAGGGGCCGCTTTTTCGCAACAAATCCGGGCGTCGCCTCACCACGCAAGGGGTGGCTGACATCGTCGAAAAATACCGCCGTCTGTCCGGCCTGCCGATCCACGTCACACCGCACAAATTCCGCCACAGCTTCGCCACCCACCTGCTCGACAACGGCGCGGACCTGCGCAGCGTGCAGAGTCTGCTGGGGCACGCCAGCCTGAGCACGACGCAGATTTACACGCATGTCTCCACGCGCCGCATGAAGGAGGTGTACGACGCGGCGCATCCGCGGGCGTGAAGTTGCGCGCCGCAAAGGTGGCAGGATTCTTGCTTGACCATGGGCGTGGCTTGCAGAAGCTCGCTTCCAGTATGAAAACGCTCGTGTACCTCAGTCGGGCCTTCGTGGAGTTCGGACCGTTCAGCTCCGAGGAAATGAAGGATTTTCACAGCCGCGGCTTGCTCCGCGACATCGACCACCTTCGCCTGCACGGCGAGGACAAGTGGTTGCCGCTCAAAGTCTGGGCCGCCAGCGTCGAGGCCGCCACCAAAGCTGCTGCCAAGCCCAAAGCCAAAGCTGCGGCAAAAGCGGCGAAAATAGACGCCGCCGCCACGCCCAAACCAAAGCCCAAAGTGGTCAAAAAAGCCAAAAAGACCGACTGACAGAGACTTCCTGGATGGCCCGTTTTGGGGCAACGATCAAGACGACTGCCGCCACCCGGGAAGAACTCCCGGGAATTTGGGGCAAAATGCTCGCCGCCCATGCCCCTGGCCCGAGACCGGCCTTGATTCGCTGGCGCTGCCCGTGCTGTGGCAGCCCGCGCAGTTTCCTTGCCATGGCAAATTGAACACTTCCTGCCCCCTGCTTTCTTATCTTGAGACCGCGGGCAAATCGCGTTTCCAGCGCTTGCGTCCCGCCCTGGCTGCTGATACACTAAAATTTAATTTGGGCTTCTTAAGCTTTCGCTCTTCCGACGCATGAAAAACGCGCCTGAACTCATGCTCGTTCCGGGTCGCTCCGGACCGGAGGCATGGCGCGTGCGCGGCTCGGAGCCGGCGACACAGGAACCGGCGTTGAAAAGCACCCCGCGCTGGGTGGCGGTGCCCACGCACCACACGCTCAGCATTCCAGTGCGCCTGCTGGCCAGCGACCCCGCCCAGCAGGAAGCGGCGGTGCAACTCGAGCTTGAAGCGGCGGGTCTGCCGGCCGAGGAGTTGAGCGCGCATCGCTTTGCCATTCAGTCTGCGGACGCTTCAGGCCGTGACGGTAGCGCGGCAGTTTTTGTCATTGACGGTTCGATGCCGGATGGCGTCGATAGCATGCGCACCCTGGACTCCGCCTACGCGCCGTCCGCCTGCTTCCATCCGCTTACCACCGGCACGCTGTCGGTTTGGCGGGAGTTGAATCATTGGGTGGCAGGGATTCCGCATGAGTCTGGACGCCTGCTGCACGCCCAGGCGCTGTGTGCGCGCGAGCTTGATGCCGATGCGGCAGCCGAAATCCGCTGCATTCTGGCAGCGCTGGAACTGGCGGATTTGCTGCCGCGCCTGGAAAGGGTCGAGGTCGAGCTGGGTGAGGACGAGGCAAAGCCGGACGCGGCTTTTGCCGAAGGCCTGGCTTTGCCGGTCGTCACCGCGCCGCCGCGCAAGCCGCGTTTGCCGGAGCAACTCTCGCGCGTGGCGCCGGATGCCATCGTGCAGGGGCGGGTGGACCGCAGCCGACAGCGCTTGATTCTGAGCGCCCTTAGCGCCGTGGTGCTGGTGGTGGCGGCGGCGCTGGGCGCCTTCGGGGCCCGCCTATACGTGCGGGAGCAGGCCGTGCTGGCAGAACGGCAGCAGATCGACGCGCAGTTTCCCGAATTGCAAGCCGTGCGCGACGCGCAAACGGCTTTCAATACCCTCGATCCCGCCATCAACCGCGAGCAGTTCATCATCGAGATGTTTTATCAACTGGTGGAATTGCTGCCGCCGAAGGGCATCCTCATCAAAAAATTTCAGTTGTCGGCGGACAGCCTGATTATTGACGGAGTGGCCGCGAGTTCTGAGCACGCCATTAATTTCAGGAGCGACCTCAATGGGGAGAGCGAACAGCCTGGCAAAGATTATTTTAAAGACTGGGGCTTCGACCAGGGCTGGTCTCAAAACCCCAGCCTCCAGGACGGCAGCGTCACTTTTCGGGCCGAGGGCAGGCTGCCGACTCCCTCCAACACCCCTGGCGACCTTGTCGCAAGCCCATAATCAATGACATGACCGCACGCGAACGCAATCTGGCCTATGGCTTTGTTACCATCCTGCTGGCGGGGGGGGGCTTCCTGGGGGTCTTGGAACTCAAGAAGTGGAAGCAGCGCGTGGATGACGCGGAATATGAGCTCATGTTGAGGCGGACTGAGGCGGAAATTTTGCTCGGTCAGAAAGATGTCTGGCTGCAGCGCGGCGAGTGGATCAAAGCCAAGCAGCCGGCCTTCACCAGTCGCCGTGACGCTGAGTCCGAACTGCTAAAAATGGTGCAGGATAGCATGGCGCACCGAGGGGTGGATTTGATTCAAAGCAACATCTCCGAGCCCGCCGAATTGCCCGGGCTGTTTGCCACCACCATGCAGGTGCAGGGAAAGGCCGAGTTCACCAACGGCATGGGCTGGCTTTACGATCTCCAGCATCCCGGCAAATTTGTCAGCATCCCCAGCATCACCATTTTTCCAGATGAGGATGATGAGACTTCCCACATCAACATCTCGCTGGTGCTGCAGAAGTGGTATCGCAAAACCGGTTCTTGACCCATGCTTCGTTATTTTCCAACCCTGCCGCGCCTCTGGCTGCTGACCGCCCTTTGGACGGTCACCTGCGGCTGTCTGGCGGCGCAGGACGAGCCGCCCGCCGAGGCGGTCGCGGAACCGTCGGCAGCGGAGGCACCGGCCACCCTCGCCGAACAGGTGGAAGAGGAGGAAACGGCTGACGCAATGGTGCCGCAAGCCTATCCTGAGGACCGTTACCTCACGATGTGGGACAAAAATCCCTTCATGCGGGAGGTGGTGCCGGTGATTCAGAAAGTTGAAAATTTTTCCAAGGATTGGACGCTGGCCGGCATCAGCGCGAGCGGAGGAGTGTATTCCGTCAACATCTTCAACAAACAAACCGGCGCCTATCAACGGATCAAGGAAGGACAAACCGGTGGCGAGTTTCGTTTGGATAGCGTCAACTTTAACAAGGACCGCAGACAATCCTCGGTCAAGGTGACGCGCGGCACCGAGACGGCTGAGTTGAAATACGACGACAGTCTGGACTCGCGGCCGGTCACGGTCAGCAACACCATGGCGGCGCCTGCGGGTAATCCGAACCAGCCGGGGCAGGGCGGTGCGGTCAATCCCAACCTGCCGCCCGGCGCGCAAGCCAGCCTCATGCAACGGGGTCCAAACGGCCAGCCTTTGAATCCGGGCGCTCCGGGAGCCGCCGGATTGCGTCCCGGCATGCCGGGTTACGTTCCCGGCCGGCCCGGCAGTGCGCCCGCCACCGCGGGCAACCCGGCCATCGACCCCGCCACCGGCGCCCCGCTTCCGGGTGGCAGCCCCGGTGCCCTTGTGCCCGGCAACTTCAACCCGGCCGCGAACCCCGCAATGGGCGTCCCAGGAGCCGCGCCGGGGGGAGTGCCGACTCCAGTCAGCCGCCGCCGCCAGCTCATTCCCGCTCCCATCCAGCAAAAGCAGTAAGCCGTCCTTCTCCGCATCATGCCATTCAACCGCCTCTACTTCCTCTTCACTGCCTTGCTGCTGCTTGGCCCGGCGTTGCCGGCGCAAATCCCCAACCAGCCCCCCGGAGTCAATCCCAACGCCGTGCCCCCCCCGCAGATCGCTCCCACGCTGCAACCACCCTCGAATGTGCCCAACATCGGTACGGCCAGCCGGCCAGGCACCGAAAACATCATCATTCAGTATCCCAATACCCCGCTGCCGCAGATCCTTCTCGACTACGAAGAATGGACAGGTTTGAAAGTGATTCGGGATGCCAACATCGAGTCGGTCACGGTCACCATCGAAACCACGGGGGAACTGCCGAAAGAGCAGGCCATCCGTTATCTGGAGGCCAGCCTGCTGCTCAATGGCTATGCGTTTGTTCCCGCCGGCCCCGGCTTTGTCAAAATTCTCGCGGCCGATGCCAAGCGGCCCTCCACGGAAGGCACCACGCTGTACACCGAGGAGAATGAGCTCCCCGGCAACGAGGAGGTCATCACCTTCATCGCCACGCTCAAGCATCTCAACCCCGAGGACGCCGTCAAGGCCATCGATCAAGTCGTTCCACGCCACAGTTACGGCCTCGTTCAGGCCGTGGATAACATGCGCGCCCTGGTGATCGTCGAAAACAGCGTCACCATCCGCACCATTCTGGCCGTGCTCAAAAAGCTCGACGTGCCGGCGCGCCCGGAAATCCAAAAAACCTTCCAGCTCACCCGCGCCGATGCCGATGAGGTGGCAGGTGCGCTGAGCGAGATCTTGGAGTCCGATGAAAAATCCTCCTCCTCAGGCGGAGTGAGTGGCGGCCGCCGAGGAGGTTCGGCTCCCATCCCCAACAATCCAGGCACTCCGGACACTCCGCAACCAGGCGGAGCTTCACCCGGCATTTCGGTTTCCACCGGCGGCGGTGACAGCACCACCGAGAAACCGCCCAAGATCGTCGCCATCCCGCGCACCAACCGCATCCTCGTCATCGGCACCGCCGAATCCATCGAGTACATCGGCAAATTGATCGAGGAACTCGACGCGCCCGCCGAGCTGCGCAACTTCGTCACCCGCCGCCTGCATTACCTGCGTGTCGATGCCGCCATGTCGATCATCGGCGACGCCATCACCCGCGGCAACGGCCAGCAATCCACCGGCGGCACCGCGGGCGGCGTCACCGGCACCAGCACCACCAGCCCCGGCGCCAACACCGTCACCGGCAACAATCGCTTTGGCAACACCGGCTTGGGTGGAGGCATGATGGGGGGAGGCATGGGCGGCTTTGGCGGCGGTCTCGGTGGCGGCATGGGCGGTTTTGGCGGCGGCATGGGCGGCGGCCTCGGTGGCGGCTTTGGCGGGGGATTGGGCGGCGGCATGGGCGGCGGCATGGGCGGTGGCCAGCCCCTTTTGCAAAACACCAACCCAGTGTCCCTCGTCGTCGGCAAAACCCTGCTCATCTCCGACCCGCTCAACAACAGCATCTTCCTTTCCGGTCCTCCCGAGCACCTGCGCATCCTTGACGAAATCATCGACGAGCTTGACATTCGTCCGCGCCAGATCGTCATCAATGTCGTCATCGGGGAGATGAACCTGAGCGACAACTTTCAGTTCGGCATCGATTACCTGCTGAGACCCACTCAGCTCCGCTACAAAAGCAGCAACGCCACCGCCGCCGGACTGCTGCGCAACACCTCGCTCACGCCGCTCGATCCCAACACCATCGAGACGGTCGCCGACCTCGCTCAGAACGCGCTCAGCGGCCTCACGTTTTACGGCAGCATCGAAAATGGGGTCGATGTCATCATCAACAGCCTGGCAGGCAATCGCAATTTCCAGGTCATCTCGCGGCCCACGCTGCTGACCATGAACAACCAGCCTGCGGAGATCACCAGCGGCACCTCGATCCCTGTGCCCACCACCTCCACCAACAGCATCAATCCGGGTGGTGACGGCCAATTCGGGGTCACCTCCCAAATCCAGTTCCAGCCCATCGTGCTCGGCCTCAGCGTCACCCCGCTCATCAACAGCGATGACGAGCTGACCCTGCAAATCACCCAGCAGAACAACGAGCAAAGCGGCACCACCACCATCAACGGCAACCCCTTTCCCAACATCAGCCAGCAAACCCTCAACACCACCGTCATGGTGCGTGACGGCGCCACCGTGCTGCTCGGCGGACTCATCCGCGAAAACATCGAAAAAGAGCGCAACGGCCTGCCTTTTCTGAAGGACATGCCCGTCATCAAGCACTTGGTCAGCTCGGTCAAGGACAACAAAACCCGCCGCGAACTGCTCGTCTTCATCCAGCCGCGCGTGGTCTTTGGCGATGGCGACCTGCCTGCCAACTACGAGGATTCGACCAGTCAAACTCCGTTTGGCGAAAGCATGCGCCGTTTCATGAACCAGGAGCAAACCCAGCCCGAGGAGGGCGTGAAACGCTCCAAGCTCGGCGAGTTGTTTTACCGCCTCCTGCACCCCAAAGAGGAGGAAAAAGCGGATGCCATGCGCGGCTACTCGCCGAATCCGGTCATCGAGTAGCAAGTAGCTTCGATTGGCATTCCAAGCTCACTTAATGCACCGCAACGCCTTGTGGGTGCGGATGAAAAGCTCGCCGTCACTCGGCACAATGGAAGAGTTGCTGCGCTCCCCAAGCGGATTGACGGCGACGACCTCGAACTTCGGACTGGCCTTGAATACGAAGCAGTCACCGCCCTGAGTGATGGTGTAGCAGAGGCCGTCGGCCAGCATCACAGAGGACCAGTTTTGACCAGTGGCGACGGTGGCGGGCAGGCGTTGCTCCCACACGAGTTTGCCGGACTTCAACTCAAAGCACTCGGCGACTCCGGGGTCGTTGTGGATGTAAATGTGGCCGTTGTGAATGACGCCGGAGCCAATGCGCTGCTTGGTTTTCGGGTCGTGCCAGAGCCGGCGGCGGGTGATGTCACCGCTGCCTGACGGCTTCACCGCCAGCGCCTGGCCGCCAAAACCGCCCATGGCGACGATGATGCCGTCCGGCGAGACCAGCGGCGAGGTGTAAACAAGCGGATTGAGTCCCTCACAAGTCCAGAGTTCCTTGCCGCTGGCCGGATCGTACGCCGCTAGGCGGCGCGGCCAGCTCAGCAACAGCTGGTCTTTGCCGTCGAGTTTGGCCAAAATCGGCGTGCTCCAGGAGCCGATGTACGTGGCGTTGCCGCCGCCCTTGCCGCCGCCGCGCACATCAGCGGTGGGCGGCTTGCCGTAACCGGTTTCCTCGTCATGGCGCCAGACCGTCTCGCCGGTGCGTTTGTTGACGGCGAGCAGGTAGGTCGTCTCGCCGGGGCCAAAGTTGAGGTGGCAGAGATCGCCATGAATGGCAGGGGAAGTGCCGGCGCCCCAAATGTGAATTTGTTTGCCGAGATCGGTGCGCCGCCACAGCTCCTTGCCATTCAAGTCATAGCAAAACAAGCCGTCCGAGGCAAAGAAGGCAATGACGCGCTCCCCATCCGACACCGGCGAGGGAGAGCAATAGGGGTTCGTGTTGTGCGTCGGCTCGCGTTCGCTGGTGGTCACGCCCTTTTGCCAGAGCAGCTTGCCATCGCGACGGTCCAGGCACATCAGCGTCCTCTGCTCGCCTACGGCCTGGGTCAAAAAAACCTTGCCCGCGACGACGATGGGGGTGGAGTTGCCCGGCTCAGGCAAATCGACCTTCCAGCGCACGTTCTCGCTCCGCCCCCATTTGACGGGAAGATTTTTTTCCTGACTGATGCCGCTGCCGTCGGCGCCGCGCCAAGCCGGCCAATCGGCGGCAGGGATTTGGGATGCGAATAGAAGCAGGCTGGGGAGAAGCAGGTGATTCATGATGGCGGGGTGGGTTGGATGCGACAACGTGACAACGTGGTGACAGCCGGTTTTGTTGGCTAAAAACCCCTTGCCCGGTCCCTGAAACCGTGTTCTCTCAACTCCTGAAAACCCCCGCCAGCCATCGCATGAATGAACGCCGCGTAGTCATTTCCGGCCTCGGAGTCGTCTCCCCGCTTGGAAACAGCAAGGATGAATTTTGGAGGAATCTGGTTGCCGGCAAAAGCGGCATCCGCCGCATCCAGTCGATGGACACAACCCTCTACGACTGCAAGATCGGCGGCGAGGTGCCGGACTTCGACCCGACGCCCTATTTCAATAACCACAAGGAGGCGCGCCGCGCCGACCGCTTCTTCCAGTTCGCCATGGCGGCGTCGAAAATGGCGGTCAAAGACAGCGGGCTCAACCCGGATGCGGTGGATCCGCAGCGCATCGGCGTCATGGTCGGCAGCGGCATCGGCGGTCTCGGCACCTTGGAGACCCAGTATCAAATCCTGCTGGAAAAAAGCCCGTCGCGCGTCTCCCCTTTCCTCATCCCGATGATGATCACCAACATCGCCAGCGGCATGATCGCGGCGGAGTACGGCTTCATGGGGCCGAACATGGTCATCGTCACCGCCTGCGCCACCTCCAATAACAACATCGGAGAGGCTTGGCGCATCATCAAATTTGGCGATGCCGACTGCATTGTCTGCGGCGGCGCGGAGGCCTCCATCCGCCCCTGCGGCCTGGCCGGTTTCGCCAACATGAAGGCGCTCAGTCTGCGCAACGATGAGCCGGAGAAAGCCTCCCGCCCCTTTGACAAGGATCGCGACGGCTTCGTCATGGGCGAGGGCGCCGGTGTCGTGGTCATTGAGGAATTGGAGCACGCCAAAAAACGCGGCGCGCCGATCTATTGCGAGCTGGCTGGCTACGGCGCCACCGCCGACGCTTACCACCTCACCGCTCCGCATCCCGAGGGACTCGGCGCCATGAAGTGCATGGAAATGGCCATGCGCCACGCCGGATTGAACCCCGCCGACATCGGCTACGTCAACGCCCACGCCACCTCCACCCCCGTCGGCGACCTCTGCGAACTGCGCGCCATCAAGCGCACCTTTGGCGATTACGCCACCGACGGCCTGCTGGTGTCGGCGACCAAATCGATGACCGGGCACCTGCTCGGCGCCGCCGGCGGTGTCGAGTTGATCGCCTCCATTTATGCGATCAACGAAGGGGTGATCCCGCCCACCATCAACGTGGACAACCTTGATCCCGAAGTGGATGTGGACATCTGCGCCAACGAGGCCCGCCCCGCCAAAATCAACGCGGCTCTGAGCAACTCCTTCGGCTTCGGCGGCCATAACGCGGCGCTGCTGGTCAAGAAATTCGAGGGTTGAGCGGCGCGCCCGCACACGTCCGCATGGCACGCGACATCGTTTATTTCGACCTGGAAACCCGCCGCACCGCCGCGGACGTCGGCGGTTGGGGCAACAAGCACGCGATGGGGATCTCCGTGGCCGTGACCTACAGCACCCGCACGGGCGACTATTTCATTTACAGCGAGGACAAGGCCCAGGACCTGATCAACCAACTCGTGCGCGCCGATCTTGTGGTCGGATTCAATCACATCGGCTTCGACTACGAGGTGCTGCTCGGTCACACCGTGTTTGATTTTCGCGACCAGCTCAACAGTCTGGACCTGCTGATCGATCTGGAAAAAAAACTTGGCCACCGTCTCAAACTCGATGCCGTCGCCGCCGCCTCTCTCGGCACCGGCAAAAGCGCCGATGGCCTTCAAGCCATCCGCTGGTGGCAGCAGGGCAAGATCGCCGAGATTGCCGAGTACTGCTGTTACGACGTGAAAGTCACGCGCTGCGTTCATGAATTCGGTGCCGAACACGGTTTCGTGAAGTATCACGACCGCAATGGCCGCGAGCAAAAGGTCGAGGTGGACTGGTCGATCTGACCTTCAGTTGCCCGCAAGCTTCCCCGCTGGCGCGACCTTTGTAGAGACCTCTTTTGTCATCCTCTCCAGGTCCACGCCCTTCTCGTGCTCGCCTTGCAGGCGAAGTTCCTGATCTTTGACGGCGCCGTGTCAACCGGAGTGGCGCCTTCGTGCGACGTGGAGTGTCTCCGGCCCTCCAGGTAACCGGCGTGCCCCCTCTTTGCGCTTGGCTCCGAAGAATCTGCGGTTGGCCTGAAACACCTCCTCCACAAAACTCTTTGATCCTAGAGCCAAGCCCTCGCTGAATGCCCGCACTCGTGTTCTCAACAGTTCAGCCATGCTAAAGCTCGCATTGACTGGTGTCGTTTCAGTTTTGCTGTTGCCCGAATTGACCTTGCTGTTTTTGTCACAACTACCCCGCCGCGTTCCGGTTTCCCAATCCACTCCTGAGAGCAAACCCGCATACAACCGTTGAATTTGCTGCGTCTCCCACCCGTCCACGGAGCGTCCCAGCACCCGGCACACTCCTCGCTGTGCCTTCCTCTTCCCTGCGCAAGCCTCCCCATACCCACACCACGCGTAAGCTTTGGCATCTTCCACCAAGCCCGCCCGCACCGGATTCAAATCAATGTAAGCCGCCATCGCTTTTAACGCGTCCACCCGCTCGCCGCGCGCCCCTTTTCCTCCCTCAACCAGCACACTTTTGAACCGGTCCATCCATAATGTCCCCCGCCGCTCATGCCGCTTGTTGAACCACCGGCTAAAACGCTCTTTCACCTCCTTCACAAAGCGCGAAAGATCACCCATCCGCCGCTTGAAACTCTCCAGCTTGTTTTGCACCATTGTTTCCATTCCCAAGCGCCGCCACTCCGCGATTTCCATTTCCAACTGCTCAATGTAGCTCTTGCTGTAAAGCGTGCGCAGATGCCCGAGCAGACGCCGCTCACCCTCTGGTCCCTCGAAGCGCTGCATGAAGGTGGCGCGATGCGGCACCGCCACCAGCGCGTGGAAATGATTGCCCATCACGCAGTAGGTGAGCAGTTGCACCCCGCAGAACTCCGCCACCCGCCACAGCACACGGCGCAGCGCCTCCTTCTCGAGTTCATCGAACCAGATCTCACCCCCGCAGGTGCGCGACATCACATGGTAATAGTTGGTTTCCAGAACCTGCGATCCTAAAATCCGCCGCCGCCCGCCCGACCAAGACCGCGCCGCCGGATACCAGGAGGTTTTGACGTTGACGCCCAGCAACGGATCAATCTCCGCACGCTGTTCATTTTCAATGGTTTCAGAAACTCCCATGCCCCAAAATTAGCAATCATATCGCTTGTATCAAGATAAATAATGCCTGGCATCAAAAATAATGCGAGATGATGCCGGTCGTTGCGTTTCTTGCACGCTCACGAGTTCGATCCATGAAAATTTTGCCCTCATTCATTGTCCTGCTTATTCCCGGCCTCATCCAGGCTGAGTTGAGTGTGCCGCGCTTCTTTTCCGATCACATGGTGCTCCAGCGCGAGCGCGCCGCTGCTGTCTGGGGCAAGGCGGACCCCGGCTCTGAAGTCACGCTTTCGTTCAAAGGCCAATCCGCGACGGCCAAAACGGGCGCGGATGGCAAGTGGCGCGCGCAGATTGAGACGGGCGCGGCGGATGCCGCGGGCGCGGTGCTGACGATCGCCAGCGGTGAGGAAAAAATCGAGATCAAAGACGTTCTGGTGGGGGAGGTCTGGTTCGCCTCCGGCCAGTCGAACATGTTCTTCACCATGAATCGCGTGCCGGCTTATGAGCCGCTGATCAAAGAATCGAACCACCCCGGTTTGCGCATGTTCAACGCGCCGCTGGTGACCGCCGAGGAGAACCAGGACGACATCGAGGGCGAGTGGACCGCAGCCGCGCCCGAGACGGTGCCGGGTTATTCCGCCGTGGCTTTTTTCTTCGCGCGCAAACTGCACTTGGAATTGGGCGTGCCCGTCGGTGTCATCAAATCGGCCTGGGGTGGAAAACCGGTGGAGACCTTTACCAGCCGAGAGGCGTTGAAGACGCTGCCTGGCACGCAAGCGATGGTGGCTGCGCTCATGGAGGAGGAGAAGCGTTTTGACGCGGTCAAAGCGCAGGCGGCATACGAGGTCAAACTGAAGCAGTGGCAGGCCACGATGGCCGCAGCCAAGGGCAAATCCAGTGAGGAGCGCCGGCGCCTGCCGAAAAAGCCGGACGCTCCCAAGCGCCCGCTGCTGACCGAGGGCAAGCCAGGTGTCCTCTACGCTGCCATGATCCATCCCTTCACCGGTTACTCCATGCGCGGCGCCATTTGGTATCAGGGTGAGGGCAACGCCAAGCCCGGCGCGGTGCCGTACGATCAAACCCTGCCGCTGCTGATCGGCGACTGGCGGCAACGCTGGGGCGATGACTTTTCGTTTTATTTCGTCCAGCTCGCCAACTACCGCGCGCCCTCCACCGAACCGGGCCAGCCCGATCCCTGGGCGCTTTGCCAGGATCGCATGCGCCGCGTGCTCGACACCACCCCCAAGACTGGCATGGCCGTCATCAATGACGTGGGCGAGGCGGACGACATCCATCCGAAGAACAAAAAGGATCCCGGCGAACGTCTCGCGCGCTGGGCGTTGGCAAAGGATTACGGCAGGGAGGTGGTCTATTCGGGACCGCTTTATCAAAAGAGCGCAGTGGAGGGCGGCGCGGTGCGCGTGACATTTGCGCATGCTGCCGACGGTCTGCGCTCCCGCGATGGCGGCGCGCTCAAGCGCTTCGAGATCGCCGGGGCGGACAAGGTCTGGCATTGGGCGGATGCCAAAGTGGAGGGCAAGGACAGCGTGCTCGTCAGCAGCGCCAAGGTCGCGCAGCCTGTGGCGGTGCGCTACGCCTGGGCGTCGAACCCGCAGGGCGCCAACCTCGTCAACAGCGAGGGTTTGCCCGCCTCCGTTTTCCGCACCGACGACTGGGACGATGTCGAGGTCAAAACCGCCGCCGATGTTGCCGATGCTGTCAGCAACCGCCGCGCCCTTGCCGTTGAGATCAAGGCCATCGCCGCCGAGCGCGCCAAGCTTGACCGCAGGAGTCCGGAGTATCAGGCGCTGAACAAGAAGTTCCAGGAGCTCATGGCGAAGTTCAAGGAAGGCGCGCCGAAGCGGTGAGCGCGGGTTACTGATCCGCTGGAGCGCGGCCGGGTTGCAGCGTTTCGATGATGAAGGCCACGGGGCTGGTCACGGCCGGTGGCGGGCTGGCCTGCAGCCAGTGGCAGGGCACGCCGGCGGCGAGGCAGTGTTTCGCGATCTCGCGGGCGTGGGCGGGATGATGCACATAATGGCCGCGTTCCTTGGGTTCGGTGTCAGGAAGAGGATTGCTAACAAAGACGGGGGCGTCTCCAGCGCTGATCCAGGCGAGCATGTCGCACTCCCGCAGCACGGCGGCGGCTTCGGGAGTTTGGAGATCCGTGATCGATTTGAAGTGGTAAAACTCGGCGGCCTCGTCCTCCGAGCGCCACCAGGAGGGATTGCCAGGGCCAAGAAATTCCACCCAGCGCGGCATGTTGTAAGTGGCCTGCACGGCGTTGAGTACGACGGCCTGAACGCGCGAGGACTCGCGCAGGATCGGGTCACTGTGGTCAGGAGCGGCGAGGTCGTCGCGGCTGCCGAGCCAGAGCGAGGTGCCGGCGCCAGCCGAGCCGCCCCAGGCGGCAAAGCGGGTTTGAGCGAGGTTCCACTCCTCCGCCTTGGCGCGCAGGAACTGCACGGCACGCGCGGCATCGCGCAGGATGTCCTGGATGGGCGCATCCTTGCGGAAGCGATAATTGATGGAGGCGCAGGAGACACCGCTCTTGAGCAAGGCCTCGAGGTTTTTGTCGCCATGCCATTTCGTTTTGTCACCACCGACAAAACCGCCGCCATGAATGAAGATGACCAGCGGGCGCGGCTCATCGCCGGGAGCCTGCCAGAAGTCGAGCACATTGCGCGGATGCGGGCCATAGGTGACATTGTCGAAAGTGGGTGGCGTGCCTTTGGCGGCGGGTGAGGCGGGCGGATCGTCACTGAGCAAACCGTTCTTTTTGACGAAGGCCAGCGCTTCCTCGCGGCTGAGGAGGCCGTCGCCATTGGCGTCCGCCGCCGGGAAGCGCTTCAGCGCGGCCTGCAACTGGGGGTCGGTGGCATTCTCCAGGCGTTTCAACAGGGGGGAGGCCTTCTGCTGCGCTGGCAGGGGCGTGGTGGCGGCAAGGGCAAACAACGACAGCAGGCAGATTTGGACAAGGCGGGTGGCGGACATGCCGCGTGAAACTGCCGGTGAGACGGCTTGTTGCATAAAATCACCCTTTGCGCCGCCATTTGCTGGCGGGCTTCAAGGGTGGTTTGAAAATGCGTAGAAAGCATTCCTCCGCCGCCATGGTGCCGATCAGGAAGATGCGGCCGGCGGCGGGCAGGACGTGATCGGGCGGCGGGTTGACCACGCGCACGCCGGCGTCCTCCACCGCGATGACGCTGCAACCGGTTTGCGCGCGCACGTCGAGGTCGGCGAGCCGTTTGCCCGCCATCGAAGGCGGGATGGTGGCGGGGAAGACGTTGACGCCCTCCGCCAGCAGCAGGTGGTCGGAACCGCGCAGGACGTTGAAAATGGTGTTGGCACCCATCGAGGCATAGGAAAGCACGAGATCGGCGCCGGCGCGCAGCAGGGTGGCGACGTTGCGGTCCAGGGTACTGCGGGTCAGAATCTGCCAGTTGCTGCGCAGCTTGCGGAAAAAAATAGTCAGGGCGACGTTGGTGTCGTCGTCGTGGGTGGTGATGATGAGAGTGGTGGCCTCGCGCGCGCTGGCTTGCTTCAGGACCTCCATCTGGGTGGCGTCCCCGATGATCGCCTCGGGGATGCTTTTCACGCGTTCGGCGAGTTTTTCGATCAAAGTGACGGAGCAGACTTCCATCTCGCGCAGCGCGCGCCAGGTGGAGCGTCCAACCCGGCCGCCGCCGATGATGAGCACGCGCGGCGGGGTGGTTTTGGTGGTGGTGAAGGTTTGATTGAACTTGACTAGTTGCTCCTTGGTGCCGGCCAGAACAAACAAGGTGTGCTCGCTGACAGGGTAATCCGCGGACACCATCTCCAGGGCGCCACGGTTCCAGACCCCGATGACGCTGACGCCGGTGCGGGTGCGGATTTGGCTTTGGGCCAAAGTGCTGCCGACCAGCGTGGTGCCGGCGGCGGCGGCCTCGGCGATGACCAGTCCGTCGAGGCTGCCGATGACGTGGGCGTCGGAGTCCTGGATGCTGACCCGGCGCGCCATCATGGAGCCCATCATCTCCTCCAGGCGCAACACCAGGGTGGCCCCGGCCAGTTCGAGCACGTCGCGGCTGGCGTCAGAGGAGGCGGAGGCGACGATGGGCAGTTGGGGTGCCAGTTCGCGCGCGGTGAAGGTGACGTTGGCGTTGACCATGTCGTCCCGGGTGGTGACGAGCATGGCCGCCTGCTCCAGGCGCATTTTGCGGTAGGTCTCGGGGTCGTCCAGTTCCCCCACTGCGGAATGGATCTGGCGTTCGTGCAGGCTCAGGGCCTCGGCCACAGTGGGACAGAGCACCACATAAGGGTGGCCGTATTTTTGCAGCATCGGGATCAGTGCCGAGGCCACCGCGTCGTAGCAGGTCAGGATGACGTGCTGGCCGGTGCTTGGCGGCAGCTCGCGCGGGGCTTTGGAGGCGGCCTGCGCGCGCATCCAGGGCGCGTAGAAAAACTCGATGAAGGTGAAGGGCAGCAGCACCAGCATGAACAGCACTCCGGTGACGAGCACCACCACGGAGAAAATGCGGCCGATATCAGTTTCGAAAGTGATGTCACCAAAGCCGAGGGTGGTCATCACGGTGAGCGTCCAATAGATGCCTGTGACCCAGGTGTGTGCCTGGCCCTCGCGCTGCATGAGCAGATGAAAGATGACACTGAACATGAGCACGAGGCCGAGCAGCACGCTCAACAGCCGTAGCAATGCATGCAGGTTCGTGCGGCTGGCGCGGTCTTGCAGAATGGTGGTGACGACGGCGATGAGGCCTTTCATGAAGAAGGAGGAGCGCAGGCAAGATGAATCGCAAAGTGACCGGCGCAATGGCGGAGGCGGCGCAGAACCTCGCTTACAGCAACTGTCGCAGGCAGGTCCAGCGGCGGCGGCTTTCCTGCTTTTGCACGGCCAGGCGCAGGGCGTTGGGATCGCCGACCAGCACGACCAGGCGGCGGGCGCGGGTGACGGCGGTGTAGATCAGGCTGCGCTCCAGCAGGACAAAATGCTGGGTGCTAAGCGGAATGACGACGCAGGGAAACTCGCTGCCCTGGCTCTTGTGGATGGTCATGGCGTAGGCGGGTTGCAGTGCGTCAAGCTCGCCGGGTTCATAAACGGCCTCGCGCCCGCCGTCGAAACGGACGCGGACTTTGACAGGGTCGAGCTCCATGGCGGTGATGACGCCGAGGTCGCCGTTGAACACTTCCTTGTCGTAGTCGTTCAAGGTTTGCAGCACTTTGTCGCCGACGCGAAAGGTCTGGCCGAAGCGCTCGATCTCGAACTTCAGCTCGTTGGGCGGATTCAGCGCTTTTTGCAGGGCGTGGTTGAGGGCGCGGGTGCCGAGGCTGTTGCGGTTCATCGGGGTCAGCACCTGGATGTCACTGATGGGATCGAAGCCGTAGCGCGCGGGCAGGCGGGTCTTGATCAGGCCGGTCAAGGTCTCGGTGATTGCCTCCGGTGACGCGGACTCGAGGAAAAAGAAATCGCTGTCGCGATGCGGCGTCAGGTCCGGCACGCGGCCCTGGTTGATCTCGTGCGCGCTGGTGACGATGCGGCTGCTGGCGGCCTGGCGGAAAATCTCGGTCAGCTTGACGCAGGGGATCGCGTCACTGGCGATGAGGTCTTGCAGAACTTTGCCGGGGCCGACGCTGGGCAGTTGATCGGCGTCGCCGACCAGCAGCAGCCGGGCTTGCACGGGCAGGGCGGACAAAAACTGCGCCAGCAGCGGGGCATCAATCATCGAGGTTTCATCAATGACGAAGACATCGCCCTGGAGCAGGCGGCCGCTGTGCCGGCCCCATTCGCCGCCGCCGCGCGCCTCCAGCAGGCGGTGCAGGGTTTTGGCCTCCAGGCCGGCGCTGTCCTGCAGGCGGCGCGCGGCGCGGCCTGTGGGCGCGGCCAGCACGATTTGCGCGCCGCGGTTTTGATGCACGCGCAGGATGGTGCGCACGAGGGTGGTTTTGCCGACACCGGGGCCGCCGGTGATGATGAGCACGCGCTGCCGCAGCGCGGCGCGCACGGCGCGGCGCTGGCTGTCGGCGAGGGTGAGTTTTTGCGCCTGCTCGGCGGTGTTGATGGCGCTCTCGATTTCCTCCGGTTCAGGAAGATCAGTTGGCGGACTGGCGGTCAGGGACCTCATGCGCGTGGCGATGCGTTCCTCGGCGGCGAGCAGATGGGGCAGGCAGACAACGATTTCGCCCTCGACCTCGGCGCGGCTGAGGTCGCCAGCTTGCAGCAAGCGGTCGAGCACGGTTTCCAGCGCCGCCTCCGGTGTCTCCAGCAGGTGCGCGGCGTGCTCCAGCAGCAGACGGCGCGGCATGCAGGTGTGACCGCGGTCGGCGGCCTCGGTGAGGGTGTGCAGCAGGCCGGCTTGCAGACGCTGCGGCGCGTCGCGGGCCAGGCCGATCTGCGCGGCGATGCCGTCGGCGGTTTTGAAGCCAATGCCGTGGATGTCAATGGCGAGCTGAAAAGGATTGGCTTTGAGCACGCTCTCGGCGCTGTCGCCGTAGGTCTTGTAAATGCGCAGCGCGCGCGCCGGGCTGATGCCGTGCCGGTGCAGGAACAGCATGATGCCGTGCACCGCTTTCTGCCGCAGCCAGGAGGCGCGGATTTCCTGGCGGCGCTTGGCACCGATGCCCTCCACCTGCTCCAGCTTGGCGGACTCGTTCTCGATGATGTCGAGCGCGGCGGGGCCGAACTTGGCGATGATGCGCTTGGCATAAGCGGGGCCGATGCCCTCGATGAGGCCGCTGCCGAGGTAACGCTCGATGCCGTCAAGGGTGTCCGGCCGGCGCAGACTGAGGCTGGCGGCTTTGAACTGGTCGCCGTGCTCGCGATGCCGCTCCCAGGCGCCGGTGGCCTCCAGCAATTCGCCCGGCACGACGTGGGGGGCGTTGCCGATGACGGTGATGGTGGCGCCGGGCCGGCCTTCCGGCGTGACTTTCAAAATGCAGTAACCGCTGTCCTCCGAGTGGAAGGTCACGCGCTCGACCGTGCCGCGCAGGCTGTCAGGCGTGGCGGGGGAGGGAGGGAGGCGGCCGGGTTTCATGCCTTCTCACCTTAGCCAGTGCCTGCCGACTTCCAACATTTGACACGTCGTTGTTGCAGTTTGCGGCGATTCGCCCACAATCCGCGCAACTTACCCTGCATGACTGCGCCGCTGTTTCTGGCCGAGATTGATGTGTTTGACTTTTCCTGGCTGAACTCGCCGGAGGCCTGGATTTCCCTGCTGACGCTGGCCGCCCTGGAGATCGTGCTGGGCATCGACAACATCGTGTTCATCTCCATCCTGGTGGACAAACTGCCCGAGGAACAGCGCGCGCGCGGGCGATTTCTCGGTCTGGCGCTGGCGATGGTGACGCGCATTCTCCTGCTGCTGAGCATCACCTGGGTGATGCGGTTGAACGCGCCGCTCATCACGGTGCTGGAGGCGGAGATCACCGGCAAGGACCTGATTCTCATTTTGGGCGGCCTGTTTTTGCTGGCCAAAAGCACGCGGGAAATCCACCACAAAATCGAGGGCGATGTCGAGGGCGATCTCAGGCAAAAGGCGGCGGGGGCCTCGTTCGCCGCCATCATGGTGCAAGTGGCGCTGCTGGACATTGTGTTCTCGCTCGACTCGGTGATCACCGCGGTTGGCATGGCCAAGTACATCATGGTCATGGTGATCGCGGTCATGCTGGCGGTCGGTTTCATGATGATCTTCGCCGGCGCGGTCAATGCCTTCATCAGCCGGCATCCGACGGTGAAAATGCTGGCGTTGTCCTTCCTGCTGCTGATCGGCACCACTCTGGTTGCCGAAGGCCTGCATTTCCACTTTCCAAAGGGCTACGTCTATTTTGCCATGGCGTTCTCCGTGTTTGTGGAGCTGTTGAACTTGAAGGTGGCGAAGAAGAAAAAAGCCGTTTGAGAGTGGGCGGCGGCGGGGTTCGTGCTTTGCGCGGTTGCGTACGGCGGGTTTCAGTCGTTTGTTTGCCGCGAGACATGCACATTCAGGACATTTTCGCCGGAGCGCGGCCCACCTTTTCATTCGAGTTTTTTCCGGCCAAAACCGCCGAGGGCGCGGCGGCGTTGCTTGAGACCATCAATGAACTGGCTCCCTGCCAGCCGCACTTTGTCAGCGTCACCTACGGCGCAGGCGGTTCGACACGGGAACTGACCCACGATTTGGTGGTGAAAATCAAAGAGACCACCGAGTTGGAGCCGGTGCCGCATCTGACCTGCGTCTGCCACAGCGAGGGCGAAATCGCCGCCATCCTGGAGCGCTACGCGCGCGCCGGGGTGGGCAACATCCTGGCTCTGGGCGGTGATCCGCCGCGTGACCGGGAGGGGTATGATCGCAGCCTGGACGCGTTTCGCCACGCGGCGGACTTGGTGCGCTTCATACGCCGGTTCAACGAAAGCGGCGCGCACCCGGACCGGCGTGGTTTTGGCATCGGTGTGGCCGGTTTTCCCGAGGGTCATCCGGCGACGCCCAACCGGATGCTGGAGATGGACTATTTGAAGGCGAAAGTCGATGCGGGTGCCGACTACATCTGCACCCAGTTGTTTTTTGACAACCATGGCTTCCTGGACTTCCGCGACCGCTGCCGGCTGGCGGGCATCGCGGTGCCGATCCTCGCTGGCATCATGCCGGTGACCTCGCTCGCCGGCATGACGCGCATGGCGGAGCTGGCGGCCGGCGTGCGCTACCCGGCCAAACTGCTGCGCCGGCTGGCGGCCTGCGGCGATGACGAGGCGGCTGTGCGGGAGGCGGGTATCGCCTATGCCATTGAGCAGTGCGGCGAGTTATTGCGGGAAGGCGTGGATGGCATTCACTACTACACTTTGAACAAATCCCAGGCTACCCGCCGGATTCACCGCGCCCTGGTGGACTCGGAATGAGGCTGCGATTGACCTTGTCCGACCATGAACGCCGAAGCACCTTTGATCGCCGCCATCGAAGCGGGAGGCACGAAGTTCAACTGCGCGGTCGGGCGCGGGCCGGAGGATTTGCTCGAAAGCACCCGGATACCTACCACCACTCCGAAAGAGACGCTGGAGGCGGTGGCGCGTTTCTTTGCGGGCGCCAAGTCCCGTCACGGCGCCTTTGCCGCCATGGGAGTCGGTTGTTTTGGCCCGGTGGATTTGCATCCGGAAAGCGCCACTTATGGGTTCATCACCAGCACACCCAAGCCGGGCTGGCAGAACACCGATGTGGTGGGCATGCTGAAGAACCGTTTCAAGGTGCCGGTGGCTTTTGACACGGATGTCAACGGCGCGGTGCTGGGCGAGTACCTTTGGGGCGCGGGGCAGGGCATGGACCCGCTGGTTTACATCACCATCGGCACCGGCGTCGGCGGCGGCGTGCTGGTGCATGGCAAACTTCTGCACGGACTGCTGCATCCCGAGATCGGTCATGTGCATGTGCCGCCTCCGCACCGCTCGAAGGCGGTGATGCGGCGCGGTCAGTGCGCTTTTCATGCCCATTGCGTGGAGGGTTATGTTTCCGGCCCGGCCATCGCCAAACGCTGGGGGGTGCTGGCGGAAAAACTGCCGCCCGACTCCCCAGCCTGGGAAGAGGCGGCGGAAGTGCTGGCCCATCTTTGCCTGAATCTGACACTGACTCTTTCCCCCCGGCGCATCATCCTGGGGGGCGGGGTGATGGAGCAGCCGCAGGTTTTGCCGCTGGTTCACGGCCAGTTTGTCAGGCTTTTGAACGGCTATTTGCGCGTTCCCGAGACCGGTTCCAGGGTGAGTGATTATCTGGTGAGCCCGGCCCTCGGAAGTCAGGCGGGTTTGCTGGGGGCGCTGGCTCTGGGGAGAATGGCGGCGAACACGGTCAGGTAAGCCGGCGGTTACGCCCGCACGCTGCCGGAGCAGAGCGCCAGGGCCGGCACAGGGCGGCGGCCCGTCTGTTCGCCAGCAGCAATCGCTCAGGATAAGCTGCTAAATGCGCGGTCCCCCCGCGTTTTCTAGGGCATGAATGAGACTCGACTTTCTTCCTCTTCCTGGCGGCGGTTGCCGGTCGCGGCTTTACTGCTATGGGCGGCGGAACTGCCTGGCCAAGACGCGTTGCGGCACGAGGCGGCAGCGGGATTGAAGCGGGCGTGCGAGTATTTTTATGGCAAGGTCGCCTCTCACGGCGGCTATGTGTACTACTACAGTCCTGACCTGAGCGAGCGCTGGGGAGAGGGCAGGGCCACGGCGGAGCAAATCTGGGTGCAGGAGCCGGGCACGCCGGCGGTGGGTGCCGCGTTTGTGAGCGCATTCGAGGCCACGGGCGATGACTTTTATCTGCAGGCGGCGAAGGACGCGGCGGTGGCGCTGCTGCATGGGCAGTTGCAGTCGGGGGGGTGGACCAACGCGGTTGATTTTGATCCGCAAGGCTCGCAGGTTGCGCTTTATCGCAACGGCCAGGGCAAGCCCAAAGGGAAAAATTTCTCCACCTTGGACGACGGCATCACACAGGGAGCGCTGCGTTTTCTGCTGCGGCTGGAAAAGGCGCAACCGGAGGCGGTGCCGGGGTTGAAGGAGGGCATCGACGTGGCGCTCGACGCGCTGCTGGCGGCGCAGTTTCCGAACGGCGGTTTCCCGCAGGGCTGGCAAGGGCCGGTGGAAAAGCGGCCCGTGGTCAGGGCGCAGTTCCCGGACTACGACTGGCGGACGGAAAACCGCATCAAGAACTATTGGGAGCACTACACACTGAACGACGGTGTCTGCGGCCAGGTGGCGCAGACGCTGGAAATGGCGGCGCGCCTGCGCGGCGACCTGCGCTGCAAGGACGCGCTCGTCAAGCTGGGCGACTTTCTTTTGCTGGCGCAGATGCCGCAGCCGCAGCCGGCCTGGGCGCAGCAGTACGACCCGCAGATGCGGCCAATCTGGGCGCGCAAATTCGAGCCGCCCGCCATCGCCGGGCGCGAGAGCGAGGACGCCATGCTCACCCTCATTCACATCGCCAGGCTGACGCGGGAGGCGCGCTTCGTGGCGACGATCCCGGCGGCGCGCGCATGGATGGAACGCTCGCTGCTGCCCGGCGGCAAACTGTCCCGCTACTACGAATTGCAGACCAACAAGCCGCTCTACATGACGGATGATTACCAACTCACTCACGATGACCGCAAGCTGCCGAAGCACTATGGCTGGCACGACGACAGCCCGTTGCGAAAGATCGACGACGCCCTGGCGTCGCTGCGAGAAAGCGCGCCGTCCGTGCCGTCGCGTCCCGCGGCGGCGGAGGTGCGCGCGCTGCTCTCGGCACTCGACCAAGAAGGCCGCTGGATCAGCCGCCACGACGGCCAGATGCTGGTGGGTCAGCCAAAGTTCGCTCCCGGCCAGTTGTACCTTGCGAGCGCGGTGTTCGCGGAGAACGTCGAGCTGCTCAGTCGATTTCTGGCGGCGCCATGAAAGGCGTCAGGGCGGCGGCGGAGTGAGGTCCCAGGCCCCCGAAAGGATGGGGCTGGTGCCGCCGGTGGTGAGCGGTGGTTGCGCCAGTTGCTTGAGCAGGAAGAATCCGCCGCCACGATTGAGGTGCGGGACCAGCAGCCCCTCAAATTTGACCGGGCGGGATAACATTCTGGAAGGACGCTCGGGGTTGGCGTCGAAGAGTTTGAAGCCGCCGCTGACACCGCCATTGCTGGCATTGATGCGCACCACCAGGAAGGCGCTGTTTGCCAGCGAACCGGCGCGCGGCAGGTTCAGCGTGCTGCGCGGCAGGATGGGTGCCTGCATGTTGGGGGAGGGGCCGGCGCTGGTTTCCACGCCGCCGTCTGAAAAGAGGATTTGCGCGCTGGTCCAGCCCAGGATGGTGGCGCCTGCCGCAGGTTTTTGCCAGCGACCCCCGGCCACCTCCAACCGCAGCGGGCCGTCCCCGTCATTACCGAATCCGCCGGCATAGAGGCGCTGACCGGGGCGGGTGTCGGGTTGTTTGATCCAGAACGCCTCGCCGTCCAGTGCGTCGCCGCCGCCAGTGATCTGAGCGCTTGCGCGCAGGGAGCTGATCCGCTGTGGAAGCAAGTGCCAAAAAGCGGTCTCGCCTTGCGGTCCGAGAAAACCGGTGGCGGCAAAGCTTTGTCCCTCCGCTGTGCGCCCTTTCCAGCGGGTGCCGCCGGTGGCGGTGCTGCTAAAACGGGCGTGACCGGAGCCTTTCGGCACGCCGTCCTGGGCGGCCCAGGCGGCGTCCGGTTCCAGCAGGCTGTTGAAGGAACCGTGCCAGGCGGCCGGCGTCGGCTGGCGGCGCGACCACAGAAGGCGCCAACCCTCGTCGATGTCCCAGGTCTGCGGTCCAAGCCGCACCTTGCCGGTCAGGTAGTTGTCCTCGCCAAAGGTCAATTCCAATTGCAGCGGTGGCAGGCCGCGCCGATGGACCACGGCCTCCACCACCACGGTGTCGGTGTCGTCATTCAAAGCCCAGCCACGGTAGGGCAGGGATTGCGCGCCCGCATGGAGGCGGCCGCTGGCCGCGCCGCTGGCGCTCATCCGGCAGCTCAGCCAGCCGCCAAGACCCCCGTTGATGAGGGTATGCGGCCCGCCGAATCCGGCGAAGGAACCGAGAGCCGACGCCGGCAGCGGGGCCACCGTGAAGGTCAACCGGTCCGTGCGAGTGCGGCCATCGGCATCACGCACACGCACCTGGATGGAGAGGGTGCCGGCGCGCCTGGGGCGGCCGGTGATCAGACCGGTCACAGGATCATAGCGCAGACCGGAGGGCAGGTTGCTCACGGAGAGCACGGTCCAGAAGCCCTTCAGATCGAGGCTCAACTCCCGCGCCACCCGTGCCGTGCTTGGAATGACCGGAGCGAAGCGCGCCAGCCGGGTCACTGTCAGGGTGTAGCCGCGCTTGGTGACGCCGTCTTGCGCGGTCACCTCCCAGGTCAGGACACGCGTGCCCACGGACAGTGGAATCGGCGCGCTTGGCGTGCCGGAAGGCGTCACCTTGCCGTTCAAACGGATCGTTGCCACTTCCGCGGCCGCCACCGGCGTCACTGTCAACGCGCTGAGCGCAAAGGGCAGGGTCAAAGTGTAGGCCGTCGTCTCGGGGGCAAAGGCCGGGGTGAGCGCGCCCTCGTTCACCTGCAGCGCCAGCAGGCGCGCATCCGTCGAGGTTTGGCAAAGACCGCTCAGCGTCAGTTCAAAGGGGCTGCCCCAGATGTCGTCGCTGGTCACGGTCAGCAGGCCCGTCACCAGCCCATCCACCAGTGGGGAGAGGCGCACAGCCAGGTCCCGGCTTCCACCCGGCGGCAATGGGTCGAGTGGCGGCGCCCCCACAAAGCTGAAACGTGTGTCATGCAAGGTGATGGCGGCGAGTTGAAGCGGGAGGCTGCCCAAATTGCGCAGGCGCAGCCGGCGGGTGACAGTGGTAGTGGGCGGCACGATCCCGAAGTCCAGCGCGTCCACACCGGGAAACATCGGCGTGGCCACTTCCTCATCCGCCTCCCCTTGCAGGTGCTCCACCACCAGCGCCGGCCCGTCGAGCGGCGGCAGATAAAGTCGTGTCACCGATTCATGCAACGACCCGCCCTGGCTGGAGGCTGGCCGGCCCAATGCGCGCACGCGGCAGAAACCCGCGCGCGGCAGCGCCACGGTGGGCAGCGACCACTGGCCTGCGGACTCGACACCCGCGCCAAGCGGTTGCCAGCCTGATTCTTCCGTTTCGACTTCAAACCAAACCTCTGCCAGACGCGGTCCCGTGCCGCTGCTTTGCAAGAACAGCAGCAGGCCGTTTTGGGACACGCTCAAACGGCGGGTGGCGCTGCCATTGGCCACCCGCGCCAAGCGCGCGCGCGGCTGGCCGCCCAAATTGGCAAAGTCGCCGCCGGCCAGCACTTTGCCATCGTCCTGGAGCAGCAGCGTCCGCACCAGAGCGTCCGCGTCCGCATCCAGCGTCTCGTCCACGCTGCCGTCGTCGAACAGACGGGCCACGCGCGCCTGCGCCGCGCCGCCGATCTCGGTGAAATCGCCCGCGCAGATCACTGCGCCATTGCTTTGCCGCGTGAGCGCGCGCACCGTGCCATTCGGCTGCGGAGCAAAAGATGGGTCCAGCGTGCCGTCCGCCTGCACCAGCGCCAGTCCGCCCGTGTTGACTCCGTTCAGCACCTCGAAATCACCGCCGACAAGGACTTGGCCGTTTTCCAATGGCAGCAGGGCGTACACCGTGCCGTCCGCCGGCGCATGGAAGCTTGTGTCCAGCGTGCCGTCCGCCCGCAGGCGCGCCAGACGTTGGCGCGGCGTTCCGTTCACCTCGGTGAACTCACCGCCAATCAGGAGGCTGCCATCCCGCAGGCGCGCCAGGGCGTGGACGGGAGCGTTTGCTTGTGCTTGGAAAGCCGGTTCCGCCGTGCCGTCCGCGCGCAGGAGCGCCAGGGCCGGACTTGGCGCGCCGTTGACCTCGCTAAAGGCCCCGCCTGCCAGTACCGCACCGTCCGCCCACGGCAGCAGCGCGTGAACGGGTCCGTCAAGCGCCGGCATGAAATTCGGGTCATGCGCACCGCTTAGATCCAGCCGCGCCAACCGCAGCGTCGCGCCGCCGATTTGGGTGAAGGCCCCCCCCACCAGTACTTTGCCGTCGGGAAGCGTGACAAACGCATGCGCCGCGCCGTTCGCCAGCGCGTTGAAAGTCGGATCAGCGAGGCCGGTCGGCAGCAAACGCGCCAAACCGAGGCGCACCTGTCCGCCGATGACGGTGAAGTCTCCGCCTGCCATGAGACGTCCATCCGGCCGGGCCGCCAAGCAAAGGATCGCGCCGTTGGTGTTGATGTTCAGCGTTTGATCCAGGCTGCCGTCGGGATGGAAACGCGCGCAATGAAGGCGCGGCTGCCCGTCGATGAGGGTGAAGCGTCCGCCAGCGATGATCATGCCATCGTCTTGCTCGGCGATTTTGAAGGCGATTTCATTGAGCACCGGTTTGAAGTCGGGATCCAGTGTGCCATCAGGCAACAGACGCGCCAGTCGGTTGCGTGTCTGGCCTGCCACCGTGTTGAATTGGCCTGAAATCAAAATGCCGCCGTTGCGCTGCTGCAGAACGGTGAACACCGTATTGGTTGGACTGGGATTGAAGTCCTCATCCAGACTGCCGTCCGGGTGAAAACGCGCCAAGTGCCGGTGCGACGCTCCGGCGATCTCGTCGAAGACGCCGCCCGCGAGCAGGCCGCCATCCGGTTGTGCCACCAGCGAGCGCACCGTGCCATCCGGGTTGGGATTGAAGGAGGTGTCGTGTGTTCCGTCGGGGTTGAAGCGCGCCAGCCGGTTCCAAGTTTGTCCGCCGACACTGAAGAAAAAACCGCCGACCGCGATTTGCTGGTTGGGCAGAACGGCAATGGCGTAAACCAGGCCGCTGTTCACTGCGCCGTTGAAGGTTTCATCCACCGCACCGTTGGCCTCGAGCCGCGCCACGCGCAGGTGAGTCGAGCCATTGATGGAGGTGAACTCTCCGCCGACAAGCATCTGTCCGTTCGGCAGCAGGTACAGCGCATCCACCCGGTTGCTGGCCTGCGCGGAAAAGCTGTCATCCACCGAGCCGTCTTCATGCAGCCGCACCATGCGCAGGCGCTCCTGCCCGGCGATCTCAGTGAAAAGCCCGGTCACCAAAATGCGCCCGTCCGGTTGCACAGTGATGCTGCGCACCACATCGTTGGGAGCAGGATTGAAGGACGAGTCGAGGCTGCCATCCGGATGCAGGCGTGCCAAATGAGGGCGTGACACCCCGGCCACGGTGGTAAAAGGGCCTCCAATCAGAATCTTCCCGTCCGCCTGCACCGCGATGGTTGCCTGCAAGTCCCCGTCCAGGTCAGCCACAAATCCATCCACCACGCCCGCCGCTGGCAGCGGGGAGGTCGCGCAGGTCAGGGCCAGGAAAAATAGCCCGGGCAGGCTGCGAAGGTTCATGAGCCAGGAGTACATTTTTTGCGGGTTGATGGCAAGACAAAAGATCAAAACGTCTTCCTGCCAGCCATCTTGTCCATAACCCGCGCGCAAGCACTGCAAGGTGGTTCGTCACGGTTTGCAAGGCTTGGCAGGCGGGGCATGACGCTGCCGTGCCTTCGTACCCTCCCGCCCTTAGCCACCGCATCCGGTTCCTGCGTTTGCCTCCGCCACGAGGGCGCGCGCCCTTACTGCGGTCTGGAGGCGGGATGGTAGAAGGGTTTTTTGACCACTTCAGCGGGATAGCATTTGCCGCGGATTTCGATTTGCAACGGCGTGCCGGCAGTGGCGTGGGACAGCGGCAGGTAGGCCATGCCGATGCCGATTTGCAGGCTGGGAGAAAGCGTGCCGCTGCACACCTCACCGAGCGGCTGGCCCTCCGCATCGAGCACACGGTAGTGCGCGCGCGGCGGCGGCGCGGCGCCGGTCATGAGGAAGCCGCAGAGCTTGCGCGACAGGCCGTTGGCTTTTTCCGCGAGCAGCACGTCCTGGCCGATGAAGCTTTCTTTGCCAAGGGCGGTGAAGAAGCCGAGCCCGGCTTGCAGCGGGGTGTGCGCAGGGCTGAGGTCGCTGCCGTTCAGTGGATAGCCCATCTCCAGCCGCAGGGTGTCGCGCGCGCCGAGGCCGCAGGGCAGCCCGCCGGCGTCCTGCACGGCTTGCACGATGCGTTGAAACCAGCCGGAGGCGAGACTGGCGGGCATGAAAAACTCAAAGCCTTCCTCGCCGGTGTAACCGGTGCCGCAAAGCCACATGAAACCCTCGGGCACGACGGAGACCAGCACGGTGTTCTTTTCCGGAAAAGGCGCGTCCGCTCCGAAGACGGCATGGAAGACCTCGCGGCTTTTCGGTCCCTGGATGGCGAGACCGCCGCAGGCGGGGCTGAGGTCGGCCAGTTCGACGCGCGGCTTGTCCTCCGGCCAGGCGGCGAGCAGGTTCTGCAGGTGCGCCCAGTCCTCGGCGATGCGGGCGGCGTTGACGACCAGGAGAAACTCGCGGTCGCTGGTGCGGTAGGCGATGAGATCGTCGATGACGCCGCCGTGTTCGTTGAGCATCAGGGTGTACTGTCCCTGACCGGGCGTGAGGCCCGGCAGGTCGTTGGTGAGGGCGCGATTCAGGAAAGCCAGGGCACCGGGGCCGCTGACGATGAACTGCCCCATGTGCGAGATGTCGAAGACGCCCACGCTTTTCCGCACCGCGTGATGTTCGGCCAGCAATCCGCTGTATTGCACCGGCATCTCCCAGCCGGCGAACGGCACCAGCCGGGCGCCCAGCGCGAGGTGGTCATCGTGCAAAGGCGAGCGTTGAAGACTGTCGGACATGACTTGAAGGCTGGCGGAATTTTCAGTGAGTGTCAATCTTTCCCGGACCACCCGGCAGGAAGCGCCCGCAAAGAAAAGTGAGCAGCGCCGTCACCGGCCACATCCAGACAAAAGAATAGAGCGGTTTCACCACGCCGTTTTCCACTGTTAGAGTGGGCAGCCAGGCGAGGGAATCAGCGGACAACCATTGGAGCTTGATGAAGAGACCCCAGATGTCGTTGCGGAAGATCATGGTGAGGAAAAAGGAGAGCATGGAGCCGATCAGCAGGCCGCGAAAACTCCCTTTGCCGAGCAAGGCGCAGAGAAACATGCCGAGCAGCGGCCCCATCGTGTAAGCGGTCATGCCGAAGGCGAGCGGCAGAATGGCGATCTCGTCCTTGATGAGATAAAGCAACGCGGTGAAGCCGGTGAGCAGCACACCCCAGCCGACCACCAGCAGCTTCGACTGCAACACCAGCCGGGCATGGTTCAAGTCCGCGTGGTTGCCGCGCTCCGGGTGGTGCCAAAGCGAGAGCGTGGTCTGGCTCAGCGCGGCCAGGATGCTGTCCAGGCTGGAGATGCTGGCGGCGAAGACGGCGGCGAGCACGAGGCCGCTGAGGCCGGGCGGAAGCTGGGTGACGATCCAGGCGGGGAAGACGTTGTCGCGCGCGCCGGGCACGCCCTTTTCCGCATCCCACTGCACGAACTCCGCCAGCTCCTCCGTGGGGGGATGGGTGTGATACCAGGCGTAAAGCGCGGCGCCGACCAGCAGCATCAGCAGGGTCAGCAATTGACCGGCGGAACTCCAGATGATGGCCTTGGCGGCATCACGCGCGTCTTTGCAGCAGAACATGCGCTGGGCGTTGAGCTGGTCCACGCCGAAGGCGCTGAGGTTTTGGAAGGGCACCGCCAGGATGGCCACCCAAAAGGTGAACTCCAACTCCGCCGAGAACCCCCACTCGAAGTTCCAAAACTGCGTCTTGCCCGCCTCGCTGGCGATCTGCCAGATGGCGCCGAAGCCGCCGTCGAGATGACCTGCGATCCAGAACAAAGCCAGGAAACCGCCGAAGGTGAACAGCATGAACTGCATCACATCCGTCCAGATCACCGTGGTCATGCCGCCCATCAGAGTCCACACCAGAGCGAAGACACCGATGGTGATGATGCACCACTCAAAGGGCATGCCGGTGACGACACGCAGGGGCAGGGCGGCGACGAGCACGCGCACGCTTTGCCCGAGGATGGACCCCATGAAAAAGAACACCGTCGCCAGGGTCTTGACCGGCTTGCCGAGCCGGTGGCTCATGTAGTCGTAGGGGCTGTAAATCTCCCGCTCGTAAAACACCCGCACGAACACGAGACCGACCACGACCCGGGCCAGGATCGAACCGATGGCCCATTGCAGATAAGTAAAATTGCCGCCCGCGGCCATCACCCCGCCGGGCACCCCGATGAAGGTGACGCCGGAGATCTCGGTGGCGATGATCGAGCCGGCCACCGCCAGCCAGGGCAGCTTGCGACCACCGAGAAAGAAATCGCGGATGCTGGACTGCTGCCCGCGCAACCGGTGCCCCACCCAGGTGGTCAGCGCCAGATAGCCGAAAAGGACAAACCAGTCGAGGGTGGTGAAGTAGTGGCTCATGCAGCGCGCCAAACTAGAACAGGATGACGGGCTGGCAAGGCAGGTTCAAAACCGAATCTCCCGATCCACGAAAATGCGGTGCCAGAGTTCCAGGATGACCAGGGACACCACCTGCTTGCAGTGCAGGAACTCGCGCCCCGCGTGCATTTTGTCGATCAAGGCGCTGACCTGCTTGGGATCAAAGTAACCGCGGCGTTTGACGGCGTCCTCGTTGAGGTTGTCCCGCACCAACTCGCGGAAGGCGGGTTGATCGAGGAAGTATTCCACGGGCAAATAAAAGGGCACCTTGGCGCGGCGCGCTATGTGGGCGGGGAAGACTTTGTCGGCGAGTCGTCGCTCGATGTACTTGTCCGTGCGCCCGCGGATTTTCAGGTTGGCGGGCATGGTGAAGGCCAGCTCGATGAGGCGGTGGTCGAGGAAGGGCAGGCGATACTCCAGGCTGTGCGCCATGGTGTTTTTGTCCTGGCGGATGAGCGCCCAGTCTTGCAGCCACTCGTCGAATTGCAGCTTCAACATGCGGTCGAGGAAAGGACCGCCGCGATCCTTCTCGCGCTCGTGGTTCATCCAGGTCTCGCTGGCCAGGTGCTTGAAGCCGTCCGCGTAGATCGCGCGGCGTTCGTCCTGTGCCCACAGGGTGCGCAGGGCGTTGACGTTGTGGTTGAGGTCGCGCTGGTGGTAACCGCGCAGGAACTCCACCACGCGTTTTTGCCCCTGACCGCCGAGGTCGGCGGGGAATTTGAACAAGGCGTTGAGCAGCTTGTGCGGCAGCAGCTCGAAGACCCGCGCGCCGAGCGCGGGTGCGAAGGGCAGCAGTCGCCGCACCGACTCCACCCGGCACATGACTTTGTGAAAAGAGTAGCCGGCGAAGGCTTCGTCCGCGCCCTCGCCGCCGAGCACCACTTTCAAATCCTTCGCCGCACCCTGCGCCAGTTTGTAGAAGGCGATGATGAGCGCGTCGCCCACCGGCCGGTCCATGTGCCAGACGACCTTCGGCAGCAAAGAGAAGTCCTCCGGCTGGCAGATGATCTCGTGATGATTCGTGCCGAGGAAAGCCGCCGTCTCGCGCGCGGCGGGCGTTTCATCGACGGGCGAGTCGAAGCCGATCGAGTAGGTGTTGATGGCGCTGGAGTGGCGGGTCATCGCCGCCACGGTGAGGGAGGAATCGACGCCCGCGCTGAGGTAGGCGCCCACCGGCACGTCGCTCCTCATGCAGAGCCGCACAGCGTCGTGGAAGAGGTGCTCAAAAGCTTCGAACCAGGCCTCCTCGCTGCGCTGAATCGTGGTCTCCGGGGTGAGCAGCTTGATTTCCCAGTAGCGTTGGATTTGCAGATCACCGTCCGCCAACCGGTAGCGCAGGTAGTGCGCCACGGGCAGCTTGTGAATGCCGGCAAACATCGTGCGCGGCTCCGGCACGTTGCGCAGAGTGAGGTAGGCGTCGATGGCCTCCACATTCGGCTCCGCGCTGATGTGCGGGCATTCGAGCAGGCTCTTCACCTCGCTGGCGAAAGTGAATTTGCCGCCGCCGTGATGGTAATAGAGCGGCTTCTGGCCGCAGCGATCACGGGCGATGTAGAACTCCCGTTTGCGCGCGTCATACAGGCAGAAGGCGAACATGCCATTCAGCCGGGAGAGCAGGCCCTCGATGCCCCATTCCTCAAACCCATGCACCAGGCACTCGGTGTCGCTGTGGGTGCGGAAGTGATGGCCTTTGTCCTCCAGCTCCGCGCGCAGCTCCACGTAGTTGTAGCACTCGCCATTGTAACAGACGGCGAGGCTGTGATCCTCGTTGAAGACCGGCTGCCAGCCGGTGTGCAGGTCGATGATGCTGAGCCGCACCATGCCCATGGAAAAAGGCGCGCCCTCCGGCGCGTCGTAGATGCCCTCGCCATCCGGCCCGCGATGCCGCATCACCCGCGCCATGCGCGCCAGCATCTGCTCATCGCGAAAACCCGCAAATCCGAAAATACCGCACATAAATCAGGCCCACGGCCCGGCGCGACTTTGCACCGGCCCTGGTTTCTGTCAAACCGCGCGGGCAAGTCGCGCCGCGTAAAAGCCGTCGCTGCCGGGCGGCTGGCCGGGGCGCAGATGCAGCTCCTCCTCCAGGGTCCACTCCTGCGGATGCGCCTCCAGAAAGCGCCGCACTTGCAGCTCGTTCTCGCCGGGCAGGATGCTGCAGGTGGCATAGACCAGCTTGCCGCCGGGGCGCAGCAGTTTGCTGTGCTGCTCCAGGATGTCCGCCTGCACCGTTTGCAAGCGCTCGATCTCCGCCAGACTGAGCTTCCACTTCGCGTCCGGGTTCCGGCGCAGCACGCCGAGACCGGAGCAGGGCACATCCAGCAGCACGCGGTCAAACGCGCCCGCCAGCCGCTTCAAGGTCTTGCTGCCCTCGATGAGACGTGTCTCCACGCAGTCCACCCGCGCCCGGCGCGCGCGTTTGCGCAGCTCGTCCAGCTTCCACTGGTGCACGTCCATCGCCAGCAGGCGGCCTTTGTTTTGCATCAGGCAGGCCAGATGCAGCGTCTTGCCGCCGCCGCCCGCGCAGGAGTCCGCCACCCTCATGCCCGGCTCCACCTGCAGCAGCGGCGCGATTTTTTGCGAGCCGGCATCCTGCACCTCGATGAGGCCCTCTTTGAAAGGCGTGCTGCTGAAGACCTGCTGGCGCTGCTTCAACTTCAGCGTGTCCTCCATGCCGCGCACCGGCTGCGCCTCGATCTCCTCCGCCGCGAGCGCCGCGATGACCTGCTCCGCCGTCGCGCGCAGGCGGTTCACGCGCAGGAAGACCGGAGCTCGATCGTTGAGCGCCTTGCGCGTGTCCGGCCAGGCCGCGCCGAGCTGCTCCGCCGCCAGCGCGTCCAGCCAGTCTGGAAAAGAGGCGCGCACCGCCGGCGGCACGGTTTCCTGGGCGCGCTCCAAAACCGCCTCCACCTTCACCCCCTTCGTCTCGTCGAAGCCCGGGCTTTCGTTGCCCTGCGCGATCCAATACGACGCCCACACCGCCCAGAGCTGGCGCTCCGTGATCGTTTGCGACTCCCCCAGCGCCTTGTCGTTGAACCCCGCCAGATGCCAGTGCCAGCGCCACCAGCGCACGATGTCGTAGAGCGTCTCCGCGAACAGCCGGCGGTCGCGCGCTCCCCATTTGGGGCGCTCCTTGAAAGTGCGCTCGATGACGCGGTCCGCGTAGCGCCCCTCGACAAAAACCTCCCGCAGAGCGGAGATGATCTGGGCCACAAGATGATAATGAAGTCGCACGCGCAGACCAATACCCGTCCGGGCCCCGTTTCAACCCGAACGCATGGGGAAAATCAAAACCCGCCCTCGCCACACCCGGCCCACCTCCCCATCGAAATTCGAGTTTCCCCCCTCATCGCCGCAGCGCCTCGATGAGCTCATTGACCTTCCCGCGCAGTTCTTCCGCAGGGCTACAAAGCACTTTCCTGGGGACAGAAGGAGCGTTCCCACCCCGCCCCTCAGAGTTCGTCCAGCGGGTTGGTGATCTCCCCGCGCATCGCCCGCGCCAACTGAGTGTAGATCTCCGTCGTGCGCACATCGGCGTGGCCGAGGAGCTGCTGCACGCTACGAGCCGAGCGGCGGCGGTAGCCGCGAGATAGACTGCCGCTAGGCAGCCCGCAGGGCAAGACACGCCGGAGGAGGCGTGCGAGTCAACCCGCAGCCGTAGAGCAGCTTGACCGCCAGTCCGGCGTCTCCCTTCACGCCTGCCAGCAGGGTTTTGACTTCCTCCTGCGTCAACACCACCGGCAGATGCTTCGTTCTTTTGGCGCGCACCGCGTCAATGCCGCCCAACTCTATTTTGAGCACCTCCCAAAACAGGAAGACCAGGGCATTCAACACCTGATTTTGCGAGGACGCAGCCAAATTCAGTTTTTCCGCCAAATGAGTCAAAAACGCCGTCACTTCCACCGCTCCGATTTCTGCCGGGTGCCGCATACGGCCTGATGCTTGAGCCTGGAAGAGCACGAAACGCTTGTGCCATTGAATGTAGGTCTCCACCGTTCTGGGCGAATATTGTTTCAAGCGCAGGGTGTCCCGCAATCTGTCTTCCAGCTTTGGTTCTGACTTGTTGCTCATTGACGCGCCCCAGTATCCACAATTTGTGCGCTATTCCCCTTTTTCTTTAGGAAACGCGCCAGCACAAAGCCGCACGGACCGGCCTCGTAGCAGACACGCAGTT